>Ga0183099_1000240_pt1 | contig 46178 bp, 42 predicted proteins | sample Biomet1_FD_127788 | JGI IMG/M metagenome (GOLD analysis project Ga0183099, IMG submission 127788) | Microbial communities from bioreactor (seeded with anoxic lake sediment) at LBNL, California, USA - Biofuel metagenome 1 | ecosystem: Engineered > Bioreactor > Anaerobic > Unclassified ... | reverse complement strand
CCGTTACGGGGGAAAGCCACAGCTGAGCGACCTCCGCGAAAGTGGTGCCATAGAACAGGATGCGGACATTGTGGTGATGCTCTATCGCCCGGCGCTCTACAACATCCCTACCGACAAGGATAGCGGCTACCCCACCGAGGGACTTGGTGTGTTAAACATCGCCAAGCACCGAAACGGCGAGACAGGCATGGTCTATTTCTCGCACAACAAGAGTATGACAAGATTGAGGACTATGTACCGCCTATGGAATGGCTGATGAAGCAGAAGACAAAGTAAAGATTCTGCATTGCAAAGACCAACAAACAATCCGTATTTATAGCAGGATTAGAATTTTATAATTTTCAACATTTAATAATTAAATAATTTTGTCACGTAATTATGTTTATGTTTCTTTGCGGCATACAATTTTTTTTAGCTATTAATGCTTGGTAATCATTTCCCTAACCAACCAAAAAAAGAATCAGGAAGAGTTCGTTATCTGCTCTTCTTTGATTCTTTTTCATTGTTTACACGCATAAACGTACGTACTCTGATTGTTTTATTGTATACCATGTGGTTTTGCAGAAGCACATCATGTGATGTAAAGACCTCTTTCCACTCTTCAACTCCCTTTTTAATGTGCTCGGTATCACTGATTATCACCGGAATTATTTCGTTTACGTTCTTAGAAGGGAAATTACTCAGAAAGATAGTAGCATTTGGAGAAGTCTTTTCAAACTGCATTACCATCATCCTGTTGCTATGCTTATCATATCCCCACAGCTGATGGCACTGATACAGGATTTTTCCTTTGTAGGTCTTCTTAAAGCTGGCCTGCATACCACTTTTTCCGTATGGAGTATAAACATAAACTTCCGTTGTGTCATTGTATTCCGACTTCCAGGTACCCAAATGCTGCTTGTGAAGTTCTATCTGATTAAGATCTGACTCGGCAGTCTGCGCATGTAATTCACTGGTAGATAGCATCATGGATGCAAAAACCATTGCAATTAAAAATAACTTTTTCATATTCTTTTATTTTATAATCCACAAAAATAGCTAATTTGTCTCATATATGTTTACGGTTCGCCCAAATGTTCTACAATAACCTTCACCTGCTTCGGGGTATATATGCGACTGCGATGATTATATTCCAGCGTAGATAGCTGAGTGGCAAGGGCTCTGTTGCCCGTAATCCACTTGGAAAGTGTGCGCAATGCACAGGGAATGGTCATGCAGGGATTGTAAAGGTGTGCCAACTCGGCCTTTGTGTAAGTACGTATTCTGAATTCTTCTTCCATTTTATCTCTTTTTACTCGTTGTTCATACCGTAAATTTACTAAAAAATGCTCTCTTTTCAAAGGATTAACGGCAATATAATGCTGCGTAATTGTAAGTAATTCACTTAAATGCAGCCCAATGCATTCCACTGTTTTGCTCCATGCCTCACAGGCTATCTTTGTAGTGTTAACAAAAGGAGATAAGAGCTCACTCCACCAAAGTATTAACCATAAAAAAACAAAGAAAAATGAGTGTAAAGTATTCAGTTGTAATGAGAAAGAATCCGGCTAAAATGAGTTTACCAGGCAAGTATTACGCACATGCACAGGCATACGGTGAGGTAGATTTTGATTCGCTTTGCGAAGATGTAAACGGAAGATGTACTGTAACAAAAGCGGACGTATCCGCAGTACTGGAGAGTGTGCTCGAGTCGATGAAGCAAGGTTTGTCCAAAGGTCAGATTATCCGTCTGGGCAACTTCGGCAGCTTCCAGGTGGGACTGAGCAGCAACGGTGCCGAGAAGGAGGAAGAGTATAACTCATCCATGATTCGCGGGGCAAAGATCGCCTTCCGTCCGGGTAAGTTGCTCACCAATATGCAAAAGACGCTGATCTACTCACAAGTAGCCAAGCTTCCGGTGAAAACCAAAGCCCCTACCGCTCCTGTTACCGGGGCATAGGCTAATACTTCGTTGCCGCAGAGCAATTGCCTGTGGCAGCGAAGTTAGTTTAAAAGTATGAACCGCCAGCAATATTAATCGCCATAATTTTTAATTGCCAAAGCTGAAACAGACACTTCGTTTATTGTTTCCGATGGATACATTGCACGAAACTTTTCCGTTAAATCCTGTTTCAGATAATACCCATCTGCAAATTGTGTATCAGTAGCCTTTTCTAAAGTGAAATTATAAACAGAGCCATTATAAGACATTGCTATATCATTCATTTTTAATACATTCGAAGATGCAAATGTTCCACTGATAGTGTCTTTTGCTGTAGTAATATATACCAGTTCTCCACCTTGTAAAGAAGTACATACCAACTTATAATAACTGAATATATTCAAAGGAGAAACGCTTTTCAACTCTGTTTGAATAGTGCTCTTCAGAGTTTCATTCTCTACATTAACAACATAAGTAGGATCCTTTATAACTACATACCTATATTTTTTTGAAGAGGCTTTAATAAAGAAATTGAATATTAAATCTTTAGACGAATTATCTGATGAATCTTCAGACGAGTCTTCAGTATATGTAAAATCGCCTACAGTGGTTATACCGGATGCTTTTACAACACATACATATTCGCTATTTCCAGATTCCTGTATATCCAGATTATTATTTCCATACAACCCCATGTTTACCCCATTTGTATTAACAGATACGATCAAAATATCTCCAAGACTAGCCGTTATAGTATCATTCTGAGAGATTACCTTTTTATCGCCACCATTTATGGAGTAAGATATTTCAGTTTTCAGGTTAGTCGATTCTTCGTTATTGCTATTGTTATTACTATCCTTGCAACAAACACAGAAAAATGGAATTAAAACCAAAGAAATAATATTAATAACTTTTTTCTTACTAAAACTTATCATAATATATATTTATTATTATTCAATACAAAATAAATAATAAACACTATATATTCAAAATTAATTATATACAACAATCTTTTTTCAATTTAATTAGGCGCTTTTTATCGATAAATAAAAGAACATATATTTTACTTTTAACGATAAACATTATAAAAGCAATTTCTTAAGGTCTTGATACGTAGCTTAAGAGATATTTTTATGTTTATTCCAGATATACTACAATAATCTTCATCAGTTTTGGCATATAAATGAAGGTGCAATGATTATGGAAAATCAGGTTAACCAGGTATCTATTGCCAATAACCCATTTAGAAAGCGTAAACGATGCATAAGGAATGCTTTATAATTGCAAGTAAGTCACTTAAATGCAGCTGAATGTACTCTACTGTTTTACTTCGTGCCCTACAAACTATCTTTGTAGTGTTAGCAAAAAGGGATAAGAGCTCTCCCACCCAATTAAATAAATCAAGTAAATCAATTTAAAAACGGAAAAATGAAAATCATAGACGGCATAGTAAACATACTGCAAGTGGTGCTTCCTTTTCTGAGAAAGAAGGATGCCAAGCAGGTTCAGGAGTTCACCGATCTGGTGAAAAGTCAGTTCGACTACCTGATGGAGCAAATCACGAAGTTTGAAACGGATTATTTCGAGCTCTCGGAAAAAGTACGGCAAATATATCAGGAGATTATCACCCTCAACGCCCAGCTAAACACGGCATTGAAAGGGCAATGCATAGTAACCAGTTGCAAGGACAGGCAATAACAAAGCGGGGAAAGCTTCTTTCAGAAGAGGTTTTTCCGCATTTTGTAGTTTCTGAAATAACGGCAATCACCAATGTAAGGCAATGCCGGAATTAGAGAGAACAGAATAAATAAAAACGGCTTTTGTAGAAACAAGGCAAACAACAGAAAAGAATATGAGAGAAATTAATTTGATAGTAATTCATTGTTCGGCAACACGAGCAGACAGAGACGTAACGGCACAAGACATCAATTCGGCACACAAGGTAATGGGCTTCAGTTCATGGGGATATCACTACTATATCCGCAAAAGCGGACGAGTGGAACCCATGCGCCCGCTCGACGAGGTAGGTGCCCATGCCCGCGGATACAATGCTAAATCCATCGGCGTGTGCTACGAAGGCGGACTAGACACCAACGGCAAACCGGCAGATACACGTACCCTGTCGCAGCAAATAACACTTCACACCCTGGTAAGCAAGCTATTGAAACAGTTTCCCGGCAGCCGGGTTGTGGGGCACAGGGATTTAAGTCCGGACAAGAATTATAACGGCATCATTGACCCCTGGGAGCGTGTGAAAGAATGCCCGGTTTTTGATGTTTTGAAAGAATGCTGGGAATAAAATGAGAAAAGAGAAACTGAAATACAATCTGGTTTCTCTTTCCTTTTTAATTTAGTCACTATTATTACTACTAGTTAAGATTCACATTTTTATAAATCTCTATTAAAATTTCTTGTAGAAAGGAATATAGACGATTAGGAGTGATATAAAAGCTATCTTATTATGTTTGTTTAACTGAAATAAGCATATGAATATATACATTACTAATACTTTTACAAAATGATAGTTTTTTCTACCGCATAAAGTTACACTTAAAATATCTATAACATGAAAAAGTATTTTGTATTCTCTCTTTCTTTGTTCTTATCCATAGCGGGTTTAACTGCTCAAAACAAACAGCCATCGAATTTCAGAATAGATGGCACCATCAAGGCAGATTCCGGAAAAGTCTCTCTCCAGTTTTACTCTGATTACCTCCCCAATAAAACAAAAGAATTGGTAGCTCAGATAAAGGATAAGAAATTCTCCATTTCGGGATACATCCCCGAGGCGCAAGGAGTATCTTTGTATTTCGACAATGGTTACACATCCGATTTCATCTTAGAAAAAGGAGTGCAAACTGTTTCTGTCAATATCGATTCTTTCCGAACAGTGCCAAAGGTGAATAATAAGACCATGCTGGAGGAATATCCCAAAAAGAATCTTTTTTACCAAAAGATAATAGCAAAGGATAAATTGTTTGATCAAAAATACGACAGCCTACTTAAGCAATATAACTATCAATTACCCAAAGAGATAAGCTATATAATGAATAAAGAATTAAAAGTAATGTATAGGGAAAGCGACAGCACATTATTAGCATACACCAAAAAGAATCCCAACTCAAAGATTGCATTCTGGAACCTTATTCATTTAATGGATTTTGGCTACGAACCGATCTTTGATTCCATTTACAGTTCATTTTCGAATACACTTAGAGGAGGGTATGCCGGTAAGGTTTTAGGGGAAAAACTAAAAATAGGCAAGCTGCTTTCTATTGGCCAGCCATTTCCAATCATCGATTGCCAAAACAAGAACAACGAGAAATTATCCTCATCATTATTCCTCCGCAATAAATACACACTAGTTGATTTCTGGTACAGCGGGTGTAACCCTTGCCGACGACAGTTCCCCAATATGCTGGATCTGTATAAACAATATAGCAATAACGGGTTCGAGATAGTGGGCATATCAGTAGATAAAGTAGCGAACAAGCCAGATTGGGAAAGAGTGATTGCCGAAAACAAACTTACTTGGAAACAATACTGGGACAAGAACGGAACAGAAGCACATCGTTTATCGATCTTCGTTTCCCCAACCAATTTTCTGATAGACAACATGGGAAAGATTATTTCAAAAAACATTTCGATGGAAGAATTGGAAGAGTTCCTGAAGGACAAGTTGAAATAATATTCCCTTAACGCGATTCCAGCATCCTAATAAAAAGTTTCCTTATTAGAAAGAAACTATGATGAAAATATATCTTTTTTAGAAAGAAAGAAGAACAGAACAAAGGTAGTTTCGATGTTTTAAAGAATAGCTGGGAATAAGGGATTAAAAAAGGGCCAAACTTGGAAAAGTTTGGCCCTTTACTTAAATATAGAAAATTCTATTTTAGTATTTAAAAGCTTCAGCCTTTACATACGCTTTAAAGTCCTTAATCATGCCCGGGCAACCACTCTCGGCACGGGGCAGATACTTGAAACCGCTTACTACGGCTTCTTTGCCCAGGTCGATAACCACCTGATGAGGATAAGCAGCATTGTCTACCGCACTCCAGAAAGTAGATTCCTGCAGGTCGAAAATCTTATCGGCTGTGCGGTTACCGCTTCTTGTTTCTTCACTATCGGCATAAAGAATCTTCCAGTTCTCACGTGAAAGAGGCTGACCATCAGCTCCCAATACGTGTAGCTCTGCAACGGATGCCACGTTTGAGCCATCGAATGCGGAAAGTCCTTCCAGACAGAAATAGCGTCCTTTGACTTCTTTATCGAACTTCACTTCCTGCCATCCGTTACGAAGGGTGAAGGTGCCTTGTGCTGCTGGTGTTTCGTTCTGAAGTTCCAGCTTCTGACCATCTTTGCGGTGAGTTTCAGGAGCTTTCTCGCGAAGCATATCAAGTATAGGAGCATTCAGCCCTTTGATTGAAGCTTGCTTAGGGCCTTTGAGGTCGAGAACAATAATCTCGTTCTCACCCTTCTTTAACCAGCAGCCCGGCATGTAAAGTGTTTGCTGTGGACCAATCTCCCAGAAGCGGCCCATGGCATGTCCGTTTACCCAAACCATTCCTTTGCCCCATGTTTCCATATTAAGGAATGTATCGCCTGTTTTCTCCAGATTGAAGGTAGCACGATAGTATGCAGGCATTGTTTGTTTGCCCTTTGCGGTGTATTTCTTATCCTGAACGAATTTATAATCTACCGGAAGATTATATACGGTCCAGTTCTTGAGATTGACTGTATTGCCGTTCTGTATCAGTTCTACTTTCTCGGTGATTCCTTTACGGTCGTGAATGGATTTATCGAAGTTCACACGGCCCATAGCCTCAACAAGAATATCGAGTCGTGAACCGGCAGTAACGGCAGGAAGGGTAAGACTGAACTCTCCGTGACGGCGGTCGAGACGGCCAACTAGCTTACCGTTGATAAACACCTGTGCCCAGTCGTGCATTTCGGTAAGAAGCAATGTGGTTCCTGCTTTTACTTTAGGCAAAGTGGTGCGGTAGAGTATGCTTCCCCATCCCTGATTAAACTGCTCCATTGGCTGAATATCTACGCTTGTTTTCGGTGCAGGCAGATTGCTGAACACCGGAGCTGCTTTCTGGAACTTGATTTCGGGAATCTCTATTACCGGATTGGCAGCCGGAACATCGGCAAGCTTCTCTCCCGGAGCTACATATTTAGATAATAATTCGCGCAACTGCCAGAATTTTGGCGTTACATTTCCTGATTCATTAATTGGAGCATCGTAATCATAAGAACTACACATAGCCGAGTATGCAGGGTTGTTCGCTCCTCCCCAATGACCAAAGGTTGTTCCTCCGTGGGTCATGTAAAGGCTGAAGGAGATATTCTGATCGAGCATATCTTTGAGACCAGCCACCATGGTAGCACCTTCGCGGGTTTCGTGCTTACGTCCCCAGTGGTCGAACCATCCGGACCAGAACTCGCTGCACATCAACGGAGTGTCCGGACGAAGGCTTTTTAGCTTCTTAAACTGGCTTTCAACATTGGCACCGGTACCAAAGTTCATTGTCCATAACAAATCATCCAAGGCATTATTAGTGAAGTTTGAACTCCAGTCACATTGGAAAAGAGGAACTTCAGTAAAGCCCGATTCACGGACAATATCTCTGATAGCTGTTACATACGGTTTATTGGTACCGTAAGAGCCGTATTCGTTCTCTACCTGTACCATAATAATGTTACCACCGCGGGTAATCTGCAGATCGGCCAGTTGCTTACCAATCTCTTTCATAAACTTACGCACACGTTCCATGTAATAGGTATCCATTGTACGAAGCTTTATATCTTTCTTTTTAAGTAACCACCAAGGCAGTCCACCCATCTCCCACTCAGCACACACATAAGGCCCTGGGCGTACAATGACGTACATGCCGTGCTTCTGTGCCAACCGGCAGAACCGGGCAATGTCTTTATTGCCGGTAAAGTCGAACTCATCGGGGTTCTGTTCGTGAAGATTCCAGAACACATACAGACAGAGTGTATTCATACCCAGAGATTTACACATCTCAATACGATGTTCCCAATAAGCATCGGGCACACGCGGATAGTGTATCTCAGCTGCTTTAATAACAAAAGGCTTATCATTTAAGAGGAATGTGTTTTTCCCCACCTTAAACGTTCCTCCCGACGACTGATTCTGCGCAGTAGAGCAGGAAGCAATGCTAAGAGCAAACATAACAATTAGTGATCGAAATAAATAATTCATAATATTACATTAAAATGTTAATTTCTATATCGTCCGGGATTCTACCCCACAACTTCAATTTTACTTCGTCCGCTTACGGACTTCTCTACCCTAATCTGGGTAGCGATGTGTTCATTCATTTCACTCACGTGAGAGATTACACCAATCTTGCGACCTTGCGTCTGAAGTCTTTCCAACGCATCCATGGCCACACGCAGCGTATCGGCATCGAGCGAACCAAAGCCTTCGTCGATGAAAAGAGATTCTACTTTCATGCGGTTGGAAGAAAGAGACGACAGCCCCAGCGCCAGTGCCAGAGAGACAAGGAACGATTCTCCACCCGAAAGTGTATGTACGCTTCTTATTTCGCCAAGCATATCTAAATCAATAACCTCTAGTCCCAACGTGTTGGGTATTCGTTTCAGTTCGTAGCGTCTGGATAGTTCCTGCAAATGCTTGTTGGCATAGGTGAGCAGCACATCAAGCGTGTAGCCCTGTGCAATCTCCTTAAACTTAGATCCGGTGGCCGAACCGAAGAGTGCATTCAGTTTCTGCCAGTTCTGGAACAGTGATTCCTTAACCGGAAGCTCTTTCTCGAACTTCTTCACTTTTTCCTTAGCTGCTTTATGTACGGCGAAGGCTGCATCAATCTCGCCGTTCCTCTTCAGCATAGACTCCAGCTGTTCTGTGGCTTCTTTCAGTTGCGCTTGCAGATTATCTATAGTCTCCTCTTCACCCTGCGGACGGACCTCTGCCTCTTGATGGAGCTTTTGTTTCTTCTTGCGCTCATCCAGCGTAGCTTTGATGGTTATTTCATTCTTTTTCAATAGATCGAGCGTTCTTTTCTCAGCAGTCAGCCATGCACCATCTTTCTGTAAAAGCTCGGCAAGAAGTTCACGGGTAATAGCGCCTTCCTTTCCGGCAATCCACTCATCCACATTGCTTTGCAGTTGCCGGTTACGCTCTTCCAGACGGGTAATAATAGCAACAGCTTCTTTGATTGCTCCTTTCAGGCTCTCGCTATTGGCAGTTAATCTGTTCTGCTCTTCGGTCAGCTTTCTGAGCTCATCCTCAACGCTCCTCTTCTCTTTCTGGAAAGCCCCGGCAACCTCATCTGCCGGTTTACCTTCCAGAAGCTTTTTCCTCTCGCCTGCCAGGTCGTTATATTCCGCCCTATAGTCGGCAAGCTTCTTATCCTTTTCTGTCAAGCCCTTAACTGCCTCTTCCAGATTCTTTTGTTCTCCGGTAAGGGTGGTGAGCAGATTCGTATTCTTTTCCTTTAATTGCGTAAGTGCAACCTGATTATTGTTCCATTCAGCAGCAACCTTTTGCAGCTTTTCTTGAAGCACACCCTGCTGAAACTCTGTTTTCCACGAAGGTAGCGTAGTAAGGCGACTTTCTGCATCGGCAAAAGCATCTTTATACTGCTTGTTATAGCTTTCGGCCAAAGTGGTGAGACGGGTGATTTCCTTATTTGATTCCTCAACACCTATGGTCAGCTCCTCCAACTGCTTCTTCACAGCTTCCTTGGCGCGGTTCAGTTCTTCCTCTTCCAGACTCATTTCACCACCCACTCCTTCAGTACGCATCGGGTGATGCAAGCTTCCGCACACCGGACAAGCTACCCCATCCGAGAGCTTGGCACGCAATGCAAGGATTTCCGCCGGAAGTAACTTATCAAGTCTTTCGGCCTCCTTCTTTACACCTTCCAGTCTGAGCTTATCGCCCTCCAGAACTTCCCGTCTGCTTTTCAAAGTATTCTCGCTGTTGGCCGACTGTCTCAAGGCTGTCTGAGCAGTATTCAATAAGCTCACTATGAGTTCGGTAAAAGGAACAAGCTCTTTATAGATCTCTTTTGAGCCGAACCAATCATTCAACTCAACCAGTCTAACCTTCTCTTGATCAATCTGTTTATTAATTGTTGCAATATTACCTTCAACCTTCTCCTTGAAAGTCTTGGCAGCATCGAACTCTTTCTTAGCCTCAACGCCATTGCGCTTTACGATCTCAAGTTTGGCATCCAGTTCCCGTGCCCGAAGAATCTCAGGCTCAGCCTTCTCAATAGCATCGCTAACCTTTTGCTGGTTCGCCTTACAGGCATTCAACCTCTCAACTGCAACAGCCAGCAATTCTGCATTCTTCTTTTCATGAAGTTGCTTAGTCTGCAAGCTAGTGCGGTTCTCGTTCCACTGCTTTAAAGTACTTTGCAATTCGTTATATACATCACGAATCTCCTGCACCTCATCAATCCTTGCCACATAATCGTATCGTGGTTTGGCTACCTCTATAGCTGCTTTAGCCTCTGTAAGCTGAGTTTCGGCCATTGCAACATCACGTTTCAGCTCCTCATCACCGGTTATCCACTTAATCTTCTGGTCCAGTATGGTGGAACTCTTTTTAATCAGGACAGAACTTTCAGTAATCTGCTTGCGTTCCAGTTCCAGAGCCTCAGATTGCTCATCAGAAAGAAGTTCAACTCCTTTAATCTGATCTTTCAGTACATTCAGCTCTGTTTCTGCCAGCTTGTTCTTTTGATAGATAGATTGTGAGATGCGGGAATAGATATCTGTACCTGTAAGCTTCTCGAGCAGCTCAGCCTTATCGCCTTGCTTTGCTTTGAGGAACGTAGCAAAATCTCCCTGAGCCAGCAACACAGAACGGGTAAACTGGTCGAATGTGAGGCCAACAAGTGCCACTATCTGCTTCAGCAGCTCTGTCTTTGTCCCCTGCTCGGGTACATTAGTCGTGAGGTTAACAAGCGTAATCCCTACATTCTTCAATCGCCCGCTGAACCTATTCCCGGCTCTGCCCACTGTCCAGGTGGAACGGTAATGATCTCCGCTAAGTGAAACGAAATCTACCTCCGCCATTCCTTCAACAGCTCCTCTTCGAAGAATATTCCTGCTATCTTTCAGCGTAATGGTATCATTCTTATTATCCTGAATATTGCTGTTACTGGTAACACCACTCAGGCGGGGAGTAGTATCAAAAAGAGCCAGACACAAAGTATCCAGCAAGGTAGACTTTCCCGATCCGGTGCTTCCGGTAATGGCAAATATACCAGCAGACTTTAATGGTTCTGCCGTAAAGTCTATCTCAAAATCTCCTTCCAGCGATGCCAGATTCTTTCCCCTAATTGCTAATATCTTCATGTTCTATTTCCTGGATTACGCTTTGCAGCAAATTCTTCATTGTCTCAGGCATCTCTTCGCCTCCATATTGTTTCTCAAACTCCATCCGTGCAATCTCCATCGGAGTGATAGTCTGCAGCTCTTCATAAGTAAACGTTCGTGATTCAGCACTTCCACCAGCCTGTACAGAACCCAATCTGGCCAAACGTACAGACCTGTCTTTCAAAGCTTCTTCTATTCTATTCCGAAGTGAAGGTTCAGGTTCTGTAATCAGTACTTTAACTTCCAGGTAAGGAGAGTTTTCTGTTATTTCGCCCTCGGGAAGCAGGGCTATTTCTTCTAATACACCTTCTAAAGGTTTTGCTTCATTTGGAATACTCAGCAGCTTTACGGGAGCATCAAAAAACAGTTTTTCAATCTTAGTAACCTTTGCTCCTTCAATCTCTGCCAGTACCACGCTCTGCTTGTTATTCTTCTCGGCAAACGACATTGGTAATGGCGAACCTGCATAACGCACTTCTTCACGGCCGCACACCTGCTGTCCGCGATGTAAATGTCCTAAAGCCGCATAAGCAATATCTTTTGAGAAAGCATCGGGCGATACACATTCCACACCACCCACAATGGTACGTTCCGAACGATCTTCTTCCGAAACAATTCCTCCGGCAGTATGCAGATGTCCCATTGCTACAATAGCCTGGTTAGGTTGTTTAATCTTTAATGCTTCTTCCAGCAAGGCCTCGTACATTGCTTTCACTCCCAGCGGATAGCTCTCCGCCTCGGGATAATCTCCCTGCCGAAGATAAGGAACAGCCATGCACCAGGCTGCCACTTCACCATCTTTAGTGAGCGGAACCAGCAAACGCTGATAGTCAATAGTACCATCAACCGTACGCCTTACTATTCCTCTGATTGTGATATTCATATCCTCCAGAAGAGGATTAGGAGCCTCGAGCCGTGCTGCAGAATCATGATTGCCGGCAATAACCACCACCTGTAATGCAACATTGTCAGAGGTTATCTCCCGAAGGAACTTGTAGAACATCTTTTGTGACTCGGCAGAAGGGTTCGGAGTATCAAACACATCGCCCGCAATAAGCAGCACGTCTACACACTGTTCCCGGAGCTGACCTCTCAACCATTCCAGAAACTGCAAATGTTCTGCTTTGCGGTTATAATCAAAAAAGGTTTGTCCGATGTGCCAATCGGCTGTATGAAGTAGTTTTATCATTATATTACCTAAATAGTATTTTCTAAGCAAAAATAGTAAATACTATCAGAGTAACACTATATAAAAACAACTATAAAAGGCTTTTAGATATTATCAAGACAATTTTGAACTATAAATCTACTTGGAAAAGCCTGTTTCCTTATTCTTCCATTCTCCTATTAGGACATTAATAGATTTTTTATTTGAGATATTTCAGAAAATTGAATAATAAGAATGAAGGTTCAACTGGTCTAAATAGTCTTCTATTTAAAATTCTTCAAGAATTCCAAAGCTTTCTTTGGATGATTCTGGGCCCTGATTTGCGAACCATATACAAATACAACCTTGCCCTTTTTATCTATAATGTAGGTAACACGACCGGGCATTACTCCCATCAGATTAGATGGCACGCCAAATAGCTTACGCACTTTATTACCTTCATCACTCAACAGCGTAAAGTTTACCCTGTTTGCATCGGCAAAATTCTTATGGCTCTCTACAGACTGACCACTAATACCAATAATCATTGTGCCGGCTTTCCTGAATACTTCAAACTCATCCCTAAAAGCACAAGCCTCGCGTGTGCAACCCGGACTGTTATCCTTTGGATAGAAATAGATTAACAGGTTCTGTTTCCCTATCACAGAATCAATTGAAAAAGTATTGCCATACTGATCTTTCAGTGAAAATGAGGGAACCTTGCTTCCAACTCCTATTCTTGTTTGCGAAGCATCAGATGGTTTCGTTTGTGTAAAGCCACTAAAATCGAAATAGAATAATATCAGCACCAGATAAGTAACCAGATAGCTCCTATAAAAACTTCGGATCCTTTTATACCGAGGGTGATCAATGCAATGATCTCCGATAATACCTCTAAGTTCATCAGCAAATACGGGTTTAATATTAATAGCCCAACTACTTGTTTGATATACTATTTTCCTGAATTTGCTCCGGTAAGTAAGTAATGGCAATCCTAATGCGACAAAGAGGATTAACCAGATGTTGTCTAAAAGTAAGCTTATCATATTATTAGCATTTAATGGTTTATAAAATATACTTATCTATTTACATTTTTATTGTTCAAAGCCTGTCTTCTTATAAAACAGATAAACCCTTAATATGTTTTTAACTTAATGTCTTTATGTTTCTGGCGGACCAATCAGATGTAAATTAGTACAATATACTGTAATATACTCCGTATCCATGGTTATCTTAATTATTAGTTATATTTTTGAATGAACAATACTATCAAACAATTATGAAACCATTGATAAAAACAGTTCCGGCCCTTGTAGGCCTCTCTTTTTTCAGTCTTGCTCATGCTCAGCAAGAGAGTAAACGCCCCAATATTATTTTTATTCTGGCAGACGATATGGGATATGGTGATCTATCCTGTTATGGGAACAAAGTTGTTAAAACGCCCAACATTGACAAGCTGGCAAGTGAAGGCATGCGGTTCACTAACTGTTATGCAGGATCGGCCATTAGTTCGCCTTCCAGGTGTTCGCTGCTTACCGGTAAGCATACAGGGCATACAACTATCAGAGATAACTTCTGTAAAGCAGGAGGTCTTCCCGGATTGAAAGGCACTACTCCTATCCGCCGTATGCATCTGCTTCCTAACGACACAACGATTGCTACTGTTCTAGGTGCTGCAGGTTACCGAACTTGTTTGGTAAACAAATGGCATCAGGACGGATTCAATCCCGGTGCAGGTCCACTAGACCGCGGCTTCGATGAGTTCTATGGATGGCTTATCAGTACCGAGAATTCAAATACTCCTTATTACTATCCGGCTCTGCGTTTTTATAACCGGGATCTGAAAGTAATTCCGGAAAACGAGAACAACAAACGCGGTATTCACGACAGTGACTTGTCCGTTAATGAATCAATAGATTTCATCGGAAGAAATAAAAATAATCCTTTCTTCTTATATCTGGCGTTTGATGTTCCCCATGAGCCTTATTCTATAAATAGCATAGAGCCCTACTCGTCCATGCCATTATCGGAAACGGCCAAGCTATATGCAGCTTTGATAACCCACACGGACGAAGCAATAGGCCGATTAATAGATTACCTGGATAAGAACAATATGCGGGATAACACAATTATCATCTTTGCATCAGATAACGGAGGTGCTGTACAGGCTCCGCTTGAAGAACTAAACTGCAATGCCGGTTATCGTGGAAGGAAAGGTATATTGTATGAAGGAGGCATTAAAGTTCCTTTCATCGTAAATTATCACAAGCATATTAAAGGCGGACAGACAAAAAGCAATATTATCTATTTCCCCGATGTAATGCCTACTCTTGCAGATTACGCAAAAGCCAAACTTCCTCAAAAGACAGATGGAATAAGCATCAAGCCTCTGCTAAACGGGAAAGATCAGAATACTGCTAACCGCATCTTGTACTGGGAATTTCCCGGGAATCAGGTTGCTGTACGAAAAGGTGACTGGAAAGCCGTATCAGTAACTAAGGACAGTAAGCTGGAATTGTACAACATAGCAAATGACCCTTACGAGAAAACAAATCTGGCAGATAAACATCCCGAGATTGTATCTGATCTTGAAAAGGAAATTAAAAAAGCACATGTGCCATCTCCAAATTGGCCTGTTAAAGGTGAATAATATGCCTTATATAAAGCAAAAATCAAATAAAATAGATCTTCGATAATAGAAAAGGCTGTCAGAACTAATTCTGACAGCCTTTTTTATTCCTACTTGATTATTATTTCCCTATTCATCTAGCCTTATTGGTTCCTTATTTATTTAGTTCCCAATAAAAGCAACCTGGAATATCTGCTTTTCTTTATAACTTTAATTACCAGGAGACAAAATACAAGAATAAAGAATGCTAATAAAGGACTAAAGACATTGACTGTAAAAGTATCAAAGCTTAATTCCAAGGCAAAAAAGAATACTTCAAATACGATAGTCTGTATAAGATAAACACCTAAAGTCTGAGTCCCTATCTCACAGAATTTGTCTACAATTACATTATTCTCATATTTCTCATGAAAGAGCTGTATTGAAAGGATAAAAAACATACTTCCAACCAGACCTATAAAAAAGCGATACAACATTACCAGAAAGGGATTCAGCGCAAAATGCAAAGGATTAAATGACAATAATTCAATTGGAGATTTATAAATGGTATATTCCCCGCTCCAGAAAACAAAGGATGAGAGAAATAAGCCGAGGCAGATATACCACAATGAAAATGCCTTGGATTCAATCTCTAGTCTATACTTTTGGAAAAAGAAACCAGCCCAAAAGAAAGGCAATAAAAAATTGGTAGCAGCAAAATCACCAAAAGGAATCACGCATAAAACGATGCACGATAACAGACATGCCAGGACTTCATTCCTTATAAGTTTGATGAATAGATATGTGATGACATAACAACAAAACAGGCTCTTCAAAAACCAGAAACTATTCAATAGCCCGTGAAGATCATATTTCAAAGTTAGTTCTTTGTTGATGAATGAATAGACACAGCTATTCAGAACACAAAGAATGATGTACCACACAAAAGCCGGCAGAATAAGCTGAACAGTCTTTTTCTTTATAAATTCTCCAAAAGATAGCTTCAGAGACGAAGAGAAAAAATATCCACTCATTATCATAAACAATGGTACATGAAACGAATAGATTAATTTCCAAATAGTATTATTCCACGGATCAGCACCAGTGTATTGAATTAAATGACCCAGAATGACACAATATATAGCGAAGAATTTTATTAAATCTAAATATTTTATCCGTTTTCCCATAGGTTATCTTCAGGTAATTCCAAAATTATTAAGCTCAGCATAAAGCTGCAAAATTAATCAAATTGTGTAACATTACAATCTTAATGAGAGGTATTCGTTGCAACATTATCAATATCAAGAGGAATCATTGGTTAATGGATTTTATTTATTGAGCAATAAATAAAATCCATTAACCAATAAAGAGCCAGCCATTCAACAAGAATTGAGACATATACTTATCCATAAATGCCTCTTGAGATTTTTATTTTTTAAAACAAACTATTTTGATTATGTCTTGTTTTAAGTATAGAGATGAAAGAATTTATTGTAATCTGGGAATATTCAATTGGAAGCATTCCCACCTTTAATCTTATAATAGCGAATAGATTATCTTTAATTCTATTATTATGAGTATAAGCGCTGTCTCTAAATATTTATTCATAGTAATATATCTGCTGCAAAGTTTCGGATTACAAGCTCAGGATATTACGTCTGACACTCTAAAGGTTAAGGCAGGAAAGCTTAGTGAGCAGTTAGGAAGTAATAAAGATTTAATTAAGGACTTAACTCTTAAAGGCGAAATTAATGGAACAGACATTACCACTATTCGTAGCATGAAGAAGCTGTCTGTACTAAATATGGAGAAAGCAGATATTGTAAAAGGAGGAGTATTTATTAGCTCTATTTATGACGACAAAATTGAAATTGCAGATAATGAAGTAGCGGAAGAGATGTTTTACTCCAAAGATAATTTAACTTCAATAGTCCTACCCGAGAATATAACTGCTATCGGAGTTAAATCATTCTCAGACTGCACAAAGCTAACTTCTATTATAATACCGGATGATGTAACATCTATTGGCACCAATGCCTTTATTGGCTGCACGGGATTAACATCTGTCACGTTCTCAAAAAGTATGGCTTCTATTGATTATGCCGCATTTCAGGATTGCACAGGATTAAAGAATATACATTGCAGAGGATTGATTCCGGCAAAGATCACACCTTATACTTTCTTTGGAGTTAATAAAATCAACTGCAAATTACATGTACCCAAAGGTACTTCTCCAGCCTACAAAGGTGCAGCAGGATGGAGCGAATTTAAAAACGTTATAGAAGAATAGTATTTCTATTTCCTATAATAGAAAACCGTATCCGTAGGAATATTATTTATTGTAGTTGTCTGTATAAAGGCATTTGGTGATTTGAATTCAAATTTAGTTTTTATAGAAGCTTTCTCAGGATCCATGAAATCCTTAAACTGAATAGCCACACATGTATTCTTCGAGATAAACCAGGATACATAGATCTGAGGATGGGTACCTTTACATATCTCTGTCTGGATAAACTTGTCGCTACTCTTATCATATACATTCACTACCTTCACATCCGTAACCTTTCTTCTTTTCACGCGGATCTTAATATTGCCCTCAATTGCACCTCCTGAATATTTTCCTATCCATGTAAAAGTAGTATCCTTGCCATATTTACCTTTCCAACGGCCGGCAAACTTCCTGAACAGCTTAAGCTGATTAAGTTTTTTCTCATTTTTGGCACTTATACTCTTCACTACAGACGACTCTATGCCATAAATTATTTGCCACTTAATATCTATTCTTTTAAAAACGAGTAATAATGCACCTGGATCTGCATGAGTGGAATGGCCATCTTTGTAATTTGTTACACTCTTTATTTTTGCAGTATACAGAACCGTTGAATTATCCAGAACTGCATATTTTTCATTTAGGATAGTATCATTCTTATTTATCTGATTTTTAAATAATGGTTTAAAACCAGCCAAGCAATCATCGTAAGTTAAAATATCCCCATTGTAAATGTATCTAAAATCGGGCGAATCATAAAATTTACTCATTAACAAATTAAACTTAGCTTCTTCGCGTCCTGTAAAGAATATATTTACAATCTTCTTTACTTCCTTTTTAATGATACTTTTCTCTGCATCAGAAACAGGTTTCTCAGTGCTTGTACAACAAGATAAACTTGCAATAAGCAATACCCAAACAAGTAGTTTTGTCTTCATCATCTTCTTTTTTAATTTTATACTAAAGATAAAGCACTCGCATAAAAATAGAATAAGGCATGGTATCTCTCATTTCATTTTTAACAAACAGAAAGATTAATTGTTCCGTTTACCTTAAATAAATAGTTCGCCACACACAAGTAATATATGAAATTACAACATTCTTTTTAGAATAATGTGAATCAGACAAAAAATATTTGATACAGGAGAAAATATCCTTTTTTGGGGTTTAGGGAAAATCCTATAAAAGAATGGGGATTATCTCTGGTGAAGAGATTTTTCTCGCCCTACTTTTGTCACATAACAAAGGAACAAGGGTATTAATTATTAAAAAACAAAATGTTATGAAGAAGATAATTTTATCATTAGTAGCCATCATGATGGTATCAATGAGTTCTGTTTGCATGGCTTCAAATAAAGGCGGACATCACCACAAGGGTGACTGCACAGAAGTGATTGTCAGATATGACAACGACAGGCATCACGACAACGGGTATCACAGAGGCAGAGATTACAGGAATGAAGATCGCGATATTTGCCGCGACAACAGAAGGTATGACAATTACAGAGATGAGAGAGATGAGAGATATCGCGAAATGAGAGACAGAGACGACAGATGGGAATACAGACATCGTCACCATGATCATAACTGCGATACTAAAGTAGCCGGTGCAATTCTTGGAGCTGCAGCTCTTGTACTACTTACATCTCATTAATCAATAAGCTGTACTAAAATTAAATTCTACGGTAAACGATATCATACCCTATGTCGTTTACCGTTTTTTGTGTTCCGTCTAATTATACAAGCCAGCATATTTTCACAATAAAATAGCATGATTGAGGTATGTTTACATCATACATTTATTCTATTTCCAAAAAGCAAAGAAGTGGTGAACCGGACCATGCCCCTGTCCTATTTCATAATCGGCACCATGCAATATAGCCTGATTCATATATTCTTTTGCCTGCTTAACAGAATCGTTTAAGGATAAGCCATGAGCCAAAAAAGATGCTATGGACGAAGATAATGTACAACCAGTGCCATGGGTATTCTTTGATGATATTCGTTTTGCACGAAGCTCGATGATCTCATCGGTTTCGGCATTATAAAAGATATCTGTCAGCTCATTATCAGAAAGATGTCCGGCTTTCAGTAGGACCGAAACTTTATTGCCACAAGAAAGACTTTTAATGACCGTCAGCATATCTTCTTTGCTTCTTATTTTCTGTCCTGATAAGACCTCAGCCTCCGGTATATTGGGCGTGATAATTCTTGTTAGCGGAATTAATTCATCTTCCAGAATTCTCACAGCTTCCTGCTTTAACAGGTTATTCCCTGCCGTTGCAATCATTATCGGATCAAGAACAATGTTGCGAATTTTGTATTTGGATAATATTTCTTTCACTGCAAGAATTAGCTCTGAAGAGTGAAGCATTCCTATCTTTATGGCATCAGCACCTATATCATTGAGGACGGATTCTATTTGTCCTTTGACAAAAGAGGCCGGCACCGGATGTACTCCCTTCACCTGAAAAGTATTTTCATCAACAATAGCCGTTATGGCCGACATGGCATAACATCCGCAAGCTGAAATAGTCTTTATATCTGCCTGAATACCTGCTCCTCCACTTGGATCACTTCCAGCAATAGTTAATACAGTTTTATATTGTTTTGCCATAGTTTCCAGGGTTAGATTTCTTTCATCATCCATATTCCACAGTAGCAATGGCCGGTGTTTCCCAGGGAAGCATCCAGGTATGAGAATCCCAATCTTTCATACAGGCCAACTGCCCCGCTTAGCTCGTCCATACTTTCCAGATAAACTTTTGAGTAACCAGCTTGCTTTGCAAAACTTAAACATTTATTGATTAATAATTTCCCAATACCCTTCCCTCTTGTTTCGGGAAGCAGATATAGTTTTACCAATTCTGCGGTATCAGCAGGCAATCCTTCGGTAGGATAAATGCCTCCGCCACCAAGGATTTTATTATTTTCCTCATCGAAGACTACAAAGTAAGTGCTTCTTTCCGTTTGAAACATTTTGCTCAAACGATTGATAGCCTCATCAAAATAGACTGTTCCCGGATGATTGGCTCCAAACTCTTCCAATGTTCTGCGAATGATTGAAGCCAAAGCCTCATCGTCTTCTTCCTTTATGTTTCTGATTACCATAAAACCGATAATATTTGATTGATTATAGACTGATAATAATTAATAAGATCCGTTATCAATTTCCCGCAAAAGTAATCTATTTATTTTTAGATTATCACAAATTCGGCGCAATCTTAAAATAAAAATTAGTCAAAACAGTTGGATTATTCATTCTTTTTTTAGTTACTTTGCAGCCGTAAAGACAAAGGGGTGCCCCATAGAGGGCTGAGATTATACCCTATGAACCTGACGCAGTTAGTACTGCCGGAGGGATTGTTATTCGTACTTCTTTTAGACTTCGGTCGCACACTTTTGTATTTACACATTTACTTATTCCTACTTAAAAATGTAAATATGAAAGTTCAAGTAAACAACAAGGAGACAGAGCTTCTATCGCAGTCTTCAATCCAACAATTAGCTTTATCAATGGAGCTCCCCGCAGCGGGTGTGGCAATTGCCGTGAACAACAAGATGGTTCCCCGCACAGAGTGGGATCAGTTTGTCCTCAAAGAGAATGATCAGATAGTGATTATTAAAGCAGCTTGTGGAGGATGAACGCCATGAATCTTCAGTTTATCACTCACTTCACCGAGAAATATTCTTATTTTGATTCTGCACGCATGGCTCTGGAAGGCGGTTGCCGATGGATTCAGTTGCGGATGAAAGATGCACCTAAAGAGGTTGTGGAGGCAGAAGCTGTCCGTGTTCAGCAATTGTGCAAGGAATACGGGGCCACTTTCATTATTGACGACCATGTGGAGCTGGCAAAGAAACTTGGTGCCGACGGGGTGCATCTGGGCAAGAATGATATGCCGGTGGCAGAAGCCAGATGTTTTCTTGGAAAAAAGTTCATTATTGGCGGAACAGCCAATACGTTTGATGATGTATGCATGCACGTAAACTCTGGTGCAGATTACATTGGCATGGGACCATTCCGGTACACTACTACAAAAAAGAACCTGAGTCCGGTGTTGGGATTGCATGGATACAAGGATATACTTACCCGAATGAAAGCAAAGGGAATTAATGTACCCGTAGTAGCTATTGGCGGAATTACGCTTGGTGACATCAAAGATGTGATGCAAACAGGTGTATCCGGCATTGCTCTTTCGGGTTCTATTCTTAAAGCAAGCAGTCCTGTGGACGAGACTCGTTGGATTATTAATAAAATCAACAACGAATTAAAGTATCTTTCGACTAAAAACAAACACTCAAATTACTGATAATCTATTGATTATAAACCACCACTTAAAATAGTTTATGGATAAGGCCCGATAGGCTATCTATATACTTCAGACAAAACAAGAACGATTAAAAGAGAAGAAAATGGAAAAATTAATAATTGCAGGGAAAGAATTCAGTTCCCGCTTATTTCTGGGTACAGGAAAATTTAATTCTAATCAGGCAATGGAAAAGGCTATTCTGGCTTCGGGCAGTGAAATGGTAACCGTTGCCATGAAACGTATTGACCTGGATAATCAGGAAGATGACATGTTGAATCACATCAAACACCCTAATATTCAGCTATTGCCAAATACATCGGGAGTGAGAAATGCGGAAGAAGCTGTATTTGCGGCTCAGATGGCACGGGAGGCTTTCGGAACTAACTGGCTGAAGCTGGAGATTCATCCCGATCCCCGCTATCTATTGCCCGATTCTGTAGAGACATTGAAGGCTACCGAGCAATTGGTTAAGCTTGGTTTTGTGGTGCTTCCTTATTGTCAGGCTGATCCTGTGCTATGCAAGCAACTGGAAGAGGCGGGCGCAGCTACGGTTATGCCGTTGGGTGCTCCGATTGGCACCAATAAAGGATTGCAGACAAAGGACTTTATCCGCATTATTATAGAACAAGCCGGAATTCCTGTAGTAGTTGACGCAGGTATTGGCGCTCCTAGTCATGCAGCAGAGGCTATGGAAATGGGAGCTTCGGCAGTGCTTGTAAATACTGCTATTGCCGTTGCCGGAAATTCGGTAGAGATGGCTAAGGCATTCAAGCTTGCAGTGGAAGCCGGACGAATGGCTTTTGAAGCTCAACTGGCTGCAACGGGTATCCTTGCACAGGCAAGCAGTCCGCTAACCAGTTTCCTGAATGTATAATAAAACAAGAATCCCAATTATGAAAAGTGAAATAACAAGAACTCCTTTCCCTAATTCCGAAAAAATATACATGGATGGTGTGATTCATCCTATCAAAGTTGCCATGCGCAAAGTGAAACTGACCGATACTGTGAAGGTGGTTAACGGCGAGCGGGTGTTTCATAAGAATGACGACGTGGTGATTTACGACACCAGTGGCCCGTTTACCGATCTTTCTGTGCCTATAGATTTGAGAAAAGGCTTGCCTCGACTGCGAGAAGCGTGGATTAAAGAGCGCGGTGATGCTGAATTATTGTCAGATATCAGTTCGGAATACGGACGTATGCGCCGTGCGGACAAGAATCTGGACGCTTTGCGATTCGAACATATCTCATTGCCTTACAGGGCAAAGGCCGGAAAGCAGGTTTCTCAGATGTATTATGCCAAGCAAGGCACCATTACTCCCGAAATGGAGTACGTAGCTATCCGCGAGAACCAGAATAACGAGGCGTTGGGTATAGAATCGCACATCACGCCCGAGTTTGTTTGCCAGGAAATAGCCGAAGGGCGCGCCGTTCTCCCTGCCAACATCAACCATCCTGAGGCTGAGCCTATGATTATAGGCCGCAACTTTATGGTAAAGATCAACACCAATATTGGAAACTCTGCCACATCTTCGGGCATTGAAGAGGAAGTGGAGAAGGCTGTATGGTCTTGTCGCTGGGGCGGAGATACGTTGATGGATCTCTCTACGGGAGCAAACATACACGAAACTCGCGAGTGGATTGTGCGCAACTGCCCCGTTCCAGTGGGTACTGTGCCAATCTATCAGGCATTGGAAAAGGTAGACGGCAAGGTGGAAGACCTTACTTGGGAGATTTACAAGGATACGCTGATTGAGCAATGTGAGCAAGGGGTTGATTACTTTACTATCCATGCCGGAATCAGGCTTCACAATGTGCATTTGTCTCAAAAACGCCTCACGGGAATCGTGTCTCGTGGTGGTTCCATCATGTCAAAATGGTGTCTCGTTCACAATCAGGAGAGTTTCCTTTACGATCATTTCGATGAGATTTGCGAGATTCTTGCACAATATGATGTGGCGGTTTCATTGGGCGACGGACTTCGTCCGGGAAGCATTCACGATGCCAACGATGAGGCTCAGTTTGCCGAGCTGGATACATTGGGAGAACTGGTACAACGTGCCTGGAAGTACCATGTACAAGCCTTTATTGAAGGACCGGGACATGTGCCTATGCACAAAATCAAAGAGAATATGGACAGACAGATTTCTGCTTGTCACGATGCGCCATTCTACACACTTGGCCCATTGACCACGGATATTGCCCCAGGATATGACCACATAACCAGTGCCATTGGCGGAGCACAGATTGCCTGGCTAGGTACGGCAATGCTTTGTTACGTTACGCCCAAGGAACATCTGGGATTGCCCAACAAGGAAGACGTCCGTGTTGGGGTGATTACCTACAAGATTGCTGCACATGCCGCCGATCTGGCCAAAGGTCATCCCGGAGCAGAGGTGCGCGATAATGCATTGAGTAAAGCCCGGTACGACTTCCGCTGGAAAGATCAGTTCAATCTTTCGCTAGATCCGGAGCGTGCACTTGAATATTTCAAGGAAGGCGCCCACGAAGATGGTGAATATTGCACCATGTGCGGCCCAAACTTCTGCGCCATGCGCCTGTCTCACGACCTGAATGATTGTGCAAAATAATCCATTCAGGATAAGTTTAAAATTATTGTACAAAAGATTGTTTTCTTCTGTATAAAACGATTAATTTTTCTGTACAAATGACTATATTCTTTTGTACAGGACACAAAAAATATAAAAGGAAATGTTTTCAAATGAATTAGCAAAGATTTCATGGGAAGACTCTACAAGAGCCATTTATTCCAAAACATCCGCCGATGTGGAACGTGCGCTTAGCAAAGACCACTTGGATGTAAATGATTTCATGGCACTAATCTCTCCTGCCGCCGAACCATACTTAGAGGTGATGGCACAGTTGAGCCGCCAATATACCTTACAGCGTTTTGGCAAAACCATATCCATGTTTGTGCCGCTCTACATAACCAACTCATGCACCAACCATTGCATCTACTGCGGATTCCAGCACAATAATCCCATTGCCCGTGTCATCCTCACGGAAGAGGAAATTGTGAACGAATATAAAGCAATCAAGAAACTGGCTCCGTTCGAGAATCTTCTGCTTGTAACGGGAGAAAATCCGGCAGCCGCGGGAGTTCTGTATATAGAACGTGCACTGCAACTGGCCAAACCTTATTTCTCAAATTTGCAGATAGAAGTTATGCCGCTCAAAGCTGAAGAGTATGAACGCTTAACGCATTCGGGCCTCAACGGAGTAATCTGCTTTCAGGAGACTTACAACAAAGCGAATTACAACATTTACCATCCGAAAGGGATGAAATCGAAATTCGAATGGCGGGTAGATGCCTTTGACCGAATGGGGCAAGCCGGTGTGCACAAAATTGGTATGGGCGCATTGATTGGTCTTGAGGAATGGCGCACGGATGTTACCATGATGGCGCATCACCTACGGTATCTGCAAAAGAATTACTGGAAGACAAAGTACAGTGTAAACTTCCCGCGTATGCGTCCGTCCGAAGGACACTTTCAGCCCAATATAGTAATGAGCGACCGGGAACTGGCTCAGCTTACTTTTGCTTTCCGAATCTTCGATCATGATGTAGACATCTCCTACTCAACCCGTGAAAGCGCTGAAATACGCAATAACATGGCAACACTGGGTGTAACTACAATGAGTGCCGAAAGTAAAACGGAACCGGGAGGTTACTACACCTATCCGCAAGCATTAGAGCAATTTGCCATTAATGACAGCCGCACAGCCGTACAGGTTGAAAAGGATTTGAAGCAAATAGGCCGGGAACCGGTGTGGAAAGATTGGGATCAGGCATTTGATAGATAATTAAGATTCTGTATATGTAACTTGATGGACTAAGCCCGGCTTTCCTGAGAATTTCTGGAAAGCCGGAGAAGGTCCTTTAATAAAACAAAGACGATTAAATAATGAGATACAACAGACAAACAATGCTTCCAGAAATGGGCGAGGAAGGTCAGGAAAAACTTAGAAAAGCATCGGTTTTGCTAGTGGGCGTAGGCGGATTAGGCTCTCCCATCGCTCTCTATCTTACAGCTGCTGGTCTTGGAACATTAGGAATAATGGACAGTGACATTGTGAGCCTCACTAATTTGCAACGTCAGGTACTCTACACAGAAGCAGAACTAGACCTTGTGAAAGTAGAATGTGCCCGCAAAAGATTAGGCGCCATAAACAGTGAAGTAAATATTCACACGTATCCCTTCAAACTAACCAGCGAGAACGCGGAAGAAATTATCAGCAAATATGACCTGGTAGTAGACGGATGCGACAACTTTGCAACTCGTTATCTGATAAATGACACGTGTGTAAAGCTTGGTAAGCCCTATGTGTACGGAGCAATATTTGGCTTGCAGGGACAGGTATCAGTTTTTAATCATAAAAGCAAAAAGACCTATCGCAATCTTTTCCCAGATGAAAAGGAAATGCTGGCCATGCCTCCCCTTTCAAAAGGCGTTATGGGCGTAACCCCAGCCGTAACAGGAAGTGTGGAAGCATCAGAGGTTGTCAAACTAATCTGCGGATATGGCGAACTGCTTGATGGCAAGTTGTGGACAATCGACCTTAGAACAATGGAAACAAACATTATTTCACTTTAAAAGCTGCTCTTATGAAGAGGTAATTACTACCTTTACACACATTTTTTAAAGAATATGAAACTGATTGCTGTTACTACTCCCTATTTTTTTATTGAAGAAGATAAAATAATAACCGCTTTGTTTGAGGAAGGATTGGATATACTCCATTTAAGAAAGCCAGAAACCTGCGCAATGTATTCTGAACGTTTACTATCGCTTATCCCTCAGCAATATCACAAAAAGATTGTCACTCATGAGCATTTCTATATGAAGAAAGAATTCAACCTGATGGGAATTCATTTGAATGCCAGAAATTCAAATGAACCGGAAGATTATGAAGGACATATAAGTTGTTCATGCCATTCTGTAGAGGAAGTTAAGCTAAAGAAAAAGTTTTATGAATATGTATTCATGAGTCCTATCTTTGACAGTATCTCAAAAGAGGGCTATCAGTCGCAATATACCCCAGAGGATTTAAGAGCCGCAACCAAAGATGGCATTATCGATAAAAATGTGGTAGCACTGGGTGGAATTACATCCGACAATATACTACAGGTAAAGGATTTTGGTTTTGGAGGTGCTGCATTATTAGGCGATCTTTGGGGAAAGTTTGATTACTGTAATGATCAGAACTATTCGGCCGTTATCAAACATTTCAGAAAGTTAAAAGAAATTGCAGGTTAATCGGGCTCAACAGTAAAAGCAGAGACCAAACATTAATTTTAGAAATACACCAAGAAGAGGCATCATTTATAAATCGTAATATTCATGCCTATATAATGGAATATAATTATAGTAATCTCAGGATTGACAGCATACACCTCAAAAGAACAAAAAAAAAGAAGGAGGTACTAGTTTCTAGACTCCTTCTTTTCAATTTTACAGTCGGATATTAATCCGTTTATCTTACTTTTCTGCAAACAATTCATAACTTCTCTGATTGTTTATAGTAAGATTTACGATTCCTACAAATTTAACATACTGATCTCTTGACAATACTTGTTTTGCATTTCCCAAATTAAAGTAAATTGCTTTTTGAGTTGCATCTTCTAAACTAACACCGTTCTTTGTTGCATTTTCCATTCTTCTTTCTGCTTCAGAGAATATATACTGCAAAGCATCTTTCTGATCAAAACTTGCACCTAAATAAGAAGCAATACCATCTAATGTTTTTGATTCATTCATTTTGCTGATAAAGCTGTTTGAACTACTGTTGTTTCCTGCGAATGTAGCTGTTCCTAAACTTAATGCAGCTACTACTGTTAAAAATAAACGTTTCATACCTTAAAAACTTTAATTAAATACTAATACCTAAAAAAAAACAGAGAATGCCATAACTAAATGTGTTCATGGTATTCTCTGTTTAAAGTTTGTTATCCTTTTGATGATGCAAAGATAGTAATATGTTTTATAACATAAAAATATAGCAGCAAAATATGCTATAAAACATGTTTATTTAATTATGCAAAACACTTATTAACTATAACAAAAAGAAAGAGGACTCCACTTTCCAAGGAATCCTCTTTAAAACAGCAATAATTAAAAGACTAATAAACAACTAACTAACTTCTATATTAACCCATTTAAATTTTATTTTTATTCTTCAATTGCTGCTTGTGCCGCGGCTAAACGTGCTATTGGCACACGGAATGGTGAACAGCTTACATAGTTGAGCCCCACTTTATGGCAGAACTTAACAGAAGATGGTTCGCCTCCATGTTCTCCACAAATACCACATTTCAAATCGGGACGTACGGAACGGCCCTTTTCTGTGGCCATTTTAACCAACTGGCCCACCCCGTTCTGATCTAATATCTGGAAAGGATCAACTTGTAGAATTTTCTTTTCCAAATAAACAGGAAGGAACGAAGCAATATCGTCACGAGAATAACCAAAGGTCATCTGAGTGAGGTCGTTTGTTCCGAATGAGAAGAATTCTGCGGAAATAGCAATACGTTCTGCTGTTAAAGCAGCACGTGGCACCTCAATCATTGTACCAACAGTAAAGTCAATGCTATCTCCAACTTCTGCAAATAATGCAGCTGCTTCTTCACGGATAACATTTTCCTGTTCCTTAAACTCAAGCAACAATCCGGTAAGTGGCACCATGATTTCAGGGAATGTCTTCACTCCTTCTTTCTTTAACTCAAGCGCAGCACCCAGGATTGCACGGGTTTGCATCCGGGTTATTTCCGGATAAGTATTTCCCAAACGACAACCACGGTGACCCAACATCGGATTTTGTTCATGGAGAGATTCTACTCTTTGTTGGATATGTTTAAAGGATACACCCATAGCATCAGCCATTTCCTGCTGGCCTTTTTCATCGTGAGGAACAAATTCATGCAAAGGAGGATCAAGCAGACGAACTGTAACCGGACAACCTTCCATTGCTTTGAATATACCTTTAAAGTCAGCCTTCTGATAAGGAAGAATTTTAGCCAAAGCTTTCTTTCTGCCCTCTTCATCTTCAGCAAGAATCATTTCACGCATAGCTTTAATCTTTTCTCCTTCAAAGAACATGTGTTCAGTACGGCATAGCCCGATACCAACAGCCCCAAACTTACGCGCTACTTCAGCATCGTGAGGCGTATCAGCATTTGTTCTTACTTTCAGTTTGGTATATTTATCAGCCAACGCCATCAGATCAGCAAAGTCTCCTGAAAGTTCAGCGGCTTTAGTTGCAACCTTTCCTTCATATACTTCACCGGTTGTTCCGTTCAAAGAAATATAGTCACCTTCTTTTAGCTTAGCTCCATCAACTTCTAAAGTTCTTGTCTTATAATCTATTTTTAAAGATCCGGCACCAGATACACAACACTTACCCATACCACGTGCAACCACAGCAGCATGAGATGTCATTCCTCCACGGGCTGTAAGAATACCTTCTGCAACAGCCATACCAGCCAAATCTTCGGGTGAAGTTTCAATACGGACCATTACCACTTTATGACCATCTGCGTGCCATTTAGCTGCATCATCCGCAAAGAACACAATTTGTCCGGTAGCAGCTCCCGGTGAAGCAGGTAAACCTTTGGCTATAATTTTGGCCTTTTTCAAGGCGTCTTTATCAAATACCGGATGAAGAAGCTCATCCAATTTATTAGGCTCTACACGATTCAAAGCAGTTTTTTCATCAATCATACCTTGTTTTAGTAAATCCATCGCGATCTTTACCATGGCAGAACCGGTACGTTTACCGTTACGAGTCTGGAGAAACCAAAGTTTACCTTCCTGAACGGTGAACTCCATATCCTGCATATCACGGTAATGATTTTCAAGTTTCGTTTGTAGTGCATCAAGTTCTTTATATATTTCGGGCATAGCCTCTTCCATAGAAGGGTATTTTGCTAAGCGTACTTCTTCAGATACACCTGCAAGAGTAGCCCAACGCTGTGAGCCTATCTTAGTAATCTGTTGTGGCGTACGAATTCCGGCAACCACATCTTCGCCCTGAGCATTGATTAAATATTCGCCATTGAAAAGATCTTCACCATTTCCGGCATCTCTTGAGAAACAAACACCCGTAGCTGAAGTTTCTCCCATATTACCAAACACCATTGCCTGTACACTTACGGCAGTACCCCATTCGGCAGGTATACCTTCCATCTTTCTATATAAGATAGCACGTTCATTCATCCATGAATCAAAAACGGCACAAATAGCGCCCCAGAGTTGTTCGTATGCACAGGTTGGGAAATCATGTCCGGTTTGTTCCTTTACCGCTGCTTTGAATTTTTTAACCAGAACTTTGAGATCTTCAACTTCCAGCTCATTATCAAGCTTAACCCCTTTGGCTTCTTTTATCTCTTCAATTATTTTTTCAAATGGATCTATATCTTCTTTATTTGTAGGTTTCATTCCAAGTACCACATCACCATACATTTGAACAAAACGGCGATATGAATCCCATGCAAAGCGTGCGTTACCTGTTTTGCGGGTAAGTCCTTCCACCACTTCATCATTCAAGCCTAAATTAAGGATGGTATCCATCATGCCGGGCATAGAAGCACGGGCTCCGGAACGAACTGAAACCAATAATGGATTTTCTACATCTCCAAATTTTGATTTCATTAGAATTTCAACATTAGCTACAGATTTTTCAACGTCGGATTTTAATAATTCAACAACCTTTTCTTTTCCCAGTTCAAAGTATTCGGAACAAACTTCTGTAGTAATTGTAAAACCGGGAGGAACGGGAACGCCAATAAGGTTCATCTCGGCCAGGTTGGCACCTTTACCACCTAACAGGTTTTTCATCTCGGCCTTACCTTCTGCTTGACCGTTACCAAAGGTATAAACTCTTTTCTTATCCATAAAGTATTAAATTAAAGTACAATTGTGTTTTTTATCTACCTACAAAACTAATTATATTTTAGATAAATGAAAACTTTTTATGAAAAATATACAACATGACAATGATTTTTCTTTCTAATCACACCTTTTAAAGTAATATATGACAAATAACTCACTCAAAAAGCGTACTTTTGTGCCATTATTTTAAATTCATACAAAAGTGTCGCGTAAAACTAAAGACCTTCCTTTATTAGAAAAGGTAACAATAACTGATGTGGCTGCCGAAGGCAAAGCCCTTGCTAAAGTAAACGACTGGGTAGTATTTGTACCGTATGTGGTGCCAGGTGATGTGGTAGATCTGAAAATCAGAAAGAGAAAACATCATTATGCAGAAGCAGAAGCTGTGCATTTTCATGAATATTCCCCTATCCGGGCAACTCCTTTTTGTGAACACTATGGCATATGCGGTGGATGCAAATGGCAATGTCTGCCTTATGAAGAACAAATTAAATATAAACAGCAACAAGTTATAGACAACCTTACACGCATTGGAAAGATTGAAATGCCAGAGGTGTCTCCTATTCTTGGATCAGAGAAAACTACTTTTTACCGAAACAAACTAGAATATACTTTTTCAAATAAACGCTGGCTGACCAGAGAAGAGGTAGAGCAAGAGGTAACTTACGAACACATGGATGCTGTGGGATTCCATATTCCGGGAGCTTTCGATAAAGTGCTTGCCATTGAAAAATGCTGGCTACAGGATGATATATCAAATAGAATTAGAAATGCAGTTCGTGATTATGCTTACGAGCATAACTACACATTCTTTAATCTGAGAAGCCAGGAAGGGATGTTACGTAACCTGGTTATACGAACTTCTTCAACAGGTGAATTGATGGTGATTCTTATCTGCAAGATTGTGGAAGATCACGAGATGGATTTATTTAAGAAATTACTGGCACATATTGCTGATCAGTTTCCTGAAATAACTTCATTATTGTACATTGTGAATAACAAATGCAACGATACAATTACAGATCGTGACGTGTTCGTATTCAAAGGTAATGATCATATTTTTGAGGAGATGGAAGGACTGAAATTCAAAATAGGGCCTAAATCATTCTACCAGACTAACTCAGAGCAGGCATATAACTTATATAAAATAGCCCGCAATTTTGCAGGGCTCACAGGCAATGAACTTGTATACGACTTGTATACCGGAACCGGAACAATTGCAAACTTTGTTTCTAAACAGGCAAAACAGGTAATTGGTATTGAATATGTACCCGAAGCAATTGAAGATGCAAAAGTAAATGCTGAAATTAACGGAATAAAGAATACTCTATTCTTTGCCGGAGACATGAAGGATATGCTTACACAGGATTTCATTAATCAGTACGGTAAACCGGATGTGATTATTACCGACCCTCCACGTGCAGGAATGCATCAGGATGTAATTGATGTAATTCTCTTTGCTGAGCCTCAACGCATTGTTTATGTAAGCTGTAATCCGGCTACTCAGGCACGCGACCTTTCATTGTTAGATGCAAAATACAAACTAACAGCTGTTCAACCTGTTGATATGTTCCCACATACACACCATGTTGAGAATGTTGTTTTACTGGAAAAGAGATAAATAAATCCCGAAATGAGAAAAAAGAAAAAAGGTACGCCAGCAGAACGCGCCAAGGCAAACATTACTACTTTTGATGTAACTGAGCCTAGCGAGCTAATGGCGTTCTTAATGAATAAATTGAGCGGCATAAGTCGCACTACTGCAAAGTCTTTACTATCAAAGCGTCAAGTAATGGTAGAAAATAAGATTACCACTCAGTATAACTGCGAACTTCGTCCAGGAATGAAGGTAAAAATCAGCAAGGACAAGGGTAGAAAGGAATTTACCAGCAGTTTACTTAAACTGGTATACGAAGATGCTTTCCTCCTTGTTATTGATAAAAGAGAAGGATTGCTCTCCATGGGAACAGACAAGCAGAAAGAGCGGACTGCTCATTCTATTTTGAACGAATATGTGCAGCGCTCAGGAAAGCAGCATCGCGTTTACATTGTTCACCGACTGGATAAAGATACTTCCGGACTGATGGTATTTGCTAAAGATGAAAAGACAAAGTTCACTTTGCAGGACTATTGGGATGAGATTGTAAAAGACAGACGTTATGTGGCCGTTGTATCAGGAGAAATGGAACAGGATTTCGGAACAATAACTTCATGGCTGAAAGATAACAAAGTTTTTGTTACCTATTCAAGCATGAGTAATAACGGAGGCGACAAGGCTATTACACATTATAAAACGATTAAACGTGCTAATGGTTATTCTCTTGTAGAGCTGGAATTAGAGACCGGACGCAAGAATCAGATTCGTGTTCATATGCAGGATTTGCATCATCCGGTGATTGGTGATATTAAATATGGAGATGGAATTAATCCTCTTGGCAGGTTGGGCCTTCACGCCTTTAAGCTCTGTTTTTACCATCCGGTAACAGGTGACTTATTAGAGTTTGAAACACCTTATCCAAGTTCTTTTAAGAAGCTATTCATTAAACAGCCTGCTGCAAAAAAAGAAGAAATCATAAAAGAATAGGCCTTACCAATTATTTAACTTTAATAGTTGAACCTTTTATATAATGCATTGTTTATTAAATTAAACAATGCATTTTCTTTGATCCATGTTTTCATAATAAGTTTTTATGCCTAACCATTTATTTTTAAAGCCTTAAAGAGGACTTTCTGTTAATAGAAAGTCCTCTTTTCTATTATAACAGAAACCGTTCTATCACATGAGCAACCCCATCTTCTTCATTAGAAAGAGTTATAAAATCGGCCTTTTCTTTTACCACTAACTGAGCATTAGCCATTGCTACGCCCAGGCCGGCAAACTGAATCATAGACAAATCATTATATCCATCTCCACAGGCTACCATCTCATCCTTGGTCATTCCAAGCTTATCCAGCAAGATGCTTAGTGATTGCGCTTTATCAATCCCGTTAGGTACCAGTTCCAGAAAGAATGGTTCGGAACGATAAACACCCATGGTACCCTTTAAATGACTGTTCATTTCCTTTTCTAATGCAATTAACTGATCACCATCCCCCGTAATAATGCACTTTGCTATTGGAAAATCAACGTATGAAAGGAAATTATCTACCTGTTTAATCTTCATCTTATTCAGGAAAGCCTCTTTTTGCACATATATATCATCGGGTGACTCAGTTATTATAAATTCATCCTGATAAGTGATAATTGCTAAATTGTTTTTCTTCGCACACTCATACAAGTATGGCAAAATCTGAGGATCAAGCAATTTAGCATGAAGAAGCTCTTTAGTTTTCCAGTCAATAATTTCTCCGCCATTATAAGAAAGGATATAACCACCAGATGCATCCAGATGCAATTCATCTGCCAAAGGAACAATCCCATAAGTTGGTCTTCCTGATGCGAGAACTACTTTTATTCCGTTTTCCTTCGCTTTAAATAATGCATCTTTTGTTTTTTGCGTTATTTTCTTTTGTGAATTTGTTAAAGTCCCATCAAGATCAAGTACTAAAAGCTTATACATACCTATTAAATATTATCATTTTTAAAAGCGACATTGTTCCCCTCGAACTTTCCAGACAAATAATCGTTTCTTACCAAAACATTCTCAAAGTATAGAACAGTGTTATTTCCATAATCCAAGACCAGACATTCATTATTGCTATTATACCAATCCCAGTTAAAATTATAAGATTCGGCTTTAACAATTGCATTCAGTGGATTTCCATTTATATCCAGATTATTATAGACAAAAGTTTCCAGTCCGGCTCCATTATATGCAAAAGACAGTTTATGGGTACAATATAGATTATTTGTAGTTATATACGTCTCTACCCAAGTCTTTGAGCACAATCCATCTGTAGTATTAAGATATGGTTCATCACCATTATTGATAGTACAAGCGGTTAAGCTGAAAGTTATTACCATTAAAAGTAATAGCTCAAAATAGGTCTTTCTTTTCATACGTTTTTAAATTTAGTAGTCAGTTAATATCTTGTTATTATTGTTAATTACAATACCATGAAACAAAAATGGGTAAAGAATATTCTCTTTACCAAAGATATTCCCCATTAATATATAGGGAAAGCCCTATTTCTATAATCAGGGTGCAAAGGTACATCTTTTAGGGTGTACTTAAAAGGTGAAAGATTTAAAAAGTGTATCTTTGCATTATATATTAATTTACAACTTATGGAATTGATCTTACTTATTGTTTGTGCATTCTTGTTACTAATCGTTCTCTTTATACTGTTAACCAAAGGAAAAAACAGAGAAGAAAGTGACCGTATAGAGACTTCTCTCAAGGAACAAAATAGTCGTTTGGAAAGTATAATCAGAGAGCTAAACCTTCGCGTGGAAACAGTTATCAGGGAGCAATCTTATGAGAACCGCGATGAATTGGGTAAAACGATTCGTGAGTTTCGTACCGAACTAACTACTACCCTTAATACATCCATGCAACAAATGCAGGATTCACTTCATAAGAATATGATTACCGGCAACGAACTTCAAAGGGAGAAGTTTGAAGCAATGGGAAAGACGCAGGAAGCACTGATTCAGTCAACAGAAAAGAGACTGGACGATATGCGTGTAATGGTGGAAGAGAAACTTCAGAAAACACTGAACGAACGGATCGGACAGTCATTTGAAATTGTACGTACCCAGCTTGAGAATGTTCAAAAAGGATTGGGTGAGATGAAATCTCTGGCTCAGGATGTAGGTGGATTAAAGAAGGTGCTGACCAACGTAAAGATGCGTGGTACATTTGGTGAAGTGCAATTAGGAGCGCTGCTGGAACAGATGATGAGCCCGGAACAATATGATGCCAATGTAAAGACAAAGAAAAGTGCTACTGAATTCGTGGAATATGCCATAAAGCTTCCCGGAAAGGACGATGCCAATAATACTGTATATATGCCTATTGATGCCAAATTCCCAAAAGATGTGTATGAGCAGTATTACGATGCTTTCGAAGCGGGTGATGCGGCGTTGATAGATTCTTCATCCAAACAACTGGAAGTCACAATAAAGAGGATGGCTAAAGATATTCACGATAAGTACATTGATCCACCGTTTACTACTGATTTTGCCATTATGTTTCTTCCTTTTGAGAGCATCTATGCGGAGGTTATCCGAAGAACTGCACTTGTGGAAACCTTGCAAAAGGATTATAAGATTGTGGTTACCGGACCTACCACTCTTGGAGCAATATTAAACAGTCTGCAAATGGGGTTCCGCACACTAGCCATCCAAAAGAGAACGGGCGAAGTGTGGACTGTTCTTGGAGCGGTAAAAACTGAGTTTGGCAAATTTGGCGGATTACTCGAGAAGGTTCAGAAGAATATTCAGAATGCAGGCGACCAGCTTGAAGAAGTGATGGGTAAACGTACCCGTGCCATTGAAAGAAGATTAAAACAAGTAGAGGCATTACCAACTGAGGAATCTCAGAAAATTCTTCCTCTTGCCGATATGGACGATGAAGAATAAGCATTCAGATTTAAAAAGAGTATAAAAAGATATACTTAAAAAGAAAGCCCAGATAAGAATAACCTATCTGAGCTTTTTTTATGATTGTTAATAAAGTACTTTACTAATCGAGTTTCAACACTGCAAGGAAAGCTTTCTGAGGAACTTCCACATTACCAATCTGCTTCATTCTCTTCTTTCCTTTCTTCTGCTTTTCAAGCAATTTACGCTTACGGCTGATATCACCACCATAACATTTTGCAGTTACATCCTTACGAACTGCTTTAATGGTTTCGCGAGAGATAATCTTGGCACCAATTGCTGCCTGAATAGCAATATCAAACTGCTGTCTTGGTATCAATTCTTTTAGTTTCTCACACATACGTTTACCTAAATCATAGGCATTGTCCACATGTGTAAGCGTAGAAAGAGCATCTACCGGTTCACCGTTCAACAGAATGTCCAGTTTTGCCAGTTTTGAAGGACGGAAACCCGACTGATGATAATCGAACGATGCGTAACCTTTTGATATACTTTTCAGCTTATCATAGAAGTCAATCACAATTTCGCCCAGCGGCATATCATAATGAATCTCCATTCGATTACCGGAGATATATTCCTGTTTCACCAACTCACCACGTTTACCAAGGCAAAGAGTCATAATAGGGCCAATATAATCGGTCTTTGTAATAACGGAAGCTTTTATATATGGTTCCTCAATACGATCAATCAGTGTAGGATCGGGCATTCCTCCAGGATTATGTACCTCAGTCATCACACCTTGTTTATCATAAATGCGGTAAGATACGTTAGGAACTGTAGTGATTACATTCATATCGAACTCACGATCCAGACGTTCCTGTACAATCTCCATATGAAGTAGTCCAAGGAATCCGCAACGGAAACCAAAGCCTAGTGCAAGAGAACTTTCCGGTTGGAAGGTAAGAGAAGCGTCGTTTAGCTGCAATTTCTCCAATGAAGAACGAAGATCTTCAAAATCCTCCGCTTCAATAGGGTAAACTCCGGCAAACACCATCGGTTTAACTTCTTCGAAACCAGAGATGGCCTTACTGCAAGGGCGGGCAATGTGGGTAACTGTATCTCCCACCTTTACCTCTTTTGAGGTTTTGATACCGGAAATAATATATCCCACGTCTCCCGTACGAAGCTCATTGCGTGGAATCAGACTCATTTTAAGCACTCCAATTTCATCAGCCGCATATTCTTTTCCGGTATTAAAGAATTTCACTTTATCTCCGGTACGGATCACTCCGTTTGTTATTTTAAAATAAGCAATGATACCTCGGAATGAATTAAATACGGAATCGAAAATAAGTGCTTGTAGCGGCGCTTCTTCATCACCTTTAGGGCAAGGGATACGCTCTATGATAGCTTCCAGAATTTCTTCCACACCCATACCGGTCTTTCCCGAAGCACGGATTATTGAAGATCTTTCCACACCCAGCAATTCAATGATTTCATCTTCCACCTCATCGGGCATGGCACTTGCCATATCACATTTATTAATCACTGGAATAATCTCCAGATTGTGATCTATAGCCATATAAAGATTAGAAATTGTCTGTGCCTGCACTCCCTGAGAAGCATCAACAATAAGTAAAGCTCCCTCACAGGCAGCAATAGAGCGGGAAACCTCATAAGAAAAGTCCACGTGTCCCGGAGTATCAATCAGGTTAAGAATATAATTCTCTCCTTTATACATATATTCCATCTGAATAGCATGACTCTTGATGGTAATTCCTCTCTCCTTCTCCAGATCCATATCATCAAGCATCTGGCCGCCTGTTACCTGAATAGTTTTGGTATATTCAAGTAATCTGTCTGCTAAAGTGGATTTACCGTGGTCAATATGTGCAATAATGCAAAAGTTTCGTATATTCTTCATCTGTTTGTTTTATCGTTAAATAATAGGCAAAGATACACAAAGCAGACAAAATAAAAAAATGCGCTGGCAACATAATAAAACGTACCAGCGCATTTTTTATAAATTAGTTATTCGCTTTCTTACTTCAGCGCTACAAAAAAATCATTTTCAATTTCTTCAATAGTAACCTTGTCTTCTTTAAGTAACCACCCAAAGCCTAGATAAAGATCTTTATCTACTAGCTTTGTAGCCTTCTTAATCTGTTTTACCGTTAAACCATCTGTGCCGTTCAATGCATTCCATATTAAACCAGCTACAGTACCTGCTTTTTCTTTTAACATTTCAAAAATACTTTTAGTTAAACATCTATTCAGAAATATTAATCCGTTTTGTATAGGATTTATTTGCATGCAAATATAGACAAAAATATGTTATTTAGTACATTAAAGTGTTAAATCTTTAATTTTATGTAATATTTCCAGCCTATTTACTATCCAAATTTTGTGTTTCAAGATATTCAGCCCAGATTCTTGCCGCCTCTTCCACTATCTTAACACAAGGGCGTTTTGCATAATACTGTTCTGTACGATCCTCGGGAACCGGTTCATTAGGATTAGTTCCTTTGTATCCTAACAATTCTCCGCAACTCAGTGCACCGTTTCTTTCCCTAAAAACAGCTGCCAGATCTTGTACCAACTTATAATTAGCTATTTTCCCTGCTTTATCTTTGGGGTCAGTGGTACCGGTCTGAAGTCCTGCCAATAAAAACATTCCGCAAGCAGCTCCACAGGTTTCTCTCATTCGCCCTATTCCTCCACCAAAAGAGGAAGACATCTTTAAGGCTTGCTCTTCAGTATACCCGTATAAATCGGCAAATGCAGCCACTACAGACTGCGAACAATTATAGCCGCTTTTAAAAAGTTCAACGGCTCTCGCTACTCTTTCTTCCATCATTTTAAAATTTCTCTTTATATTTTATTGTTCCCTTGTACAAAAGATTGTTTTCTTCTGTACAAAAGAATTAATTGTTCTGTACAGAAGAATACATTCTTTTGTACAAGATATTATTAACTAATAACCAGCAATTGCAGAGACAAGGAGCATAATATTTAAAACACTTACTATTGCTGCAATAGAATAAAGCACAAATGTGTTCCACTTGCCATTAACATAATTGCCCATTACCCTGCGTGAAGATGTGAGACTAACTTGCAGGAATGCCGTAAAAGGTAACTGAATGCTCAATACCATCTGCGAAATGAGAAGTCCCTTAAAAGGATTGCCAATAAAACAGATAAGCAGTAAGGCCAGCCCTAGCGAAATAATAACCCCAAGGCGTGAGTGACTATCCTTAATATGGTAAGGCTCTCCAAATACACCTGCAAATATAGAACCAGCAGCCATTCCGCTCGTAATCGTAGATGAAACACCCGCCATCAGCAAAGCCAATGCAAAGATTATTGCAGCATTACTTCCTAAAAGTGGTTCAAGCAATGATTTTGCCTGCTGAAGTTCCGTTACCTGAATCCCTGATTTAAAGAATGTTGCAGCCGCAAGAAGTATCATGGCACTGTTTATAGCCCACCCCACAATCATTGAGAAAAGGGTATCATACAGTTCATATTTCAGCACCTTCCTGATTGAAGCATCGTCTTGCTTGTTGTATTCATGACTCTGAATAACTTCCGAATGAAGATAGAGGTTATGAGGCATTACTACAGCTCCGAGCACACTCATTATAATAAGCATACTTCCATGAGGAAAGGCCGGTGTTACCCACCCTTTAACCGCCATAGGCCAATCAATCTGCACCAAAAACAGTTCATAAATGAAAGAAAGGCCGATAACCGAAACAAATGCGATAATGGATCGCTCTATTTTTTTGTATGAATTGGTGAGCAGCATGATAAACACAAAAGTGGTAACTAGTATAGATCCCCATATAATTGGAACATTCAGCAGCATTTGCAGTGCGATTGCCCCACCCAGAATCTCAGCCAGTGAGGTAGAGACTGAAGCCAGAACAGCAGAACCAAGAATGGGTCGTGATATCCATTTTGGAGTATATTCCGTTGCTGCTTCTGAAAGACACAAACCGGTTACAATTCCAAGGTGAGCCACGTTGTGCTGAAGAACAATCAGCATAATGGTTGAAAGAGTAACTACCCAAAGCAATAAATAGCCAAACTCCGACCCTGCCGCAAAGTTTGACGCCCAGTTACCCGGATCAATAAATCCTACAGTTACCAGTAGTCCCGGACCAATATATTTAAATACATCTAATCCCCCTAAATAGCGCTTGTGATCTTTACGTTTTAGATCTTTAAAGAAATTAATCATATCGTGTTTCGTTTTAATCTGTTTGTACAAAGATAATGATTAAAAACATGTCATACTCTTGTTATGTTCATTTTTATGGTCTATCTTCGTAGATAAATCAAACATAAAAGCATGAAAAAGATCGTATTGTTTGCAGCTGGTATATTACTTATTTTCGCTTCCTGCCAGGAATCCAGAGAGAAAACCTTTGAAAGGCTTGCCAAAGAATATACTGCCAAATGTCCCGTCACTCTAGGCGTAGGAATCAGAGTGGATAGTATGAAATATAATATGAAAACAAATACCAACAGTAATTATTATACGCTTTCAGGAAACATTGATAGTCCTGATTCCATTCAGAAGAACAAGGCATATATGGAAAGTTCTATGATTGCTGCAGTAAGAAACTCCGTTGATATGAAAGAGTATAAAGATTTTAATACTACCATTGAGTACGTCTATTTCTCAGATAAAAATAAGAAGGAACTTTTTCGGATTGCCGTCGGTCCCAAGTTATATAAATAACAGCTCATTCAACCCTCCAATCCGGTTATATGAATAGTAAGAGGCCACCTAAACAGGCGGCCTCTTACTATTTAAACTATAAAATAAATGAGATTAATTAATCTTTCTGAATTTGTCTCAAAGCCTGACACAATTGGTCAGGACAAGAAGTGGGTCTTCCTCCGCAAGAGATACCTTCCAGTCTGGAAATAATCTCATCTACAGGCATTCCCTTTACTAATTCACTGATACCTTTCAGATTCCCATTACATCCGCCCTGAAAAGTAACATCCTTAAGAATCCCTTTTTCCACGTCCAATGCAATATAAGAACTACAGGTACCTGAAGTTTTATATACAGATTTCATTATTCGTCAATTTCTTCTGGTTTCATGTTGGTATAAACGCTTTGCACGTCTTCATCATCCTCCATTTTATCAACCAGTTTATCAATAGCAGCACGCTGTTCTGGAGTTACATCTTTCAAATCTGTTGGGATACGTGTAAACTCAGAGCTAACAATTTCAAAACCATTTTCTTCAAGATACTTCTGAATTGCATTAAATGACTGGAACTCTCCGTACAATGTAATACCTTCTTCATCAGCATCTAATTCGTCAACACCATAATCAATTAGTTCAAGCTCCAGGTCTTCAATAGAAACACCTTCTTTTGGAGCCACGGTAAACATTGATTTACGGGTAAACATGAAATCCAAACTGCCTGATGTACCTAAAGATCCACCATTCTTATTGAATATGCTACGAACATTAGCCACAGTACGTGTGGTGTTGTCTGTTGCTGTTTCAACTAAAACAGCAATACCAAACGGTCCATATCCCTCATATACCATTTCTTTGTAATCATCGGTATCTTTAGAGACAGCTCTTTTAATAGCTCTATCAACATTTTCTTTCGGCATGTTGGCAGCCTTTGCATTGTTAATTACCGAACGTAAATGAGGGTTATTCTCAGCATCAGGACCGCCAGCCTTTACAGCTATAGCGATTTGTTTACCAATTCTCGTAAATGTACGAGCCATGTTCCCCCATCTCTTCATCTTGGTGGCTTTTCTGTATTCGAACGCTCTTCCCATCTTTATTTATGCTTTTATTTAATTTATATAATTATCTGAGTTTTGCTCCCAACTTATTTTCCAGATTGGCAACCAGCTTGCTCATTATTTTATCAATCTGTTTATCATTCAAGGTCTGTGTCTCATCCTGAAGCAAGAAGCTAACAGCATAAGATTTCTTTCCGGCTTCCAGATTCTTGCCTTCATAAACATCAAATAATGAAACCGACTTTAAAAGTTTGCGTTCTGTTTCATAAGCAATCTTTTCAATTTCAGCAAATTGAGTATGTTTATCTATAAGCAATGCAAGGTCTCTCTTAACAGCAGGATACTTGGAAATTTCTTTGTATGATACCTTCACTGACTTAGTGGCTTTCATCAATTCATTCCAGTTAAGGTCGGCATAATAAACTTCGTTATCAATATCAAACGCCTTCAACTGATTCTTTGAAACCACACCAAATGCAGCCAAACGTTTTCCACCTTTAGTATTAACGGATAATGCAGTAGCGAAAAGATCATCTGTAAGATTTCCAATCACTAAATTATGAAGATCAATGCCCAAACGAAGAAGGATATTCTCCACATAAGCCTTCAACTCATATACAGAACTTGGCTCATCGGCATGTGCCCATGAATTAGTTACCATCTTACCGGATACCCACAAGCCTAAATGATAATCTTCATTGTAAGCAGCAAGCACCTTTTCCGGATTCTTCTTTTCTTCATTGAAATAATAACAATTACCGAATTCAAAGAACTTAAGATCGGCATTCTTACGATTGGCATTGTGAGTAATACTCTCCAAACCACCAAACAGCAATGTCTGACGCATACAATTAAGGTCGTTACTCAACGGATTCAGTAACATTACCAGGTTATTTGCCGGGAAAGATTCAGAACCTTCATAATAAGCAGCTCTAGTCAATGAGTTATTCAGGATTTCATTGAATCCGCAACCCACTAATTGCTCAGAAATAAGACTCTGAAGTTTATAAGATTTGTCGGCAGCTCCTTTGGTTGTTAAGCTTGATTTCAATGTTGAAGGAATTTCCACGTTATTGTATCCGTAAATACGAAGAATATCTTCAATCACATCTACATCACGCATCACATCAACACGGTAAGGAGGAACGGCAAGAGACAAGCCCTCAGCTGTTTCGCCAGTGATTTCCATTTCAAGACTTGTAACAATACTTTTTACAGTCTCAACTGGAATCTCTTTACCAATCAAAGTATTTATCTTTTTATAAGTAATATCCACATTAAACTTACTGAAAGGAACTGGATATACATCTTTTATTTCTGAAGAAACAGTACCTCCACCTAGTTCCTGAACTAGAAGTGCAGCATGTTTCAATACATAATCAGAATATAATGGGTCGATTCCTCTTTCAAAACGGAAAGAAGCATCAGTATTCAAGCCATGACGACGAGCTGATTTACGTATCCATGTTGGATGAAAATAAGCACTTTCAAGGAATACATTTACAGTTTTCTCTGTTACGCCTGAATCTAAACCACCAAATACTCCGGCAATACACATCGGACCATTCTCGTTACAGATCATCAGGTCACGGTCGCTAAGCTTTCTTTCTACTCCATCAAGTGTAGTAAAAGGAGTTCCTTCGGGCATTGTTTTAACAATAACCTTCTTGCCTACTACATCTGCATCAAAGCAATGAAGAGGTTGTCCCAGTTCGTGAACTATAAAGTTTGTAATATCTACAATATTATTGATTGGGCGAACGCCGATAGCTCTTAATCTGTTTTGCATCCATTCAGGACTTTCCTTAACAGTAATCCCTTTAACGGTTACTCCTGCATAACGAGGACATGCTTCGCTATTCTCAACAACCACATCAATATCCAAATCATGGTTATCAACCTTAAACGCATCCACTGATGGTTTATTTAGCTGAGCCTTGTAGCCATTCTGTACAAGATAAGCATATATATCACGTGCTACTCCGAAATGAGAGCAGGCATCTGCACGGTTTGGAGTAATATCTACTTCAAGAACAAAGTCGCTCTTTACATTATAATAATCTTTTGCAAGGGTACCTGGTACTGCATCTGCCGGAAGAACAATAATTCCTGCATGATCTGTACCAATACCTATTTCGTCTTCCGCGCAAATCATCCCAATGGATTCAACGCCACGGATTTTAGATTTCTTTATCGTGAAACATTCATCCCCATCATAAAGCTTTGCTCCTAATGTAGCAACAACCACTTTCTGTCCGGCAGCCACGTTTGGTGCACCGCAAACAATCTGGGTAGGCTCACCACTTCCTAAATTTACAGTAGTAATATGTAAATGGTCTGAGTTAGGATGTTCTACACATGTCAGCACTTCACCGATAACTAATCCTTCCAAACCACCTTTAATGGTTTGTACTTCTTCTACCCCACCTGTTTCTAATCCAATTGAGGTAAGTGCTGCAGCAACTTCATCAGGAGTTAAATCGAAATTGACATACTCTTTCAGCCAATTATAAGAGATATTCATATCATTAAATTTTTTATATTTGCAGAATCGACTCGCAAAGGTAATAAGTTTTTTTATTTTGTATGTTATATATCAGGAAAAAGAGTTAGAACGGCAATGGGCCGTCATTGCTGTAGTTTCCGAAAGGACTGGATACCTGAGAAGGATATTCCTCCTGAGGTGGAGGCACTGAACCTTGAGGTTGTTTATTTAACTTAGAACCTACAACGCCATTCTCGCCGGGTAAAGGAATAATTGTGTCATCATCCGGATTCTGAAACTTAGCAAACTCACCTTTAAATCGAAGAAGAACATCGCCAGTAGCACCATTACGGTGTTTTGCGATAATAATTTCGGCCATGCCACGCAAATCGTTTCCTTTTTCGTCTGAATATATTTTATAATATTCGGGGCGATGAATGAAGCACACCATATCAGCATCCTGCTCAATGGCACCAGATTCACGAAGGTCGGCCAACTGTGGACGCTTTCCATCTATTCCTTCACGATTCTCAACTCCACGATTTAACTGTGACAAGGCAATAATAGGAATATTTAGTTCCTTTGCCAGCCCTTTCAGGGATCGGGAGATTGTACTTACCTCTTCCTGACGGCTACCAAAAGACATTCCGCTGGCATTCATCAACTGAAGGTAGTCAATAATAAGTATTTTAACTCCGTGTTCACGAACCAACCTTCTTGCTTTTGTTCTTAATTCAAAGACTGAAAGTGAAGGGGTATCATCAACATACAAAGGAGCATCAATCAAATCTTTTAGTTTGTAATCCAACTGCTGCCATTCATAAGGTGCAAGCTGACCACTCTTTATCTTTTCACCCGGAATCTCGCAAACATTAACGATAAGACGATTCACCAGCTGAACGTTACTCATTTCAAGAGAGAATACAGCTACTGGATTTCTAAAGTTCACAGCGATGTTCTTTGCCATAGACAAAACGAATGCCGTTTTACCCATTGCCGGACGAGCAGCTATAATAACCAAGTCGGAATTCTGCCAACCCGAAGTCATCTTATCTAATCCATGGAATCCACTTTCCAATCCACTCAAACCATCTGTTCTGGCTGCGGCTTTTTGCAACAGCTCATACGCTTCCGAGATTATAGGATTAATCTGTGTATAGTCTTTTTTTAGATTCCTCTGAGAAATTTCGAACAATCGTCCTTCCGCTTCCTGCATTAAATCATCTACATCGAGCGTTTCATCGAAAGACTTGCCCTGAATCTCGCTACTGAAAGAAATCAATTCGCGTGCCAGATACTTCTGGGCAATAATTCGCGCATGATATTCTATGTGTGCAGAAGAGGCAACCTGACTACTTAACTTGGTTATATAGAACGGGCCTCCTACCTCTTCAAGCTCTCCTCTTTTTTTAAGTTGCTCGGTTACGGTTAGAATATCGATTGGTTCCTGACGAACTGCCAAGTCTGTAATTGCAGAATAAATCATTTGATGATGGCGATCATAAAATGATTCGGGACGAAGAATTTCACTAACCTGTGGATAAGCGTCTTTTTCAAGCATTAACGCTCCCAGCACAGCTTCTTCAAACTCACGTGCCTGCGGTTGCAAGCGGCCATAGTCTGCTATAGGTTGTACTTTAGGTTTGTGCTTCGTGTATTTCTTTTTGTTCCATATATATATTCTAAACCATTTAGGGTGACAAAGATAAAGCTTTTAAAAGGATCAGAGAAAAAAAGCAATATATTCTATCCGATTTTTAATAAACTTTTCTGGATTTGCCAGGATAACAATTCTTATAAGGAAGCATCTTCGTTATCTCAACGAAAGGTGTATATATATTTCACAGTGTGTGACAAACTTCAATAAATACTTCT
>Ga0183099_1000239_pt1 | contig 46194 bp, 44 predicted proteins | sample Biomet1_FD_127788 | JGI IMG/M metagenome (GOLD analysis project Ga0183099, IMG submission 127788) | Microbial communities from bioreactor (seeded with anoxic lake sediment) at LBNL, California, USA - Biofuel metagenome 1 | ecosystem: Engineered > Bioreactor > Anaerobic > Unclassified ... | reverse complement strand
TGGACGAGGCACAAAAAGCACTGCAAGAATCCAGTGAGCCTCAAGGCCGTTTGGCGATTGGTGCGAATCAAATTATTTCAACGATTGATTTACCGCAGCTTTTAGTACAATACCACAAAACATACCCTAATGTGGAACTTTCACTTCTAACGGAGACGACGGCTGAATTGATAAAAAAGACACAAAATTTTCAGCTGGATATTATTTTTGTGAAGTCGATGGTTGCCGATGATAATCTTATTGAAGAGCTTGTCTCAGAAGAAAAATTTGTATTAATCAGCACGCCTGAGTATCATGATGTCAAGGATATTTATACGAAACCTTTTCTCATGAGTTCGGCAGGCTGTCATTGTCCAAACCGAATACAGCTGGAAAAGTGGTTGGCAGCGAATTCTATGTATAATATACGATTTATGGAATTTAATAATCTTGATGCGATTATTGGCGGTGTAATAGCTGGATTAGGAGTATCCTTCGTTCCGGAATCCGCTATAAAAAAATACGAAGCAGAAGGAGTTTTGCGATCTTTTCCCGTTCCTAAACAATATAGTGCAACACAAAGCTTTTTAGTTCGAAATAAGGGGATTTTGATGACAAGTGCATTAGTAAAATTTATTGAAATGGTAGAACAGAACACATCATATCATTCGATTTTAGACATAAATAGAATGGTTGTATAAAACATACTGGTTTGCGGTTGGAAAAAGCTATAAAATCATGAAGAAAGATAAAGCCCAAGCTTCGAATAATCAAAGCTTGGGCTTTTTTCAGCTAGTCGCTGCAGTTCAAAGTGCTTTAAGAGCTTACTTACAGTCTTTTTTTCACAGGCTCAATTCTTATTAAAAATATCAAACTACTGCAAGGCAAGGCTGTTTTGTAGTAGTTTGTCGTATCTATTAGGTGTGGTCCTTCAATATATGTTTTTTATGCTTTTAGTAAATAATTAGCTTCATAATCCATAGCCACGCCATATTCGTTTAATACCTTGCCTTGGTAATACTTCCCATTAGTTAAAAGGTCAACAATGACCTTGCCACCTTGCGCAAGAGTCTTCATGAATGGTCCTGTCATATTTCCATTCAAGTCAGTAGTAACCCCGCCCGGCATCACACCAAATATTTCAACTGAGATATTATTTTTTGTATAGTATAGGCCAAAAGCCCCAATCATTGCGTTTAATGGCGCTTTACTAGTCATATAAGCGAAGGGTGAAAAGAAATCTTTGGCAACTGTGGGGATGGTCAAATTCAAGATACGCCCATTATTAGGTGCTAATATGGGGGTAAAGGCTTTAATCATTTCAAAGTTTCCAAAAAAATTCACATCAAAGACTTCCCGTAATTCAACGGAAGTGAAATCTAAAGCACCCTTATGCATGTCACCGGGGATACCGGCATTGTTAATCAAAACATTCAAGTCAGCATGATTGACTTGAATATATTCCGCCGCAGCATGGATAGTTGGTACATCATTCAGATCTACTTTGATCCATTCCGCATTGACACCAACTGCGTTGAGTTCTTCTACGGCTGCTAAGCCACGTTCTTCACTACGTGCTCCCAATAAGATTGACCAACCTTGTTGCCCTAATTGGCGGGCAGTTTCAAAACCAATCCCTTTATTTGCACCGGAAATGAATACTTTATTTGTCATAATAACACTCCTTTAAGTATTTATTAATCACTTGAATATAACTATATTGTGGTTTATATTGATGATAGCACTTCGAGTCATATCTAAGTCAAGCTAATTTTTAATAACGTTTTTAATACCATGTAAAGGGGAGTTCAAATTTGAGTTATACCATTAATCAAGTAGCAACTATGTTTGATATTTCAGCGTATACCATTCGCTTTTATGACAAAGAGGGCCTTTTACCATTTGTCTCACGGAATAAATCCGGAAACAGAGAATTCACTGAATCAGACTTAAACTTGTTTAAAATCATTTATTGTTTGAAGAATACAGGAATGCAAATTAAAGATATTAAGAAATATATAGATTTATGTATGGAAGGTACTGATACAATAAATGTCCGCCAGAAATTACTTACAGAACATCGCAATGAGATTATGAAACAAATGGAGGGGCTCAAGGAAAACCTTAGCTTGATTGATGCAAAAATTGAAATCTATAAATCTCCCGATGCAGTGAAAATTGTAAATGAGCAATTAAAAAAAGCATATAATGAAAAACGTAAAAATAACTTACAACAAGCCTTGTAAGCAGATTTTTAAAAAGTAAATTGATAAGGTTTGAGAAACCTTCATAGGTTGTGTAAACCTCTAAGGTGATGTAATATAAAATTGACTTGGAGGTTTTATTTATGTCAAGAAAAAATGAAAATCCTCAAAAGAAGAGTGGAAAAATGCCTGTTTTATTTTAATATAATTTATCGTTGGATTTTTCATGTGCTTATCTAAAATTTTAACACAAAATAGGATCGCCCGCTTATTCAAGCAAGCAATCCTATTTCTTTTTATGGGGTGCTACTCGTCAAGAGAGCAAAAATTTTTTTATTGCATGAAGCATCCCTGGAATGGTTCGTTTGTATGTATTAGCGTGACCATAAGCGAAAGCAGGCTGATCGAATCCACTTAGGATTTAATGCGGCCGAACGTGATTTGGTGAATATGTTCGATAATCATAATCGATAAGAATAGTGCGGTATGTTTGCAAGAATGTTTACACATTTGTCTTGACCATATCATTTTTGATTTAATTATGTACAACTAATATTTTTATAAGTTCATAAGATCTTCATATTTAAAGCATATCTTATTTACATTTTTATACTAAGATACATATAGAGGTTGATTGAGGATAGCAGTAACAACAATTATAAAATGCAGGGGATAATTTAAAGACAGCGAATATACGTGAATAAGAGTTATCTTAAACGTATAGACGACAAAAAGAAAGAGGTGTTTGTTATGATGTACAATGGCATGATGAGTGGATTTGGATTTCTTTTTATGGGGCTATATGTGGTGGGAATCGTATGTTTCTTTTATTTATTGGCAAGCATGGCTAAGTCTCTAGCTAAAATTGCCAGCAAAATGGATAAGGATGCTTAAAAAAAATTCAAAAATAAATATCAAGGAGGCCTAGATTATGGTGTGTGGAATAAAATGGCGTAGTTGTTTGGCAGCTACAGCAGCGGCTGCATTGTTTGCATTAAACGTAACAGCACAGGCCGCTGATATTACACTGGATATTAAAGAAAGTGTTTGGGAGTTAAAACCGGGGTTATCAACGACAGTATGGACCTATAATGGAACGGTTCCGGGAACACCAATTGTGGTTCATGAAGGTGAACGTGTTGTCGTTGATGGCATAAATCATTTGCCAGTAACAACAAATATACATTGGCATGGTTTGGTTGTACCGAACGATCAAGATGGTCCTAGTCGTGTCATCGCACCAGGAGATTCATTCCATTATGAATTCACCGCAAAAGAAGCTGGAACGTATTGGTATCATTCCCATTATCGTCCGGTACTGACGCAAGTTGATATGGGCTTGTATGCTCCATTTATTGTAAAAACGGATGCGGATGACAAATATAGCGGCGACCATGTTTTAGTACTTGATGATTGGTATTTAGATGAAAATGGTAACCGTTTGACAGGAACCTCTCGTGGCAATATGGAACGATATGGAAATATTGAAACGGTAAATGGAAAAACGGGAGAAGCCATTGCCCCATTGGTTTTTAGAGCAGGTGAATTGCATAAACTGAGATTCATTAATGCGTCAACAGCTGCATACCATACATTGCAATTGGATGGGCATGATTTTAGAGTAACACATACAGATGGACACGCTTTGGTAGAGCCATATACAACTGATAAGGTTACCTTGGCACCTGGTGAGCGATTGGACGTTGAAGTTGCTGCAAATGGAAAAGAAGGGCAAGTCTATCATTTAACTAGTGATAGACCAGAGCTTGGAATCAATATTCCTGTAGAATATAAAGGGGAAGCAATTGTTCCCGTAGCATCTCCGTTCGTTCCGCCTGCAAGTAAAAGTTTTCCTGCTATTTTAGAGAAATCTCCTGACTATGTTTTAGAACTCGGATCCACAATGATGAATATGATGACAAATCATAACGGGCAGGCAAATGCAATGCACGATATGGCAGGGATGAACCATATGTCAATGGGTAGTAGCGATGGAATGATGGCAAATAATATGACAGATCAAACAAAAATGGAGCCGATGCCTGCTATGCAGTGGACTATTAATGGAAAAGCTTTTCCCGATACTGAGCCATTGCATGTGAAAGTTGGACAAGTCGTAAAAGTTCGTTTTTGGAATAAAGATACACAGGGAATGCATCCAATGGATCACCCAATTCATTTACATGGAACCTATTTTCAAGTGGTGTCTCTAAATGGAAAAGCTCCAGAGAGAGAAACATGGAAGGATACGATTAATGTTCCAGCGGGAGAATATGTAGATGTTGCATTCAAAATGGAAGAACCAGGGACTTGGATGCTTCATTGTCATATTTTAGATCATGAAGATGGTGGAATGATGACAATGGTTGAAGCTGAATAAGAAAATCCTCCATCGTAAATTTGAGCAAGCTGGACAATGTTTTTGTACCAGCTTGCTATTTTTATTGAAAATAACAGCACATTAAAAGGAGAAAATATATGATTAAATATTCAGTGCTATTAGTAGATGATGATGAAAAACTCGTACAATTATTAAAGTCTTATTTCGAAAAGGAAGGCTTTATTATATATACTGCTTATGATGGATTAACAGCAATACAGATTGTTCGGGAAAAGAATCCTAGTATTATGATTTTGGATATTATGCTGCCAGAAATGGATGGATGGGATGTATGCAGGAAAATTCGTAGGGACAATGAAGTGCCTATTATTATGCTTACTGCGCGAGATGAAGAAACGGACCGGTTGATTGGACTTGAAATAGGTGCAGACGATTATGTAACCAAGCCGTTCAGCCCGAAGGAAGTAGTAGCAAGGGCAAAAGTGATTTTAAGACGAGTAAATAGAGTCTCTGCGCAGAAGCCTTCATTGCATATAGGAAATTTATATATAGACTTTGAAAGGCATCAAGTATCTAAAAATGCTGAATTAATAGACATAACAGCAACGGAGTTTAAAATTCTTGAATTGTTTGTTACCCATGCTGGAAGAGTATTTACGCGCCTTCAGATTGTGGAACAAACCCAAGGTGATAGTTTTGAAGGCTATGACCGTACCATTGATGTCCATATAAAAAATTTGCGGCGAAAGTTGGAAGAAAATCCTAAAGAACCAAAGTATATACTGACTGTTTATGGTGTTGGCTATAAATTTGCGGAGGGATAAACATGGGGAATTTTAATAGCATAATTTATCGAATTACAGGGTTGATGTTTTTATCTATAGCCTTCACAGTTTTTATTTTAATTTATATGGCAAACATACAAATGACAGATTCATTTCAACATTATCTGACGATGCAGCATATAGAGATGAATCAGATGCATTCTAATGGGATGATGATGGGGCCACATGAAACTAATTTTCTAACTTCCGTGCATACATCACTAATATGGGTAGGTCTTGTAATATTAGTGATCGGACTAGGTGTCAGCTACCTTTTAGCACGGAGTATAACAGTCCCATTACGTGAGCTGAGTGAAGCAGCAGAGAAAATCGAACGAGGTAAATTTGGGCATCAAGTTCTCGTGGAAACAACGGATGAAGTAGGACACCTGGCTGCTGTATTTAATCGCATGTCTGACACCTTAGCAACAAATACAAAATTGCGTAAACAATTGTTTGCAAATGTTGCACATGAATTAAAAACACCATTGGCAATTATTCAGGGGAATTTGGAAGGCATGCTTGATGATGTCATTAAGCCAGGAAAAGAACAGCTGCAATCTTTATTTGAAGAAGCAGTTAGATTAAATCGATTGATTAAAGACTTGAGAGAGTTGTCGTTAGCTGAAGTGCGACAGTTGGCACTTGAAAAATATCCAGGCGATATTAATCAATTGTTGAATCGGGTTGTTTTGATGGTAAAACCCCTATCGGATGAAAAAAATATAGCTATTACTTGTGATTTTGATAAAGATTTACCAGAGCTATGCGTGGATCACGATCGAATTGGACAAGTCTTTTATAATTTATTGATAAATGCAATTCGATATGCTCCTTCGGAAAGTAAGATTTTGGTTTCTTCTGGTAGAACTGTAGAGAAAGGAAAAGACTGGTTAGTTGTCCATGTTATGGATAATGGTCCAGGGATAGCAGAAGAGGATATTCCCCATATTTTTGAACATTTTTATCGGAGTGAGAAATCTCGTGACCGAAAAAAAGGTGGGTCTGGTCTTGGCTTAGCAATTGTTAAACAGCTAGTGGAAATTCATGATGGACTCGTAGAGGTAAAAAGTCTACAAGGAGAAGGCAGTGAATTTATTGTGTATTTACCCATTGAATGTGTCTAATAAATTTTTAGGAACAGGCTGTTGAATAATGCAGCCTGTTTTTTTATAAAAACTCATAAGTTTTTCATATTCTGTTCATAAGCTTTTTACAAATAAAGTGTATGATTAGAACTATAGAAAGGAGATAAACCAATGAGGAGTGAAACAGGACAGGAAACACACCAACATTGCGGAGACAGCATAAAGCATGTTCTTATGATGGTTGCGTGTTGCTTGATTCCAGTTATTGGAATATTGTTTTTAAGGCAACAAGGTTATGAAGGAACTGGAAATTATCTCTTATTCTTGTTGTGCCCGTTGATGCATCTTTTCATGATGAGGGGTGTTCATAATCGGAAAAATGAACGTTGAAAACATATAGGTTGATGTAAAAAGACAATACATTTTACAAAATATAAAAACTTAAAGGAGCGAAATAAAAATGAATAAGAAATTAACAGTATGGGTAGCAGGCGGATTGTTAGCGTTTACGGTAGTCGGATATAATTTTTTTGGTGGAAGCGTGGCGAAGGCTGCTGAAGAAACGCCGTCAATGAGAATGGATAATTCTATGATGCAAGACGGGAAAAAGATGAATTCCGAAGAAATGCAAGAAAAATGCAATACTATGATGCAGGATACAGATATGCAAAACAAGATGAAATCTATGATGGAAAATGGGAAAATGCAAGAAAATATGAAAGATATGATGAAGAATACATCTTTTAAGGAAACGGCATCAACAGAAGACTCTTCAAATGATAACATGGATCATAATGCACATCATTCGGGACGCGTTTAATTAAAAATAGAATACGATGTGGGAGAAGCATAGAAATATAAAAGGAGAGTAAAAAATTTTACGAGAGAGTATATATGGCTGTGATATTTGTCAGAATGTATGTCCTATGAATAAGCATAAATGCCGAGAAACAGAGGACTTTCCTGGTTTGGCGGAGATAGCTCCTATGCTGACACCTGAAAAAATTATGGAGATGCAAGACGATTATTACAAAGAAAATATACAACCAAAGTTTTTTTACTTGTCAGCAAGTGAACTTTGGAAATGGAAAGTTAATGCCCTATGTTTTATGAGAAATAATTATCAAGAAAAATATCAACCTTATATCATGGATGCCTGTAATAATGAGAATGTAAAAATTCGGGAACTGGCTCAATCCATTTATAATGAAATTCGTCTTGGCAGCAAGAACAATTAGATTGATATAATGATTACGATACGGTAGGAGTATTGGTCGAAATGAAATGCATTTTGTGAAAAAAGGCATTTCATTTTGATTAAAAGCAGAGAAGATTTAATTGAGTTAAAATTAATAATAGGAAGTTTGTTAACTTATAAAATATTTTAAGTTGACAATGAGAGGGCAATAGAGTATTTTATTATTAGTCGAAAGGGGCGATAATAGGATGCTGTTTTTAAATGGTTGGGCGGCGGACGAGCGAGTTTGGCAAGAACTTAATGAATTGCCAGGCGTTCATATGTATCATTTTCTAATGGAAGATTCTTTGTCTGATGTGGATGCTTATCTGGATCGGCTTTATCAGAAGGAAGGAAAAGTCGATCTTGTTGGCTGGTCCATGGGGGGAATGCTTGCATTAGAGCTTGCGGCGAAATATCCGGACAAAATTTCTAGGCTGATGCTTATTGGCTCAACCCCTAAGTTTGTTCAGGATAAAGACTATGTTCATGGAGTTCCGTTGGGGAATATTCAGTGGCTGCGTCGCAGTGTAAGAAAAAACTCCATACAAGCACAAGAAGATTTTCAGCAACAAATGTTTGCCGATGGAGAGCTTATAGACTTATCAAAGTTCGAGCCGGAAGCAATGGTTGAGAGTCAAGCAGCTCTTTTGTCAGGCCTTAGCTATTTAGAAAAAACAGACTTGCGAAATGCATTGCCACAAATTAAGGTGCCCGTACATATCCTTCATGGTGCAGCTGATGCGATTTGCCCGGTGGGCGCAGCGGTCTACATGAAAGAATATTTGCCGGACTGTAACTTAACAGTCTTTGAGGGCTGTGGACATATTCCTTTTTTTACGAAAGCAGAAGAGTGTAGAAACCTCATGAAAGGGGCTGGCTTTATATGATGGATAAAGAGCGGGTCGCAGCGCACTTTTCTCGAGCGGCGAAGGAATATGATGCTTATGCCTGTGTGCAGAAAAAAATGGCACACAGATTGCTTGCTATGGCAAAAGAAAAAGGACCATTTGATAAAATACTAGAAATTGGCTGTGGAACTGGATTTTTAACAAAGCTTTTAGCAGAAGAATTTCCTAAAGCGGAAATACAGGCCATTGATATTTCTTTAGAAATGCTGGAAACAGCTAAATTGAAGTTAGCAGATTATCCAGCTGTATCTTTTAGGCTGGCAGATGGCGAATACTTAGCGGGCGGGAGCTATGATTTGATTATTTCCAATGCGGTGTTTCAGTGGTTTCATGATTATCGCAGAGCCTTTCGTGGTATGCGAAAGAGTTTACAGCAAAATGGGTGGCTTTTATATGCTACCTTTGGGGAAAACACATTCCATGAATTAAAATGGGCGTTCGCCGAAGCTTATAAAGAAAATAAAATACATGTACATTATGAATTCGGGCCTCAGTTTCGTTCAATAGAAGAGCTGACTGAATATGCACAAGCGGAAGGTTTTATGGGGCATCATGAATCAACAGAACATATAGAGTATTTTAAAAGTGTGGAGGAATTTCTTCATAGCGTAAAAAAAGTTGGTGCGAATAATTCGGCGAAAGCCGATAAGGTTTTTACAAGTCGAAGGTTGATTTTGTCTATGTTGAAACATTATGAAGAATTGCAGCTCAAAAACGGTGTTGTTCCGGCGACGTATCATATAATATATGGAGAGGCAATTCAGCGTATAGATAAAAGCATATTATGATTGCTGCTTATTAAGAAAAATACAATTATTGATGATTGAAGAAGAAAAATTGATTTAAGTGAAAAATGCTTAGGTCAATGTTTCTTCTTTTTTTGTATGAAAAATATTGATGTTTAATTTGTTGAAATGGCTTAGGACTAAGTGTTTTGCAGAATTAGAGCGGCAAGATGCATCACATAAAATTATAAGAAACTAGAAATCCTTGTATACAGAGATTTAGCGATGATAGATAAGCACAAATGTTAAGTCGTGGAAGTATGCATGACGTGTTTTTTGATAAAATGATAAAATAAATGTATACTGGAATTAAAGAAAAGAGTGTAGACTGCTACGGCATATTTATGCGAGAATTAAAATGCAGGTTTCTTCTGTCCACCCAAGCTTTGAGCGGCGAGGTGATCGTCGAGTGTTTATGGTTTGGAGCAAAGAATGCGAACTTTGAGTGGTTAGGAAGATTGATTTAGGCAGAGATCTTTTATGATGAGTTTTTTGCTGAACGAAAAAAAGGAGGCGATATATGCATGAATGAAAATGATTTTTGCAAAATAACAGAGACTGCTTATTTGAATCAGGAAAACACATGGCGATATCGGGCTATCGTACATTATTGCTATAAAAAGCATGAGCATATGCAGACGTATGTTTATCCAGAGGACATTTATCATAAGTTACGGGAAGATGTACATTTTCAAGAATATAAATTTGAGCAACTTGAACAAGATCTCGCTCAGCTTGTAGAGTGGAACAACCTTAAGCCGCATCAAGAAACCGGACGTGCTCGCAGTATAGTGGATTTCAAACGGCGCAAATTTCGTTATCAATGTACGCCATACACGGTAGAAATTGAGCGCATGATTGGACGTTTACAGTCTATTGGAGAAGAGTTTGGCGGATCACTGGAAACAACGCAATTTAATCGTATATTGAATGCATTGAGAGACTTGATTGAACGTGCCGATACGCTCAGTTTGGCGGAGCTTAATCAAATTTGGCTGGATTTGCAGCATTTTTTTAGTTCCCTTGTACAAAACTCTTCTGATTATTTAGCGCATTTAAAAAGTGCAAAAGTTGAGGAGCGCATGCAAACTAGTGAATTTATTCTTTATAAGGAAAAATTCAGTCAATATTTACAAAGTTTTGTATTAGGATTGCAGAGATCTTCACTAAAAATTGAAAAGCTTTTTAATGAAGGAACAGCATCTCATATTGAAAAAATTTTTGTGCGGCTTGCGGAGTATCAATTGCAAATTCCGCGTTTGGGTGATCAGCAGAGCCGAGAATCGTATATCGAGGATTTTAGGGAGAGCTATACGGTAATGCAGGATTGGTTCATGGGTACAGGTTATCGTATGAGTGAGCTGCAGGTCCTTTATACAGAGACAACGGAGACCATCCGGCGTATTACGCGTTTTGCACAGCGTTTGGCAGAACAACATCAAGCTGTTCGCAGTCGCAAAAATGATTATCTTTATTTAGCGAAATGGTTCGCAGGCTGCCAGGACAAAAAGGAAGCAGCAGAGCTTAGTTCAGTGCTTTTTGGCGTGTCTTGTGTACGGCATTTTTTTGTTCAGGCACGGGAGAGTGATAATATAGATGCCCATATCGAAGATGAGGAACCATCTCTAGTAGAGGTCAAGCCGCGTGTTAATACGTATCGAGAGAGAACTCGTCAAAGTGCCATCAAAGATCAGCGGGAAAAGAAGATGGAGTTGTTGCGGGATTACTTGGCAGAGCGTAAGAAACATGATGAGTTATTGGATGCACTGGTTGTTGACGGGGTGATTGCATTGGAAAAACTGCCCAAGATATCGATAGAGGTACGTAAGACTTTGCTGGGATGGGTAGCTCGTTGTATGCAGCAGGTCACGGGTGAAATTCAAACAGAGACTGGGCGTATTGTGAAACTGGTTTGGAATTCTAAGGAAAAAAGAACGATTTGTCTTAGCTGTGATGATGGCGATTTTCTATTGCCGGCGATGAAGCTTATGGTGAAAAAAGGAGAGGCGGTTTGAGTCCGTGGAGAAAGAATTGGAAAAAGAGGAACTTCGACAGGCGGCAGAACTTCTTTTAGAAAAACAGTGGATTTTGCGTCGCGACATGCCGGACGAATATTTCATGATTCGCCGTTATGAGAAAAGACTGCGCGAATATTTTCGTGAAAAATGCGGTTGGTCGCTTTTAGTAAATGCACGTTTTTATAAGTTGGAAAAAATACCGGCAAAACCACAAGCTTTCTTGGGGATTAGCGATATGCAGACGCCGGGAGATTATGTCCTGCTTTGTTGCACAATGGCTTTTTTGGAGGAGCAGGAGATTGATGGGCAATTTTTACTTAGCGATCTTTGTGAAGCGTTGCTGAGTTATTATCCGCAGGAAGATACTGTAGAAGAATTAAACTGGGAATCATATAACTGGCGGAAAGCACTTATTCGCATTATCAATTATTTATTGAACATTCAAGTGCTGCGTGTGGTTGATGATGAGAGTGATGCCTTTTTGCATGAGGGTATGAGCGAGGGCGTCTTAGCTGGTGAAGCATTATATGAAGTAAGCATTTTATCACGTTGTTTTTTACGCAGTTATCCAAGGGATGTAAAGGAATATCATAGTGTTGAAGAGCTTTGTACAGCAGATTTTATGGGAGAGTCTGCTGTACCGGCAGATATGCTTCGCAGAAAACGCAATCGCGTTTATCGGAGCTTGCTTTTGGAGCCGGTTTATTATCGGAAGGCAGAAAGTGAGGAAGATTTCGTTTATTTGAGAAATATGGTTTCCAGGATCAATGACGAAATCAATGATTTTTTTGATTTGGAATTAGAACTTTATCAAGATACAGCGATGGCTGTAAGTTATGAGAGAAATACTTGGTTTAAAGATATTTTCCCCTATCGTATGCGAGGTGTACATGATATTATATTGCAGTTTTCCAGTGTATACCGGGAACAACCGGATTGGCAACAACGAAAGCTGCTGAGTCTGCATGAATTTCGTCAGTTTTTAGAGAAACTTGCAGAGCGAGTCAGCAGCGGCTGGACCAAGGAGTTTCGTGAAATGGGCGGGAAGCGGCTTGCACATACGATTTTAGACGAAATGCTTTCTTGGGGAATGGCAAGATTTGAAGAAGAGATGGAGCTCATCGAGCTTTTGCCGGCATTGTTTCGAATAAGTGGCACATATCCAGAAGATTATAACGCAGGAGGAAAAAAGAGTGGCAGTAAATAAATGGCAGATGAATCGAGCCGGGATTTTAAACTACTGGTATTATGATGAGGCTGAATTTGAATTTGTAGGAGGACGACTACTTTTGCGTGGCAGCAATGGTTCAGGGAAATCCGTTACCATGCAGAGCCTTATCACGATTTTGCTTGATGGAGTAAAGCGTCCGGATCGTTTGGACAGCTTTGGCTCAAGGGCTCGTCGAATCGAAGATTATCTGCTGGGCGAAAAAGAAATCAGCAATTATGAAGACCGCACGGGATATCTTTATTTGGAATACAAACGGGAACATAGTGACCAATATTTAACGACCGGTATTGGACTTCATGCACGGCGTGGAACTTCAAAGGTGGATTTTTGGGGGTTCACTCTGCAAAATGGTCAGCGTATCAATAAGGATTTGTTTTTATATAAGACGGATAAAGATCCTCTGACCGGCGAAAAAGTGCGTGTTCCGCTTTCGCGTAAGGAACTTGAAAATCGGATAGGACAGAATGGACGAGTGGTGACGGATCAACGTGAATACATGGCGATGGTCAATCAACATGTTTTTGGTTTTGAAACTACGGAGAAGTATCAAGAGCTTATGCAGCTTTTGATACAGCTTAGGAGTCCGAAGCTTTCGCGGGATTTTAAACCAAGCGTTGTCTATGAGATACTCAACGAATCCTTGCCGTCCCTTTCCGATGATGATTTGCGTCCTTTGGCTGAAACACTGGAAAATATGGAAAAAACAAAGCTTTCTATTGAACAATTGAGCCGTGAAAAAGCAGCATTTGACCGCCTTTGCAATGTCTATGATGACTGTAACCGTGCAGCTCTTGCTCAGCGCAGTAAAAGTGTCAGAGAATACGATCATCAGGTTGCATCTGTGCAGGAAAAAATTGCAAAAACTGTGGCGGAGATTGAAGCTGCTAAGCAGTCGGAGAAGGAGGCCGAGTCATGTCAACGGAAACTGATTCTTGAGCACGAGATGTTGCAGCAGGAGCAGGAATCGTTGAAGGAAAATGAAGCTTATAAGGCGGTAACGGAAAAGAAAGAGCTAAGCGATGCCCTGGAAAAAGAGCAAAATACATATAGCGCTCGTACACAAAGTTTGGAGAAAAAGCGTCATCGGGAATTGACCCAGACGGAAGTAAAACAAAAACAACAGGAAAAAATGGCAGAGTTAAAGACGGATATGCAAGAAAATTTGGAGGAAATGACGTATACAGCAGAGGATGTGGATTTTGAGTCACATAGTATGCTGTGTATGGGCTTTGTATCAGAGCAGGAGGCGACAGAGCATTTTCAGCTTTGGCGAAAGGAGTGCCAAAATTATGTACAACATTTGCAACAAGTGCGGCAAATGTTGGTCGAATATGAGCAAAAGTTAGTACAGAACCGGCAGCTTGAAGAGGAGCTTGGACAAGAAAATCGGCAGCTGGATATTTATTGTCAAGAGAGAACGGAGTGTCTGCAAAAGTTAGAGCAGGAACGGGATGCTTTGGTCAAAACCTATTATGAATGGCAGAAGCGGTATGAACACAGTCTGCCTTTTTCGCATGAGGATGAATCTGAGCTAGTGAATGTGCTGCAAAATTTATTTCGGGATACAATGTGGAAATCGGCAGCAGGCTTGTTGGATCGTGTTTATAGCGAAAGACAGCAACTTTTAAATAGGGAACTTGCAACACAACAAGCGATTGGGCAAAGTTTGGAACAAGAAGAAAATGAGCTTTGGTTAGAACTGAAAAAACTGAAAGAAACGAAGGAGGCCGAACCGCCACGTGCTCCGGCTTATGCTGCTGCACGTACACAACTTACGGCAGAGCAGCAGCCGTTTATGTCATTTTATGAAGCGACGGAGTTTCGTCCGGAAGTTTCAACGGAGTTAAGGGAACGTATTGAATCGGTGCTGCTTGAGGCAGGAATCATGGATGCGTTGATTTTGCCCGATAATAAAACGGCACAGAGTTTGCCGGAGACGATGTATGGAAGTGTGCTATTTAGCGAGGCGGCACCTCTTTTTGCAAATACCCTGTTCAATTATTTGGAACCGGTATCTTTGGGTAATGGGATCACAGTGGAACGTATTGCAGAAGTTTTGAGCAGTATTGTAATAGATGATAAATTCTATGAAGCAGAACCGGGAGCAGGCACGTGCATCAATATTATATATGGCAGCTATCATCATGGGGTAATTGCAGGCCGTGCGGAGCAGAGAGAACGTGCTGTTTATATTGGTCGACAGGCGCGTGAGGCTTATCGGCACCTGCAGATTGAGCAAAAACAGAAGGAATTGCAGCTCCTTAGTGAACAAAGGTCTTCGCAAGCAGCGATTCTAACGGAATTAGAAGAAAAGATGGCAATCTTACATCAGGCCAAACATGATTTTCCTCAGGCTGCAGCAATTACGGATGTTCATATGGAGGAAATGGCTAAAACAAAACAGATCGAGATGCAGAAACAGCGTGTAAGTGAAAAAGATGTACAAAAAAAGACAATATCGATGAAACTGCGGGAACTGCATCAAAAAGTACTTGACCTTCGTGGCGCGTCGAAATTAAAGCTGTCTGTATCTGACTATGATTTTGCGCTGGAGTCTATGGACAAATATCGCGAGTATCTTTCTCGGGTAGAAGTTGACCAGCATGATTTTTTGAATGCAGTTCAACTGGTGGAACGTATCCGTCAAGATGTGGAAATGATTCAGCATGAAGTGGATGATTTACGCGGAGAACTTCTTTCAGGTGAAATGGAATTAGAAAAAATGAAGAAACGCTTAGCCGTCCTCAATCAGATTCTCCAGAAAATGGATGCTGTTGTGGTGGAAAAGCGTATTGCCGAAATCGTAAATCGTTTGCGAATTATACCAACAGAACGCGATGCCATGGTAGCGCAACAAACGAGAGCCTCTAATATGGCCGCTCAGAAAGAGATTGACTGCATCCGTTTGCAACGCCGGGCAAAGCTTTATGAAATTTTACAAGAAAATTGGCAGAAGCTCCTAAAAGAAGAACTTTCGCGGGGGTTTGTCTTTAGTGAACCGCCTGAGAAAAATGAGCTTAAAAAATTGGAGCAAGAGTGGATGCAGGAAAAACCTGCGGAAAATATGTTGATGGGCAAGGTCACTGCACAGTATATGCGCGATCAGGGAATTTTGACCGAGTACCGGATTTCATTTCGTGAACAAGTGACCGAAGTCAGTGCATTACCTGAAGTAGAAGCAGAAGATGAAGAGATTTTTTTCAAGGCATGGCAGGATTTGCGAGAAAAAGCACGCCGTCAGGTAGCTCTTGTGGAAGCGGATGGACAGATGCAAAGTCCTTATCGGCAAAGAAACTGGTTGAAGGAACATTTGGATGAGCAGAAAAATCTGCTTTCTGAACAGGATAAGAAAATTTACAAAGAAATCATTATGAATAGCATTGGCAAGACCATCAGCGAGAAGATTTATGCAGCTGAGGCTTGGATCAAAAAGATGAATTTGCTTATGCAGCAGAGTGATACATCAAGTGCCCTGCGGTTTATTTTGGAATGGAAGCCTATACGTGCAGAAAAAGAGAATGAACTCGATACAGCGGAGCTCGTTGAACTTTTGCATGCAGACCCGACGGTGCTCAAAGATGAGGACATGGAAAAAATGGTACATCATTTTCAAGCGCGTATTGATCGGGCTCGCAATGAGGCCGATGTACAGGAACGTGATATCGAGTCCTTTCAAATAGCCGTGCGCAATCTGTTGGATTATCGGCAATGGTTTCAGTTTCGTCTTTATTATGACCAAGGCGAACAAATTAAAAGGCGCGAGCTTACGGATAAAGTTTTTTTCAAGTTCAGTGGTGGCGAGAAAGCCATGGCAATGTATATTCCGCTGTTTTCAGCAGCGTATTCTCGTTATTTGGAAGCTGGCCCGGATGCCCCTTATATTATTACGCTTGATGAGGCTTTTGCAGGTGTCGATGAACGAAATATCCGTGATATGTTTAAGCTCGTCGAGCAACTTCATTTCAACTACATCATGAATTCACAGGCTCTTTGGGGAGATTATGATGTGGTGCCGTCCCTTAATATTTATGAACTTTTGCGGCCGGCAAATGCTTCGTATGTGACGGTCGTTCCGTATCATTGGGATGGACATGTTCGTCAGGTTATGATACAGGAGGCAACCGATAAAAATGATGCTTGATTTATATGAGGAGGCACGCAGCTATTTTTTGCAAAAGCCGGTGCTTTTGCAATTGGGCATGGATTTTTGCGGAAAATACCGTAGTCTTAGTCATTGGGGCGGTATTGTGAGGTTGGAAAAGCTGTCCATAGAGGAGAAAGTTGACTTGTCATCCTTTTTGCGTAAAGATGTAATAAAAAACGAACAGGTGCGTGTAAGTTATACGGCTTTTTCTAGAGCTTGGGAAAAAACGAAATTTACAGCAATGCCTTTGGAAGATTTTCTTGCACAACTTTATCCCGGGCAGTTAGTGAGTAAACGGGAATGCAAGGAAAAAATTGCAGAGGGAAGGCAACAGCTGTTTGCGGAACTTTTGCAAGAGCATCCTTGTGAAAAAGCACATAACTGGTTACAAGCTTTGCAAAGCTATACATTGAGACTATCACATTTGAAATTTTATGAACGTAAACAATTACTGGGACTCGTTGCAAAAGCTCTTTCAATGTTGCCGGATGGTTATGAGCGTCTGCCTTTTTTTGCTAACAGGGTAAGTGGAAACCCTCATGCCTTGGATTGGGGAACAGATGCAGGCAATGTGTTTTTGCAGGCACTTTCTTTTTTTGCAGATGGCGCAGCCTATGATACTGTCGAGGATAAAAATGAGCTCTTATATGTGTTTCATTTATTGCGAGATGATATCTTAAATTTTGCCACGGTATTTGGCCTACGAGCATTGAATAGCCATGAAAATATATCTTATTGGGAGACAGCTGCACAATCAGGAGCACCGTTGAATCTTCCTTTTCGTGAAATTGTGCGGGCAGAGCAGATTTTACCTTTTATGGGGGGCGGCGAAACAGGATTCCCTGTTTTTATTGTTGAGAATTCTGGTGTTTTTTCTACATTGATAGATACTTTGCAAGAGAGAAGACAAATCGTTCCACTGCTTTGTTTACATGGTCAAATGAAGACGGCATCGTGGGCGCTTTTGGATCGATTGGCGGCGAGCGGGGCAACTTTTTGGTATTCCGGCGATTTTGATCCAGGCGGATTGATTATTGCTCAAAAATTACGGCAACGATACGAGCGAGTGAGGCTATGGAATTTTTCTGCAGGCGAGTATCAAAAAACGAAAAATCATTTATCAAAGTGCCAACTAAATCGGCTGGCGGGGATCTGTGATATTGAGTTGCAGCCTATCGTGAAACTCATGCTAGAGTGGAAATGTGCTTTTTATCAAGAAAGCCTGATAGATATGCTGCTGCATGATATCATGTTGATTCGTTCCAAGTCTGGAAGGTTAGAATAGAAGGCTTTTATATGCTGCTGTTAGGAACAACACAATATTGACAAATTGCAGGCTTGAAAAAAGCGATACTTCCTAATGGGAAGCACCGCTTTTGATGAAGTCATTTGTTCGGTAGGCAATACGACCATTCTTTTGTATAAAAATAAATACTTCGATAGATAAGACTTGTAATCATAAAGACTGGGATGGTGGCGCCTAGGATGAATTGTATGTCCATAAATTGATAATACAAGTAGACGCCAAGCAGCCAAACAAGTAAAGCACGCCAGTTCATGAGTAATTCTGGACGTAGTCGACGGTTTTTGATTATAAAATATTCGGTGAGCAAAATTGCAAACAATGGTGCAAAAACAGAGCCAAGAGCAATTAAAAAGGATTCGTATTGTTCGATATCGATGAAAAGGGCGGTCAATGTGCCAATTATGGTCATAATTAAAGCAACATGCTTTTCATTGAGTGAGGGAAAGATGTTTGCAAAACTTACTCCGGCTGAATATGCATCGAGAAAGGTTGTTGTCAAGGTTGCTAGAATAACAATACCTAAGGCGGCTAGACCTAAGTTTGCGGCTAGCATCATTGCCGACGGCTCTGAATTGCCTGCAGAGATAGCGGCTCCCAGTCCAATAATATACATCCAGGAGCTTCCGACGAAATATCCAATTCCGCTGCCTAAGGCGGAAGTTTTTTTGCTTTTAGCAAAGCGGGTGTAATCCGCAATCAGTGGCAGCCAGGAAAGTGGCATGATGACGCTAAGTTCTAAGGCTTCACCAAAGGACATTTCGCCTAGTGTCGGCGTATTGAGGAGGTTCGCATCTTTGAAGACAACTTGGCTTAAGACAAGCGTAATGCCAAATAAAAGAAAAACAGCGGCCATATTGGCTTTTTTCAAACCACCGTCTCGTCCGAGGGCAATCCACAAAAGAACGAGTCCTCCCAATATAAGGCTCCAAAGTGCTTGCTGATCGAATCCCCACAGCGTCCTACTGATTTCATTTGCCGATCGGGATGCAGCAAGAATCATGACAGCTGTCCAGCCGACAAGTTGTAAAACGTTCAATATAGAAAAGATGTAAGAGCCATATTGACCAAAGGAAATACGTGTTGATACGATAGCTGGAATTCGTTCATCAGCGCCAATGATGCCTCCCATTACTAAAATCACTGTGCCTACGATATGTCCCAGTATGATGGCAGTCACGCCAGTTTGAAAACCTAATGGTGCCAATAGGCCACCCGTCAGTATTTCGGCAATGGAAACTGCAGCGCCAAACCATAAAAATAAATAATGATTAAATCCTAGTGTCGTGTTTTGGTTATGTATCATTTGTCTCGACTCCTTATAGTGATGAAATGTATATAAATAAAAGCACACCCCGTAGGATGCGCTTTTGTAAGACACAAAAACTATGTAACATCCCTCCGCTGGCATTATCCAGATCAGGTTAAAGGGTCATAGATTTCATCAGATCTATATCTCAGCCAGCTTTTCTAGCTCCCCTGTTGATTTTTACTCATCGTATCATATTTAGTCATTGTTTACAACTCAGCTATTTTTATTTGCTATAAGCAAAGCATTCAAATCTCAAAAAAGGCAAGAAATTAAAAGTGGAAATCATTTGGCAAATTAAAGGTGCTAGAAAGCGAAGTTATAAAAAGGTGATATCCAATAAAAAATCCAGTCACTATTTTCATCTATAGTGGCTGGATTTTTTCACGAAGCAATAGAGTTGTTATGTAAAATAGGCGTGTCCTTTAGCGGTGGTGATGCTGTTGCCGTCTCAGTTGCAGTGTCTGCTGCTGCCGCGGGAACAGCTGCTGTAGTGGCGGCACTTCCTGCGTTCAACGTTGCTTTTTTCGTGCTGCGCCGGGTCAGGTCGGTGTCATGATTTGCCGCGTAGGCGCTGATGGCTTTGAAGATTTCTTCGTAATGCGTATCGGGAAGGATATCTTGTTCTCCGGCATCTGTGGCCATTTTATTTAAGACACTGCTATCGCTGAGGTTATCGCCATTTACCGATAGGATTTTGACCGATGTTTTTGCAATATCGAAACGGCATTTTTCCGTAAAGGTAGATACCTGAGACGCATCGGCTGCAGTGAGCTGCGTGGTATTGTTGGCATTTAGGATATCGATGATTTTTTGCTGTCCGCGTGGATTTAGCTCGAGGCGAAGATAGACAACAATCGCGTTTTTGTCTATGGCATTATTTGTATCCAGATCATATTGTATGGTTTGCTTATCATAAAAGTAGTCTGTCGTATCGGTAGCGGTAATCCACTCCCAGCGGAGTCCGTCAATTAGTGCAGAGGATGCGGCAGCTGACGGCATGTGGCTGAGCAAAAAAAATAGACTACTGCATAGTAAAATGGTGAGGTTTTTCATAAAGAGGCCTTCTTCCGTTTCGAAGTTTTATAGCATGGGCTCCGTAAGCGTATTTTTGGACAAGGATTTTCTTGAATTAAATATTTTTAAAGAGCATAAAGCTATTATACGGTTTTTTATTAAAAAAATAAATACATATCGGTAAAATTGATTTTTAAAGAAGGCTTTTGCAAATGATTTTATTGAATTAAATAATTTATATAAAATGAAAGGAAAAAATTTGCCTTATATGGAGAAATTTCATTCATAAAGAAGGATAAATCCATTCTGTGGAGAAATTTGTAAGTATGAGATTGAAACGAAAGGAGCGTGGCCCCCTTGCATTTGATAAAAGCATGTGTAACTGTATTTTTTGCGATGCTTGTTTGGAGTTCCTTGTTTATACCGGTTGGTCAATGTTCTACGACAACAGCAACAACCGCAGCGGCATCGACTGTAAGCCAGATAGCAGCCTTTGAAAGTAAGCTCGACAGTATATCGACATTGCTTTCTCTTACTGGAGTTACAGAAGACGAAGACGTAGATTCAATGAAGACACAACTGGCAGCTTTTAAAACTGAATTAAAAAATTTTAAAAGTGGAGTTACGACATATACGACATTGCAAAGCAAACTAACCGCATTGACATCATTGGATTCAGCGACGACGGCTACGACATCTACAACAAGCAGTTTGAAAAATAAGTTTCTATCAAGTCTAAAAGATGCCGTTGAGGGATTGTCTACACTCAAAACATTAAGTGCACTTCTGTAAAAACAGATGTATGCTGCCAAATAATTTACACAAAAAAGAGAGTATAAATTAGGTTTATACTCTCTTGCTTATTTAGGTGTTGTTAGCGACGACGGCGCCGATTACAGCACCGACGATGGCGGCCGTATTGACCTCACCTTGAGAATGTCCTTCGTCATGATGTTCTGGTGGATCATCACGATGGTAGTGTCTGTGATGATGGCGCGGTGGAGGTGGTGGGGAATAATCATCCTCGTAGTGATGGTGGTGTCTTGGTGAAGCTTCTATTGTGGTGGTGAACCCAAAGGAGCCTACTAATATAGCTGCCCCGAGGGTAATCGACATAAGCTTTTTTGTGGTAGTATTCAAGTGAAACACGTCCTTTCCTTGGTTATTAATATAACAAAGGAATATTGGAAAAAAATATGAAAAGCCTTAGAATTGCATTTGATTTTATAAAGTAGAAAAGCATGCGTGTGTAGGTGAATAAAAACATGTGTTGCAGATAAATATTGGTAGGTTAGAATGGGAGCAGGCATTATATGAACTTGACCAAAGAAGATTATTTGAATTACGGAACAACATTAGTAGAGCAAGAAGATTTTGATCGAGCAATTTTTGTTTTTGACAAAGCGATTGAAGCGTATCCTTCATATGCACCGTTACACGCAACTTTGGGTTTGCTGTATCGAGAGAAGAAACGTTTGGAAGAAGCTGAAGAAGCTTTGCAAAAGGCTGTAGCAATCAGCCCGAAGGATTTGATTGCATATAATAATCTGGGGCTGGTCTTGCTTGATTTGCATCGATTGGAAGAAGCTGAACAATGCTTTTTAAAAGCAATTGAAATTGATGCCGCTTACGCGGAATTACATAATAACCTTGGGCTCGTGTATGAAGAGCTTATGGATTTTAAAAAAGCAGAAGCATGCTATCGTCATGCAATTGAGCTTCGGCCAGATTATGTAGATGCCTATTACAACTTGGGTACTTTTTTTAAAGCCAGTGCAAGGATGCCGGAGGCGGAAACGTTTTTGGTCAAGGCCATTAAGCTTTGCCCTACATACTATACGGCATTGTATGTTCTAGGAGTTGTATATTTATTAAAGGCTAGATATGAAGATGGCTGGAAATTATATGAAGCTTTTCGTGTGAGTGAACCTCGAATCAAGGCGGGAACTTTGCCGCTTTGGCAGGGGGAAGATCTATCGGAGTCGAATATCTTGCTCTTTTATGAATATGGATTTGGCGATACAATACAATTTGTTCGTTACGCAAAAATGGTGGAAAAAAGTGCGGCAAAAATGACGGTGTGGGTGCAAAGCCCTTTAAAGAAATTATTAAAAGACGCGTATCCTTCCATGCAGTTTTATAGTGGCGAGGTTTTGCCTGAGGGGGCATATGATTATGCCTGCTCTATCATGAGTTTGCCGAGTCTTTATGATACGAGAGCGGAGACAATACCTTGCGATATTCCTTATTTGCAGACACCTATTGGAAAAGTTGAAGCTTGGAAACAAAAAATACAAACAAATTTTCAAGCGAAAAAACTCAATGTCGGTGTTGTTTGGGCAGGGAATCCTAGGCATCCAGGTGATGATAAAAGATCGATTGACTTTTCGGTTTTTAAAGATATATTTGACGTTGACGATGTGACTTGGTTTAGCTTGCAGGTGGGCAAACGATGTGTCGATTTGGAGAACTTAGAACAAGGAATCGTCGTGGATTATTCTGCCGATTTGACGGATTATGCAGAGTCAGCCGCACTTGTTGAGAACTTGGATTTGGTCATTACGGTAGATTCTTCTGTGGCACATTTATCGGGTGGACTAGGGAAACCTACTTGGGTTTTGTTGGCTTTTGTGCCAGATTGGCGATGGGAACTTGATCGAGAAGATAGCTTTTGGTATCCTAACGTAAGGCTTTTTCGTCAACAGCAAATAGGCGACTGGAAAAACACGATTGTACGTGTGCGGGAAGAACTTAAAAATTATTGCAAAAATAGATAGAAAAAATGGGACTAAAAGGCAAAAAAAGCAGGAGTTTGACGAAGTTTAGCGAAATCAAAGAATTAATAGTTACAAATATCAGGAGGTTATTATGCAGTACAAGGCAGTTATTTTTGATTTAGACGGAACTCTGATAGACTCATTGGCTGACATCGCTGAAAGCGTAAATGAAATGCTCGTTCATTACGGTTATCCAATTCATCCTGTTGAAGCTTATAGACTTATGGTAGGAAATGGTTCTCATGAATTAATTGTACGGTGTATGCCAGATGGAACAGACGCTGGACGAATTGATGAAGGCGTTTCATATTACAAAAAAGTGTATGAAAATCGTTTTCTGGAAAAAACACGTTCCTATGAAGGTATTTTAGATCTTTTAAAAGAGTTGGTGCTAAGAGGCATCCCTTTGGCCATCTGTACCAATAAACCAACAGGGGCAGCTCATACAATCGTAGAAGTCTTGTTTGAAAAAGATACCTTTATTGAAGTGGTTGGTGATGAACCTGGCCAGCCGCGTAAACCGGATCCGAAAAAAGTATTGAAAATTGCAGACCAGATGGGGATTTTACCGCAGGAAATTGTCTACATAGGAGATTCGCAGGTTGACATGCAAACAGCTGTGAATGCGAAAATGCTGCCTGTCGGTGTCTTATGGGGATTCCGTGACAAAGATGAGTTAGAAGAACATGGTGCTGCTGTTTTACTGAATCGGCCGTTAGAATTGGTTGAGAAAATTACGTTTCAAGAAAATTAAGATATTTGGTGTAATATAAAATCTTTATATGTAAAAGTAATATATTGAGTTGAGGTCAAGTGAAAAATTTTCACTTGATCTTTTTTTCGGGGCACGAAGAAAATTTTTATATTTAAATGCTTTATTTTATGAAATGGACTATAATTAACAGGTGTGTATTATATTTTTGGTGGAAGAAGTGAAATGAAGTTTGGAAGAAGTTTTAATCGTATTGACTACGGCATTTCTTATGAATGTGCCATTAGGACAATGGCGCGCTAAGTGCCGTAAATTTTCAAAATCATGGTTTTTAGCTGTGCATATATCTATTCCTTTGATTTTTTTGATGCGACGGTTTTTTGGTTTTGGTATGTGGCTAGTTCCGTTTACTGTGAGCAGCGCGGTATTTGGGCAAATCGTCGGAGCTCGCATCATGGCTTCTCGGATAAAAAGCAGCAAACGCATTTGTTGATGAAAATTATTCTGTAAATGAAAATTGGTTTGTTTTATTGATATAGCGTTAAATAGTTGTTCTTGAATTGTTCGTGTAAATACGCAAGAAATCTGGCTAGCCGGAGTTCTTGCGTATTTTTGTGAAAAATGTTTTTCTTGGATGTTCATAAAAGGCATGGGGCAGCTGCATTTGGCAGTTTGCGCATCAATTATTGAAATAGTAAAAGGAGATTTGTGAAATGCAAATTCAAATTGTAATTAGACCAGCAGAAGAAAGCGATTTAGATAAAATTGTTGAAATAGAAGGAAAATGCTTTCCTTTGGCAGAAGCCGCTACAGCAAAAAGTTTGAAGGATCGTTTAAAGGCCTTTGAACATTCTTTTCTTGTAGCAGAAAAAGCAGACGGAATCGTAGGATTTATCAACGGTTGCGTTACCCAAAAACGCAAATTGGTCGATGAATTGTATGAGTCAACGAAGCTGCATGATGATGCAGCACCAAATCAAATGGTTTTTGGTTTAGCCGTGTCGCCAGAGGAACAACACCAAGGCATCGCGTCGCTTTTGATGGAAGATTTTATTGCGCGAGCAAAAAATAGGAGAAAAAAGCTGATTACGCTTACCTGCAAAGAACGTTTGATTCCGTTTTATGAAGAGTTTGGATATAAAAATGAAGGGAAATCGACTTCTATGCATGGTGGTGTTCATTGGAATGATATGACACTGTTCCTGGATGAGGTATAAAGTTAATGCAATAGAAAACAAGTGAAAATTTGAGGCTTGCATGTACTGTTTTGCATAAAGGCAATATTACAAAAAATCACTAGATCTTTAAACTGAAATGGTTTAAGGGCTAGTGATTTTTTATTTATGTTTTTAGGTATAGGTACAAAATTCGCAGCGAAATAGCGGTGGCATGAATTAATCATGTCCAAAGCAGTGGACATGATTAAAAGACCATTGCTTTAGTCATATGTGAGGAATTTCGATGGAATCTCCATGCTATAATACGGGTATGGAAAGTAAATTTGCAAATTTAAGACTAGTCAAAAAAACATAAAAGAGGAATGGTTATCATGGCAGATCAAGTCAGTGTCCTGGATGTAATTGATTTAAAGACAGTTCACACACATTTACAAGCAGCAAATAAAGAGGAAGCTTTGCAGCAAATGGCAGATGCTTTGATGTCTGAAGGGTATCTCAAAGATACGCAAGGTTATCTAAAGGATGTGTACATCCGAGAAGCGAGTGGCTCGACTGGGATTGGTGGGTATATAGCGATTCCTCATGGCAAGAGCAATGCAGTTAAAAAAATCGGTGTGGCGATTGCGACACTTGATGAAGAAATTGAATGGGAAACTTTGGATGAGCATGGCGTTCGCGTCATCGTACTCTTTGCAGTCGGTGCAGATGATGAAGCGGCTAAGGATCACCTTAAACTCTTGTCGTTATTTGCCAGAAAGCTTGGAAATGATACAGTTGTCGAAGGGCTGCTCAAAGCGGATACAGCAGAAGATGTTCGTGACGCATTTAAAAATTGATCTTTAACGGTTGAATATAAGGAGGATTTTATATGAATATTGTAGGGATTTCAGCTTGTACTGTAGGGATTGCACATACTTATATCGCACAGGAAAAAATTGAGGCTGCAGCTAAAAAGGCTGGAGACACGGTTAAGATTGAAACACAGGGAACGATTGGAATTGAAAATCCATTAACGGAAGAAGATATTGCAAAGGCAGATATTGTTTTATTGGCGGTAGATGTTCAGATTGCTGGTGAAGAACGGTTTAATGGCAAGAAAGTAGTGAAAGTGCCAACGCAGACAGCAATAAAGTCTCCAAATAAATTGATTGCTAAATTGCATGAATTAGCAGGGAAGTAAGTGTGTTGGTTAAAGACTTCATATCGTAAAAAGTAAAAATAGGAGGTATTTTTATGACTACAAAAGAAATTTGGAAAGCAGCAAATCCGAAAGGCCATTTGTTGACGGCGATCTCCTTCTTGATTCCAATCGTCTGCGGTGCAGGCTTCATTATTGCGATAGGTATGGCTCTGGGGGGAACAGCACAAGATGCGCTTGTCCCGGGAAAGTTTGATTTTTGGCAGTCGCTTGCAACAATGGGCGGAAAAGCATTAGGGCTTTTGCCAGTTGTAATCGCATGTGGTATTTCTGGCTCGATTGCCGGCAAACCAGGGATTGCTCCGGGTTTTGTCGTAGGGCTTGCAGCAAATGCGATCAGTGCAGGTTTTATTGGCGGCATGATCGGTGGGTATCTTTCAGGTTATATTGCATTGGGAATTATTAAAAATGTTAAGGTACCAAACTGGGCAAGAGGTCTTATGCCAACCCTTATTGTTCCGCTTTTGGCATCGCTAAGCAGTGGTTTGATTATGATTTATATCATCGGCACCCCTATTGGCGCGTTTACCGATGCGTTGACCTCGTTTCTTAGAAGTATGAGCACTTCATCTAATTTGATTGTTGGTGCACTTATCGGTGGCTTATGTATCCTTGATTTTGGCGGTCCTATCAACAAAACTTGCTTTGCCTTTGTTTTGACATTGCAAGCACAAGGCGTCAATGAACCTGTTACGGCACTTCAATTAGTCAATACAGCAACGCCTATCGGTTTTGGTTTTGCTTATTTTGTGGCAAAACTTTTCCGTAAGAATATTTATAATAACGAAGAAATTGAAACTTTGAAATCGGCTGTTCCAATGGGCGTAGTGAATATCGTAGAGGGATCGATTCCGATTGTCATGAATGATATTGTCCGTGGCATTATAGCTGCTGTAATCGGTGGTGCTTGCGGTGGTGCAGTGACTATGGTTTATGGTGCAGATGCAACAGTTCCTTTTGGCGGATTTTTGATGCTGCCGACGATGTCTCATCCATTGTATGGTCTTATGGCTCTTTTAGTGAATATATTTGTAACTGGTGTTGTATATGCCATTATCAAAAAGGATGTACCACGTGAAGTGATCAAAGAAACTGATGTAGAAGATGAAGATGATATCAGTTTAGATGATATCAAAATTCAGTAAGCCTTTTAAAGGCAGGTTATATAGATGAAGAAGGGAACGTATGAACATATGAACGAACATATTAATATTTCGCCATCCTTGATGACGATGGATCTTGACCAGTTTAACGAACAAATTACCTTTTTAAATGACCATGTAGATTCTTTTCATATTGATATCATGGATGGTCACTTCGTACCAAATCTCAGCTTATCACCATGGTTTGTTGAACAGACGCGTAAGTTAACAAATAAAGAGATGTCCGCACATTTGATGGTTACAGACCCTACGTTTTGGGTGCAAGAGCTTATCCATGTAAAGTGTGACGTGATTTGCATACCAGCAGAAAATACGAATGGCGTAGCGTTTCGCTTGATCGATCAAATTCATGCAGCAGGGCTTAAAGCAGGTGTTGTACTGAATCCAGAGACGCCGGTAAGCCAGATTCTACCGTATATTGATCTTTTAGATAAAGTGACGATCATGACAGTTGATCCAGGTTTTGCTGGACAGAGATTTTTGGTGAGCATGCTCGATAAGATTACGGAACTACGCAAACTGCGTGAAGAAAAAGGTTATCAATATGTAATAGAGATGGATGGCTCCACAAATAAAGCTCATTGGAAGGCTATCCATGATGCAAAACCAGATATCTATATCATTGGTCGCAGTGGGCTTTTTGGCCTAGCGGACACGATTGAAGGCTCATGGGAAAAAATGGTGGCAGAGTTCGAAGAAGCTACCGGGAAAAAATTCGCTTGATATAATGCAACTAAAAAATTCCTGTACTGCCCCCAAGGCTGGTACAGGAATTTTTTATGTAAATGCAAACACAGAACAGTGCATATGAGTCGCTTATAAAAATAGCGGTTGCTTAGGATCGAGGCAGCCGCTATTCTCATAGAGACAGGATATTTTTGATTTGAGCAGCACTCGAGATACTTGTCAGTTGATCAAGCAGCGTGTCATCTGCTAAAGAATGCATTAAAGAATGGATTGTCAGAGCTATTGTTTTATCTGTGACGGATGGGATCAGCATAAGTAAAATAATTTTTACGGGAGGGTCTTCGCTGTTCCAGATAAAAGGTGTATGCAGATAGGCAGCACCTAAAAAAAAGGTTTGACAGGCGGCAGTTTGTGCGTGTGATAAGATAATTCCCGGAGCAATACAAGTGTCGCCGAGGGATTCTCTTTCCATAAGTGCGGTTAATATTTCTGGAAGGTTTTGATCTATATACCCTGTTTTTGCGGTTTGTAGAATGCTTTTTAAGACATCTTCTTTACTGTTGACTTCATGAAAAATATCTAAGGAGATCAACGAAATATTTTGTTTAGTCATGACTGTGTAAGCTCCTTAAGAATATGACGTACCTTTTCTTTGTCTTTTTCAATAAAAAGCGTGTTTACTAATACGATGGGGAGAGACCAATCCTCTTCTATTTTTATTGTGGTCAAGACCAAATCGATTTTCTGTTCGGTCAAATACGATTTGGTTACCGTTCTAGCTGACAAAGTAGCGATGACATCGATTTCGGGAAAGAAGCGTTGGATTTTCACCTTTAAAAGTTCAGAGGTTCCCATACCGGTAGTACAGAGAATCAGTACACGTACTTGACGCGGGTGCAATTCCATATAACGGGCAAAATAAAGCGTGATAAAACCAGCTTCATCATCATCTATTTTTGGTAAGGAAAATTTAGCTGGTACGGCATCGGATACTTGTCGAACAATCGTAAAAAGCTGATTGTATTCTTGGCGAATGTTATCGAGCAAACCATTTTTGACAATTAAACCAGATTTTAATCGATTTAGCATCGGTTTGATATGGCTGGCGAGTTCATTGTGAATGATACCAGCCTGCATGGGGGTTTTTGCTAAATGGGAAAATTCTTGAATATAAAAATTGGTAACTTGTTCTACTTCAGATGTTATATGAGGTGAAGCCGCTGCTATTTGAGGTTCCATTCGAGCCCCCGATAAATAGCAATAGATATTGGTCGTTTCTGAGGTAGGTAATTTTTTGCAAAGATAGCCTTCGATGCTTTCTTTGATTTGCTGGGCAATCGGATAATAGGCATCTTGCATGTTATCCGTTATGCTGTCATCTTGTTCACAGTAGTCAAAGCTTCCTTTTCGTATACGATAGATCAAGATGTAAAGATGTGTTAGTAAATTGATATTGTATGGAGCGGGGATAATGCTGCCGATGCGCTCCTCTATGAATTCGAGCTGCCTTATAACAAAACGGAGATCATTTTTGTTGAAATCAACGGCAATACTTTGCAAGTCATCAAAATTCAAGATATCCAGTTTCATCAACAGTTTAATCAAAGCACGACGAACCAAATTTTCGGAACCGATGACCGATAGGCGATTGTCTTTCTTTTCTAGTTTCAATCCCAATTGTTGGAGTTGTTGATGGAGTATATCTTCATCCGTATAGATGGCAGAAGGGCTTAAATAATAGCGGCCAAAAAGTTCGGATTCTCGAATAGAAGCAGGCGAGTGGAATAATAACTCTTTTAATATGTGCATATGGCGCTCAATTGGAGAATAATTATAACGTGTTTTTTCGGTCGAATCTTTGCGATTAAAACGACTTTCTAAATAAGCATCATAATTGAGTCGAATACCTTTACCTTTTTCCGTTTGAATCAATTCTCCATTTTTGTGGCTGTCATTTAATTTTTTTATCATGCGATACACTGTTTTGGGAGATATTTCCATTTGTTCTGTCAGGCTCGCAACCGTAACGAATGAAGACTGTTTCAAAAGATATTGAATCAGAAATTCTTCGCGATGCGTTGTTTTCATACAATAACCTCTTCTTGAAAATATTTATAAGCAATTCTTATTATACCATGCATTTTTACGAAGGATTATTGTGAAATGTCCACTGCAGTAGACATCCATAGTAGGGATACCCTTGCAATAAGTTATTTTACGCTTGTTTTCAATATAATATATGGGGAAGCGTGAGCACAGAACAAAACCAATCAAGCTTGTTGGGCTTATAAATCGTAGAGGAATTAATGAAATAGAAATTTTATGGTTGACTTGTAGCTAACTCCAAATGATATGCTACTATAATATACAGGTAAATGAATGGAGTTTGCCAAAGTGGCAGAAATAGCTCTAAAAAAAGAGGCGTAGATATGGAATATAGAGTTTTGGGCAGAACTGGGATTAAAGTAAGCAGCATTAGCATTGGCGGTGAGGGTTTTGAGAATAAAAGCTATGAAAAATGTGAAGAAATCTTAGACACTGCGTTTAAAGAAGGGGTCAATTTCATTGACCTTTATAATTCGAATCCAACGGTTCGCAGCCATGTTGGTAAGGCCTTGCAAAAATATCCGCGAGGCAGTTTTGTCATAGAAGGGCATTTATGTTCTACCTGGGATAATGGACAATATCGAAGGACGAGAGAAATCCATGAAGTTGTTAAGGCTTTTGAAGATTTTTTGACAAGGATGCAGATCGCGTATGTCGATGTAGGCATGATTCATTATGTGGATGATCAAAAAGATTTTGATGCTATATTTGAGGGCGAAATAATCAACTATGCAAAAGACCTAAAAGCGCAGGGCATTATCAAATCGATTGGGATATCGACCCATAATGCGGATATTGCATTTAAAGCCGTTGAAACTGGTGTAATCGATGTGATTTTATTTAGCATCAATGCCGCATATGATATGCTGCCAGCCAGCGAAGATGTTAATATCTTATTTGATGAAAAGACTTTTAAAAACAGAACCTATGAAGGTATTGACTTAAAACGCGATAAGTTATACCATACGTGCGAAAATGCTGGTGTGGCATTAACTGTGATGAAAGGTTATGGGGCGGGCGTTTTGCTAAATGACAAAGAATCTCCTTTTGAAAGAGCGCTTTCTCCTGTACAGTGTTTACATTATTGTTTGACCAGGCCAGCTGTTGCTGCTGTCATGGTTGGTGTAGCAAACCCCGAGCAGGTATTGGCGGCTACGGCGTATAGTAGTGCTGCAGATGAAGAAAAAGATTACAGCGAAATCTTAGCAAATGCGCCAAAAAGTTCATTTAACGGGCATTGTATGTATTGCGGGCATTGTGCACCGTGCTCGAAGAAAATAGATATCGCTATGGTGAATAAGTATTTGGATTTAGCTTTGATTCAAGAGGAGGTTCCAGAAACGCTAAAAGACCATTATGCTTTACTTGAACATCACGCAAATGAGTGCATAGAATGTGGTGCCTGTATGAAAAACTGCCCGTTCAATGTAGAAATCATCCATAAAATGAAGCAGGCTGTACAGGTTTTTGGCAAGTGAGGTGAGAGAAATTTCTTATTGAAAAAGGATACAAGGCTGTATAAGAACTGGCAATGTATAAATTTATATAAAAAAATCCGGATGGGATAATCCATCCGGAAAAGAATCACGGAATCTTCTAGTCGAAAGGACGTTATGAAGATCCCGTGATTTTTATTTTCGTTCAATTAAGGCGACGCTTTCGACATGACTTGTTTGAGGGAACATGTCTACCGGTTGTACCTTTATGGTTTTATAACCAAGGCTGCCAAGGATTTCTAAATCGCGGGCAAGCGAGGCTGGATAGCAGGAAACGTAAACAATTCGTTTTGGTTTCATTGCAGCAAAGGATTGTAATACTCTTGGTGTGCAACCGACTCTTGGCGGATCGACAACGATGACATCCGGGCGCATTCCTTCTTGATAGAGGCGAGGCATGATGGTTGTCGCATCGCCGACGATGAATTCCGCATTGCTGACTTTATTGTCTTGTGCATTTTTGCGGGCGTCACGGATGGCTGGTTCGACGATTTCAATACCAATGACACGTTTTGCTTTTTTTGCCAAAAATAACGTGATCGTTCCAGTACCGCAATAGGCATCAATGACGGTTTCCTTGCCAGTAAGGCCGGCGTATTCAACTGCTTTATTGTAGAGGACCGCTGCCTGAGTTGTATTGACCTGGAAAAATGAACGAGCAGATATATGGAAAGTCAAATCTTCGAGATTTGCCAAAATCGTTTTTTGTCCCCAAAGATGTTTGGTCAAATCTCCCATAATCATGTTGGTTGCTTTGGGATTGAAGTTTTGCATGACACTTACGAGGTTTGGCACATGAGTTTTTAAGTGCTCGACGATTTCTTGGGCATGAGGCAGTACCTTCGTTGCCGTAACTAGCACGACCATGATCCCGTCCTTAGCCACGCGTCCGATGACATGACGCAGTGTGCCTTTTTGTGTTTTTTCATCATATACATGAATGGAAAGCTTTTGGACGATTTCACGCATTGCATTGGCAATCAAGTTATTGGCTTCTTCTTGGATACGACAATTTTTTGTGTCGACGATATCATGGGAATTTTGGGCGAAACAGCCGATGACAACTTGTTTTTTTTGCAGCCCGATAGGAAACTGCATTTTGTTGCGATAATTCCACGGATTCTCGGCACCGATTGTAGGATAAATCTCAACATTTCTTTGTTTGCCGATGCGTTCGATCGCATCGACAACTTGTTGATGTTTCATCTTCAGCTGAGCTTCATAGCCGAGATGCTGCAATTGGCAGCCGCCACATTTTTCATAGATTTCACAAATCGGCTTTTGTCGATCTGGACTTTTACGAAGGATTTTAACAATAGATCCCTTTGCATAACTTTTTTTGACTTCGGTGATTCTCGCTTCGACCTGTTCGCCAACCAAAGCACCTGGAATGAAGACGGTAAAGTCTTCAAAGCGACCAACACCTTCGCAGCTATGGCCAAGGCTCTTGATATCAACAATATAGGTTTTTCCTTTTACAACTGGTATTGATTTTTTCAAAATTACAACCTCATTTATCATCATATAAAAAAGCGCAGCCGAAGCTACGCTTTTATCTACAGAATTATCTTCTCTTGCATAAACTATCTACATTATACTTTGTTTTTATTTGCTTGTAAACTGCTGATATTGCTTGATGGATTCGTTCTCTTTTATTTTTATGGCAATCCGAGTGATGTAACTGTCTTCGTTATTTGAACTGAGTTCATCGATAATACCTTCTTCATAGGAATAATCTTCTATCTCGTACTGATTTTCTCGCAAAAATTCGAGGAGTTTTTGATAGGCACCATTGTAATTATTGGAATAAAATCCGTAGAAATAGCCGACGGCATAGAGTCCGGCCGGTTGAATAAATGGTTTGGCACAAGCTGGAGAAGAATCGTTGCTGGCTAAGTGTGTTTTGGTGAAGCAATAGATGTAGTCTTCAAAATTTCCAGCAAGAATGGATTTTTTGTCAAGCATGGCACCCATTTGATAGCCGATGTTAAGGTTGTTTTGTAGGCAATAATTGATGTGTTCTTGGACAATACGGTGTTCTTCGGCTTCATTGCAACGATTATGAAGCGATTCACTTAACAGCAATAGCGATTTTGGCAGCAATTTTATTTCGATTTTATTTATTTCGATTTTTTGTGATTCCTTAAATAGTTGCAGCTTGTTTTTGATTAGCAAGTTTAGCCTTTGTTTATGTCGGATTTCTTCTTGCAGGTGTTTTTGATGCTGTTTTAAAAGGTTATGGAAATTTTCTGGTGTACGATTGGCGATATGATGTTTTATTTCATTGATGGATAAGCCGATTTCGCGCAAGGCTCGGATGACGTAAAAAATATATAATTGATCATAAGCGTAATAATGGTAACCATTTGGCTTGATGATTTCTGGTTGGAAAATGCCCTCTTCTGCATAATAGAAGAGGGTCTTTTTGTTGATATTACAGATTTTGGCGAATTCTCCGGTGGATAAATATATTTTTTGCAAATTTTTCAATCCTTTCTTGACCGTCCTGTTACTGGATAGTTTATCATGGATTTTAGTCTAAAAAAAGAGGGGCTTAAAGGAGGACAAGAAATTGTCAGCATTGAAATTCATGAAAAATCAACGCTTGGTTATAGGGGCTTTTGTGTTACTAGGTGTGGCCGCGATGTTTTTTTATCAGAGCAAAAATCACACGATAAGCAGCGATGAAAAAAAAGTAAAAGTTAAAATTATGCAGCCTTTGCAACAAGATGTGGATCTTTCATATAAATATATCGGAACGATCAAAGCGAAAGATGAAATAAAGATTCAATCACGAGTATCTGGTACTGTTGTGGAAAAGTATATAGAAGGCGGGCAGATTGTTGCACAAGGCCAAACTCTTTATAAAATAGATTCTAGACAGTATGAGTCAGCTTTTTTAGGCGCAAAAGCCACTTTGGCGCAAGCTGAGGCATCGCTTCAAAATGCGGAGACGGATTTGGCAAGAAATCAACAGCTGTTGGCAGTTGCGGCGGTTGCCGAACAAAAGGTGACAACACAGGAATCACTGGTGAAGCAATATCGGGCATTGGTCAGAGCGAATGAGGCTCTTGTGAAAAAGGCGGACGAAGATTTGTCGGATACGGTAATTTATGCACCAGTGTCCGGGCGTGTGGATTTAAAGGATGTTGCATTGGGCACTTACGTAACAGCAGGAAGTACAACTTTGGCAACAGTCGGTTCAAGTGATCCTATCGAGGTGGAGTTCAATATCAGTGAAAATGAATATTTAAAAACCATTTCGCAGTGGAAAGAGAGCGAAGCAAGCAGAGTCGTGAATCTTACCTTAAGCAATGGGGAAGCGTATCCATTTAGTGGGACGGTTTTAGCAGTAGATCGATCATTGGCTGAAAATACAGGAACTTTGGGTGTTAAGGCTAGTTTTCCCAATGGAAGCAACAAGCTATTGCCGGGGATGTTTGCAAGGGTTCAGTTAAAAGGTGCGATTGTGCCAAATGCAATCTTGGTACCACAGCGTGCTGTACAACAGCTTTTGGATAAGACTTTTGTCAATGTCATCCGTGAAGACGGCAAAGCTGGAGCGCGAGAAGTGAAACTCGGTGATAAGATCGGCAGCTACTATATCATTGAGCAAGGTGTCACAGCACAAGATCAGATCATTGTCGAAGGACTTGTAAAAATACAAGATGGCATGACCGTCGATGTGACGGTTGTGACACCGGAAGATATGGGCTTTTCGCTTACTGAAAATGTAAGCGAGAATAAGACGGCAGAGACATAAGGAGGGATTATTTTGTCACGATTTTTTATTGATCGACCGATTTTTGCGATTGTCATAGCGTTGATTTTAGTTATTATGGGGGCTATTGCTGCCACGCAGCTTCCGGTTGCACAGTATCCAGAAATATCACCGCCAACGGTTACCGTGTCGACAAGCTATACTGGGGCGGATGCTTCAGTAGTTAATGAAACGGTAGCACAAACCATTGAATCCGAGGTCAATGGCGTCCAAGGTATGGACTATATGAGCTCGAATGCAGATGCTTCGGGTTCATACAGCTTGGAAGTTGTTTTTAAGCTTGGCACCGATGGAGACTTAGATGCAGTTAAGACACAAAATAATGTTGCAACGGCAAATGCAAGTTTGCCAACCGATGTACAGTCCGTAGGAGTGACGACAAAAAAAGCCTCTTCTGATATGGCTTTGATGATTTCATTGTATTCACCAAATGGAACGTATGATAGTGTTTTTTTGAAAAACTATGCGGATCTTTATCTTTTAGACAAAATCAAACGCGTTACTGGTGTAGGTAATGTTTCTGCCTATGGTGCAGACTATGCCATGCGGATTTGGGTCAATCCGGATAAGCTTGCGATGTATAATTTAACAATATCGGATATTACAACAGCAATCAAGGAACAAAATGTGCAAGCTCCAGCAGGTACGATTGGTCAGATGCCGGCACCAAAAACACAAGAAAAACAATATATCGGCAAGATAAAAGGTCGATTAAAGACAGTTGAAGATTTTGGCAATGTAGTCTTGAAAGCAAAAGGCAATGGTGCCTTTGTCCGACTTAAAGATGTTGCTCGCGTTGCAACAGGAGCAAAAGAAAATTCATTTAGTTCTTATCAAAATGGTAAAGAAGCTGTTGGTTTTGGGATAGCCTTAACCAATGATGCCAATGCCATGCAAACGGTAAAGGCTGTGCAAGATATTTTGCAACAAGCAAAAAAAGATTTTCCGCCGGATATGGAATATAAAGAAGTTGTAGATAGTACGAGGTATATCAGTGCTTCTATTGAGGAAGTCCTGCATACTTTTGCGGAGGCTTTGGTCTTGGTTGTTTTGATTGTCACCTTTTTTTACAAAGCTGGAGAGCAACGCTTATACCGGTACTAGCGATTCCCGTCTCTTTGATTGCAACGTTGGCGGGGTTTGTCCTTTTGAATTTTTCCATCAATACATTGACCTTATTTGCTATGGTTCTGGCGATTGGTCTCGTTGTCGATGATGCGATTGTAGTCATTGAAAATGTAGAGCATCATATGGAAGAGGACGGTATTGGACCACGGGAAGCTACCATAAAGGCTATGGATGAAGTGCAAGGTCCGGTTGTTGCAATTGCATTCGTCCTCATTGCAGTCTTTGTTCCAGTTGCGTTTTTAGGTGGAATGATGGGTGTTTTGTATAAACAATTTGCATTGACGATTGCCATATCTATGGCGTTGTCGGCGTTTGTAGCATTGACGTTGACGCCATCTTTGTGCGTGCTTTTATTGAAGCCGAAAACAAAGAAAAAAGAAATGGGCACGCTAGGACGATTCTTTGCTGAATTCAATACATGGTTTGATATGTTGAAACGAGGTTATTTAAAGCGTGTCATCTGGATGATAAGCAAAGCAAAATATTGTATTTTGTTTTTGGTGCTTTTGATGATTGGTACGGGAGCACTTTATAAAATCGTACCGTCCACTTTTGTTCCGGATGAAGATCAAGGATATTTCATGGTGGCTGTTAATTTACCAGAAGGGACGTCCATGAATCTTACGTCAGAAACCATGCATAAGCTGGCAGATGAGATTATGCAATACCCAGGTGTTACGGATGTCATGGAGATTACCGGCTTTGATGTTTTGTCAAATGGATCCAAGTCGAATGCAGGCGCAATGTTCATATCCTTGGCTCCATGGGCAGAGCGAAAAGATGTTGAGAAAAAGGTCGATGCACAAGTCGCAAAGGTCAATGAGGAAGGCGCTGCTAGTGTACCAGAAGCGATGGTTGTCGCAATGAATCCGCCTTCTCTGCCGGGTCTTGGGATGATCAGCGGGTTCTCTCTGCAATTGCAGGATATGTCGGGCCATACAGATCAAGAGCTCGACACTATTACAAAAGAGATTGTCAAAGCGGCAAATCAAAGGCCTGAATTACGTGAGGTATCAACAACTTTCAATATTGATTCACCGAATGCTGAGTTTGAAATAGATCGTGATAAAGTAAAGGATCTCGGCATCGAGTTATCGGACGTATTTACTGCTGTCCAAGCCAATTTTGGTGGCGTACAGATCAATGATTTCAGCCAGTTTGGCCATACGTATAAGGTTGTATTGCAGGCGGATACAGATTATCGTAGTGAGATTGAAGCGGCTAAGTTCATCTTTGTAAAAAATTCGGCTGGTACGATGATTCCGCTTGATACATTGCTCAAAACGAAAATGAGTACAGGTGCTTCGATTATTTCTCGTTTTAACGGAACTCGCAGCCTCAATATGCAAGGCTACCCAAATGACGGGTATTCTTCAGGGCAGGCGCTACAGGCGATGGAAGAAGTCGTTGCACAAACGGCACCGACTGGTTTTATCATAGAATGGTCAGGACAAAGCCGACAGGAAAAATCGTCAAATAATGCTACCTTTAAAGTGCTGGCACTGGCATTCCTTTTTGTCTTTTTGTGTCTGGCGGCACTTTATGAATCTTGGAGCGTTCCGTATGCAGTATTGCTCAGTGTTCCAACAGGGATTTTTGGTGCACTTTTATCCGAACTTGTGATGAATCAAACCAATAGCATTTATATGCAAATCGGCGTAATCATGATCATTGGCTTGGCGGCTAAAAACGCTATTTTGATTGTTGAATTTGCCAAAGTTCGTGTCGATAAAGGCATGGATCCGGTTCGGGCCGCGATTACCTCCTCCGGGCTTCGCCTGCGACCGATTTTGATGACGTCATTTGCCTTTATTGTCGGTTGTTTACCTCTAGCGATGGCAGATGGTGCGGGAGCCGGCGCTCGAAATGGCATGGGAATCGCTGTTGTCGGTGGTATGATTTTTGCAACGGCCCTTGGCATATTTTTGATTCCAGTGTTGTTCATCACGGTGGAATCCGTTGTCGCTAAAGGGAAGGAATTTAAAGAAAAACATTGGAAAGATAAGAATTTGGAAGATGAATGATGCAATAAAAAATGAAATGACGTCAGTCTGATTTTAAGATAGGATTTGCCAGATAAAATGTATAGAGCATAGTATGTGGATAAAACAAGGATGAGCGCAGTTGAAAGGCGCTCATTTTTGCTTGCAAAATAATTTATGAAGGTCTTGATGTAACTATTGACATTACAACAAAATACTGATAAGATTTAGTTGTAATGATGATTGATACATCAAAAATGAGGAGGAATAAGAAATGAAAATTGCAGTTATTTGTGCAAATGGAAAGGCCGGAAAAAATATTGTGAGGGAAGCTGTAGCAAGAGGACTCGAAGTGACAGCGGTTGTAAGAGGCGAAAATAAATCAGAGGCACAGCATGTAGTCCGTAAGGATATATTTGACCTTACGCCGAGAGACTTAGCTGAGTTTGATGTTGTGGTGGACGCTTTTGGCGCATGGACCGAGGATACCTTTTTGCAGCACAGCACTTCGATTGAAAAGATATGTGATGTTTTGCAGGGCAGCAATGCGCGCCTTTTAGTAGTTGGCGGTGCGGGAAGCCTCTATGTCAATGCCGAGCATACGGCTACGGTTTCGGATGATCCAAATTTTCCGGAAGGGTTCAAGCCTTTAGCATCTGCTATGGCAAAAGGGTTGATGGAACTTCGCCAACGAAATGATGTTAAGTGGACCTATATCAGTCCGGCAGCAGATTTTCAGGCAGATGGCATAAGAACAGGTGAATACATTCTAGCCGGTGAAGAATTTACCTTGAATTCGAAAGGCCAAAGCGTTATCAGTTATGCGGATTATGCAATTGCTGTTATCGATGAAGCAGAAAAGGGAACCCATGTGCAACAGCGAATCAGTGTTGTTGAAAAATAATAAAATAGCTTATAAGCGGATTGTGCATGTGCATTATTCCAATATGCCTGTAACAGGTGCGAAAAAAGGTTTTTGATTAAAGGCAAAATCGTATAGCGGCTAATATTTAAATGATAATGTCACTAACGGCAATCGTATGAATTGACTGGAGGAACCGCATGTGTTATTTTTTATACTATAGTATTTACGCAAGGAGAAAAATAAATATGCAGATTTCCAGTAGATTTACGATAGCCATCCATATTTTTGCTTGTATCGATGTGTTTGCATCTCAATATAAATTGACCAGTGATTTTATTGCGACGAGTGTCAATGTCAATCCGGTGGTCATCCGTCGTCTGTTGCAGCAATTAAAGAGCGCAGGGCTTATTTCAGTGCAACGAGGGCAAGGTGGAGCATCTATTGCAAGACCGCTTGAGAAAATAACTTTTTTTGATATTTATAAAGCTGTAGACTGTGTTGATAATGGACAATTGTTCCATTTTCATGAAAATCCGAACGCGGCATGTCCCGTGGGGGCAAATATCCATAATGTTTTGGATCGCAGACTTTCAGCTGTTCAATTGGCAATGGAAGCTGAAATGAAAAAAATCACCATTGCGGATGTCGTCAAAGATACGAAAGAATTCATCGAAAAAGTCGGGCTAAAGTAAAGATCATAAGAAAGGCGCAATAGCTGTTTTAGAAAGCTATTGCTAGTGTAGAGTGGTTATGGAAAATATAAATTGTGTCTCGAAGATGAGCCGGATAACTGAAAAAGCACATAGGTTGATTGTACGTGAGCTTGAAGCACGCGATATACAGGGACTGGTGCCTTCACATGGAGGCATATTATCACTTCTCTTTACCGGAGAAGTTTATACGATGAATGATCTGGCACAGAAAATACACCGGACAAAACCTACAGTGACGGTTTTAGTAGATAAATTAACTGCACTTGGTTATGTGAAAAAAGAAAAAAGCTCCAAAGACTCGCGCGTTACCTTTATACAGTTGACGGAAGCTGGGGCTGCATTACAACAGAGTTTTGAGGCAGTTTCGCAAAAAATGAATGAGGTTGTCTACAAAGGATTGACGACTTCTGAGCTCGGGCAGTTGGATAATTTATTGGAGCGGATTCAAAAAAATCTAAAAGAGTAAATAGAAATTTTTTCGAAAAATAGTTAGATATCTAATAAAATATTAAAATTTACGGAGGTAATTTATAATGAAAGAAGTAATTGAGTTTTTAAAGGAAAATCCAGTGCAATATTTTGCAACCATCGGCCGTGACGGTAAGGCAAAATGCCGACCTTTTATGTTTTGTCTGGAAGATGGCGGTAAACTTTGGTTTTGCACAAACAGTACCAAAGATGTCTATAAAGATATGCAAGTGAACCCTTATGTAGAAATTTCTGTAGCAAGTTCTTCTTATGCTTGGATTCGTCTTAATGGTAAGGCTATGTTTGAAAATAATAAAGGCGTAAAAGAAGCTTGCATGAAAAATCCAATTGTGAAGGGGCAATATCAAACAGCGGAAAACCCTATTTTTGAAGTTTTCTATTTGGCTGAAGGCCAGGCTGTATTGGCGGATTTTTCAGGGAATCCGCCACGTGAATACAAGCTTTGATTGGCTAAAAAGGCAGGGGTCAGAATGAGTTCCTATGTATATTATCTGCACATGCTGCAACAAGAGATGCATTCTGTTGTTTTTGCAACGATAAATGAACAAGGTCGTCCAGTAACTTGTGCCATTGATCTCATGCTCGCAGATGAAAATGGATTGTATTTTTTAACAGCAAAAGGGAAATCTTTTTATACGCGTTTAAACATAACTCCCTTTGTTTCAGTTACAGGAATAAAAGGCGAGGATACGATGTCCTCACAATCGATTTCGCTTCATGGACAGGTGCGGGAAATCGGCAAGCAAAGACTTCATGAAATCTTCGCCCAAAACCCATATATGGCAAAGATTTATCCAGACGAAAAAAGTCGCAGTGTGTTAACGGTATTTCAACTATATCAAGGGGTAGGCGAGTTTTTTGATTTATCTGTGCAACCTATTTTCAGAGAGGTTTTTTCCTTTGGCGGAGAGGTTTTGCCGCAAAGCGGATATTTTGTTCAAGAAAATTGTATTGGCTGTAAGCTGTGTTATTCAGTTTGTCCACAGCATTGTATCGATTTAGTAACGGTCCCCGTTACAATTGAGCAGGAGCATTGCCTTAAATGTGGCCGATGTTTGGAGATTTGTCCCAAACAGGCAATTGAAAAGAGGTAACCCATGGGAAAAATAGAACAGTTGCAATATTTGGCTGAAGTTTTACTCAATGAAATGCCAACGTACAAAAAAGAAGCGCAGGACGTACCATTGGATTTTAATGCGCAGCGGCAGCTTTTTCGGTCTTTGATGAATTTACGGCATCCTGGGCCTTTGCCCAAAGAATTTTTGACTGTGCAAGATGTATTTTTGCAGGCAGAAACCCAGAAAAAGGGTGTTGTGGATGTAAGAGATTTTTCGCAGATGGGCCGATATCCCATTTCGGTATGGCAAGGGGATATTACGCGGTTGCGAGTCGATGCAATTGTCAATGCCGCTAATGCAGAACTTTTGGGCTGCTTTTATCCTTGCCATGGCTGCATTGACAATGCAATCCATTCGGCGGCTGGGGTGCAGCTTCGCAATGCTTGTGCCGAGATTATGGAGGCACAAGGCCATCTTGAGGCAGCGGGAAACGCACAGATTACAGACGGTTATAATTTGCCTTGCAAATACATTCTTCATATCGTGGGTCCTATCATAAAAAGGCAAGTGACAAGTAAAGATTGCCTGGATCTCGAGTCATGTTATCGTTCCTGTTTAGTGCTTGCCGAAAAGAAGAAGCTAGAAAGCATAGCTTTTTGCTGTATATCAACGGGTGAATATCATTTTCCCCAGAAAAAAGCTGCTGAAATTGCTGTGGATACCGTAAGAAAGTATTTTATAGAGACGAACAGCTCCATACAGGTTGTTTTTAATGTATTTAAGGAGAGCGATTATGAAATCTATAGCACATTGCTTGCGTGAATTGGAACAGTTTAAAGAAGTCTTGGCAAAAGTAGACAGCGTTTTCATTGGTGCGGGCGCAGGTCTTTCTGCTGCTGCAGGACTTGTTTATTCAGGGAATCGTTTTACGCAAAATTTTGCTGATTTTATGGATGCATATCATTATACAGATATGTATAGTGCGGGATTTTACCCGTATAGCTCTTTAGAAGAATATTGGGGTTACTGGAGCCGCCATATTTATTTGAATCGGTATAATCAGCCCAAAAGCGAGGTTTATGCGAATCTCTTGAAACTGGTCGAGAATAAAGATTATTTTGTGCTGACCACAAATGTGGATCACTGTTTTCAAAAAGCGGGTTTTGCTAAAAATAGACTTTTTTATACACAAGGAGATTATGGCTTGTGGCAGTGCGGTAAACCTTGTCATGAAAAAACCTATGATAATGAAGCGGCGATAAGACAGATGGTTTTGATGCAAAAAGACAGAAAGGTGCCAAAAGATTTAGTTCCATATTGCCCTCGCTGCGGCGAACCTTTTCAAACGAATCTTCGTTGTGATGAGCGCTTTGTAGAAGATGAAGGCTGGCATTTGGCAATGGACCGTTATGAAAAATTTTTGCAAGACCATGAAAAAGAAGATATTCTTTATCTTGAGCTTGGCGTAGGTGCGAACACACCAACTATTATAAAATATCCATTTTGGGCATTGACGGCCAAAAATCAGAAAGCGCAATATGTATCGATAAATGAAGAATCCTTCAAGATACCAGCAGCAATTTCCCCACGGGCGGTTGGTCTTAAGATGGATATAGGCGAAGCTTTGCAATATGCAGTTCTGAAATAAATACGCAGAAAAGATTGTAGCTCTCTAGTTGAGGATACAGTCTTTTCTATTATTTTTACAGGAAAATCCTTTATCGCTTTTGAAAACTTGAAAAAGTATTGACTTGTAGTCGGCTTCAAGTTGTAGAATGAATTTGAAAGACAATACGTCAACATTTTAAGGAGATGCAGGTATGGGGATTTCAAGGCGGGATTTTGTTAAATTAGCAGGAACAGCAGCTGTTGGGGCGGCTTTTTCTGGAATTGGCGGGATGGAGAAGGTCTTTGCACAAGCACCTGTTATTGGTAGTACCGACGTGACTGGTGAAAATGCAGCAGGGTCTAAAGCCAAAGTTTATTTTACGAAACATATTGATGCAAAGCATTTGATTCGTTTGTATGATGAAATCAATGAAAGCATTTATGGAAAAGTGGCAATCAAACTGCATACTGGCGAGCAGCATGGCCCTAACATATTGCCGCGTGATATGGTAAAGGCATTCCAGGCACATGTACCTGACAGTGCGATTGTTGAAACCAACACCATGTATGCCGGCGATCGGGATACGACAGAAAAGCATCGTAAGACACTTGAGGTCAATGGCTGGACTTTTTGTCCGGTTGATATCATGGATGAAGAGGGGGCTGTCATGCTGCCGGTACGAAATGCGCTTCATTTAAAGGAAGTGTCAATGGGTTCACATATCGTAAACTACGATGCAATGATTGTGCTCACACATTTTAAAGGGCATGCAATGGGCGGTTTTGGTGGTTCGCTCAAAAACATCGCCATCGGCTGTGCCGATGGTAAAGTGGGCAAGCATATGGTACATGGCTTTAACCGAGATGGTGCACCACAGGCGGCTGATTGGCAAAATTCGATGCTTTCAAAGGATGCGTTCATGGAAAATATGGCGGATTCCGGTAAGGCAACGATTGATTATTTTGGCAAACATATTATTTACCTCAATGTTTTGCGCCGAATGTCCGTAGATTGTGATTGTGCGGGTATTAGTGCAGCGCCACCGACAATTCCTGATATTGGGATTTTGGCATCAACAGATATTTTAGCAATCGACCAGGCATCTGTGGATTTGGTTTATGCAAGACCCGAAAAAGAGAAGCATGATCTTGTCGAACGCATTGAATCGCGCCATGGATTGCATCAGCTCGATGCGATGGGCAAGTTGAAGATGGGCAATGACAAATATGAATTGATTTCACTCGATTAAGAAACTCGGAATTTTATAAATCGCAGAAAGCGTCGGCAATGTGTACTATTTGCTGGCGCTTTTTGCTTTTTTTATGTAAAAATATTTGCGAAATGATAAGGTAAAATATATAATGAAAGTTCAAGCATTCTTACTAGGTGGGTGGGGCTGCAGAATAAATGATTTTGTTTATAAAGAAAAATTGAAAAGGATTGGACACATGAAAAAAGCGTATATAAAATATATCATTTCATTGTTGATTTTTGGATCCAATGGAATTGTGGCAAGCTATATCTTACTTAGCAGTTCAGAAATTGTATTGGATAGGTTATACTAAACTAGACAGAAAAGTTACGGTCATGTAATATAAAATCATAAACATGAGATGAGGTTTTTACATGACAGAATCCACAAAGCGAAAAGTATTCACGGAAGAATTTAAAAATCAACTGGTTCAGCTGTATAACAACGGAAAACGTCGTTCGGACATCCTACGCGAATATGGAGTATCCGCCTCAGCCTTCGATAATTGGGTTAAACGAATTAATACCACAGGATCCACTAAGGAAGCTGCCAATCGAACGCCACAGGAGCAAGAGACGCTTCAACTTCGTAAAGAAAACAAACAACTCCGAATGGAAAATGATATTTTAAAGCAAGCCGCGCTGATACTCGGACAAAAATAGAGGTTATACAACAAAACCGACATAAATACTCTGTATCAGCGATGTGCCGATGCCTAGATTTGCCGCGAAGTACCTTCTACTATGAAGCCAGCGACAAACAAACGGATGAATCCATCCTTGAATCATCAATCAGAAATATTTTCATTGCCAACCGCGAGGTATATGGCAGTAGAAAAATAAAAGTAGAATTAAAAAAATTAGGCTTACAGGTTTCACGGCGTAGAATCCGCCGAATCATGAAGAAATTAGGGATTGTATCCAAATATACCATCGCCAAATTTAAAGTATATAAAACCACCTGTAACGAAGAAAAAATTGAAAACAAATTAGATCGACAGTTTGATGGGCATCCACCATATTCAGCTATAATCAGTGATCTGACCTATGTGAGGGTCAACAATAAATGGAACTACATCTGCTTATTAGTTGACTTGTTTAACCGAGAAATCATCGGCTACAGCGCCGGTCGGCATAAAAATGCAAACCTGGTAGCGGTTGCTTTTTCTAAGATAAAGACAAATTTGCAGGACATTCAGTTATTCCATACAGACAGAGGAAATGAATTCAAAAATGAAGTGATAGAACAAATTTTGCGAACGTTTAAATTAGAACGTTCCTTAAGTAAAAAAGGCTGTCCATATGATAATGCAGTAGCTGAAGCAACTTTTAAGCTATGCAAAACAGAATTTGTTTATGGAAGAAAATTCCACACATTACAACAGTTGCAATATGAGTTGGATGATTATGTCAATTGGTTCAATAATTTTCGGATTCATAGTTCGCTAAATTATTTAACGCCCGCAGAGGTTCGGGAAAACAGGCCATAAGTTTTTTGTGCAGAAAAGTGTTGCCAATCCAAGTGGACGAGGCACAAAAAGCACTGCAAGAATCCAGTGAGCCTCAAGGCCGTTTGGCGATTGGTGCGAATCAAATTATTTCAACGATTG
>Ga0183099_1000238_pt1 | contig 46689 bp, 22 predicted proteins | sample Biomet1_FD_127788 | JGI IMG/M metagenome (GOLD analysis project Ga0183099, IMG submission 127788) | Microbial communities from bioreactor (seeded with anoxic lake sediment) at LBNL, California, USA - Biofuel metagenome 1 | ecosystem: Engineered > Bioreactor > Anaerobic > Unclassified ... | reverse complement strand
ATCCACAATCACCACCTATCCTGGAGTTTATTTACTCAAAAGACAAGGAGTATCCGATTGTAAATGGACAGCAGAATCAATCTATAATGATAATATATGGACATCTGATCCTTTTGCCAAGACATCCATGAAAAAGAGGTTTCCACTATTCATTGGAGAGAGTGGCCAATAACAATTTCTCTTCCCGATTTGGGTGACGCTTTTTCTTTCACAGCCGTTAACAACGATAATTCACGTAAGGGAAATGCACAACAATCCACAATCACCACCTATCCTGGAGTTTATTTACTCAAAAGACAAGGAGTATCCGATTGTAAATGGACAGCAGAATCAATCTATAAGCAAATTAGCCTGAAAGAATTTGTGGCACCGGCTGAGAGAGTCAAATCGTTTACTGTGCTTCATAAACCGGCAATTGCTATTGACGAAAATAGTGCTTATAAAATAGATGCAACTGTTGTTGGTCCTGCTATACCCGATTCGGTTATGTTATATGTGCATCACAAAGGTGAAGGGTGGTGGCGCAATCATCCTTTGAGAATGAATAATTCCTGTGGATATGGATATGAAGCTGTTGTTCCTGCAAAAAGGATAGGGGAGGGAACATTAGCCTATGTGATTACCGTTTATAAAGAATCAAAAAGTTACAGCTTTCCGGCTAATTGTGAAGGAAATCCTTCCGACTGGGATTACTATGCAGCAAACGAATGGACTACATTAGTACAGAAACCTGATAAGTTTATAACTCTTTTTGATGCAAAAGAAGATTTCAATGCATTGGAGACATATTACATAGATGGTAAGCAGTATCAGAAAAAGGAAGCAGTAGGGGAGTATCCCAGCGAACATCTCATCAGCATAAAGATTGATGAACCATCGGACGAAGGCAATTTGTTGCTTCGTCAGTATGTGAAAGATAAAATAGACGGCAGACGTCATAAGTTGGCCGACTGTAAATATCTGGCTATTCAGCTAAATAACACTGAAGGAGTAGACTCGTTAAAGTTTGGTCTGATTTCAGATCAGGGACTAACTTACAGAACAACCGCCAATGTTTCTGGTGGCAAACAAGTATTACGTATACCGATTACACAACTCTCTTTAGGTGAAACCATGATTCAGCCCGAAGGATATCCATCATTTCTTCCCGATATTTTTCAATCCAAAAGCAACATACCTTTAAATATTCAGAATATTGAATTCTTTGAGATAATGACAGGTAAACATGTTATGAAGAAAGGTCTTAATTTACAGTTAATGGGTGTTTGGTTTGAATAGCAGGTAATTAGATTGTCCGTCGAACAGATTATCAGACTATGCTTAATTTGTTCGACGGTTCTTTATATCTTATTTTCATGAAATAACGGAAAAAGTAAGCCATTAGGGATAAGCATCTATTTTGTGCTTATTGATAGTCCGCAAAACTCACTTCATTATATACATCGCAAAATCTATAATTCTTAGTCTGCCGGCTTCCAAGAACCTAATATTTGTTCCTGTTGCTCAAGTGTCAAATTGAAAAAGTGGCGATCGCTGTTGGGTTTTGCTATCTCAGCCATTTCCTCATTGGTGAGCTCGAAATTGAAAATTGTGGCATTTTAGGCTATATGTTTCGGATTGGTAGATTTTGGGAAGATGATATTCCCTTCCTGAATGTGCCATCGAAGAATAATCTGCACATTATTCTTATGATACTTCTCTGCTAATCGCGTGAAGGCAGGTTCCCATCCGATTCTAATAGGGGAAAGGGAGAAGTTTCCTTACTCTATTTACTCAATTTGTTACGGTCATAGTTTTAAATAGGTAGAGTATATCTAAGCAATGATTCAACAACAATTTGAAAAATTGTAAGTTGCGATTGAATGAAGAAAAGACCAAAATAGTCTACTGTAAGAGTAGTCTTCGAAAACCATCCAAATAGACTTTTGATTTTCTTGGCCTCACATTTCAACCTTGCAAACCTATCGATAAGCATGGAAACCGATTCACAATTTTTCTGCCAGCTATAAGACAAAAATCCATTAAACGGATTAATGAAACGATACATAGTTGACATTTAAACAGACATTCAAATCAGACGCTGGAACATTTTGCAACCGATATAAATCCTATTGTACGAGGTTGATGACCTATTATGGCAAAATTTCACCCAGCTCGGTTAAAGTGGCTTATGCAAAAGCTAAATGGACGATTAGCTTGATGGGTAATGTGCAAGTTCGAACTCTATAGGTCTCGTTTTTAAACTGTTCAGGAATAGCCATCTCATGTTGCTGAGAAAGAATGACTTATCTTCTATGTCTTGGAAATGTGGTGTTCTACTAAGATTTACTAATAAAGAGAAGATATGCTCTCTATTGATAATGGTTAAATAAGTAAAGCCGTGTGAAACGAGAGTTTTACGCACGGTTTATTGAAAAATTTGGGGCGAAACTCCTTTGCTTACTCGACGGTCGAAATGGGGAATAACCCTGTTTCTCGTATCTAATTCTCTAAAAATAGTATAGCATTGAGTAAATCATTTGGTTTATTCGTACTAATTTTACAGAAACAAATTATTAGGAAGAATGAAACGAATAATATTGCTATTTAGCCTTCTTGTCTCATTGCAGTTAAGTGCTCAAAAGATTCAGATTCCTACCTCTTTAGATCAGGAACATCCCCGTGTGCTGACAAACTCTAAGGGTAAAGAAGAAACAAAACGGTTGATAGCCAATGAGGCCTGGGCGAAAGATGTTTTTGACAAGCTGAAGCTTCGTTTAGATATATATGTGAACCGTCATGTAACAGACCCGGAATGGATTGTTTCACGCCTGCAGATGTACTGGAAGACGCATAGTACAGATGTGTTTATAAATGGAGAAGTTTATTCTCATGCCGAAGGACAAGCACCGGTTCCCACTGTTCGCTATACCGGAGCACGGGCTACAAATACAATCTATAGACGCCCTAAACTGGAAGACGTTCTTCCTTATATGGATGATCCCCGCGGACTTTATTTTCATAATAGTACCAAAGAAGGAACTCCCCTGGAATGGGCTGAACAATCAAAGACAGGACGCAATATTGAGTCTATCAATCAGGAAATTATGGATATGGCTCGTGATGCAGCATTTGTTTATTGGATCACTGATGAAGAAAAATATGCAAAGTTTGCCGAAGACCTCTTTGATATGTATATGACGGGTATGTACTATCGTAAGGTGCCTTATGACTTGAACCACGGACATCAGCAAACGCTTGTGGGACTGTCATCCTTTGAAGTTATACATGAGGGCATACTCGAGGCTTTGATTCCTGCTTATGATTTCCTATATTACTATCTGAAAGAGCATAAAGCTGACAAGATGGACCTATACGCTGCCACATTCAAAAAGTTTGCCGATAATATTATTGACCGTGGTGTTCCGCACAATAACTGGGATTTAATTCAGGCTACCTATATTAATAATATAGGACTGATACTGGAAGATAATAATAAGTACACCGACAAGAAAGGTCGTGGTTATTATCTGGATTATGTTCTCAATCAATCGAGCATCCGTCAATGGTCGCTCACTAAATTAATGAATTATGGTTTCGATCCTAAAACAGGTATCTGGGGAGAATGCCCCGGTTACAGCCAGAATGTGGTAGGCGATTTTGCCAACTTTGTAGATATATACGCCCGCACAATGAATTTTGATGCATTGGCACAAATGCCGGTTATCAGTAAAGCCGTGGCACATGTTCCGCAATATCTTTTTCCGAATGGATTGATTACCGGTTTCGGAGATACTCATTACGGTAAAGCGCGCACAGATATTTATGCGCGTATGATTGCCAACGCACAGAAATTCGGAAAGAAAGAGCAGGAGAACTATTTTACCGGAATGTACAAGCTGCTAAATGAGAATGCTGGAAAAGATGCAAACGATAAAAAGAATGTACCGGTAGAGGTTACCTCTTTTTTTAGTGACAAACCCATAGCACTTGATCCTTCAGTTTCTGCAGGTAAAATAGAGGACTATACTTCTCCTTTGTTTTATGCTCCAAATGTGAGTTGGCTGGTTCAGCGCAACAGCATGAATCCTCGTCATGGACTGATGATTTCTGAGGCTGCATCACTTGGGAATCACATGCATTCCAATGGTATTACTATGGAGCTTTACGGAAAAGGTTATATCCTAGGACCAGATGCAGGAATAGGAAATGGTTATTTTGCTCAGGATTATGCCGAGTATTATTCGCAATTCCTTGCTCATAACACAGTTATTGTAGACGGAATCTCTCGCTACCCCGAAATGAAGAGTAATCATGGCTTTGACGTGGTGGCTTCATATCCAAAATCTGAAGAAAGAAGCAATATATATACCGGGATTACTTACTCAGATGTCTCTTTTCTGGAACCGGAAACACAAGCCAATCAGAACAGACTGATGAGTATTATTCGTACTGACAGCAAACATGGATATTATGTGGATATCTTCCGCTCAAAGAAACAAAAAGGCGGAGATAAAATGCACGATTATATCTATCACAACCTCGGACAGAGAATGCTTGTCTCGGATGCCGTAAGCGGAGATTCTTTAAATCTGAAATCAACCGAAGAACTCGCATTTGCTGGAGCTCATCTTTATGCTTATTCTTATTTATATAACAAAAAGTCGGAAGTAACGGATAAAAATATAAAGACTACCTTCACTATGGCAATGCCCGATGGAGATGATATTTTCATGAACATGTGGGTAAAGGGAGAAAAAGATCGAGAGGTATTTAGTGTATTGGCCCCCAACACAGAAGGAATGGCTCGTACACAAATGCCTTATGATGTTAAGAACTCACCAACACTGACTTTTGTTGCTCGTCAAAATGGGGAAGCGTGGACTCGTCCGTTTGTCTCCGTCTTTGAACCAAGCAGCAAGAATGAACTAGGTAACGTTACTTCAGTTTCCTATTTTGATGCAAAGACAACCGCAAATGATTTTGTGGGTATCAGGATTGAAAGCAAGAATGGCAGAAATGATTATGTATTCTCTTCTGCGTCAAGTGCAAAAGCTTCCTTTAAGGATATGATATCACAAGCAAATTATGCTGTAATAGGAGTAGAGAATAATGGAAACTGTGTTTTGTTTATGGGGCATGGTTGCATGCTGAAGGGAGTAAATTGTTCTATTGAAACAAATGAAGTTGCAAATGTTGTTTTAGAGAATAAACAAGGCAAATGGTTTTACTCTTCCGATGTGTCTTGCAAAGTAGTTATATCGGGCAAAACTTATAAGTTACCTGCTGCGTCTTATTCCGAAGTAAAAAGATAAATGATGAAGAAATATTTGTTAGCTTGTTTTTTGATGATAATAATGTGCAGCATGAATGCACAAATCTCTGAGAAAGATTTTATAACTCCACCGATGAAAGTTCGCCCCAGTACTTACTGGATGTGGATGAATGGCAACATAACAAAAGAAGGACTAACAAAGGATCTTGAACATATGAAGCGAACCTCAATGGGAGGGGCTATGATGTTTAATGTAGGTGTTGGCATTGCCCGCGGCCCAGTTGATTATGCATCTCCTCAGTGGGATGAACTTACTTTGCATGCTTGCAAAGAGGCTAATCGTCTTGGACTGGAGCTGTTTTTACAGAATTCTCCTGGTTATTCTGGTACCGGAGGTCCCTGGATTACTCCCGAGAATTCTATGCAGGAATTGGAATGGACAGAAGCAATTGCAACAACTAATAAGAAAGGCCGGATTGAAGTGCAGATGCCTAGTCCACATGCAAAGATGGGTTATTATCGTGATGCGTTTGTTTTGGCTTATCCATCTCTTTCGTGTGAGCAAGATTTTTTTGCAGACTTGGTAACCAAAGTCACAGTAAACGGAAAGGTTATTGATAAGTCAATTGTCTTGGGCGGAAACACAGATACAAAGATTCGTATGGCCGAAAGTAAAAACGTGATGTTGTTTGAACTTTCGCATCCTTTTGAAGCGCGTTCCATCTCTATTCTTCGTGACAATGAAGAACCCAAAGATCCTTATGACGGACCACGTGATTATCCGCCTACTCTTACATTGGAATATTCAAATGATGGCATAAACTTTACGAAAATCTGCACGTTTAGTTGTCCGGCGCTCCGTGCAATGGATACACCGGGAATTGCTTCATTCGAAGCAGTTAAAGCCAGATATTACCGTTTAATCACCACAAATCCTACATGGATTTGCGATGTGAATCTTCATTCTTCTCCTCGCTTGAAGAATTGGACGGCTAAAACCAACTATGTGAAGACTGATGTCTCCTTTGATAAAAATAATCAGTTAGTATCGACCGACTTGCTCATTAACCCAGCAAAAGTGATTGATGTGACAAGTATGATGGATGCTAACGGCAAACTCAGATGGAAAGCTCCCAAAGGCAAGTGGACTATTGTTCGCATTGGACATACAACTACCGGTGAGGTAGTTGCAGCTGCTCCTGATTCCGGAGTGGGACTTGATTGTGATAAATTCAGTAAAGCAGCTTTGGATAAGCTTTTTGAACTATTCCTTGAGCCATTGTTAACTAAGCTGAAACCTTATTGTGGAAATACTCTTGTAGGTTTGATGATGGATAGCTGGGAGGCAGGAAAACAAAACTGGACAGTGAAGCTTCCTGAATATTTCAAGGCTAAACGAGGATATGATGTTCGTCCTTACCTATTGGCTATGACGGGCCGGATTGTTGGAAATGTAGACGAAACCGAACGCTATTTATGGGATATGCGTCGCACGCATACAGATATGTTTAATGAAAACTTTTTGGACCATTTTGCTGAATTTGCCCATAAGTATAACCTCAAATTCGCTGCAGAACCTTATGGAGATGGAAACTTTGAAAGTATTGAATATGCTGAAAGATTGGATATTCCCATGTCTGAATTTTGGGTACGGTATATTTATGGAGGAGTAGCCACAACTAAACTGGCAGCTTCAACAGCACATTCGTTTGGTAAAACTGTGGTTGGTGCCGAGTCCTTTACTGGAACTCCTTTTACCTCCAAGTTTACAGAATATCCTTATGCACTGAAAGCTGAGGGAGACTGGATGATGACATTAGGTGTTAATCGCTTTGTTTATCATACTTATGCACATCAGCCTTATGTTGGCGAACGTGGAATAATGACAATGGGACCTTTCGGCACTCATCTTAACCGCACTTCTACCTGGGCAGAGCAATCTGTGGGATGGAATACTTATAATAGCCGTTGCTGCTACATGTTGCAACAAGGACTTCCGGTTGTAGACCTTTGTTTTCTGAAAAATGAATCCATTTCTTCCAGCGTTCCTGATTATGATATACAGTCACCTTCTGTCCCTTATGGTTATCATTGGGATATTATTGGCAATACAGCTCTTTTAAATCGATTGAGCATTGAAAACAATAATATAGTTTTGCCTGATGGGATGAAATATCGGTTATTTGTTTTGCCCGATATGAAAAATATGACTCCTGCAGTACTTCGTAAACTAATTCAATTGGTTAAAGATGGTATGCCTATTCTTTTGAACAAGAAACCGGAAGGTTGTCCGGGATTTAGCTCAGCAGACGATGAAGAGGTGAAAGGTTTAGTGAAAGAATTATGGGGAAATCTAGATGGAACAACTGTTAAAGAAGGAACATTAGGAAAAGGAAAAGTCTTTTTAGGAATGACTTATCAGCAAGTTCTAAATAAACTCAATATTGTTCCTGATTTCCAGTTCACGGCAGAGAATCAGGATGCACAAATACATTTTGTTCATCGTACAGTAAACGGACAAGAGCTCTATTTTGTAACCAATCATAAGCGTCGCAGCGAGACGATTATAGCAATATTCCTGGTTTCAGGTAAAACTCCCGAGCTATGGAATGCAGAAACCGGAAAAATAAAGGTACTTTCTTCTTATCAGGAAATTAATGGTTTAACAAAAGTTCCTTTGAACTTACAAGAAAGCGGTTCTGTTTTTATTGTCTTTCGGAATGACAGTATAACTCCCTCTGTAACCGTAGCTGATTTTCTGGCATCTAAAGCTGATAAATATAAAGATGTGAAAGATAATTTCTCCATTTCGGTGTGGGGAAAGCCGGATTGTTTTGCTCCCAACGGAAAAGGATTTCTATTTTATCCTCAGCAAGGCGAACTTCTTTATGGAGAAGGCCATGCTACTGTTGGCTTGTCAATGGGGCAAAATGGAGTGAAAGTTGTGGAACGGTCGGTTGGTGGTGCACGTACAGTACTTAATTATGAACATCCGATAGAGGGATGGACATTCCTGACTTTGAATTATGATAATGGAACTCCTTCATTATTTGTAAACGGACAATTGGTTATTACCGGAAAGAAATCTGAGAATACAGTTCATCCCGCTTTGGAAGCTCCGGCATCGGAAGAACAATATAATTCAGGATTTGAAGGTGATCAGACAGAACAGCAGTTGCACTTTTCCCCATTAAGCGAGAATGAGATTTTTAGATTGTATAAAGAAAATCTTCCTCCTACAATTCTTCCGGGAGAATTTAAGGTGATGGCAACATTAAACAACCCTTGGAAAGTGGAATTTCCTGAGTGGAGTAAAGCACCAAAAGAACTTATGTTGCCAAAACTTATGTCACTGCATAAATGTGCTGATTTTAATGTAAAGCATTTTTCCGGAACAGCCACTTATTTGAATACAATACAAGTGAGTAAAAAGGAGCTGAAAAAGAATAAACAGATCTGGCTTGATTTGGGTAGAGTGGAAAATATAGCAGAAGTTACAGTAAACGAACACAAAGTTGGTCTTTTATGGAAAGCTCCTTTCCGAATTGATATTTCCCAACAACTAAAGCCAGGGGAAAATCAATTAAAAGTTGAAGTAACTAATTTATGGCCTAATCGTATGATTGGTGATGAATATTTACCAGATGAGTTTGATTATGATGAGTATGGAAGAATCAGAAAATTGCCTCAATGGTTTTATAACCAAGAACCAAGGAAGGGAGAGAAAGTTCTTTTTTCAACCTGGAAACATTACAATAAAAAAGAACCATTACTAGAATCTGGTTTGTTGGGACCTGTACGTATTCTTATTAGTGAATAGAATATAACCTTAGGTCTATTATGTTTTTACGTTCTTATAAGAAATTTACAGCTTGGTTAAAATGTATTTAAATTAATTCATTAATAATCTCTGCTTTTCATTGATAATAGCTATATTTGTAGAACCTTAACAAATGAATAGTTTAAGATATACATGAAGACCCGGATTTTAATAATGAATACCAGAAAGAAGTTACTAGTACTATGTATGATACTTCTTTCTGTTTCTATATATGGGCAGTCATATACTTTTAGAGGACTCACAATGTCTGATGGCTTGTCAGATTTGCTCGTCAATGCTTTTTATAAAGACAAGCAAGGATTTATGTGGATTGGAACAGACAACTGTCTGGAACGTTTTGATGGAGTAACAATAAAACATTATCCGTTTTCTGGTTCAGATATTAATAAAAAGAGGGTAAATACTATTCTTGAAACCGCTGATAAAACTTTATGGGTAGGTAACGGACTCGGACTTTGGAAATTGAATAAAAAGACTGAAGTGCTGGAACAAGTTGCTGCCGGACTCATAAATTCTGCTGTGCATTCTCTGGCCTACGATTCCCATGATGTTTTATATATAGGAACCGATAAAGGTATTTTTATCTATAATAAAGGAGCTTTTAATCAGATTATTCTCGATAATAATATTCTTTCTGTAAGCAATCATGCTCAGGGGATGACTATTGATCAAACCGGAATTCTGTGGATAGCAACTCCCCGTGGACTTTATTCTTATAATACTCAAAACAAGAAAATAAAGCAGTTCCATTTTAATGCATCTCCTAATCTGAATAGTTTTGGGAAGATAACTAGAATAGGAACAACTCTTTATTTAGGAACTACAAATGCCGGACTTGTCCGTTTTGATATTAAGACTGCAGCTTTTTCTCGTTCCATAGATGTGGGAAACAATATTATTTCCGATTTGTCAAGTGATGGAAAAGAGATGATTTATGTGGCAACCGATGGAAATGGCATTCATTTCTTATCTCATAGTCAGCAGAAAATTGTTCGTTCTATAAAGTATGATCCTCAGAATAAAGGAGGAATTCGTTCAAATTCAGTCTATTCTCTACTGGTAGATAAAGAAGGCATTGTCTGGATTGGTTTTTACCAGGCCGGTTTTGATTATAGCCTCTATCAGAATAACCTTTTTAAAGTATATTCCTTTCCACCATATTTTGATTCTTCAAATTTACCGGTACGCTCTTTTGTAATACACAACAATGAGAAGCTGATTGGTACTCGCGAAGGGTTGTTTTATATCTCGGAAGATAAGAAACTAGTGAAGAGCTATACCAAATCAGTGCTTCGATCCAATTTAATTTTATCCTTGTGCCGTTATAATAATGAATATTATATAGGTACGTATGGTGGAGGAGTATCAGTTTTGAATCCTGTAACCCTTTCATTACATGATTTAGACAAAGGAGATACTTTTCAGAAAGGTCATATTTTCCATTTTGAAGAAGATGGTGATGGCAATTTGTGGATAGCTTCTTCACAAGGAGTACATTGCTATAACAAACTAACCAAAGAAATAAAAACATATACAAGCAGTAATTCCCAAATGCCGGAAGGAAATACATATTATATTTGTTTCGATGCAACTAAAAAAGGTTGGATAGCGACTGATAATGGTCTTTGCATCTTTGATCCGGCTTCACAAAGCATTAAATCGAATGTTTTTCCTCAGGGCTTTTTTAATAAAGAGAAAATCAGATATATTTATCAGGATACACAGCACAATCTGTTTTTTTGTCCTGATAAGGGACCTATCTATAAATCCGATCCCGCAATGCGACATTTCCAGACATTGAAAATGAAACATAAATTGCTGGGAAATGCTTTTATGTCCGTAATACAAGATAATAAAGGAAAATACTGGCTTAGCAGAGATAATGGCATCATTAGTATGAACAATGATGAGAGTGTTCTTCATAGTTTTAATTTTACTGATGGAATTCCTGATCCAATCTTTCATGTGGCGGCTTGTTATAAAGATGCAAAAGGTAAATTATGGTTTGGAAATTCAAAAGGATTGCTCTCTGTAAATCCTTCCTTAGTAGATTCCATAAAGAAGAATCCTTACTCTATAGTCTTTACAGATATATTAGTTAACGGTCAGCCTCTTGAAAACTCATTGCAGGAGAAAATAAGAGCTGAAAAGAATATTTCACTGAAAAAGAATCAGAATAATCTGACTTTCCGGTTTTCAAGTCTTACTTACAGTGATCCGTCTTCAATGATTTATGAATATAAACTTGAAGGATATGATAATGAATGGCAAACTGTGACTGGTTCTAATGAGGTGTCTTATTATGATTTACCTATTGGACATTATACTTTTCATGTTCGCCTTCAGGGAGATGTAACATCTGAAGAAACCATTTCTGTAACTATCAGTCCGTTTTTTCTGTTTATTTTCTGGTTATCTGTTACATTCGGAATCATAACTATTATTTTTATTGGTAGGCTATATTTACGCAAAAAGCGTGCAAAAGATATTGAAAATAGTTTGTTATTACATACAGCGCCTCTTAATACACCATCTTTATCTGAAGAGCAACAATCATTAAAACAAGATGAGGAGAAATATAAGTTTGCCAAACTGAGCAATGAAGAGTCTAAACAAATATGTGAGAATCTTATTGGCTACATGAAAAGAGAAAAACCTTATATCAATCCCGAGTTGAAAATATCTGATTTGGCAAATGCCATAAATTGTTCATCTCATTCTCTTTCGTATGTCTTTAATCAATATCTGAACCAGAATTATTATGATTTTGTGAATGAATATCGTGTGGCCGAGTTTAAGTTGTTAGTCAATGATTCCCGATATTCAAAATATACTCTGTCAGCATTATCAGAAAAGTGTGGATTCAGCTCCCGTGCATCATTTTTCCGCTCGTTTAAAAAGCTAACAGGTATCACTCCGAATGAATATATTCAGCAACTGGAATCAACAAAACACGATTAAAATAATTTAGTTCATAAATAGATATCAGAAAGCATCGGTTCGAAAGAATCTGGTGCTTTCTTTGTTAGTGGTACATTGGTTTGATATAATTTATGCCATTCCTATAAACTCCCTGCTCATTTTTGATATCTATAAATTTAGTGATACTGTAAATGTGTTAAGTTTTGCTATAATCAGTGTTATATAATTATTTGAGACTTTCTTTATTTGTGCTTTATATACTTGTTTATCAATCATTTATATATAATTATGTCTAAGGTAATTGTGTGAGATGTATTTGCTTCTATTAACTACTGCATTTATTTTATGAGTATCTATATTTGCTTCCGTTAAAGGCAAATTATTAAAGCTAATATTATGGAAAGTACATTAAACAACTCAGATCGTCTCATTGAACGTTCGTACAATGACTATCATCAAACCATACTTAATTATATTACTTATAGAATTAATCATAAGTATGATGCGGAAGATTTAGCACAAGATGTATTTATCCGTTTGATTGATTATAAGTTAATGCTTAAAGAAGAAACTATAAAATATTTCCTCTTTACCATTGCGCGCAATATTGTAATTGATTACATACGTCGCTACTATAAAAAGCAAGAAATTACTTCATACATGTATGATCATGCGGTTACTTATTCAAATGAAACAGAGCAAAACTTTTATGCAAAGGAGCTCCTTTCTCTTGAAAAAGCAAAATTGCAATCGTTTCCAACCCAACGCAGAACCGTATATATCCTGAATCGATTTAATGACAAATCTGCAGCTGATATTGCTGAAGAACTTAATCTCAGTAAGCGTACGGTTGAAAATCATTTAATGATCGGAAGAAAAGTAATGCGTACATATATAAAACAGTGTGTATAACTAAGTAACCTAAAATATAAACAAAAGAAAGCTTATGAGAAATGGACAACTTCAAAAGAAATACTGCCATAATAGACAGTTTGAAGGATTTTATTCTTCAGAATTTGTATTAATGAGAAAATATTTCATATTTTGTTAACACTTAAATATTTATTTATGAAACAATCGGATCAGAAAAAGCAGAGGACTGATAATAGTCTTTTATCTAAAATGATTTTTGCGTGTATGCTGATGCTTGTAGCATCTGTTACATCATTTGCGCAGAATACAAAAGTAACAGGTACAGTTACTGATGAGAAAGGAGAACCTGTAATTGGTGCCAGTGTCTTGGTTAAAGGAACATCAACAGGAACAATAACCGATATTGATGGTAATTTTACAGTAAATGCTCCGGCTAAAGCCAAATTGATAGTCACATATATTGGTTATGTAAAGCAAGAGGTTGCAATTACTGGCAATAAAGTAAAGATCTCTTTGAAAGAAGATGCTAAACATTGGATGAAGTTGTAGTTGTAGGTTATGGTACGCAGAAAAAGGCAACTCTTTCTGGTTCTGTAACTCAGGTAAAGGGTGATGATGTGTTAAAGGGTAAAGCTACTCAGAATATAGCTTCTGCTTTGCAGGGTACTATCCCAGGATTGACTATAACACGTTCATCTTCTCGTCCTGGTAACGAAGGTACTTCTATCACTCTTCGTGGTGGTATCTCTGTAAACGCTACAGATCCGATGATCTTGATTGATGGTGTAGAAGCTTACCAATGGGAACTTTCTCAGATTAACCCTAATGACGTAGAAAGTATTTCTGTATTGAAAGATGCTGCTGCAGCGATCTATGGTACTAAAGCCGGTGCTGGTGTTATTCTGGTAACTACTAAACGTGGTAAAGAAGGTAAGCCAAAAGTAACTTACTCTGGTAGTGTACACTCAAATATTGTAGGTAAAAAATTCCCAGTTGCTAATGGACAGACTTGGGCAGAGATGTTAGTCCATGCTACTGAGAATGATGCTTATGCTTTATTAGATAAAAACGGCAATCCACAATATAGCTGGTGGATGTGGCCGGAAGATATCTGGAGAAAAATGGCTAATGGTGAAAGATATGAAGGTGTTGTTGGTGGTGCCTGGCGTGTACTTGATCCTACAGCTGATCAATTTGATGCTGTTTATGGTAATACCTCGGGACAATCACATAATGTTACCTTTACTGGTGGTACTGATAAACTGAAAGTTATGACTTCTTTAGGATATGCAAATGACCGCTCATTGGTAGACGTGGTTTATGATGGTCAGAAAAAGTATAACTTCCGTACTAATGCTGATTATAAAGTAAATGATTGGATTAAAACTGAATTCAACATTTCTTATGATAAACGAACTACTAGTACTCCAACTCAAGGTGTAGGGCAAGGTATTCAGGATATGTATTTGTTCCCTTTGTATAATAGTTATGGGCAATTTTATGATACATTTGGTAATAATAATGTGTTGGCTAAATTGGTTGAAGGTGGTAAAACAAATAATACAGAAGAGATTCTTCGCTTAGGTGGAAAATTGACTTTGGACTTGAATAAATTAACCAAAGGGCTTTCAGTATCAGGAAGTGCTAATGTTCGTCTTCGTAAACATTGGCTAGTAGCACGCCAAAATAGAGTAACGATGTATGATTGGTCAGGTGAAACAACTTCATCTGATGGAAATCCAAATTACAATCTGGGTACTGGTTCAATAAAGAGCCAATCAACAGATGCTAATTGCTGGGTGAAAAATACTTATGATGATGTTCTTTACCAGACTTATAATGCTTTTGTCAATTATAACCGTGAATTTGCAGGTCATAATATTGGTATAATGGCTGGTATTACAGGTGAAAAAACTCACTATCAGGAACTTTATGGTTATCGTCAAAATATGTCATCTGACGATTTGGACGATATCAATCTTGGTGATGCAACTACAGCGCAGGTCACAGGTGGTAGTAATGAAGTTGGTATGATCTCATACTTAGGTCGTCTGAATTACGATTATAAAGGAATCTATTTATTAGAAGGTTTGTTCCGTCGTGATGGTTCTTCTAAATTCTCTGCTGCAAATCGTTGGGCAAACTTTGCAGGTATTTCAGGGGGAGTTCGTTTTTCTGAATTTAATTTCATCAAAGATTTGGCTATTTTTGATAATTTAAAACTTCGAGCTTCCTACGGTGAAACAGGTTCACAAACAGGTATTGGAAATTATGACTACATCTCATCAATATCTACTGGTACTACTATCTTTGGATACTCTGGTGCAAAATCTACTACTGCTTGGGTTAGTTCAATGACTACTGATAATCGTACCTGGGAACGTGTGGGAACAACAAACTTTGGTCTTGATTTTGCTCTTTTGAAAAACCGTTTGTCTGGTAGCTTTGAATATTATATTCGTAACAACAAAGGCATGTTGATATCTATGACATATCCTCAAACATTAGGCGTTTCTGCTCCAAAAACAAACAATGGTAATTTTCAAGCTAAAGGTTGGGAGTTACAGTTAGACTGGAACGATAAGATTGGTGAAGATTTCCGTTATCATGTAGGACTCTCTTTGTCTGATGCAAAAACAGAAATAACTCAATATTCAGGAGCTCTTGCAATTAGCAATGGTTTGAATAACCCTGTTGGTGGTTCTTCATTTATAGAAGGTAAGCCATTGAATGCTCTTTATGTATACAAAACGGATGGTTATCTTCAAACCCAGGATGACGTGAATGCTTATTACACAGCTATTACTCAAAAAGCGGGTGGTATTCATCCAGTACAGGGAACTACAAACCAATTGACTCCTGGATGTGTGAAAAAAGTTGACTTGAATGGTGATGGTAGAATCACGACTGATGACCTTTATTACTATGGAGATGCAAATCCTCATTACCAATTCGGTATTAACCTTGGTGCTAATTATAAAAACTTTGATTTTACAATGTTTATTCAGGGTGTAGGTCAGCAAAATATTATCCGTACAGGTTCATTATCAAGTCCTTGGTATTCTGGATGGACTAATCAGAATGCAACTTTCTGGGGAAATACATGGACAGCAGATAATACAGATGCCCGTTATCCAATTATGTCTCGTAATGGTAGCCGTAATAACTGGAACTATAAACAATATAATGATATTAATGTTAACAGTTGCTGGTATGCACGTGCAAAGAGCGTTGTATTAGGTTATACCCTACCAAAGAATTTAGTGCGCAAAGTAAATATTGAAAATCTTCGTTTTTATATATCTGGTGATAACTTATTTGAGTTCTCTAATGTAAAAGATGGTTTTGATCCTGAAGCTCAAGCATCTTCTAATCAAGGAAATGTTGATGTGTATGCACGTACAATCTCATTTGGAGTTGATTTGACATTCTAATGTTTACTTTACAAATTAATAACATATGAAAACAAATAAAATCATATTTTCCCTGTTGATGGGAACCATGTTGACTACAACAAGTTGTGTCAATGATTTCTTAAATTTGGAGCCGTTGGATTCACAGACTGAAGCTGTTTATTTTAAGAATTTGGCTCAGTTCCAATATGCTGCAAATAACCTTCATACAAATGTTTATGCATGGAATGGAAATACAACTTACCCTATCAATTTTGATTGGGGAACAGATTTACTTACTGCAGCATCAGATGCTGTAAGTGGAAATAACTCAGCAGGAACTACAGATACTTATTGGGAACAGACCTACAAATGGTTACGTCCGGTAAATATCTTGATTTCTAAAGCTAAAGATTATAGTAATCAAGATGAAATTGCTGGTCCTGTTGGTCAGGCATATTTCTTTAGGGCATGGCATCATTTCTTCTTATTAAAACGTTTTGGCGGTGTGCCTATTGCTAATGAAGTAACAGCTTTAGATGACAATATTGTTTGGGGCCCTCGTGCTTCACGTTACGAAGTAACAGCTCAGATTTTGTCTGATCTTGACATAGCTATAGCTAAGTTGGCAAAAACAACAGTAGCTTCTACTAATAATGACGGTCATATAACCATTGAAGCCGCTAAAGCACTTAAAGCACGTGTTTGTTTATATGAGGGAACTTTTGAAAAATATGTAGGAACTAAGACTGATGGCGATGGAACCACATCTGGAGCCGGTAGCACTAAACCTGCTAACTATCCTTCAATCTCGGATATGCTGACTATGGCGAAGAATCTTTCTAAGGATATTATCGATTCGAAAACATTTGAACTTTGGAAAGGTGTAGAAGATGTATCAGGAGGGGCCGTGAAAAATCCAGATATGTATGCTCATTCTAGTTACTACTACTTATTTAATTTGGAAGGGAGTACATCTAATCCTGCTGGATTGAGTAAGTCTTCAAATAAAGAGGCTATTTATCGATGTGTTTATGATGCTGTTAATCGCAAGAGTGCTACTAATTTGACTCATACTGCTCCTGCAATTATGTCTCGAAAATTAATGGATATGTATCTTTGCAGCGATGGTCTTCCAGTACATTTGTCTCCATTATTTAAGGGATATACAGATATGAATGCAGAACTACTAAACCGTGACTATCGTTTAACTGCTTGTGTTCGTCCTTTTATGAGTTATAATTGGGGTTATGGTATGTACAAAACCGGTGCTCAATATGGTGTTGATATTTATTCTTTAGCGCAGGCAACCTATCAAAATATACCAAATTTACGAAATGCAGGTTCGGCTACAGCAGGACGTAAATTCTGTAGTGAACTTGCTTCTATTGGAGCTGATGGAGATGAAGCTATGGATTATATGCAAATTCGTTATGCAGAAATTTTGTTGACTTATGCTGAAGCAACTTGTGAATTGGGCAATGGGTCAATTTCTGATGCAGATCTGGATTATTCAATAAATAAAGTGCGTGCTCGCGGTGGTGTAGCTCCTTTGAATGCAGCTTTGATTGCAAAAGCTACCTCTTTGGGTGGCCAACTGACTTTCCTTGGTGAAATTCGTCGTGAACGCGCAACAGAACTATATGGTGAAGGACAACGTTTAACTGACCTCTGTCGTTGGGGTATCGCTGAAAGCGAATTGGCTGGTCAGCCTACTTGTGGTGCTTACTTATCATATGACGGTACTGCTTCTTTCTTGACAACAATGATTAATCCTACAGATAATAAGCCAGTGTATACAGCTTCTTCTTATGCAGGTAAAATTAATGATCATCAAATTACATATAGTTATGCTGGTTTAACTCCAACAAAAGCAGGTGCTATTATTGTTGAACAAGCTGCAAATCGTAAGTTCTCTTTGAAGAATTATTTGCAACCAATTCCAACAGATCAGATTAAGTTGAATTCAAACTTGAAGCAGAATCCTAGTTGGTAAATATTGATTGCTAGTAAAAATTAAAATCATCAGATGTTGCTATAATTCAGATAATATTCGTTGATTATTAGTGTTCTATCTTAGTGGTAAGTAAAAAGCTAAACTTTTTATTTACCACTATTTTTTTTATTTGCTACTATTTTGTTGAGGCTTTTGAAAACATTTGTGCAGATAATGATTAATGTTTGCTCTGCTTTTAATAAAGATAACTAGAGTAATATATCACATCTTGTACAAAAGAATGTAATGTTTTGTACAAGATAATTAATTCTTTTGTACAAGATGTGATAATAGTTATTCCGAAGAAAATAAGTCTCATTCGGGATGGCATAAAATACTATCCGGACTTACTAAAGCAAACAAGTGGTGAAAGATATCTATTGTTTGTAGCAGATAAACAAAATCTTGTAGCAGATAATTAGTTTAACTTTTTTATCTGCTACTAGTTGAAAGCCTTTCTCAAAAGGCTTTTTGCGTATTTTAGTAGCAGATGGGGGAGATGTTTCTTGATTTTATTGATTTGTTTATAGTAAATAAGAAATTTAGATGTATTGGTTTTAAGTATAATAATTATGTTGTTCGTATTATTAAAATATAATTATCTGAGAACTTTAGCTTTAACTAATTTTATTTTGAAATGAAAAAGACAATAATCACTCTGTTACTGATACAATTGGCTACATATACGTTTGCACAGTTTAAATGCAATGACATTCTTCAGTTCGGCAATCTGAAGAGTGAAGCAAGTCATGCTTTCACCTCTCGGCAATCTGAAGTTTATAAGGGAGGACTAAACGAAACAGCTCGTAGGATGTTACCCAAAGAAACTCCATCTTATGAGGGCGGCATATTGGCTTTCCGCATGAAGGTAGATCCAGTTAAGCAAAACTATTTCACAGTTCGTTGTTTTGGCTCTGAAAAAGATAAATCGATGCTTATGCTTTTCAGCGAAGGAAAACAAGTTGGTTATCGTCATCTTGGAGATATAGATCTTTTATCTTTGGGAAATGGTGATACTCCTATAGTTGGACGCTATTATTATGTTACATTACCTATTCCGCTAAAACATACCTTAGGTAAGAAGGAAGTGAATCTTGAGATCCGTTCGTATGGGGAAATCTGGGGGTATGGAGAAACTTTTGAACTCTATCAGAAAAATATGCTTGAACCTACTTTGGGTATCTATAAAGCATATACCCATACTGAACCTTGTTTTGTTCCAGATAAAAATGAGAAACAAGGCGTAGTGCCTGAACTGAAAATACGAAAAACTCCTGGTGTTGAAGTTCTTGTGACATTAAAAAACAGAGTAAATAATGAGCTTAATGATATTATGGCAAAGACAACTCCACTTTCACAATTGGAGATGTGGTTTCTTGCAGATGCATATTCTGTGACCTGGACACCGGCCTATCAAAATAGAAATGTGGCAAGTCAGATAATTTTTTCTATTGATGATTTCTACAAGCGTTTTTTGAATGACTCTTCACTTGTTTATAATGACAAACAGGTATATAATAACGAGTGGCTTATTACCGGACCTATTTCTCGTGCAATACGTAAATTATGGAAGCAACTTGAACCGTTTGCAGATAGGACTTTTGATAATGGAAAAGGGCAATTAATAACACACCGTAAAGCTTGGGCTGAGTTGATGCAGGCAAGCCTGGAATACAGCACCACTCATCGTCGTCAATATACTAATCAGTCTATGATAATAGATCTGTTCATGTATGATTGTAATAAAGCTCTTGAATTACTTGATCCTCAGAATGCTTTGCCTGAATATCAAACGCTTAAATATTTGTATGAATCTACTGGACAAACTCCTTGGTTAGGACGTGAAACACCAAATGGTCCGGAGAAACCTTTGGGGGATAATTATTTGCAACTCACTCATAAAGGTTTAACTAAGGAACTTGGTTTTGTTGGATATTATGGTGAAGTCTTGGATTGGGTGGTTGATATTTACAAGTCGACTTGTGTTCCCGGTTTTCCTTCAACCGGAGATACTCAGATAAGAGAACAACTTCTAAAAATGATGCGGGCGCGCAGTTATTTCCGTTATCCTTCGCAGGATGAAGATGGTAATAGGGCAATGCGCATTGAAGCCGTTGTTGGCTGGAGGGATGCTTCTCATTATCCTGGGAATATAACTTATGGTGACAGAGCCATTGCTTGGGATGCAACGCCATTAATGACCGCTGCTACTACGCTTGATTCTTGTGCAGTGGGAATTGCTCAGCAGATGATAAATGACAATCAGTTTTTTAATATGGTAAACAAGAAACTGGAAATGAAAGGTATTCGTGTAACAAAGAGTTTGCTCCATATTCCTGATGAATATGAGTTGATAATGAAACAAAAGCCAGTTAATATTCAACTGCCAATGACTAAGGGTATGCCCGATTTTGTTTTTTCAGATGAAGAGGATGGGGTGATAGCTGTGAAAAACGGTGATGAAATTCTATATGCATCTCTTTATTGGAGAGCCCGTAATGCTGTTAATAACTTGGCCAAAGTGCATTATATTACTCCAACAATTGATCGTATAGCAAATTTTTATCTGGAATCTGATTTTGAAGATAGTGGATTGCGCTATGTACGCCCTAACTGGGTAAATTTAGCCTTTTCTTCAGGAAGAGAATGGTATAAAGGCATCAATTCAGCTCATGAAGGTGATTCTCTTCCTATTGCCAGAATACCTGATGGCATTAAATATAAGATTGGCGATGAGAATAGCTACGCAGGAAAATGTAATTTTTACCACATGCAGTATGGTAATTATGTAGTGGGAATGAATTGTACTAAAGATAAAACTTATCAATTGAGCCTTCCAACTAATGTTGAACAGATTTTTAATCTCTCCGACAACAAGACGTTGGTAAAAGAGAAGAGTATTAAGGTCGCTCCAATGTCTACAGTGATTCTGTATGTTGTGAAATAAGTTAATTGTATATAGTGCATTTGTAGAATAGAAAGTAATTAAAACAATATGAAGATAACGCAGAAAAAAATCCAGCTGTTTTTTGTTCCACTAATTCTTGCAATAGTATTATCATTTCAGCCACTGATGGGGCAGGAATGTACAGAGAAAAGCAAACTTCAAAATGATGAATTTTTTCCATCTGCTCCGGCAGCAGCTGCTGCTATTAATTTTGATGGTCGAGGATTTATTATAAATGGTAAACGCACATTTATTACATCTGGTAGCATTCATTATTCAAGAGTGCCGTGTGAAAGCTGGCGCGATATTCTACTTAAATTGAAGCGTTCGGGTTTTAATACTGTTGAAACCTATATTTTTTGGAATTACCATGAGCCTGTTGAAGGTAAATATGACTTTACGTCTGAAAACCGTGATTTCGGAGCATTTCTTGATATAGCAAAGGAACTAGGATTATATGCAATCGTTCGTGTTGGTCCATATGTCTGCGCCGAATGGGAAAACGGTGGGTATCCTAACTGGTTATCATATAAACATGATCTTGAAATACGTAAAAATAATAAGCAATATATGGGCTATGTTACTTCTTGGTTTAATAAAATTATGCCAATGATAACAAAAAGACAAATTTACAAAGGTGGAAATGTTATTATGGTTCAGCTGGAGAATGAGATGCCTGTTAATGGTTGGAAATGTTGGGGACGTACCTCTGATGGACAGCACATGGACAAGCTTTTGGACCTTGCAAGAAAAAATGGACTGGAAGTACCAATGATTTTCAGCGGTATACATCATGCACACAATCCAGCTCCAGATAAGCCGATAGATGTAACTAAACGTACAAGCCCTTGGATGAGTATGGAACTGTGGACGATTTGGTTTGATAGATACAGTAATTCTGGTAATGATTTAATTAAAGGAGAACGTTCTGCCTGGAGAATTCTTTCACAAGGTGGGGCTGGATTTAATCTTTATATGTTTCATGGTGGAACAACATTTGGCTATTATAATTTTTCTAATGATACAAAATATGGTGATGATGGCGAAAAAGGAACAGCTTGTTATGATTTCGGGACTTTAGTTGGGCAGACAGGAGATACTAGAGAACTTTATAATCGACTAAAGGGGCTTGCTTACCAAGCTGAGACTTTTTCGCCGATTCTTGCTAATAGTGTGATTGATACTGTTCAATGCAAAGATTTTGCAAAAGGTGTATATATAACAGCTAGAAAATCACCTGATGGAACTCTCGTTTTTTTGAATAATAAAAGTAATGATACAACTGTTATTTTGAAAAATGGTATATCAGTAAAACTAGCTGCAAAAGAAATAGCTGCATTTGCTATGGACGTAGAAATTTCAAAAGGCATTTTTCTAAAAGAGTCTTTTTCTCGTATCTTGGGAATTGTAAAGCAGAGAAATATAACGACAATCGTATGTTATGGAGATACAGGCAATATTGGAAAGTTAGTTTTTAACAAGACGGTTTCTCAATCTCAATTACATAATGGTGATACAAATTTTAATCAAAGCACAAATAGTATTTCGTTTCCATTTCCTACAAATGGTACGAAAGAACTGTACTTGAATATTGGAGAAAAACGTATTCGCTTACTCGTAATGAATAAGGATATTGCGGACAAAACTTGGTTTGTTGATACATCTTTAGGACGCCAGATCATTGTTGGTGCCCCATATTTGGGTGAATTTTACATGAAATCATCCGGTAAGATTTCTGCTGAAATTGAATATCCGATTACAGAACCAGTGCCGCAGGAAATTACAATTTATGGGAATGGCCCGACTAAGGTTTATAAACTTCCAAAATCAAATATTAATTCTCATACTATAACTCTCAATCCATGGTCAATGGCACTTTTTAGTCCACAAGATTCATGTAGTCAAGATGAAAAAATATGGTTCTCATTATCTGATGGCAATGCTCCAGAACTGGGTATGAATAACAATAACTCTCCATATGCATGGTATAAAACTCGTCTTAGAAATGACTCGACAGTAACCTCCCTACTCTTCAAGAAAATAGGAGATAGAGCCACCTTTTTTATTGATGGGAAAGAGATTGCAGAATATGATTATAAAAAAGACAAAATAGCTCATATTCCAGTAAATATTAAGAAAGGAGAGCATGAATTGTCGGTTTTTGTTGCTCATGGCGGACGTAGAAAGTTTTCTGGATATGCAGGTCCTATAAATACTATAGAATCTCAAAAGGGCTTACGTGGACCAATTTTTGCAGAACAACCTAATAGCTTTATATCAGTGGATAGCTGGCAAATGAAAGGAGGAGTTAATCCTTTTAATACCAATTTAAAATGGACAAAAGTGATTGATTCAAAGAGCTTTCCTGCTTGTTTTAAAACCCAGCTTATTTTAGACGAACAACCGGTAGCCGGGATTGTCTATCGATTGACTACTAATGGCCTTTCTTTTGGAAATATTTGGCTTAACGGTCATAATTTGGGCCGTTATCCTGAGCTGGTAAAGGATTGTCTAGGTATTTGGTTACCTTCATGTTGGATGAAAAAAGGGATAAATGAATTAGTTGTGTTTGATGAAAAAGGCTGTTCACCAGAGAATTTAAAGGTAATACTTGAGGTTAATGCAAGTCGTAATAGAATAAAGCTCAATGTGAATTAATTACAAATATAAATTCTAGACAGATTATAAATTTGAATGTAGAGTAAATCTACGTACTGGATAGAAAAAAGTTGTTGAAATTAAATTGAAAGCAACCAAATTTGATTGGTTTGATGACTTGACAAATACAGTTCATTCATTATCCTAACAAATTATATGTTAAATCGTGATAAAGTTACAGCTGAGAATGGGTACACAGAAGTTTCGGACTGTGTTACTATTTAGCGATGGCACGAAGATTTTTTTATAAATATGAATATGAAAAAATGTGTATTTGTTTTATTTGTGACTATTAGTGGTTTGGTGCATTCTCAGCAAATCGGTAAATGGGGTGACCAAGGCGATGGTACGTTTCGTAATCCTGTTATTGCCAGTGATTATAGCGATCCTGACCCAATACGTGTAGAAGGTGATTATTTCCTAGTATCTTCCACATTTGAAAGCTATCCGGGAGTAACTATACTCCATTCCAAGGATTTGGTAAACTGGACGACTATTGGGGCAGCACTTATTGATCTTGTAGCTGCTGATTCGGCCTATTCGTATGCTAAGATGAATCGCTATAATCAGGGTGTTTATGCTCCGACGATTAGTTATCATAATAATAAATTCTATATTTTTGTAAATTTATATACGGATGGTTTTTATATGGCAACAGCTGATAATCCTGCCGGACCCTGGAAAAGTGGATATCTAAAAGATAAATACGGGCGAAAACTGAAAGTAAAGGGGTGGACTGACCCTTGTCCTTTTTGGGATGAAGACGGCAAAGCATATCTGGCAAGCAGTCATCCTGGCAGAGAGTACTGGTATAGTTATTTGTTTCAAATGAGTTCTGATGGAAGCATGTTGTTGGATGCAGATTCGACTCATATGGTTCAATCGGGAATTCAATATAAATATCCTGATGGAGGAACACTTCTTTCTCCTTATCACTCTTCAGAAGGTAATCGTATTTTTAAACGCAATGGGTATTATTACTTGCAACATATTGAATTTACCAATCGGGGACATGGGGAAGGAACTTATATTTTGCGATCAAGAAATATATATGGAATACTCCCGGATGGTAAGGCTGGTACACCGGGGAATGTTGGCGATTATGAATTGTTTGCAGTCGAAAAAGTAACCGATAGGGCTCATCTTCGTGTTCCCGGACAAGGAGGATATGTTACAACCCCTGATGGAAGATGGTTTTGGATGGGGCAATTTACCCGTGATGCAAGTTGCGGGCGTAGCCCGGTTCTGGCACCTGTAACATGGATAAATGACTGGCCGGTTATTGGAGTAAATATAAAAGATATGAAGGGAGAAACTGCCTGGCAATTACCAAAACCAATTGATGGATACCCTATTCAAGTTCCTTACATAAGTGACGAATTTAAGAGTAATAAACTAGCTCCTGCATGGTCGTGGAATCATCAGCCCTGCAATGATAAATGGTCATTGGCTGAAAGGAAAGGTTGGCTGCGCTTAAAAGCATTTCATTCGGTTAATCATTCCGGATTTTTTAAAGCGGGTAATACAATAAATCAACGACATTTCAGGAGTGATACTACTGTTACTACAATAAAGTTGGATATAAGTAAAATGGTTGACGGTCAGAAAGCAGGATTGGCTCATTTTAATGGTGGAAAACAATATGGGTTTATTGCAGTTGAACAGGTCGGCAAAAGTCGCTATTTAATTTACGAAGAGAATGGGAAAAAAAATCATGGTGATATTTTACTGGCAAAGATAATTTATTTGAAATCTACAGTATTGTTAGATGACATTGCTCACTTTAGTTGTAGTGTAGATGGGGGCAATTTTGTGGAATTTGGAAATAAGTATAAAGTTCAGCCGGGCAATTTTCGTGGTGATATGATCGGAGTTTTTACGTACAATAATAAGCAGGATAAAGGCTGGGTAGACGTGGATTGGTTTCATTATGAGATCAAAAATAGATAAGTATGTATTCTATTATAAATTTAGAACTAGCTACATAATGAAGATTATTTTTAGTTATCATTTTTTGTATTCAGTAAATTATTGTTAGGTCAAACAAATATCCAATCGATTGACTATTAGTTGGAGATGATTTTATACATTTTGGTGATTTATATGCTAACATTTAATGAATTAATTAGAGAAAGCATATTAAAGCGCAAAGAAACTATTTATTTGATTTTATTCTTTGCGCTTTATTATTGTTTATTTGTGAAAAATGATTTATAGTTTAAATGTATAAACTTTTTGTTGGTGTTTCTTTAGTTTAATAGTTTCCACTTTTCCATTCAACTCTATTCTCTCGGAAATAGGCTTTGATGATAGTAAGGTTATAGTCACTCTCTTATCATTCCATTCTAGGTTTTGCAGAGTGACATTTCCCCTCAACAACAGGCCTTTGATGGAACCGCACTTCCACTGTTCTGGCAAACAAGGTAGTAACTTTATATATCCCGGTTCGCTGTAAACTAAGCATTGAGAAATCAGATACGGGTAACCGCCCGAGATATCCATATTGAAACAATGTTTGGGATCATGAAAAGAACCGAAACCGTTAGTCCAGTTGTTGCGCGAGAGCTGATCGATAGCAAATGTTGCCTGACGAACACTGCCAATGTGAGCTGCTGCTAATCCCTCTTGCACTAGTCCAAAAGCCATAGTTTTAGGTTGTGCACGATATTCATACCTTTTGTCGATTGAGGTTTGAACAGCTTTTACCAGCTTTGGATTTTTTACAATCTCGGTGGGTATTTCGTCATATAGTGGATAAAGATGAGAAGCGTGACGGTGCCAGTTGTTTTCCTGTAATCCTGGCCATAGCCACTCACGAAAGCAACCATCAGATTCGTCCACTTGATAGTTTGGTAGTTTGGAAAGCATTTTATGCCATTTTTTTACCATTAAACCATCGGTGTTCAATATCTTTGCTGCGGCAATGCAACTCCGCAATAGTTGACGGGCAATAGCTATATCCATTGTTGCATTGATAACAGATGGTGTCTTAAATTCTTTTTCTGGTGAGTTTTCAGGAGAGAATGAAGGTGCAAAAATATATTTGCCGTCCTTACCCTCAATTAACCAATCTTCATAAAACAAAGCTGCTTCCTTCATAATCGGATAAGCTGTAGACTTTAAAAAAAACAGATCTCCTGTATAGCGATAATAATCGTAATATTGCCAGGCAGCCCATCCAGCGCCTCCTGTCCAAAAACAATGAGGATAATTCCACTGAAAATCTGTAATGAGTGGTGAAGTTGTTAGCTGAGCGGGAATATGAAAACCACGGCATCCTAATATCTTTTGGGCATTTTCGCGATAACCGGGTAAGCTACGATTTGTATAGTTGAAATAGCTTTGCATTAACTCTGGCGTATTACCCGAAAGTAAAAAAGCAATAGCGGTTGGAAGATTACCGTTAGTGGTGAAGCTGCCAGACCAAGGCGCCGACCATGTGGCACTCCAGAGTCCTTGAAGGTTTGGTGGGTTTATTCCACCTGTGCAACAGATAATGTTATATCGAGCTGCATCAAACAGTTTCTCGACCATCGCATTTGACAGTTCACCATGATCTGATTTGCGAATTATGGAATCAGATGATAGTGCCCTATCTGCAATGTTTCCATTAAGATTGAGAGATACTTTACTAAATAGTGCGTTATGTGATTTTTTATGACGATCTAGTAAAGCGGCGTAATTCGTTCCTACTCGCAGAAGGCTCTGTTTCATTTCTTCAAACTTAGATACTTCATTGGCACGGATGGGTTCTATTTTCATAAAGATGAGTACTTCATCTGCATCGGTTATTACCACACTATCCTCACTTGTGCGTATAAAACCACCTTGGGTAACGATGCGCCCTAGTCCTTCGTAGCCTTTCAATGTATTATATAAGTTCTGATGCAGAAATGATGCCTTGAATGTAAGCCAGCTATTAGTTGCAGCAGCCTGAGAACGGAACGATTGATTCATCATTTTTCGCTCTTTGTCATTTTGGGGAGATAGTTGTTCGAAAGCGAGTGAACAATTGATTTTACCTTGACCAGTTAAGCGTATAATAATCATGCTGTCGGCACGTGATACAAATGCTGTACGTGAGAAAAATCCATTAGCATCTTGCCACTCTACAAATGTTTCGGCGGTTTCGTAATTGACACCTCGCTGATATTTTACAACCTTTCCACCATTCTGATGAATTTTAAGATTAAAGCCACCGATGTAGGTATCACGTTGGTCGACGTATCCCTTGCGAGCATCCATCAGTGTCTTACCAATGCTGTTATAATTACCCTCGAGCGCAGCTTTTCGCATTTCAGGGATCTGTGAAGCGACATCTGGCAATTTGCACTTTTGTTCATTGGGTAAGAACAGTTCGTTATGATCAACAGTTATGGTTTCGTCATAAGGTTCGCCAATAACCATAATACCCATTGTTCCGTTGCCACTTAGTAACGAATGTTCCCAATTGATAGCTGGATGATCACTATAAAAGCCCCGCAGAGGCATGAAAAATTTATTTTGTCCCATTATTGAAAGCGTAACCATCAATTGTAGAGAGATAATCATGAATCTTTTTCTCATATCATATATTTTAATCTGTTTAATACATTAATACGATCATCTCTGTCAATTTACTTATAAGATTTCTGGAAGCATGAGGTTCTGAAAATGGATTAGTTAATTTATTAACAATATAAAATTTTCGGTAACTTTGGATTCTATTTTATGGTTTATTTTTTTTTTTTCATTGATTATTAAAGAGCCTGTTTAAATTTTAAAGATAAAAATAAAAAAAGTGTTTCCTCTTTCCGTTAAAATGATAATTTTTAGTTACCACACTTTAAATACGTATTCCACATCGCAACTCCAAGGGAGTAGAACAACATATCGCCTTTGAACTTTTGCAGAATATAAGGCAGAATACAAAATGGAAGGTCCGGCAGAAATTAAAGATGGAAAACTTGTACTCACAAAAATACCTCCCCGTGCCAAATATCCTGTGAAAGTAACAGTTGTAGCATGGCAATACGGGCGAGGTGTGGAACCAAAAGTTCAGACTGCTGAACCGGTTAGCAGAAGTTTTTATATTGAATAATTGTTTTTTTAATATGATGAGATGTTTAAATTGGAAATTTTAGTCGAAACGAATGACATATCTATGTAAGACTTATATATTAAAGATACAAGTAATTAAATAAATTTATTAGGTATAACAGCCTTTTCGTTCGTATTATACATACAAATGAAAAGGCTGATATTATGATTAAAAAACGACTAATCAACGCATTATTTCTTTTAACTTTCCCAATGTTAATATGGGCGAATATTCCAATTATTCATCCGATAGGTGACCCCTCTTTTAGTGACTGGCGGGGAGTGAAAGCTGTAAAAGAAAAGGTGGCTTATCTCTCTGAAAAACAAACAATTTTATTTCGTTATCCGGATGGAAAAGCATACCACAAAGGTTTTCGTAATATAAATGAAGGAGTGGCCAACTGGGCTGTTTACTCAGGTATTCGTATGGAGATATGTTTGCAGGATGAGCTTCCTGTAAGTATAGATGTTTGTTTCGCTGTGCCTGAGAAATTAGCAGATCAGTTGATACCGGAGTCTAATGCCAAAGTTCGTCTTTCCGGAAAAGGATGGCACACAGTAATGCTTCCCTGGAATAGATTTAATATAAAAGAAGCACAGCGTATAGCTGCCTTGCAGTCAATGAAAGAGATTCGTGTTTCTGTTGATGGTGGAAAAAGGGTTGGCATCCGTAATATACAATTGGTAAAAGGAGAAAAAGTTTCTTTGGCATGTGATATCAAAGGGCGCTCTGTGCAAAAAGGTGAAGTGGCTACTTATACTGTAGAAGTGGGAAATACAACTTCCTTAAAGCAGTCCGTTAATCTTTCTTTTGAACGTCGTGGATGGGAATCCATGCAAACTGAGGTAACTCCTGAAACTTTTGATTTGAACCCAAGTGAGACTAAAACTTGCTTGGTGAAAGTTACCGTAACTGATCGTCTGCCAGCAGGAAGCAGGGAAAAACAGGTTCTCTTGGCTACAGTAAATGGAATAGCTAGCGACAAAGATAAAATAGAGTTTATAACTGCTTCCCGTTTGCCACATCCGAATATTCTTCATACTGCGGCTCAATGGTTCGAAATTAAAAAAAATATTGAGAAGTTTGATTGGGCCAAAAAGGAACTTGATAAGTATGTGAAACAAGCTGAAGAATGGAGAGTGCCTGAGATTGCGACCAAACTTACAGATGATAATCCAGATAAGGGAATGCAGCTTTTCCAGACACAGGAGGAATTTGGCTTGATGGCTTCTGGTATCTCTTATCAACTCACGGGAAATAAAGCGTATGCCGAAAAGATAGCACTCTTTCTTCGTCGTTTGTCCGATCCGGTTAATGGTTATGCCAGAACATTTCGTGGTTGTCATCAGTCGTTTGTGCAGGAAGGACATTTTTTTCAGCATATTGTTATGGCATATGATATGATTGCTAATTCAGAAGTACTGACTCCGGAGGATGAAAAGAATATCGAGCATACCTTCCGTTTATTTATTGAAACTGTAGAACTAGCAATTCGTGAAGGAGGAATCAATAACTGGAAACTGAGCGAAGAAGGAGGAGCATTGTATGCAGCGCTTGCCATTCAGGATTGGGATTTGGTTGAGAAGTTATTTAATGGTCCTTGTGGCATTGTCGATCATCTTTCTCATGGAGTGATGAATGATGGTTGGTGGTATGAATGTTCAGTGGGTTACAATGTGTGGTGTGCCAGCGAATTCTCTCAGATTGCACTGGCGCTTGAACCTTGGGGCGTGAATTTTAAAGATATGAAGGTACCTTCCGGTACTACTCCCTATTATTCATTGATGCCTGGTTTTTCTCATCCGGGACTTTATGGTATGAACTTTGAGAAATGGGGACCGGTTATCAATAACAGTGTTTGTATCAAAGATATGTGGAATGCCATCCCTTCCTTTGCTGACTATCGGGGCGTGATGTTCGCCGTGAACGATGCACAGGAAACTAAAGTATCTGGACAACCTTACGAATTGGCTTATTATCTTTATCGTGATCCTGAATATGCATCTATTATCCGCCGTGGAACAGAACGTGATTTGCTATATGGAATATCAGAAATGGATAATGACTCGTCTGTTTTGGATCGAAAATCTGCTTATGCTGATAATATGGGAATCGTGATGCTTCGTTCACAAAAAGAAGGGCGTCCCCAAAGCGAACAGATTCAGGCAGCCCTTCATTATGGAACACATGGCGGTTTTCATGGACATTTTGATCGAACAGATCTGTTATCCTTAATGCGTTATGGTCGGAGTTTTTATAATCCGGAAGCTATCTGGTACGGTTATCCTTCTTATATGTATAAGTTCTATGTTCAGACTTCCATGCCGAAGAATATGGTTGTGGTGGATCAGAAAATGCAGGAACCGGTGGAAAGTTTTAGAAAACTTTTCTATACAGGTAAAATGATGCAGGCAACATTAGTGGAAACGAATGCTCGTTGGTCTAATCCTCCTTATGGGGGTATGCAATATGATTATTTGAATGGAATATCTTTTGCTGGAAAGAGCTTTGATGAGGGGCGCTCTATTGATGTACCGAAAGATGCACCTGCTTATGGAGAAGTTACCGGTTATACCGAACCTGTGTTGCAACGTCGACTAATGGTTATGACTGATGATTATGTAATTTTGTCCGATTATTTAAAAGCAGAGAAGGAACACACTTTCGATTGCTTGTTTCAGATGAAAGGCTTTAAGAATTTGCAGGCCGACAGAAAGACGTATCTTAAACATGAAGCTCAGATGAGTACTGACCCACTAGGCAGTGCCCAGTTTATTACTGATTGCAATTGGTGGAGTGCACAAGGCTCTTCACGCTCAAGTTTTTCTATGTGTTGGGGTAATGATTGTGATAATGTAGGAACACGTGCACCCTACAGTGAGGATGGCGAATTAAAGATGGATATAATTTCTGCCTGGCCGTACAAAAAAAATATAATGGTTGGTACAGCTCCTGAAGATCACGGTGTGGAAAAGAAGGTTTATTATAAAATCCGTGGAAATGGTAAAATATTGATGGAGGGAAAGACCGGTGCATGGATTTTAGGAAAAGTAGATATAAAGACCTCTATAAAAGGAATGCAAAATCTGGAATTGGAAACGACTGTTTCTTCATCAAAAAAATTATCACTTTTCTGGGGAAATGCTCGTGTTGTATTGGTTGATGGAAAAGAAATACCTCTTTCAAAACTGTCTTGCAAATTACAGAACGTTAAACAACCGGAACTAAAGGGGAAGGATTATTACGGTGGTCCTATTAAAATAATGGGTGAAGAGTATGTCAATGCGCTTCCTTCAATGCCAGAAAATGGCAAAGAGGTCTGCATAATTTCTGTAGATCTTTCGAATGTAAAGGCCGTTACTTTTAAAGCGGTATTGGGTAGCGATTATCCTTTGGGCGATGAAACTGCTCGTCGAAAAACTTATTCAGTACGAACAAAAGGTAAAGAAGCTCGCTATCTAACAGTTATTGAACCTTATGAATCAAAGTCGGTCATTAAAAAAGTTTCAGCTTCTTCTGCCGATAAACTGGAAGTGGAGCTGACTGATGGCAGAATTCAGGAAATAATATTTAAAAATATGGATGGCGATTCTTCGAAAGTTCAGTTATCTATAGTGGAAATAAAAAATAATAAAGTGCTTCGAAAAGAATCTACGGTTGATGGATTATAGTTTCTTTTATTATTGATAAATAATCCGATAGATGATGCTTATATTAATTAGATTATGTTTCTTTTTGAGTAAATTATTTAGTAGATTCGTATTATAGGTGTGAGAATTGAGTATGAATATTATAAAATTATAATCAATAAATATACAATGAAAAAACTGTTAGTATTATTTGTTCTGTTTTTGATTTCTATATCAGCTGCAGATGCTAAGAAGATTAAAAAAGAGAATTCAGAAGGAGTTAAAACAGAACTTTTTGAGCAAACTATTGATGCTAAGGTTAAAGGAAAGAAGTATGATCAGTTTTGGAGTAAATGTGTAGGAGCTGGACGTGCAAATGAAGGACTTCGCGCTGGATGGTTAGAACAACTTAAGCTCGTAAAAGATAACTGTGGCTTTCAGTATGTTCGTTTTCATGGATTGTTTCACGATGACATGTGCATTTACTTTCTTAAGAAAGATGGTAGTGTAGTATATAACTGGCAATATGTGGACGATCTTTTTGATCGTTTGCTTGAAATAGGAGTGAAACCTTTTGTTGAGCTGGCTTTCTTTCCCAAAGATATAGCTGCTAAAGATTCTAAAACTCAATTTTGGTGGAAAGCAAATATTACTGTAGACCGGAATAATTTTGGAAAATGGCATGATTTGGTAAAGGCTTTCACTCAACATGTTGTAGATCGTTACGGGATAAATGAAATACTAACCTGGTATTTTGAAGTATGGAATGAACCTAATTTAAATCCGGGATTTTTGGATGGAACAAAGAGTGATTATTTTCGTATGTATAAAGAAGCTGCACTAGCTGTTAAATCTGTAGATTCTCGTTTACGAGTAGGTGGACCGTCAACTAGTAACTTTGTTGCAGATGATCGTTATGCTGGAGAAATCTACGATAAAAACAAATCTGTATTTTATCCGAACGATGTAATAAACACTAAAGAGTGGAAATCTCCCTGGATGGAAGAGTTTCTTGCTTACTGTGTAAAAGAGGAACTTCCGTTAGATTTTGTTACTACTCATCCTTATCCTACTGATTATGCACTTGATCCTGAAACAGGTCGTGCTCGTGGAGCAACTCGTTATGCCAAGTCTACAATTGATGATATTAATTGGCTACGTAAAATACTTGCTAAGAGCAAATATCCCAACGCAGAAATTCATTTAACAGAATGGAGTACAAGTCCGAATAGTAGAGATGCTATGCATGATTTATTGCCTCCGGCTGCTTATATAATTAAGACAAATCTTGATTGCATTGGCTTAGCCAACTCTCTTTCATATTGGACATTCACTGATATCTTTGAAGAAAAAGGAGGGGGTGAGACAGTTTTCCATGGAGGATTTGGTATGATTACTTTTCAGGGATTGGTAAAACCTACATTCCATGCTTATCGTATGCTTCATCAACTAGGAGATGAAAAATTGTTTTATAACGAACCTTTGTTTGTTAGCCGTTCTTCACAAACAGGCAAGATATCTGCACTGGCTTTCAATTACCCTAAAGAATACGAAACTAAAGTTCCGGGAGCCGAGGATAGAAGCTGCTTTATGGAGGCCTCTTCCAAGCAAATTGATTTTACTCTTACCAATCTGAAACCAAATGCTGTTTTTCAGATAGAGTTGTTGGATAAAGATCATGGAAATATTTATGATGTTTATCAAGATATGGGGACACCTCAATCACCAACTCGTGAGGAAACAAAATGGCTAAAAACTCAGGCATGGAATACAAGCAAAATGATGATTAAGGCTGATGCGAGCGGTGTACTCAAAATAAGCCAAAAATTATTTCCTTGGTCTTGTGTGTTGATAAAAGAACTCTAAAGAAAAAGAACTGGATTCTTTAATAGTTTTGCATGGAATTTTAATACTTTAAATATTATAAAAATGAGATTCATAAATAGTAGAATACTCTTTTTACTCCTGTTTTCATTCTTTGCGTTTTATATGAATGCAAAAATTGTGACGTATCCTGTTTCTCCAAAGATTTTATATGCTTATCATAATGACGACTTTACAGTGAAAGTCCGTCAGGTGGGTGATAAAGAGTGGATTGATCTTTATGAATATAAAGTGAAGGTTGATATGGATACGCGGTCTGAAGCATCAATGGTTAGCTTTGATTTTTCAGGTAAGATAGAAGTGCTAGTTCAGAAGAATAACGGTGAGCTTCACTCAGCAGCTATACGTCCTTTATCTAAAGGCATTGCTCTGAAGATAGAAGGTAATACCGTTACTTTTACACTTGATAAGCCCCAAAATCTATCAATAGAGTGTAATGGAGATCATTTACATAATCTGCATTTATTTGCTAATGCATTGGAAACAAATAAACCGATAAAGGGAGCTCCAAATGTTATGTACTTTGAAGCAGGAGTTCATCAGCCGACGGATACCGTGCATAAATGTTTTGTAATTCCATCTAATACCACAGTATATCTGGAAGGTGGAGCTATACTGAAAGGTTATATTAAATGTGACAGTGTAGAGAATGTGACAGTTTGCGGACGTGGAATGATTCTGGAAGCATCGAATGGATTATCAGCAAATTTTTCAAAGAACATTACTGTAGAAGATATTATGGTGGTGAATCCACGGTATAATACAATGACCGCTGGTGTTTCCAAAAATGTAACGATCCGTAATCTGAAATCCTTCAGCACTCAGGGATGGGGTGACGGACTTGATTTTTTCTGCTGTGATGGAATATTGGTGGACAATGTTTTTATGAGAAACTCTGATGATTGCATTGCCGTTTACGCTCATCGCTGGAATTTTTATGGTGATGTGCGTAACATTACTGTTCAGAACTCTACGCTTTGGGCAGATATCGCTCATCCAATCAATATTGGAACTCATGGAAATACAGAAACAGAAGGAGAAGTAATGGAAAATATGCTATTTAAGAATATTGATATACTTGATCATGATGAAGATGATCCGGATTATCAAGGATGTATGGCTATTAATGTAGGTGATAATAATTTAGCCAGAAACATAACTTTTGATAACATTCGGATTGAACGCATTGAAGAGGGACAGTTATTTCATCTTCGTGTTATGTATAACAAGAAATACAATACTGGCCCCGGACGAGGTGTGCAGAATGTAACTTTCCGTAATATATATTATACTGGAAAGAATGAAAATCCTTCACTCTTTGAAGGATATAGTGTAGATAGAAATATAAGCAATATATATTTTGAAAATATCAATGTTAACGGTAAAAGGCTAAAATCTTTTGGTGAACTAAATGTGAAAAAAGGCAATTTTATAGAGAAACTCTTCTTGAAGTAAATTGACTGTATAAACTATACTTATATGAAACGCATCAAAAAACTGAAATACCTGATAGCACTTATATTGCTATGTTCTTTATCACTTCCATCTTTTGCTGCTGAATGGCAATGGTCGGTTGAGATAAAAAGTATTATTTCAGGTGAAACGAATAATCATCCACGGGCATTTCTTTGGATACCATCTAACTGCAAACAGGTTAGGGGTGTGGTTGTGGGAATGCACAACATGATTGAAGAGGGAATTTTTGAGAATAGACAATTTCGTGACGCAATGACTGAATTAGGCTTTGCTGAAATTTGGATAACTCCTGGACTTGAGCCCCTTTTCGATGTAACTAAAGGTGCACAACAAAGTTTCGATGAGGCTGTTAACTCATTGGCTGAAGTCTCCGGTTACAGCGAGTTAAAGTTTGCTCCGGTAGTACCTATCGGTCACTCTGCATATGCTACTTATCCATGGAACTTCGGTGCGTGGAATCCGGACAGAACATTGGCAATGCTTTCTGTTCATGGTGATGCTCCGTTGACTAATCTTACCGGATGCGGGCGTCCTAATCTTAATTGGGAAAATCGGACTATTGAAGGAGTGCCCGGATTAATGGTTATGGGCGAGTATGAATGGTGGGAAGACAGATTGACTCCTGCTATAGCTTACAAAAATAAATATCCGAAAGCTCCGATCTCTTTATTAGCCGATGCTGGTCACGGACATTTTGATTATTCCGATGGTATGGTTAATTATCTGGCAATGTTTCTTAAGAAAGTTGCAGCGTTACGTTTACCGGCTGTAATGCCAATAGATAAGCCGGTAACTTTGATTCCAATTGATCCAACTAAGGGGTGGCTTGCCGACAGATGGCGCAAAGATTCTCTTCCTCAGGCAAAAGTAGCTCCTTACAATCAGTATAAAGGAAATAAAACTGAGGCTTTCTGGTATTTGGATAAAGATATGGCAGATGCTACTGAAAAGTATTATGCTAAGACAAGAGGAAAGAAAGAACAATACATTGGTTTTATGCAGAATGATAAGCTCTTGTCATATAACCCAACGTTGCATGCAAGAATAAACGCTCGCTTTGTTCCTGAACAAGATGGATTGACATTTCATTTATCCGCTGTTTTTACTGATACATTAAGAGTCAAAGGAATAACAGAGCATGTTGCCGGTAAAGTGAATATTACCAGAATATGTGGTCCTGTTGAAAAAGTTAATGATACAACCTTCACTGTGCGCTTTTATCGTATGGGTTTTAATAGCCCTAAACGTACTGGGGATATTTGGTTGTTGGGCAGTAATGATGGAGATAAAGAATACAAAAGTACAGTTCAGCAATTAAATTTGCGTATTCCCCTTTGTAATGCAGAGGGAATAAAACAAAATATAACTTTTGAACCTTTACAAAATGTGATACGAAAAACAAAAGATATATCTCTTCGTGCAACATCTGATAGTGGGATGCCTGTTTCTTTTTATGTGATGGAAGGTCCGGCTGAAATAAAAGAAAGTAAGCTGGTTTTTACTAAAATACCTCCACGCACTAAATATCCTGTAAAAGTAACAGTTGTGGCATGGCAATATGGACGTAGTGTGGAATCAAAAGTGCAAACTGCAGAACCTGTTAGCAGGAGCTTTTATATAAAATAAGTGCTTATATATGAATGGTTGGAGGATGTTGAGTGATTCAAGATCTGAGAACTAACTTAAAATTGCACTTCTTTTGAGTATCTATTTTTGTATATTCGTATTATAATGTAGAAACGAATATGAACTGCATAAAATAATACCAATGAAGAAGTGTAATTTGAAGAAACTTTTTGTTGCTTTACTATTGATTTTAATGCCGTTTGTTGCTTTTGCGCAAGCAATTATTCAGCAGACGGAACAAAAACTCACATCGCCCGACGGTGCTTATGAGTTTACTTTTTATCAAAAACAGCTTTCATCAGAGACAAAACAAATGTATTACTCCCTTTCTTATAAGGGAAAGACTGTAATTAAAGAATCGGAGCTTGGTGTTCTTATCGAAAACCAGTTATTTGAATCGGCATTGGCTGTTCCCAATGATACTTGTCGTCTTTGGTGTGAAAACCTGTCTCTTATCGGAGCAGATCGTTCATCAGTTGATTTCAGTTGGAAACCTGTGTATGGCGAAAAGAATCTTATAGTCGATCATTATAACCAGATAACCCTGAAGTTTGAGAAATTCGGAAACGGAAATGCTTCCGTTCCGCAAGATGGTTATGATAAACGTCGTGCTTACCGCATGGATATAATTGTCCGTGCATATAATGAAGGAGTGGCTTTACGGTATTTCTTCCCGGAAACAAGCAACGGACTTTTCTTACATATCACCGGAGAGCAGACTCAGTTCTCTTTTCCTGAAAATACATTGGCCTATTATGAACGATGGGCGCAAGGTCCGTTTTCTCTTCTTCCATTGAAGGACTGGAAAGATGAGTGTGAACGTCCGCTTACACTGAAATTAGAAAATGGACTGACTGTGGCTCTTGCCGAAGCGCAGATGGTAGATTTCTGCCGGATGAAGTTTCGCCTGAACACTTCTAAAAGTAATACTTTACAAGCTTCACTTTATGATAAGGTAGATATAATCTCTCCTTATTCAACTCCCTGGAGAGTTATTATGGTGGCCGAGCATCCGGGAGATTTGATAGAGCACAACAACATTATTTTAAATCTGAATCCTGCCAATAAACTGGATGATACTTCCTGGATTAAGCCGGGAAAAGCAATTCGTGTGGGCATACTTACTCAGGCTGATGCGAAAAAAAACGTGGATTTTGCAGCAGAAAGAGGATTGCAATATATTCATCTTGATGCCGGATGGTATGGTCCTGAAATGAAGATAAACTCGGATGCAACAAAAGTTCCCGAAACCAGGGATTTGAATATACCTCAACTGACGGCTTATGCAGCATCGAAAGGCATCGGTGTGTTTGTTTATGTGAATCAACGGGCTTTGGTACAACAGCTTGATACGCTTCTTCCGCTTTATAAGAAATGGGGATTGAAGGGTATTAAGTTTGGTTTTGTTCAGGTAGGCTCAAACCGTTGGAGTACATGGATGCACAATGCGGTGAAGAAATGTGCGGAATACGGATTAATAGTGGATATTCATGATGAGTACCGCCCTACAGGTTTCAGTCGTACTTATCCCAACCTGATGAGTCAGGAAGGAATACGCGGTAATGAAGAAATGCCGGATGCCAACCATAACACAACGCTTCCTTTTACTCGGTTCCTTGCCGGAGCAGCAGATTATACCGTTTGCTATTACAATAACCGCGTAAAGAATACACATGCACATCAGTTGGCTTTATCTGTTGTTTATTATAGTCCGCTGCAATTTCTTTACTGGTATGACCAACCATCTGCTTATACAGGCGAACCAGAAATTGAGTTCTTCGATAAAGTGAAGACTGTTTGGGATGATACAAAAGTACTTAATGGAGAAATAGGTGAATATATAACTACAGCTCGCCGCAGTGGAGATGAATGGTTTGCAGGAACTATTACCAATACCGAAGCACGGAAAGTTACTGTTCCTCTTTCATTCCTGGATAAAGCTAAAAAATATGTTGCAAGCATTTACACTGATGATGATGCAGTTAAGACCAAAACACATGTACGTGTTTCCCGATATATTGTAAATGGAGATTGCATGCTGAATCTTTCAGTAAAAGCAAGTGGAGGAGTAGCCATGCACTTTGTTCCGGTTATTGCAAATGATCTGAAGAGTTTCCCGAAATTAAAGAAGAATAATCAACTATAGATATAGGATTTGTTATGAAAAAAAGGACAATTTCACTTGTTATGCTTATGTGTGCTTTTGGATGGAATGTGGGAAAAGCCCAGTCCGTTTATCCCGGACAACATAACGGAAAAATAAAAGAAAAAATAACAGCACCGCTTAAAGCTTATAGCTTTGATTTGAAACAAGTAAAATTGTTGCCAGGTCGTTTTCGTGAGACTATGATGAGAGACTCTGCCTGGATAATGTCTATTGAAACAAAACAATTGTTGCATAGCTTTAGATCAAATGCCGGAGTTTATAGCTCCAATGAAGGGGGATACTTTAATGTGAAAAAATTGGGCGGTTGGGAATCGCTTGATTGTGATTTACGTGGTCACACCACAGGACATATTCTTTCAGCTTTGGCTTTAATGTATGCTTCTACAGGCAATGAAGCTTTTAAAATAAAAGCTGATAGTTTAGTTAAAGGATTGACAGAAGTACAGCAAGCATTAGGGAAGAGCGGATATCTGAGTGCATTCCCAGAAGAACTGATTGACCGGAATATTGCAGCTAAAAGTGTTTGGGCTCCTTGGTATACTCTTCATAAAATCTTCGCAGGATCAATTGACCAATACCTTTATTGTGATAATAAGCAGGCTCTGGATATTGCAACAAAGATGGCCGATTGGGCTTATAATAAATTGATGCCATTGAGTGACGAAGTTCGTCGTAAAATGATTCGCAATGAATTTGGAGGAGTGAATGAATGCTTTTATAATCTTTATTCCATTACTGGAGATGAAAGATATGAAAAGTTGGCTAAGTTCTTTTACCATAATGAAATGTTAGACCCGCTGGAACAAGATAAAGATGAACTGGCTGGCAAACATGCAAATACTTTTATTCCTAAGTTGATTGCTGAGGCTCGTAATTATGAATTGAATAATGATGGGAAAAGTAAAACGGTAGTTACCAATTTCTGGAACAATGTGGTGAATAACCACTCTTTTGCAACCGGAAGTAATAGCGATAAGGAAAAGTTTTTTGATCACAACCATCTCTCAGAACACCTGAGTGGCTATACGGGAGAGACCTGTAATACATACAATTTACTTAAACTTACTCGTCACATGTTTTGTTGGGATGCAAATCCTCGGTATGCTGATTATTATGAACGCGCTTTATATAATCACATCTTGGGGCAGCAAGATCCGGAAACTGGCATGGTTGCTTATTTTCTTCCAATGTTATCTGGTGCACATAAAGTATACAGTACGAAGGAAAACTCTTTTTGGTGCTGCGTAGGAACAGGTTTTGAAAGTCATGCCAAGTATGGAGAAGCTATCTATTATCATGATAATGAGGGAATATACGTGAATCTTTTCATTCCTTCGGAGTTAACATGGAAAGAGAAAGGAGTAAAACTTACTCAGGAGACAGCTTTTCCTGAAAAGGAAAATACTACTCTTACTTTTCACACTCAGAATAGGGTGAAAATGAATCTCTATTTACGCTATCCTTCATGGACAATGAATGTTTTGGTTAAGATTAATGGGAAGTTGGAAAAGATTAAGCAAATACCAGGCTCTTATATTAAACTGAATCGTGTATGGAAAGAAGGTGACTGCATAGAGATAACTTATCCAATGAAGTTAAGAACGGAAACTACACCTGACAATGATAAAAAAGTAGCAGTATTATATGGTCCGTTAGTATTGGCAGGTGAAATGGGTACGGAAAACTTTATAAAATGTGCTCCATATTCAAATCCTAATTTATATAATGATTATTATAGTTATGATTATAATGTTCCGTCATCGCTTAAAACGACACTGAATATTGATAAAAGTACGGTAGATGAAGGAATAAGAAGGATAGGGGATAAACTTATATTCAAAACAGTGAGAGATAATATTACAATGGAACCTTTATACAATGTTCATCGTCAACGATATGTAGTTTATTGGGACTTACAAAATCAAGATAAATGATGTAATGATTTGTTTTTAGTAAACTTATTGTTCCTCAAAATGAACAATATAAAAAATGGAGGAGAGCTTTTTAGTTCTCCTCCATTTTTTACGCTATACATCAAAGGATATTTAGCCCATTTAAAATAAATACCGAAAAAAAAATACTGGACTAAGTAACTTTCTCAATTACTACGTATATATAATATAGATTAGTGAGTTTTCGTAGGTAGTTTAAAAAGATTCATATCTACCGTGGGATTATTCCCACGGTAGATAATGTTTCATAATTTATTTCCTTTTAATGTTCAAAGATAAAAAGGTATATCTGGTTAATGCTCGGGTTGATAGCAGATGCGGGATAAATAGTGTATAATATCATGGCTTCAGCTGGTGGTGTGGAGCATGGCTGGCAACTGGCTACGCATTCCAAAGTTTTGTATAGATAAGAAATAAATAAAAACAAATATGAAAAAGGAGAATTCGTTTTATGCAGCCTTACCAGTGCTCTTTGGTTTTTTCGTCATGGGGTTCTGTGATGTGGTAGGTATTTCTACCAGTTATGTAAAAGTAGATTTTAATCTGAGTGAGACAGTCGCAGGTTTTTTACCGTCTATGGTATTCCTGTGGTTCTTGTTGTTATCAGTCCCTACCGCTATGATTATGAATAAAATAGGGCGGAAGAAAACAGTCCTGATCAGTATGATGGTAACAATAGTAGGTATGTTTATTCCATTCATTTCCTATAATATTGTGACTTGCATGTCTGCTTTTGCTCTTTTAGGTATTGGTAATGCTATTCTTCAGGTTTCTCTTAATCCTTTGCTTACAAACGTAGTAAAAGGAGATTCGCTGACCAGTTCACTTACTGCCGGTCAGGTAATCAAAGCTGTTTCTTCTTTTTGTGGACCATTTATTGCTGCTTTTGCAGTTTCCGCTTTAGGCAACTGGAAGTATCTGTTCCCAATATTTGCCGCAATAACAGTCCTTTCAGGAGGTTGGTTACTAATTACTCCAGTTCATGAAACAGAGTCGGAAGGAAAGGCTTCTTCTTTTGGACAGACATTTGGCTTGCTGAAGGATAAAACTATTCTGTTATTATTCCTGGGTATTGTCTTTGTTGTTGGTACTGATGTTGGCACAAACACTGTGGCTCCCAAATTATTGATTGAACGTTGTGGGATGAATGTGGCCGATGCAGGCTTTGGTTCGAGTGTCTATTTTGCTTTCCGTACGGCTGGAGCATTGCTTGGTGCAATTCTTTTAGCAAGAATGAACGAAATGAAATACTTCCGAACTAATATGTTTATTGCAATCGGTGCTATGCTTTTGTTGTTTTTTGTGCAGAAACAATATGGTTTGCTTGGTTTGGTGGGTGTAGTGGGCTTTACTTGTTCCAGCATTTTCGCCGTAATCTATTCAATGGCTATTAAGGCACGTCCGGAAAAGGCAAATGAAATTTCCGGTTTAATGATTACTGGTGTGTTTGGTGGTGCAATTGTTCCTCCATTAATGGGGATTGCAACTGACGCAATTGGCAGTCAGGTGGGTTCATTGATTGTGATATTAGTTTGTATTTGCTATTTACTTTATTGCTCTTTCGGGGTAAAGACTACAAGATAAGAAAGTATGAAAAAGATTATTTTAGGATTAACGGTTTTGTTATTCTGTGCTTGCTCTGCCAACCACAATGATAAATCGTTTGATGTAGATAAGGCATTGAAATATTGTGCGGGGCAAACCAATCGGACTTTGAATGAATTAGAGCCGATTGATTATACTATGATGCCGCGTAATATAATGGATAGTCTTAATACGTGGAGTTGCCGTAAAGTATCGAATGAGGAGTGGACATCAGGATTCTGGCCCGGGGTTTTGTGGTACGATTATGAATTTACAAAAGATCCCCGTATAAAGTCAGAGGCAGAGAAGTTTACTGCATCTTTGGGTTTCCTTTCCAAGACTCCTGCTTATGATCATGATTTAGGCTTCCTTGTTTTTTGCAGTTATGGTAATGCATATAGGCTGACAAAGAATCCGGTTTATAAACAGATAATTTTGGATACAGCTGATACACTTGCTACCCTTTTTAATCCCAAGGTTGGTACAATTCTTTCATGGCCGCGTGAGGTAAAGGCCAGAAACTGGCCCCACAATACGATTATGGATAATATGATAAATCTTGAAATGTTATTCTGGGCTTCAAAAAATGGCGGGAGTAAAAAGTTATATGATATCGCTGTTTCTCATGCAAATAAAACGATGAAATGTCAGTTTCGTCCTGATTATTCCTCTTATCACGTAGCAGTTTATGATACCGTGACCGGCAATCTTATAAAAGGGGTGACTCATCAGGGGTACGCGGATAATTCTATGTGGGCGCGTGGTCAGGCTTGGGCAATTTATGGCTATACAGTTTGTTACCGTGAGACAAAGAATCCTGAATATTTAAGTTTTGTGCAAAAAGTGACTGATATTTACTTGAAGGGTCTGCCAAAAGATTATGTTCCTTATTGGGATTTCAGTGCACCCGGTATTCCAAATGCTCCCCGTGATGCTTCTGCTGCATGTGTTGTAGCTTCAGCTTTACTGGAACTTTCTACTTATCTGAATAATGAAAAAGCAACAGAATATAAGGATGCAGCTATAAATATGTTGAAAAGTTTAAGTTCTACTGCTTATCAAAGTGGAGCTGTGAAGCCATCTTTCTTACTACATTCTACAGGACACTGGCCTAATGGATCGGAAATAGATGCATCTATTATTTATGCTGACTATTATTATATTGAGGCATTACTTCGCCTGAAAAGAATGAATGAAGGAAAGAATATTTTAGGATAAATATAAATATCATGGATAGTAAAAGTCATTATGTATTTTTGCTGGTTGGCTTGTTTGCTTTAACAAATTCTTGTTTGGCTCAAGAGCGTGTTAAGAATATGAATTATGACTTTGCACCATTGGATTCTACCATCAATACTTGGGTTAGTAAATCATATTATCCGGGTGCTTCAATTATAATTGTGAAAGATGATAAAGTGGCCTTTGAAAAGTATTATGGTAATTATACATCTCAAACAGAAGTGTATATTGCTTCAGCTGGTAAGTGGCTGGCTGCGGCTGCCATTGCTACAGTGGTTGATAAAACAGATCTTTCATGGAATGACCCAGTGGAGAAATGGCTTCCCGAATTTAAAGGTGATCCGAAAGGGAAAATCCTTCTTCGGCAATTATTATCACATACTTCCGGAATTCGTAATTACCATCAGGAACCTAAAAGAGATACATACAACCAACTTGATTCTGCAGTAGCTGATATCCTCCCTTTAGATACAGTCTTTACTGCAGGATCACGTTTTGAATATGGTGGTTTGGCTATGCAGGTGGCCGGACGAATGGCAGAAGTTGCTTCCGGGATGGATTTTGAATCAATTTTTCAAAAAAATATTTGTACACCTTTGGGTATGAATAATACCCATTTCACTCCTGTAGATTTGGGAGGAGGACACAGCCCGATGTTAGGTGGTGGCGCGCGGACTGTGCTTCAGGACTATATAAACTTTCTGAATATGATTTATCATTATGGTTTGTTTAATGGAAAACAGATTGTTAGCAAAGAATCTATAAAGGAAATGCAGGCAGATCAGGTTAAGGGGGCCAAGGTGTATCCTGGAGAGTATGTTGAGAAAGGATTGGGATTATATCATACAAGTATATATGGCTTGGGAGAGTGGCGTGAAAAGATTGATGAAAATGGGGATGCTTACCAGATAAGTAGTCTAGGATGGGCTGGAGCTTATCCATGGATTAATAAGCATGACGGAGTTTATGGTTTTTTTCTAACTCATGTTCAGGGAGAAAACATGCGACGTGATGGAGTCTCTTCTTTTTATGGAAGTCCTATAATATCCGAATTAACCTCAGCTATTGTAAACAATAAAGCTGGAATAAAGCAAGGCCGGATAAATATTGGTGATGCTAGTCTTTATTATGAAGAGGCGGGTAAAGGTATCCCTGTAGTTTTATTACATGCACACTCTGTTGATTGTAGAATGTGGAATGCACAATTTAAAGAACTTTCAAAATATTTTAGAGTAATCAGGTATGATTTTAGAGGATATGGGCTATCTTCAGTGCCTGTTGAAGGACGTGACTTTAAACATGCTGAAGACTTACACAAGTTGATGATAACTCTTGGCATAAAGAAAGCTCATCTAGTGGGACTTTCTTTGGGTGCTTTGACTATTACAGATTATCTCACCTGTTACCCAGAAGAGGTACTTAGTGCTACTTTTGTAGCTGGAGGATGGAGTGGTGCTAATTATAGAGAAGAACCAACAAAAGAGTTTATTCCTTTATATAAGGAACATTGGAAAGCGGCTATGAAAGAAATTTCTTGTCTGGTTTCTGATCTGACTCAATTAATAGCTCTGATTGATGGCTGGAAAGCATGGCAACCTCAACACCATGAGTCTCCAGTGTTTTTTGGGGAAACTACTATGAAATACTATCAGAATAAAAAGGTGCAAACTCCTTCTCTGTTTATTGTGGGTGAATTTGATTCCAAAGAAAGTAAGCAAGCTTCAGTTGACTTATCAAAACTGATTCCTGATTCTAAAATGGTGATTATAAAGAATGCTGGCCATTTTTCTAATATTGAGCAGCCTAAAGTCTTTACCAATATATTACTTTTTTATTTAAATAGTAAGATCTTAAAAAGTAGTAATTGACTAGTCCTAAGTAAGTCTTATAAGTTTATAAGACAAAAATATTTATTTTTTAAAAGAGGCCTGTCCAAAAAATGAATAGCCCCTTGATTTCAAACATAATGCTATTAACAATCCTGAATAATCTATTTTTAGCTGGATTATATCATTAGTTTATATGGATATAGAATTTCTAGTATTTTCATAATTAATAATGAAAATACTCTCGTGTTTTTTTAAGTTAAATATCGCTCTATCCTTAGATATTATCTAATAGTTCTTATTCCTTTGGTATTTTACTTAATGGAATATTTATTATCATATC
>Ga0183099_1000237_pt1 | contig 46694 bp, 30 predicted proteins | sample Biomet1_FD_127788 | JGI IMG/M metagenome (GOLD analysis project Ga0183099, IMG submission 127788) | Microbial communities from bioreactor (seeded with anoxic lake sediment) at LBNL, California, USA - Biofuel metagenome 1 | ecosystem: Engineered > Bioreactor > Anaerobic > Unclassified ... | reverse complement strand
AATACATTCTTCTGCTTTTTCATCTCTTTTTTCTGTGTTATAAAAATAATAATTTATTCCTATTTACACAGTTTTCTGCACAGTCTCCAATTGTCAAATACTTCGCTGCAATTGTCGAATATTTCATTGCAGTTGTCATATATATCGCTGCGATTGTCAAATATTTCATTGCAATTGCCAAATATATCGCTGCAATTGTCATATATACCGCTGCGATTGTCAAATATATCGTTGCAATTGTTGAATATACCGCTGCAATTGTCAAATATATCGTTGCAATTGCCGAATATATCGCTGCAAATGCTTTTGCGCGTGCTTCAATTTCTTTCGATCGTAATAGAATTAGTGCGGAGCGCTTCTCAAAAGGCTCCGACCGGACGACATTCCGGTAAATTGGATACACAACACCTCTGTCCAAACAGGGCTCGCCCCTGCTTCGATAGATTTTGGTTTGTGCATAAAAGTTGGTTAGTTAGCAGATACGACAGCTATTCGAGTCGGGCAGGCCGCCCTGCATGTGCTGTCGGCAGTTTGTTTCTTGCTCGTACGGATTGTCGGCATGCGCTCTCCGGCGGCTCCACAATCCCGTGTCCCCTGATTTTACCCTTCCTCTTTCGGCAGCTTCCAATGGGTTTTGCCCATTCGCAGCATCTCTGCAATTCATCTTTTGTTTTTTTTACCGTCGGAGGCGTTGAAAAAAATTGAATAGAATAGCCTAATTTTCTTTTAGGCATATCGCATCACAATTTTCAAACAATCGGAACAGTAAAATAACGGTTTTGAAAACAATCACACTGCATTCAGCAAGTAAAACAGACAAAAATAGCACTGTTTTTCATTCAAATAGCGGCATAAAACGTCTTTCATCCATCTGAATTAGAGTTTCAAATATGCAATATATTTCACAGAATTCAAAACCGATGTTTTATTTTTCTTTTTATTTAACACTTTAAGTGTTTTCAACTACATTAATCTTATTGTACTTTTATAGCACAATATTAACCTTAAATGTATCAGCATTGACAATAAACTGTATCTTTGCAAACAGGAAGAGATAATTATTCTCCGCTATGTTTTCACCCTTAAATAGATTCCGACTATGTTTGTTCTTGTATTGAAGTACGTGGCGCCTCTCGAAAAAATTGAAGAGTTGGTGCCTGCCCACCGCCGTTTTCTTAACAAAAACTATTTGCGCAACAGGTTTATCTGTTCGGGCGCTCAGGTACCGCGCACGGGAGGAATTATTTTGTGCAATGCGGCCGACAAAGAGGAGGTAAAGCAAATTATTGCCGAAGATCCGTTTCTGATCTACGAAGCAGCTCAGTACAAAATTATCGAGTTCACTCCCTCGCTCTATGCCTCGGGGTTCGAATCGTTTGTAGAATAACCTATCTACAAAGCAGCATACCGCTATCCAACGATATAGCCAAACAGGGAAACCCACTCTGGGGTTATCTTGAATTGCATCCTGTCGCCGTGCGTTGCACGCACGGTTATTCACACGAAACCCCTAACAGGGTTTTAGTATTAACAGGAATAGCCATACAATACGTTTTCAATTAAAATTCACACTACAAATCGTATCCCATCATGAATACAACTGAAAAGAAACAACAATTAGCCGCTGCCACTTTCCAAAGCGGCTACAACTGCGCACAATCGGTTTTATCTTCTTTTGCAGCCGACTCGTCCATCGAGCGCGACATGTTATTGCGTCTTGCCTCTCCCTTCGGATCGGGCATTGCAAAAACGCAGGAGACTTGCGGAGCCGTTACCGGGGGCATTATGGCCATCGGATTGAAATACGGGAAAGGGGTAAACGGAACCGAAGAGGAGAAAGCCCGCGCCTACGAACTCTCGCGCCAGCTTATCGAGGGATTTACAAAAGAACATGGCTGCACTACCTGCCGTACCTTGATGAACGGATTGGATATGAATACGCCGGAGGGAATGGCGAAGATAAAAGAGCTCGATCTGTTTCGCCTACGGTGCCTGAACTACGTAAAATCGGCAGTAAAACTGACGGAAGAGATTCTGGGGAACAACTAAACCCGATAAAGAGCGGAGCTATCACGGTATCATCTGCTGTAAAATTGCATACATTTGTATCGTTAATTCGTTATTGATCCGCATCATGCCGACACTCCATTACAACAAACAACTATTGATAGCAGGGATACTATTTACCCTGCACAACAGCGAGGAGGCCATCGGATTCCGGCTTTTCCGGTTCGACGAAAACGCGCTGATGCACATCACGCACAACGGAGAGATGACTATGGCCATCGTAATTATCACGCTGCTGGCCTTGATCGCCATCGGATGGAGCGTGTTGCAGCCCCGCATCGGCCCGAAACGTTTTGTACTGACCACGCTGGCGTCTATTTTCCTGTTCAATGCGTTTATACCCCACATTTTGGGGGCTATCTATGTAGGCGGTTACTTTCCGGCGGTGATCACAGCCGTATTTCTCTATCTACCCTACGCCTACTGGATGTTGCCCCGATTGTATCGCGAGTTCGACAGCCGAAAACTGTTTTACATCACAGTTGCACAGGGTCTCTGTTTAGCTTTAATGCTTACGTTTATCAGTCAGTTGGGAGGATTTTTACTTTTTCAATTATGATTGAACTACCGAACTATCAATTATTGCCCCGCACCGAGCTCTGGCGCATCAAACCGCTTTGGCAAAAGCTGAACGAGATACACCTGCGCGACTCAATTTACTTCAAGGGTCACTACTCCACTTTTACATTCGAAAAACGGATTATGGCATGGATGGCTCTCCCCGATGAACGGGTGTGGATACTTACTGCCGAGATGAACGACAAGATCGTAGGCTACTGTGTTGCCACGGCCACCGAAGACGGCAAGGGAGAGATCGACTCGCTCTGCATAGAGGAAGCCTGGCAAAACAAAGGAGTGGGCGAAACACTGGCACGGGAGAGTCTGGCCTGGCTGGAAAGCAAGAAGTGCGCGCCCATCCGCCTTATCGTCAGCCACGGACACGAATCGGTAATGGGGTTTTACAAAAAGCTGGGATTCTATCCACGTGCCACCGTTCTGGAGCTGAAAGAGTAAAATGATTATCCGCAAAACATTCTGATCGGATCGGTGAATCTCCGCTGGAGAAATAATATCTGAGGCCAACATTTTTTTCTACTGATATGCATGTCGTACCGACATAGACTTAATAGCCCGTCAGGGCTTACATATCAGCAGACAATTCCACAGACAGAAACAATACCTCACAGCAATTTCATTGGCGGGTCGTTACCGTTTCTTTTCGGATAATCATAAAGAGCAAAGCCTGTTTCTTGATGAAGTCATCTTGACTTTTTATTTTTCGACCCCCCACCCCCAATATGGGGGCTTTGGTGTTGTAAAATGAATGAAATTCTCTCATTTTGCAATCCAATTCCTCCCCATTTAGGCAGGGCTGTTAAGTTCTGATTTTTCGAGACGAAAAACAGCAAAATTCAAACCATTAAGGAATGAAGAAAATGAAGACAACCACTTTTAATGGGCTTAATTTCTTAATGGTATATTTCTTGGTAGCTTTATCGGCCCTCTATGATTCGTTGAATAATCAACGCAAACGTAGAACTTAACAGCCCTGCCCATTTAGGGGAGGTTAGGAGGAGTCAATAAGTAAAAATGACCCCAAAACGTCATAGCCAAGAAAAGTCAAGACGAGTTCGATATAAAATCAATAAAAAAATGGGATCTGCACAATACAGATCCCATTTTTGTTTCAATCGACTATGGTGTCAAAATGCATACGCAGGTATCAGCTCTACCCGGCGGTTTTGCTGGCGCCCGGCTGCAGTTGCATTAGAGGCCACGGGGTTTGTTGCGCCGAAACCCTGCGCTTTCATCCTCTCGGCAGCAATTCCCTTTGTCGTTAGAAAATCTTTCACGGCATTCGCTCTCTCTTCCGACAATTTCTGATTGTTATCGGGATTTCCCACATTATCGGTATAGCCGTTGATAGACAATTTGATATTCTTATCTTCGTTCATAATCTTCACAATCTCCATCAACTGCGTTTTAGATACCGGTTTCAGTTCCGATTTTCCCGTTACAAAGAAAATATTCTTTGCCGTAAGGTTTATTTTCTTCACCACATCCTCTTTTACAACAGGACATCCGTGATTTTCTTTCGGTCCGGCCACCGTAGGGCATTTATCTTCTTCATCGTTCACACCATCGCCATCCGTATCGGGTATCGGACAGCCCTGGTATCGGGCAACGCCGGGCACAGTCGGACACTTATCGCGATCATCATCAATTCCGTCGCCGTCGGTATCGGGAACAGGACAGCCCTGATATTTGGCCACACCGGGAACTGTCGGACATTTGTCTTCGGAATCAATAATGCCGTCACCATCCGTATCGAGCGGTTTTTCAGCTACCACTACCGGTTCGGGCAGAGGCATCGGAGTCGGCGGTTCTTCAACCGCACCCTTGAAATGGTATACCAACCCCAACATCAAAGAGGAAACATCGTCGAAAAAGCAGTTTACTTTCAAATCATTATAACGATCACTCACGGCATTGGTTGCTAATTCGAGATTCAGATCCAGATTGCGGTTCAGATGACACACCCCCTGCACACCGGCACGTACAATCGGAGTAACACGATCGTCTTTCGAGCTGGCAATATAACCGATATTCCCCACTCCACCTCCGGCAAATACCTGAATATCCAAATAGCGGTCGGGATTATACCCCACAAACAGATTGGAAAGATTAAACATCAAATCGGCAGTTAAAGATCCGAATCCGAATTTATCAACCTGGTTGATCTTATTCAAATTTTTCCACTTATTCTGCGCATATCCAACCTCACCCCGAATACCGAATACGGGAGTAAGATCATATCCCAGAGCAAGAGCACCTCCCCACCTCACATTATTCTTATACGAAAATGTATTCGGGGTCGAAAACAGAGCATTTCCTTCACCCACAAAAGCGCTAAGACCGCCATAAAGTCCGAGATAAAAATTAGGAACAAACACCTTCTTCTCTTTGGTCTGTGCATTCAACGAACACACCAGAGACAACACCAACAGGCTTAATACAACTTTTTTCATAAGATCATCATTTTAAATTACATGAATAAATCGCCCATGAATAAAAAATCACTCTTTATCCGGTTATGTAAAACGACCAGACATATACATATATCACCTTAAATGATGTAGACATAGAATAAATTACAAACAAATATAACATATACATTAACCATTTGATAACAAAAACACACAAAATAAACCAAATAACATATTCTATGCATACCACACCCAATCATATCATCCGCTTTGGATATTATGGAAATAGCGATTCCATGATAACGAAAAAGCCCGACAGAAGTTATCTATCGGGCTTTTGGTTGATATTGCGTGGTAAAATTTATCAGATCGTTCCGGCATATTTCTTGTCGCGCAACTCTTTAATATCTTCGCGGGTAATGTATTCGTCGTACTCCATCTGTTTATCGATAATGCCGTACGGCGTCAGTTCAATGATACGGTTACAAACGGTTTGTACGAACTGGTGATCGTGTGACGAGAGCAACACATTGCCTTTGAAATTCTGCAAACAGTTGTTGAACGCCTGAATCGACTCCATATCGAGGTGGTTGGTCGGAGAATCGAGCACCAAACAGTTGGCATTCTTCAACATCATCTTGGCAATCATGCAGCGCATCTTTTCACCTCCCGAGAGCACCGAAGCTTTCTTCAGCACCTCTTCGCCCGAGAACAACATCTTGCCCAGATACCCTTTTATATATAATTCGTGCGTATCGTTCGAATAACCGGACAACCAGTCTATCAAATTCAGATCGGTTTCAAAGAATTCCGTATTATCCATCGGCAGATAAGCCGGTGTGATAGTGACACCCCAGTTGAAGTGTCCCTTGTCGGCCTTCATCTTCCCATCCAGAATTTCGAAGAAAGCAGTCATAGCACGCGGATCGCGCGAAAGAAAGACCACTTTGTCATTCTTCTCGATCATAAAGTTCACATCGTTGAACAACATTTCGCCTTCGATGGCTTTAGAAAGACCAGACACTTCGAGAATCACATTCCCGGGTTCGCGATCGGGCGTAAAGATAATACCCGGGTAACGACGCGACGAGGGTTTGATCTCCTCCACGTTGATCTTTTCCAACATCTTCTTACGGCTGGTTGCCTGTTTCGATTTAGAGGCATTTGCACTAAAGCGGGCAATAAATTCGAGCAGCTCGGCTCGTTTCTCTTCCGCCTTCTTGTTCTGCTGCGACTGCTGACGTGCTGCCAACTGGCTCGATTCGTACCAGAAGCTATAGTTACCGGTGTAAATTTCTATTTTTCCAAAGTCAATATCGACAACATGCGTACAAACAGCATCGAGGAAGTGACGGTCGTGCGATACAACCAGCACCGTGTTGTTGTAGTTGGCGAGGTAGTCTTCGAGCCACATCACCGTGTCGAGGTCAAGGTCGTTGGTAGGCTCATCGAGCAGCAGGTTGTCGGGGTTTCCGAACAGCGCGCGGGCAAGCAACACACGCACCTTCTGCTTTCCGCTCAGGTCGCCCATTTTCATTGCCTGCGCATCCTCTTTAATACCCAGTCCGCTCAAAAGAGAGGCTGCATCACTCTCGGCATTCCAGCCTTCGAGTTCGGCAAATTTCTCTTCGAGTTCCGAAGCGCGAATACCGTCGGCATCAGAGAAATCGGCTTTAGCATACAACGCGTCTTTCTCGGTCATAATACTGTAAAGCGTGCTATGACCCTGAATAACCGTATCGAGAGCGGTCAGATCGTCAAATTCGTGGTGATCCTGTTTCAACACCGACAAACGTTCGCCGGGTTGCATCATAATGTTGCCCTTGGTTGCCTGTAGGTCACCGCTGATAGCACGTAAAAATGTAGATTTACCGGCGCCGTTTGCACCGATAATACCGTAGCAATTGCCTGCAGAGAATTTCAGGTTCACATCCTGAAACAATACTCGCTTGCCGAATTGCACGGCGAGATTAGAAACTGTAATCATTAATTCAATTTGAAAATGTGCCGATTTGGAAATGCGCCCATGAGAGAACGACACGCAACAAACGGCCTATACTTATTAGCAATATTTTTGAAGTTAGTTTGCGAAACGCAGCACAAATAATATGATTTTTGTGTCAATTCGGAGATTTTGACCTCTCCTCCTGACGACCTCGTGTCAGAGTCAGACATTTATCGTCTGACCCAACCCTCTTCCAAGGAGAGGGAGTAGTCTACCAGTGTGATTTTAATGTTCTTGCCATCTATTCTTCCTTTGAAAAGAAAAGCCTTCCGTTTCATTGGCACATTGGCCTATTTTCAAACTGGCACATTATCACTGTTTCGGCTTGCGTCTCTTGGGTTTGCCGTATTTGATTCGCATCAGTACCACATGACGCACCTTATTATTTACCTTTTTATTTTTGTCGCTCTTTTCATGAAAAGCTCCCCCACCCTCCGAAGGCTTGGTAATTTTCAACCGGATATTTCGGGTAATTTTCTTTTCGAGTTCGTCAGGAGTCAACACATCCGAGATCTCAAGTTCTTCGGGTAACTCGTGCATCGAAATCTGATACTGCATCAACTCTTCCACTGCCAGCTGACGTTCCTCTTCGGCGGGCGACACCAGCGAAATGGCGGTCCCTTCTTTGTCGGCACGACCCGTACGACCAATCCGGTGAATATACAACTCGGGTTCGTCGGGCATATCGAAGTTTATCACATGCGACACATCGGCAATATCAAGTCCGCGGGCAATCAAATCGGTCGCAATCAGCACCCGGTACGAACCCTCCTGAAAACGCCTCACCGTTTCGAAGCGGTTATTCTGCGCCTTGTTGGAGTGAATCACCCCGATCTCGTCGGGAAATACTTCGGAGATGCGTTCATAGATACTGTCCGCCAGTTTCTTGGTCAGGGCAAACACCAGCACGCGTTTGTATTGTTTGTTATGCGAAAGCAACAGCTTCAGCATATTAATTTTTGAATTGAAATTGGGTAACAGATAAGCGCTTTGCGAAATCTGATCCAGAGGAGTTCCCATCGGCGCCGCCTCAATACGTTCGGGTGCATCGAAGAAATCGTCCATGAGCGCCCCCACCTCCTCGGTCATGGTTGCTGAGAAGAGTAGATTCTGTCGTTTGGTCGGCAACAGGTCGAACACCCGTATCAGTTGCGGACGGAAGCCCAAATCCATGATTTCGTCCACCTCATCGATAATCAGCCGCTTTACCGATTTCAAACGAATTATCCCGTTCAGCGTCATATCGAGCAAACGACCCGGTGTTGCTACCAGCAAATCGACACCATCCTTCACCTGCAATGCCTGTTTCGACATATTTACACCGCCATACACTCCAGCAATGCGGATATTCATGTAGGCTGCCAGTCTCTTAGCCTCTTCCTCCACCTGCAGCACCAGCTCACGGGTAGGGACAAGTATCAAAATTTGAGGATGTTTCTCTTTGGTGAATTTCCATTGACGCAAACAGGGAAGCAAAAAAGCGATTGTTTTTCCGGTACCCGTTTGGGCAATGCCCACCACATCGCGTCCCGACATGGCCACCGGGAAAGCCTTTTCCTGAATGGTTGTAGGATGAACGTAACCCGAATCGTCAAGCGCGTTGAGTAAAGGGGTATTGAGATTCAATTCTTTAAATGTAGTCATGGGCTATTGTCAATTGGGGTGCAAAGGTAGTCATTTTTACCCGTATTCCAGACACCTTATTTTCTATTTCTCTAAAAGACAAATCCCTAATAACGTGCAAAAGCCACCGTATTTCGCAATGCGGTGGCCTCTTTTTAATCATAAAATAAACTAAAATCCTATATTATCCAAAGAGCGAATTTGAATATCTGCGTTATTTATAAGAAAACTACTATCCCACAATCTTTTGACTAAATTATTTACTACTTCGACTTTGCTCTTCGCTCGAAGCGGTAGATCGATTGGCACGCGTCTTAAATGTATCTTTTCCAAAACGGTAGCTAAACGAAACATTTAGCGTACGGCTGTCCCAATGGTTGTACACATTGAAATCGATATTACCGTATTTTGCAAACCCCCCGCCTTTATTGGTGTTGAAGATATCATCTACCGATACCTTAAGAGTAGCCTGCTTATTGAACAGACTTTTTTGCACTCCGAAGTCGATAGAATATTGTTCGTATGCACTAAAATTACCCCAGAGTTGTTTGGAACGATAACGTCCGGCCACCTCCATACTTATATCGCACGGCAGTGTAAAACTCTGGGTCGAATTAGCATTAAAGCCCCAACGTTTGAATTTATCGGCAACGGCATCGTTCGATGTTACCGATTTGTACATGACAATTGCTGTTGCATTGAAATGCCACCATTTTGTAATATCCAACTGAACTGTTTGAGAGGCATTCAGATCAATCGCTTTGCTCAGATTCTCCCGGGTTTGGTACATCACCTTAGTAATATCATTTTGTCTGATTATATCGGTAAACAGGTCATTGGTATGATTCATACCCAATGAGGTAATGAATTTACTTTTATAGGTGTAGTTCAACCCAAGCGAATGGGTAAACTGCGGACGGATGAATGGGTTACCCTGATTGTAGGTGTACTGATCGACCAACCACATAAACGGATTAAGAATCTGGTAGCTCGGACGACCGATACGGTAACTATAGGTCAACCCCAGCTGGTTGTCCTGATTCAGATCACGTTTGATAAATAGAGAGGGGAACAAATCGGTATAATGTTTGGTATCCACCCGGTTCATCGATTTGGAATCACCTTTAGAATTGGTATTTTCCACACGCAAACCGAGTTGTAACGATGTTTTACCGAACTGTCCTCTGGCACTAAGGTAAGCTGCATTGATATTTTCGGTATAAAGGAACTGGTCATCCGGTTTCAGACCTGTATTCCACACCGTATTGGTCGGATCGTCGACGGTAAATTTTGATTGACTATTTGTACGTACAAAACTGGTTTTCAGTCCTCCTTCAACCGAGAATGCTTTACCGATTGGATGTATGTAGTCGGTTTTGGCGGTGAATATATTGATGACCCGGGGCTGATATCCGAGTATGGCCGAGTTAATATTCATATCCTCTCCATTGTCGTCTACATAATTTCCATACTGATTATTCACTGAATGATATTTGAACCGGGCATAATCGGCATCAATCGTTAACGAGCGTCCGGTACTATCAATATCCCATTTATAATTTCCGTTGAATGTCACATTATTCCAGTGTTCGTCTTCGCTCGATTTGGTATGAAGAGCCGAGTCAAGTTTCATTGTACTGTTGAAGAAAGATGTCACAGAATTATTCTTACCATCACCAGAACCATTGGAACCCCGAACCATAAAACTAACCACATGGTTTTTTGCTATATAATAGTCCGTTCCGATTTTATAATTATGTCCACTCCCATGGTTATCACTGTGGTTATATATTTGTTGTACGGCTCCCACGTAAGGACCTGTCACATAATTTCGGGTAGCATCCATCGTATTCCATCCGCGCCATTCGTTGAACGAATAGTTGCCATAGACATTCAGTTTGCCGAAGTTCATATTCAGATCGAGGCCGATATTTTCTCCAAGCTTGTTGCCATAAGAAGCTCCAGTGTAGACACTTCCATTGAAGCCCGTACGTTTATTGTGCTTTGTTTTGATGTTGATAATTCCCGAATTACCTTCAGCATCGTAACGGGAAGAGGGATTTTCAATCACTTCGATTCGTTCGATATCTTTGCCCTGCATACCCTTCAGGAGGGTTGCCAACTGATCAGCTGAAACGTAAGTCGGTTTATCATCGATCATAACCTTCACGCCTTCTTTACCTTTCAGGCTAATGTTATTGTTATTATCAACCGTTACTCCCGGAGTCTTTTTCAAAATATCCATCACATTTTCGGAAGCGGTAGTAATAGAAGCTTCGGGGTTTATCACCATTTTATCGGCTTGCTGCTCGATAAATTTACGTTTGGCAACCACAGTCGCTTCTTTCAACATTTGTGCACTTTCCACTAAAACTACATTTTTTTGAATATCTTTTTTGCCATTCAGTGCAAACTGTTCGGTTTCGTATTTCTTGTAGCCCACCATAGATACCGACAGGATGTAGGTCCCGTCATGTACCTTGTCAATTACAAAGTCACCGGCACTGTTACTTTCACTGCCTTTGATCGGCAATTTGGTTTTTGCATTAATGAGAGCCGCGGTTGCAAATTCAACCGGACGATGATTCTGGTCCAGGATCCGACCTTTGATAGTTCCATCTGCTTTTACGATTCCGATACAGATCATCGCGAGGAACATAACACTTGCAATTCGTTGCAAACAAGTCTGTGTTGCCATAAAATTTGATTGTTTATTTCATTACCATTTTCTAAAAACAGAAGAGTAGCGGATCCATTTCTACTCTCCCGTTCTGCATTTTGTCTGTTAGACGTCAGCGTATATACGTTTGGATGACTATTATGTTTTTTTTAGATTTGAAACTTCCTAATATTTACTCTGCTCGCACCACACCGGTTCCGTGTTTACTAAGGTGCTTCACTACCGGATTACCTTTGTATGTGACATTTCCCGTGCCGCTGGCTTCGATCGAAATTTCTTTATCGGCATAGAGCGTTACATTACCCACTCCGGCAAGATGAGCCGAAAGGACTCCGGTTTTGAAATCACCGGCACGAAGATTTCCGGTTACTGCATTACGAATATCGGCACGATTCGCTTTTCCAGTGAGCTGCACATTTCCGACTGCCGAAAAATTACCCTCAAACACACCACAATCGAGATCGAGCGAAATATTGCAGGCTGCGGATACTGTCATTTTAAGCGAATTAAACTTCAAAACATTCTTCGTTCGAATATTGCCCACAGCCTTAAAATAAGCGCTATTCAAATTCCGGACAGTAATATAAATCGCCATATCCCCTTGATTATCTCGAAACTCCGTCGTCTTTACAGTAAGCTTATTACCCACATTGGTTACCTCAAAATATTTCGACACGTCGCGATCCGACTCTACTCTCACAGCTTCTTTATCTCCCTGAATCAGATATACACTTCCAACAATAGACACATCAAGCTCGGAAAAAGCTCCGACCGGGATTTCTTTGACCACATCGGCAGCCCGGAGGCTGAACGGAACGATCAACAAACAGATCAATCCCACCACTAATTTTTTCATAATGCTTTGTTTTTAATTATTTTTTTAAAGTAATTACTGTGCTTCTACACTCCCGATAATATTTTTTTGAATATCAATTTTTTGAGGATGCCCCTTGTAAATAACCTTTCCCAATCCATTGGCTTTGACCTTAATTGACTTGGAAGCATATACTTCAACATTAGCCACTCCGCTTAACCAAACATCGGCTTCATCGGCCAACAGATCACCCAACTGAACATTCCCTACTCCCGTTGCATTAATTATCAACTTATTCGTCTTTCCTTTGGCATCCAACCACCCCACTCCGGTATAATCCACATTCAACAATTTACAATGCAACAAAACAGAAGCTCGGCCCATCGACTCCATTGAGAAGTCGAGCGTATCGGTTTTCAGTTCATTGGTACAGGTCACCGCCCCTCCGTCTGTGAACCGCACCGATTTCAGGTGATTCACCGTGATGTAGAGGCTCATCTCCGAACGCTTCCTCCAACTAAAATCGGCGGTCGACGTGATGGTTAATTTATTGCCTTCATTTTCGAGTTCTACCGTACTGAATGTTGTTGTATCCGTTACAATCCGGACACTTTCGGTATCTCCCTGCGTTAAAAATATATTTCCGACACCCCTCAGCTCTATAGCAGAAAAAGAGCGAACCGGAAAATCTTTTGAAACGAGATTGCCGGCCGACAAACTATTACAGGCAAAAAAGGCACATAACACACCAACAAGAATTTTAACAGGATGATAGTTCATTGTAATTTGATTTAAGAAATTAAACGCCTCGCCGCCCCGTTTCTGAAACCGACGACATAAAGATGACGAGCCCGAGGTGAAAACATAACATTGATTTTTATTTTTGCTTTAAAATTTCAAGCCAGATTTATTTCATAATCTTTGGGTAATATAGCTAGCATCAGCTCATCTCCGAATTTGCATTGCATACCCGTTAGTATATTAGAGGTGGTTTATGGGAATGCTCTCTTCGTTCGGGCGAAGGCATCACCATCGACGAAAACGGTCAGTTCTCCCTCAAACTCGTTCACTCCTCCGGCAAGAGACAGCTGTTGTTATATAAGTTCACGCAAGAAAAACTACTCGGCCTTAACTAAGCCGGTACCGTGTTTACTGATATGTTTCACTGCCGGATTGCCTTTGTACGTAATGTTGCCCGTGCCATGCGCGTCGATCGAAAGCTCCTTATCGGCATACAACGTTATGTTGCCTACTCCTGAAAGATAAACAGAAAGAGTTCTGGCTTTCAAATCGCCGGCGCGCAGATTGCCGGTTGCCGAATTATGAATAACGGCATTGTCCACATCGCCCGCCAGATTCACATTACCTACTGCCGAGAAGTTACTTTCAAACAGGCCACAATCAAGATCGAGTGTAATATTTCCTGCAGCAGAAGCCGTTATTTTCAACGATCGGGACTTCAAAACATTTTGGGTCCGAATATTACCTACAGCCTTAAAATAAGCGCTATTCAAATTACGAACGGTGATATAGATGTCCAGTTTTCCATGCCAGTTACGCAATCCTTTTGAGGTTATCGTAAGTTTATTACCCGCATTATTTACCTCAATGTAATCAGACGCGTCACGATCCGATTCTATCCTTACGGCTTCTTTATTTCCCTGAAGCAGATAGACATTACCAACTGTACGCACATCCAAATCTGAGAATGTACCGACCGAAATTTCTTTGACTACGTTGGCTGCCCGGAGACTAAACGGGACGATCAATAAACAGATCAGCCCTACCATTAATTTTTTCATACTGTTTGTGTTTTGATTGTTTATAACGATATTTATTGAGCCAAAACGCTGCCGACACCTTCTTTATGAATATCGGTCTTCCTGGGATGGCCCTTATATATAACTTTTCCAATACCATTGGATTTAATCGTAATTGCATCAGAAGCATACACTTCAACATTGCCCACTCCACTAAAACGAACATCAGCTTCGTTAGCCAGTAGATTAGACAATTGCACTTGTCCCACTCCTTTAGCATCAAGCATCAATTTGATTGCCTTGCCTTTAGCCTCAAATTTACCTACACCAGCAAAATGGACATTCAATAATTTACACTGTAACGCAATGGATGCCTTGCCTACCGATTCCATTAAAAAATCGAGCGTATCGGTCTTCAGTTCATTGTTGCTGGTCACCACGCCCACATCATTGAAGCGAACAGACTTCAAATGATTCACCGTGATGTAGATATTCATTTCCGAACGATCTCTGTGGCTAAAATCAACGGTCGAACTGATCGTCAATTTATCGCCTTCATTTTCGAGCTCTACCGTACTGAATATTGTCGTATCCGTTTCAATCCGGACACTTTCGGTATCGCCTTGGGTTAAAAATATATTTCCGACACCTTTCAGCTCTATTGCAGTAAAAGAGCGAACCGGAAAATCTTTTGAAACAAGATTGCCAGCCAACAAGCTATTACAAGCTAAAAAGGCACATAACACACCAACAAAAAATTTAACAGGATGATAGTTCATTGTAATTTGATTTAAAAAAAATAAACGCCTCGCCGCCCCGTTTCTGAAACCGGCGACATAAAGATGACGAATTTACATTAAAAACATAACATTGATTTTGATTTTTATTTTTGCTTTAAAATTTCAAGCCCGATTTATTTCATATCTTTGCACAATATAGTTTGCATCAGCTTATCTCCGAATTTGCATTGCATACCCGTTAGAATATTAGAGGTTGTTTATGGGAAAAAGGTTGTTGGTCTCTCACTTCTTTACTCTGATTCTCTTCTTGATAGGAATCAACCACACGCTTTCTGCTCAAAAGTTACAAGAAACAACCATTCTGGACGGGCGGGTAATCGATGTACAAACCAACGAAGGCATTGCGTTTGCCACATTACTTTCTCTCCGTTCCGGAGATGGAACCATCACCGACGAAAACGGTCATTTCTCCCTCAAACTGGTTCGTTCTACCGGAAAAATAAAATTGTCATGCGTCGGATACAAAACCGACACCATACAATATCGCAAGGAACATTCCAGTAAGTTGATTTTCAAACTAACCCCAAAGACACAGCAACTTCAGGAAATCACCATCAAACCGACAAAAAAGCGTTACAAAAACAAAGGGAACCCCGCTGTAGAGCTAATAGAAAAAGTAATTGCGCATAAACCGGACAACCATCAGGGTACATGGCAATTTCTCGAAAACAAGAAATACGAGAAAATCATCTTCGGACTCAGCAACTACACCTCCAAGTTCCGGCCCGAAAATACGCCGAAAAGTTTTCATTTTCTTTTCAATCACACCGATACCCTCTCCATGAAAGGTAAAAAATTATTACCTCTCTACATTCAAGAGAAACTGTCGGACAACTACTTCAGTAAATCGCCCACGCACGAAAAAGAGGTGGTGAAAGCAACCAAAACGGTTGACTACGGTAAATATTTCAGCATGGATGGTATTTCCGTCTATCTGAAAAATATTTACGAAACCATCGATTTGTACGACAACAACATCAGCTTCCTGACCAATCAGTTCGTAAGCCCCATTGCCAATGCCGCACCGACTTTCTATAAATATTTCATAATGGACACGGTGCAGCTGGAAAACGTGCGTTGCGTACGACTCTATTTTTCGCCACGCAACAAGACAGACATGCTCTTTCAGGGCGATCTTTACATTACGCTCGACAGCTGTTACGCCGTAAAACAGGCCGACTTTTCGGTCAACCGCGAGATCAATCTCAACTGGGTAAAAGAAGCAAACATCAATTTACTCTATAAAAAAGAGAGCAAACAAGGTTGGCTTTTAGAGTCGGACAAGGTGGCTATTGACTTCGGATTGGCCAAAACGGAACTGGGCGTGTACGGACAACGAACCACCACTCACAACGACTACAAAACCGACACTCCGCACGACGAAGCGTTTTACAAAAATGCACTCGCAGAAAACGACAGTGCGGCACTATACTCCGACAGTTACTGGGTTATTAACCGTCCGCAACCGCTCACATTTCCCGAACAAGGCATCTACACCATGATCGATAGCCTAAAGCAGGTACCAACCTTCAAACGTTCGATGGATTTGGTGTATCTTTTGCTCTACGGTTACAAATCGTTCGGATCCATTGCTATCGGCTCCATTTACAATTTTGCGGGCTATAACCCGGTCGAAGGCTATCGCTTCCAGTTCGGAGGTAAAACTACCAGCCAGTTCAGCGAACACCTCTACCTTTCGGGCTACGGGGCTTACGGCTTGCGTGATAAAACGTGGAAATACTCCTTTACAGGAGCCATCGGCCTCAACTCGAAAAGCATCTTTCGTTTTCCGGCAAATTACCTGAAATTCAGTTATCAGTACGATGCCAAAACACCGGGCAACGAGATGTCGCTCACTCAGAGTTATAACTTCATAGCCGCCCTCACCAGGGGAAATTACGACAAGTTTTTTTACAACCGGATTGTGCAGATCGAACAGTTGCACGAATACCCGAGCCATTTCTCCTACACGCTGGGCTATCAGTACGCACAAGAAACCCCTCGCGGAATGTTGTATTTCAACTATTCGGACTACAGTCGGCATCAAAACGACAAAGCCTATCTACCGGTATCGGAGTTCTATTGCAAACTACGCTTTGCTCCTCACGAAAAATATTATCAGGAACAGATGAGCCGTTTCGCCATGCCGACCAGTTACCCGATTCTGGAACTGGAGTACAAAATCGGAAACAAAAAATTTGGGAGCGACTACAACTATCAGAAACTTCGGTTCACGGCATTCAAAAGGTTCAAACTATCGGTACTGGGGTATTCGAATGTCACGCTGGAGGGCGCGAAGCTATTCGGAACGGCACCCTATCCCTTGCTATTCATCCATCAGGCGACACAAAACTACATGTTTGACGACACAAAATACAACATGATGAATTTCCTCGAATTCGTCAGCGATCGTTATGCCGCCCTGACTATCGATCACAATTTCAACGGCTTTTTTCTGAACAAGATTCCGTTATTCAAAAAACTAAACTGGCGTGAGGCCGTTACCTGCAAGGTGCTGTATGGAGATGTTGGCACCAGAAACAATCCGGCCTATAATGATCAACTCTTTCGCTTCCCCGAAAACAGCGATGGCAGCGCAGCCACACACAAACTGGGGCGTACTCCCTACGTAGAGGTAAGCGCCGGGATCGGGAATATTTTACGTATCTTCCGCATCGATTTTGTCAAACGGCTGACTTATCTCGACAATCCCGATATCTCCGATTTCGGCATACGTGCCAGTATGAAGATGGACTTTTGATTTGAAAAGGTGAAAGTGTGGGTGATGCGAGTTCCGACTCGCATTAAATTCGGAAATAGTTGAAAGCTGGAATATTGACATATTAAACTGAGAATCAGCGAAGCTAAATTTGAAATTGGCTGTTCTTTGTTCTTTGCTCTTTATTCTTTGTTCTAAAAAATGAAACATCAGAAAACAAACGCGGCACGCATTCTCGACCGCATGAAAATTACATACGAACTGGTTGCCTACGAGGTAGATGAAAGTGACCTGAGTGCGGTGCATGTTGCCGCACAACTCGATCAGAATGTAGAACAGGTATTCAAAACTATCCTTCTGAGGGGCGACCGCAACGGAGTATTCGTCTGCATCGTTCCGGGAGCCGAAGAGGTAAACCTAAAACTGGCGGCTTCTGTTTCGGGCAATAAGAAAGCGGAAACAGTTGCCATGAAGGAACTGCTTCCGCTTACAGGTTACATCCGGGGTGGTTGTTCTCCTCTCGGAATGAAAAAGCCCTACCCTATTTATTTACACTCGTCGGCCACTCAATTTCCGTTTATCTATATCAGCGCCGGACAACGTGGCTTGCAGCTCAAACTTGCGCCGGCCGATCTGATAAAAGCGGTAAATGCGACGGTTACAGAGTTAATCTAATCAAATTTTACTGTTTTCACTTTACCATCCGAAAGGGTAACAACAACCGTTTTGGCCTTATCGTCGACCACTACACGCTTCACCGGATTCAGTTGTTGGGCGGTCCATTTTTGATTGCCGTTTTTCCACAACATCAGCGTAACATACACTTTTTTGTTGTCGTTGGCCGGACTAAACCGATCGAACGCATCGATCACTGCACTTTCATTGGCCACCGGATTCAGCCCTTTCGTTCGAACCACTTCGGATCCTTGCCATCCTTTGAGCGGAATCATCGCCAACTGGTATTTTCCGTTATTGATAACATGCACCTCTTTTCCTTCAATTTTACGAATCTCATCTTTAATGGGAGCTCCTATTTGCGGCAGCGAATAATGTCCCAGACGAACATCTACCATTTCCGTTCCGGTCAATACATCTACCCGTAAAATACCATCGGGCAATGGGATGTCGGCCAGTCTAAAAGATACATTTTTATTAAATTCCATCTCTACATCACGATAATAGATTCCATTTTCATAACGTTTGAAGTTATAGAGATGCAAAGGTTCCCATTGGTTTGCCGAAGCTGATTTCACCATATAATTCATCGATACCTCTCCGTTTTTACCATCCGCCTGCCAGGGGAAAGCGCTGTTGTAGGCCAGCCGGTTATACGATTCCTCTGCGCGGAATGGTTCGGATGCTTTGTCCATCTTCACATTGCACCACGCGCGTAACTCGGCGGCTCCGATATTGGGGTAATCGGTAACCAGAATATGCGGTCCCTTTTCAAACAAATTGACCACTGTTCCTTTGGCAAGCTCTTTGGTTGCCCATGGGCCTTCGTTTTCGGTAGCGTTCCAATACGGGTTGCTTTCGGGCAAAAACAGTCCGAGAAACGCCTTAGCACACCAGTACACACTTCCACGGCAGCTATACGACTGCACGGCAGCATCAAAAGGCCCGTAAAAACCTAAAGTCGGCACATTATCTTTCAAGAAATCGGGATTCCGAAGAAATTGAAGTAAAGCTCCGGATGCAATACGCCTCATCCATCCATAATTGGTCGAAGGATCGTTCTCAAAACCCATAAACGAAAATGGCGCCGTGGCTCCGAAACGGTAGGTAATGCTACGTCCCCACATAATCATATCGCCATTGCGGCCAAACATGTAGGGATAGGTCGACTTCATCGGTTTGAAATTCTCGGCAAATTTGGCAGCATATTCGGGATAATATTTTTTACCGAAATATTCAGACCAGAACATACCGTACATCTGAAATGCCCACATGCTGTAATAATCGTAGGCCGGACGGTCGTTGTACCAGCCATCGCCATCGTAGTGAGCAAGAGATTTCTGAAGATATTCGGTGAGCAAAGCTTCGTTCACTTTGTAACCTTGATCTTTATAAAAACTAAGAATGAAAATATTGAAGAATTTCCAGTTTTGCGGAACGGTAGGACCGTCGCCGTAACTAACCATCAACGACTCCAAAGCATCCTTCTGCTCCTGCGTCAGGGGATTCCATAAAATTTCGGGAATGGCAAATAAAGAGACAGATAAGCCTCCGAATTCAACCAGATTCTGATGGGGACCCATATTTGCAGTGCGGTGCTTGACGTAAGTTGGGCTCGAAGGATCGCTCAACCGGATAAGTTGATGGCGGTAGTAATCGGCTACTTTAATACCATTTATTTCAAGTTCAGGATTATCCTTCAAAAGAGGAGCTGCCATAAACAAGGTACGGCACAAACCCTCGAGTTTGGCTGTCGGAATCTGGCTGTCGTTGCGGGGATAACTTTTACCTTCCTGCTTGGGGAAATACATCGGATCGTCCAGCGTTTTTACATAACTAAAAGCACCCTTTAGCAAATAGAGGGACGCCTCTTTCCAGTGCTCACGGGTCATGCCCGAGTATGGACTCTTTTTAAAATTGAGATTATCAACTTTAAAAACGGTTGAACCGGCCTCTTGTTTTTGTGCAAATGTAGATACGCACATGCACACTGACAACAAACCGGACAGAATAAACTTAAAAAACAGATTGACTTTCATGGCAGGTATTTTCTATAAATTTTGTATCCTCAAAGTTATCCCGAACCGTTGAAAACAAGGACTAAAATCATTTCAATATTGGACAAAATATGTTCAAAACCTATGCTAACTGATGCGAATCCCTGTATTCACGAGGTGTCACTTCAAATTCTGCTTTGAAACAACTGCTGAAATATTTCGGATTATTGAATCCTAATGCATACGCAATTTCAGAAATAGGATCGTTGGCACTTACCAACATTTCGCAGGCATGTTTCAATCTTACGTTACGAATAAATTCACCGGGAGAGAGATCGGTCAAGGCTTTCAGTTTGCGGTGCAGGGTAGATTTGGAGCTATTCATCGCATCTGCAAAGTGGTCGAAATCGAAATTAAAATCGGACATATGTTGCTCTACCACCAGCACAGCCTTTTTCAAAAATTCCTCATCCAACGAACCGTAATGCATAGCCGAAATATTGACCTCCTTATTTTTCCGGAAGTCTCTGACATTCTGTTTTTTTCGATTGACCAGATTATTGACACGAGCCTCCAGCACCTTCAGGTCGAATGGTTTGGGCATATATGCATCTGCTCCGGCATTAAAATAATCCACCTGATCGTCGGCCGAACTTTTTGCCGTAAGCAGAAAAATATCGATATGACTTGTCGAAAGATCGGATTTAACAGTCCGGCACAGTGTCAATCCGTCCATTTCAGGCATCATTACATCCGAAATAATCAGATCGACAGGATATTCCTTTATGATATTCAACGCGTGCAGCCCATTGGTGGCGCTGTACACCGTAAATCTATCGGATAAATGATCGACAATAATCTGGCTGAGTTCTTTGTTATCTTCCACCACCAAAATATTGTAAGAAGCGTGCTCGGGCTCTTCTATAACTGAGGTTTCATTCACATCTGTTGCCTTTTCAAAAACCGGAGTCTGCGGTGAAACTTCGGCATCCTCCGTTGCGAATTCCTCTTCGGTAAAGGCATTCTCTGACACTGGAATTTCAAAGGTAAAAGTAGTCCCCTCGTGCAGCTTACTTACCACATTGATCTCACCCTTATGAATTTGCAGTAAATCGCGCACCAACGACAAACCAATACCATTGCTCTGGCTTTGATCGGAGGAGTTACTGATATAAAAACGGGAGAAAATATGCGGTAAATCTTTTTCGTGTATTCCTTCGCCGGTATCGCTTACCGCCAGTTGTAAAAAGGTCAAACCTTCCTGAGTCGGGAAATTCATCTTCACAATAATACTTCCTCCCGAGGGTGTAAATTTGAATGCATTGGACAAGAGATTATAGAGCACCTTATCCAGTTTATCGGGATCGAACCAAGCGACAAAATTACCAAACGGACTTTCTACTGCAAACGAAATATTCTTTTCCTTAATAAGTGGCTGAAAGTTGGTGTAGCACACTTCACGCACAAACGACACAACATCGCCTTTCTTTACTTTCAGCTTCATGTTACCAGTATCAATTTTCCGGAAAGCCAAAATCTGCTTAATCAGGCGACGTAGTCGATTCACATTGTTCCGAATGAGTTCTATCTGATTCCTGTCAGTCGACGATTTGGTCTGCATTTCATCTGTCAGCAGCGAAATAATGGTCAATGGCGTCAGCAAATCGTGTGAAATATTGGTAAAGTAGCGAAGTTTGGTCTGCGCCAGCTCTTCCGACTTTTCTTTCTCAATATGCGAAATACGCAACTCATTACGCAACCGCATCCTGTTGAACAAAAACCAGGCGATGCCTCCGGCAATAATCAAATAGAAGAGATAGGCCCACCAGGTCTGGTAAAAAGGTGGCTTCTTGATAACGGTAAGAGATGTGATTTGGTCGCTCCACTGACCGTTTTCATCCGTTGCTTTAACCTCAAACGTATATCGACCGGGCGCCAGATTGGCATAGTTGACAAAATGACGGCTATTGCCCAGGTAAATCCACTCTTTATTAATCCCCACCAAACGGTAGGCATACTGAATTTTATCGGCCGACGTAAAATTGAGTGTCGAAAACTCAATACTAACATCGTCATCGGTATTCTTAAGAATTAACGCATTCTCTTCAGCTTCATACTGTTTGTCATTTTCCGTTTCAAAAATGGACTGATTCTTCACCTGAATATCCGTAATCACCACCTTAGGCTTCATCCGGTTAGTCGTCGATACCACATTCGGAGCGAATGAACACAATCCATTGTTACCACCAAACAACATGGTACCATTAGAAAGTTTCACCGCTGCATTTTGGCGAAAGGAGGTCACCATAACACCATCACTTTGTGTATAATAGGTAGTGGTATGCGACGCCGGATTAAACCGAATTATTTTTTTAATTGTGGATATCCACAACGCACCAGCGTTATCTTCCACAATATCGAAAACGGCTTCTTCGGTAATACCATACTGTTGACTGACATCGTGCATGGAGTTGTTTCGTTCATCATAAAAATAGATGCTACCCACACGGGTACCGAGACTGACATTTCCGTTGCGTTGGCAACAGATGGACTGAATAGAGTTATTGGGCAAATTACCTTCGCTTCGGTTGAACGAAATAGCTTTCACAATCGCTCCCTTACGATCGCGTTGATACTTCACCACCCCCTGTTTGTCGCTTCCTACCCAAATATTATGTTTGTTATCTTCACTAATTGCAGTAATATTCGGAATTGCTTTTACCAGCTTAATCGCATCCTCACCCATCGACCTACAATATACACCATTATCGGTTCCAATCCACACATTTCCGTACGAATCTTCAAACAGGTTAGTAATGGTCACCGATTTTACGGGCAATTTTATGGTTTCCGGAGCCGATGATTGCTGCTTGTCACTCAGAATATAAATCATCGGATTTCCCTCTTCGCAAATCCAAATCTGATGGTGACGTTGCAAATGTTTTATGGTACTGATACTTTTTATGGCTTCAATCACCGGAATGCGGGCTTTGGATATTTTCCCGGTTTGCGGATTCAACACGTATAATCCATAGCGATTCAATGCCGTATAGATAAATCTGTCGGCTGTTTCACAAAGTCCAATCACAATAGGGATCGTCCCGGTTTCCACTTTAATATTAGTCAAAGGATTGGTTTGTATCGACAAATTATTAAAGTTGAGCGTAAAAATACCGTCACCAATAGAGCCCAACCACAAATTTCCCTGATTATCTTGCACAATTTCGTGAAACAATTTGTAATAGGGTTCGGGAAACATATCATCGGAATGAACGACACTGTATGTGTTGCCGTCTTTTTTTTCCATCACAACCAAACCGGTAAAGGTAACCACCCACACGTATCCAAATTTTTTATCCCGAAGCAAACTATATGAAATATCAGGGAATGCTATTTTCTTTCCATTCTGAATTACAGAGAGCTGTTTGAAAGGATTCCCCGGCAAGCGTTTCAAATCCATAGAATAGATTCCTTCTCCCCAGGTACAAATAAGAAAATGGTCGGGGTAGTCCTCTATCATGTTGAATGGATCACCCATTCCCGAAAATGGGGGAAACGGTTCGAATTGAAGCTTCTCAGGATGAAAGAGCGAGATGCCGTGATTGTTAATCATCACCCAGATTCTCCCTTTCGAATCTTCATACAGCTTAATAATGTTGTTACCAGAAATATGGCATCGACCCTTTACATTTGCTCCGAATCGGACACTGCGTCCGTCGGGATAAATGCGAATGAGACCATTATTCCCGGTTCCCACCCACATGGTTCCCTGTTTATCCTTGACTATGGAATTCACTTTATCCTTTCCCACATACTGATTATTGAGTGGCTGGATACGGTAATTTTTCTTGTCGATAATATTAACCCCGGCAAGTGTACCAACCCATATCCGGTTATAATCATCTTCGGCAATAGTCTGAACGCTATTATTGGTAAGCCTGTTGGGATTTGTGGAACTCGAGCGAAATATTTTGATACTGTATCCATCAAAACGGCATAGTCCATCCTTACTACCAAACCACAGGTAGCCTTCCTTGTCGTTAAAGAGGCGATTTATAGAGTTGGATGGCAATTGATCGATATATGGGAAATGTTGGAATGAAAAATTGGCAGTACGTCCAGCCGAAAAGAACGGTATTGCAAAGCAGTACAGTATTATAGAAAATTTCAACTTATTTCTCATCGGTTTAGATTTGAATATTCAATATTAGCGAACAATCAGAATACAAAAGTCTAAAATATATTCACAAATGTAAGTGAAATAAGTCAAAAATAGCACTCACAAAGCATTGAATCCCTTTTTGACCTTTTTGAACGAATTACAGACCCCAAAAATTTAAGCCATATTTATATTTGCATCAATATTTTTCACAACCATCCACCTACAAACCCATATTACAATGAATAACACTACAAGCTAACGAGCACCTTGCTCCCTCAAAGAATCATCTCTTGATGATCTACCTCAAATCAATCAAAAATTTAATCTAAAAACACAAACCATGAATGTAAAAAGAAAATTTTTCTTCATTTTGGCTTTAATGATTTGCTGCTTACCGTCATTTAAAGCCATCGACAATGGTATTTCTGCTCAGACCTCCCAGCAAAAAGCAAGCTCCGTAACTGGAAGAGTCAAAGATACGAAAGGCGAGCCTGTTATCGGAGCAAGTGTCCGAATTAAAGGCACTACGACTGGAACCATTACTGATGTAGACGGTAATTTCACACTGCCAAATGTGCACGCTAACGCGACATTGGTCATTTCCTATATTGGTATGACCTCCCAAGACATTGCACTTAACAATAGAAAATCAATTGATGTAACATTGCAAGAGTCTGCCGTCGGCATGAACGAAGTCGTAGTCGTTGGTTACGGGACACAAAAAAGATCGGACATAACCGGTTCCGTCACATCCGTCTCCAAGGATCGATTAAGCAATTTACCGGTAGCCAACCTCTTTCAATCCATTCAAGGAGTTGCAGCTGGCGTAAATGTCACTCAAAATTCCTCCATCCCGGGTGACGCATCAAGTGTACTGGTACGAGGAAAAAATTCAGTATCTTTGAGTAATTCACCACTATTGGTTGTCGACGGAGTTGCCATGTCAATGGATGCTTCTGTCAACGACATTAATCCGAATGACATTGAATCGATAGAGATTCTGAAGGATGCATCAGGTGTTGCCATATATGGTGTACAAGGCTCAAACGGTGTTATTCTGGTCACCACTAAACGCGGCAACTCCGCATCTCCGAAAATCAGATATGGCGGTTATGTCGGTTTTTCAGAAATCGCCCATATTCTTAAACCCGGCTCCACATCCCAATTACTTGAACGTTATGCCGAATATGCTCGCATTCAGGTATCACCATTAAACCCCGATTATGGAGGAGTGCGCTATGCAAACGAAGTTGATAACTTTAAAGCTGGCAAAACCACCGATTGGATCGACGAGGCAACACAAGAAGGAGTCATCCAAAACCACAATATTAGTGTAAGTGGCGGTAGTCAAAATGCCAAGTACTACATAGCCGGTGATTTTCTCGATCAAAAGGGTGTTGTAAAAGGCTACAACTACAAACGTTACTCGATGCGTGTCAATATGGATGTAAACCCCACCAAATACTTCACTCTGGGAACAAGCTCGTCGATAGTTGCTCACAATCGCGACGGAGGACGCTCCAACCTACTGAACGCTTCAGCCATGAGTCCTTATGCCAAAGAGTATAACGATGACGGGACATATACTCAATATCCGATGTATTCCGAAACATTGTGGTCGAATCCTATGTTATCGACAACTCTAAACCCGGAACGCCGCTCATTCGATATTTTCGCAAGTGGGTACGGAGAGCTTAACCTGGGAGAAATTTATGCTCCGCTGAAAGGGTTGAAATATCGCCTCAATGCCAACTACACCTACATTCCTTCGCGCAACAACTATTACGAAGGAAAAACAGTTTACAACCAACAAGGATATGGATATATTGACAATCAGGAATCTCAGTATTACCTGATTGAAAACATCTTAACCTACACAAAAGACATCAAGAAACACCACTTTGACTTAACCGGATTATTTTCAGCATCAAGCAAATACTGGCAGGATTCAAGAGCCTCTTCCAGAACGTTTCCAAACGACAACTTAGGCTGGGGAAATTTAGAATCTGGATCAACACAGTCAGTTGAAAGTCAGGCAGACATGCGCCGTCTGCAATCGTGGATGGGTCGTTTGAACTACAACTTCGACAGCCGTTATCTGTTCACGGCAACACTTCGTCGTGATGCGTCCTCGGTTTTCGGCGACAACTCAAAATGGGGTAACTTCCCTTCATTTGCAGTGGGTTGGAATGTTACCCGCGAAAAATTTGCAGCACCTTTTACTGCTGTATTGAATAATTTGAAATTACGCACTTCGTGGGGGTATTCGGGTAACGCGTCTTTGGACGTTTACAGTTCTCTTTCGCAGATGGTATCAAACTCTTTGGCGATGAATGGCGGATCAACAACGGCATTAAAGGTAGGAACCCCTTCACAGGGTATACGTATGGGAAACCCGAATCTACATTGGGAACGCACAAAAAGTTTTAACATTGCAGCTGACTTCGGTTTATGGAGTAATCGGATCTATGGAACGATTGAATACTACAGCCGTACTACAGATGGTATTTTGCTCAGACAGAATCTGACTCAGGTTTCAGGCTACGAAAATGTATACAACAATATCGGTACTATCAACAACAAGGGTATTGAAATTACATTGAATTCTACCAACATCAACACCAAAAACTTTAGGTGGAATAGCACTATTGTGTTTGCAAAAAATACCAACAAATGGGTTGAAGTCTATGGCAATGGCGTTGAAGATTTGAACAATCGTTGGTTTATCGGAAAACCGCTAGGCGTTATTTACGATTATACCAAAGTAGGCATCTGGCAAGAAAGCGAGATTGGCAAGCCAAAAGCACAAGGTGGAAATATCGGTTGGGATGACACTGCATTAGCCGGTGACCTAAAACTCGCAGACTTGAACAACGATGGAAAAATTGATGACAAAGACCGTTCGATTCTCGGACAAACCGATCCGAAATGGACCGGAGGTTTGACCAATACATTCAGCTATAAAAATTTCAATTTGAGTATCTTTGTACAAACATCACAGGGTGCAAAGGGAAACAACAGCGTTATTGGTACTGCTGCCGATGAAATAGGACGCCGCAATGGACCTGCTGAAGTTGGATTCTGGACCCCTACAAACAAAAGCAACGAATGGCGCTCGCTCGGTAATCACTCCAATAGCCACGGTTACGGATTCCCCTGCGATGCAAGCTATACACGTATCAAAGATGTAACAGTAAGTTACAATGTACCATCGAATGCATTGACTAAATTAGGGCTAAGCGCCGCACAAATTTATGTAAGCGGACGTAACCTCTATACATTTACCAACTGGGTTGGTTGGGATCCCGAAGCACGCTACGACGGAAGAGGTTCCGGAAACTGGGACATAAATTACCCTGTCACCCGCGACGTGGTTGTTGGCCTTAATGTAACATTTTAATTGTTAATTTTTTAAACTTAATCCAAAAATGAAAGACTTTAAAATTACAATAGCGGTTATCGCACTAAGTTTGTTTACATTTTCTTGCAGCGACAACTATTTAACAGAGAAGCCATACAGTTTTGACAACACCGGGCACACCGATGCAACAACTGTCAATGCAGAACTTGTAGGGCTGCACCGCACTTTTGCTGAATTGTGGGGTTGGAGTGGTCAGCAGGGATTTCTTTCTTGCTGGCAAATCGGCACGGACGTTTGTTCTGCCGGATCAACACAAGGCGTTGAGAATCCATTCTATCAGTATGCTGATTTGAATGCAGAAAATGCAGGTGTCGCATATCTATGGAAAAAATGCTACGAATTTATCAATAATGCCAATCTGATTATTGCTGCCGTTGGCGAAAACGACAAACCTGCCAATGCCGAAGCTCGTTTCTTCCGTGCTTATGCATACAACATGTTAGTTACTCTGTGGGGTGATGTTCCCTTGATTAGCCAACCAATTACGGTACCTACATTCAACTTTACGCGTCAACCGGTTGCTGATGTAGATAAACTGATTGACGAAGACTTGCAATACGGCATTACCAACTTGCCCGACGTAGGCGCTGCTGCAAAACCAAGCCGTATCAACAAAGACATGGCACGTCAGTTAGCTGCTGAAGCATATTTGCGTATGGGTATGCGCGACAAGAGTTATTTTGCCAAATCAGAACAGTGCGCAACAGCAATTATTGATGGAGGTAAATATCAGCTTATTCAGCAACGCTATGGAAAATTCGTTGGAGAAGGCGGTGATTACTACCGCGACATGTTCCGTTTTGGAAATCAACGCCGTGGACAGGGAAATACCGAAGGTATATGGGTATTTGAAATGGAATACAACAATCAGGTAACTGGTGGAACCGTTGACAATCCACAATTTCGCCGTGTATGGCAACCGGCTTTACATAAAATCGATATTGGTTACACAAACTGCGACTCTCTCGGAGGTCGTGGCAATGGACGTCTTCGTCTGAGCAACTATATGAAATATACGGTTTGGGATGGTTTGCAAGGTGATATACGCAACAGCAATTTCAATATTCGTCGTAAAGTATTTTACAACAAACCCGGCTTTACTGGAGCTACCATTGGTGTAAATGCCAAAGGCTTCAGAGTTGCCCTGACGGCTTCCGATAAAGTAAAAAATGTTACTGTTCATTTAGGAGATGCTGTGATTCCTTATGCTTCGGACAGCCTCGAAGTTCTCTATCCATATTGTACCAAATGGGGAGGCTATGATCCTACCGACGATTTCGGTTATGCTTTAGTTAAGGATTGGGCTATCATGCGTTTGGGTGAAACTTATTTGCTCCGTGCCGAAGCTCGTTTTCGTCAAAACAACTCTACGGGTGCTGCAGACGACATAAACAAACTGCGTGACAGAGCTTTTAAAGTAGCCCGAGTATCTTCTGGGAATGCTACATTGGGAAAAGTAAGCGCATCGGATATTTCGATCGATTTCATCCTTAACGAACGTGCCCGTGAACTGATCGGAGAAGAGAATCGTCGCATGACATTGGTTCGTACAGGTAAACTTGCAAGCCACGTTTCAATGAACGGGGATGTATCGCCCGCTAATAAAATCATTACCGGCTTTGATGCCAACAAACACGTTTTATTGCCAATTCCACTTTCTGAAATTCAACTCAACAAAGACGCTAAATTGACACAAAATCCAGGTTATTGATTTGGGATTGATTAAATAGGTATTAGTTATTCATGGGAGGGAACGCCTTGAGCATTCCCTCCCTACATAAAAAAAGGCTCAGTTCTCTTCGATTGCAGCTCATCCCAAACCGAAATTTTCTCCACAAAATTCTGAATTTTATTGCAAATGACACTAAAAACACACATTGGTTTTCTTATCCTGCTCTTGGGAAATGCTCTTACCATTTTCGCTCAGCCATCTACCGCGAGACAAGAAGTCATTAACATCATCAAGAAAACAAACAATTACTGGCAAAGCACTCATCCTCAACCTGCAAATGCAGCATGGGACAATGCGGCCTACCACACAGGAAATATCGAAGCTTACAAGACTACAGGTATTGAAGCATACCGAACATACTCAGAAAAGTGGGCGGCTCAGAATCAATGGAAAGGTGCAAAATCGGACGATACCACCCATTGGAAATACACCTATGGAGAAACTGACGACTACGTACTTTTCGGCGATTGGCAGGTCTGCTTTCAGGTTTACTGCGATTTGTACAAAATGGCTCCCGACAACATGAAAATTGCCAGAGCGCGCCAGGTGATGGAATACCAGATGAAGACCCCGAACAACGACTACTGGTGGTGGGTTGATGGCTTGTACATGGTGATGCCGGTGATGACAAAGCTATACCATATCACGCACAATGAACTCTACCTCGACAAGCTGCATGATTATTTTGTGTACGCTGACAGTATAATGTTTGATCCGCAGGCCAAACTCTATTACAGAGATGCCCGCTACGTGTATCCTAAACACAAAACAATAAATAGCAAGAAAGATTTCTGGTCACGCGGCGATGGATGGGTTTTTGCCGGCCTGGCTAAAATCATCAATGACCTGCCCAAAAACTACAAATACAGAACTCTTTTTATAGCGCGTTACAAACAGTTGGCACAATCCATTGTTCAATATCAGCAAAAAGAGGGTTACTGGACTCGCAGCCTACTCGACCCGCAACAGGCACCCGGATACGAAACCAGTGGTACTGCATTTTTTACCTATGGACTTCTGTGGGGAATCAACAACGGGTACCTGAAAGATAAGAAATATACGCAGGCTGCCTTGAAAGGTTGGAAATACCTGACCAAGATTGCACTTCAGCCTTCCGGAAAAATAGGATACGTGCAACCCATCGGCGACAAAGCCATTGCCGGTCAGATGCTAAATGAAAACTCAACGTCTAACTTCGGTGTCGGAGCATTTTTGTTGGCAGCTTCGGAAATGGCTAAATTTGCCAAGTAGAATGCCTCTTTGGAAAATTGATAAAAGTCCGTTACAAAACAGCGGACTTTTTTTATGAATCGCCAAACGAATACGTTTCATCTTAAATTTCTTGCCTTTTAACACACTCGGACTACACAACTTCCATTTTTTTTGTCTTATTTTATGTATGATTCCATCTCCCGCATACATTGCTTACATATAAACATCAACTTTTCAAGACACACATCAAAACATTCTAAACGATGAAAAAAACGATTCTTTTTGTTTTAATACTTCTCTTCTTCGTTTGTGGTTCTTCGTTTGTAAATGCCAATGCCTCCAATGGAACATTTACTGCCGGACAAAATACGTTCCTACTCAACAACAAACCCTTTGTGGTAAGAGCCGGCGAGTTGCATTATGCCCGTATTCCGAAGGCATACTGGGATCAACGCATCAAACTGTGCAAAGCCATGGGGATGAACACTATTTGCATCTACCTTTTCTGGAACTTTCACGAACAACAACAAGGCGTTTTTGATTTTACCGGACAAAAAGATGTGGCTGAATTTGTCCGTCTGATCCAGAAAAACGGCATGTATTGCATTCTCCGTCCCGGGCCTTATGTTTGTGCCGAATGGGATATGGGTGGACTGCCCTGGTGGTTGCTCAAAAAACAGGATCTGAAGGTTCGCCGCATATCGGATAATTTCTTCATGGGAAGAGTAAAAATCTACCTAAAAGAAGCGGGCAAGCAACTGGCTCCATTGCAAATACAAAACGGAGGACCGATCATCATGGTGCAGGTAGAAAACGAATACGGCACCTGGGGGGACGATCCAGAATACATGGAAACCATGCGCGACAATATACGTCAGGCAGGATTCGACAAAGTACAACTGCTTCGGTGCGACTGGTCGTCCAACTTCTTCAAATACAAACTCGACGGAGTCGCGCAAGCACTTAACTTCGGTGCCGGATCGAATATTGAAGAGCAATTCCGTAAATTCAAAGAGATGAATCCCACTGCTCCACTCATGTGTGGAGAATACTGGACCGGTTGGTTCGATCAGTGGGGTCGTCCTCACGAAACACGCGAAGTGAGCAGCTTTATCGGCAGCCTGAAAGATATGATGGACAAAAAGATTTCGTTCAGTCTCTACATGGCTCACGGAGGAACTTCGTTCGGACAGTGGGCAGGCGCCAACGCTCCGGCCTATGCCCCAACTACCTCATCGTACGACTACAACGCCCCGATTGACGAAGCGGGAAATCCGACCGATAAATTTTATGCCATCCGCGATTTGCTAAAGAATTATCTTCAAGAGGATGAAACCTTGCCGGAAATCCCGCAGAATCCCGAGAAAACCATTACCATTCCGGCTATCTCATTTGGTTTCACCGCCAACGTTTTCGACAACTTGCCGGTAGCTAAACAGAGCGAAAAGGTGCAGCCGATGGAGAATTTCGATCAGGGCTGGGGCTCTATTCTTTACCGGAAAACCATACCTGCCTGCAACCACACACAACAGCTGGTGTTGAAAGAGCTGCACGACTGGGCAACTGTCTACCTCAACGGAAAAACGATCGGTTCGCTCGACCGTAGGAAAGGCGAAAACAGCATCGAAATTCCGGCACTGAAAGCCGCAGCACAGCTCGACATTCTGGTTGAGGGCATGGGACGCGTCAACTATGGCGAAGCCATCATCGATCGAAAAGGAATTACAGAAAAAGCGACCCTTGACGGGACAGAACTTACAAATTGGAAAATATTCAACCTACCGGTAGATTATGCATTTCAGGCCAAAGCCAGGTTTGCGCAAAAACCTGCAAACGGACCGGCTTGGTACAAATCCTCGTTCGTTCTGAAAGAGATCGGATATACCTATCTCGATATGAGTTCATGGGGAAAAGGAATGGTCTGGGTGAACGGCTACAACCTCGGCCGTTTCTGGAAAATAGGCCCTACACAAACACTTTGCATCCCGGGATGTTATCTCAAAAAAGGAAAGAATGATATCATTGTGCTGGATCTGGACAAGCCCTCGAAAACGGTTGTTGAAGGGTTGAATCATCCGATTCTCGATCGCATTGTAAAAGAGACTAACAAAGATGGCAAGGCAAAAAAGAGCCTTAACCTGAACGGAGCGAACTCTGTTGCTGTGGGTTCATTCAATGCTGAAAACGGTTGGAAAATTATCACGCTAAACGAACCGCTGCAAGGTCGCTATTTCTGTTTGGAAGCCTTGAGTGCACAAAATACGGACGACAAAAGTACATCGGCCGCCGAATTTGAGATAATCGGAGAAGACGGAAAAGCCGTTTCGTCGATTGATTGGAAAGTGGTGTTTGTCGATAGTGAAGAGACGGTAAAAGCTGCCAACGGTGCCGACAAACTCTTCGATATACAGGAGTCGATTATCTGGCAAACAAAAATCGGCGATAAGACAAATCATCCGCATCAGGTAGTGATCGATATGGGCAAACAGGTAAAAGTAAAAGGATTTAGGATACTACCCAGAACCGACAAAAGCAATGTCGGCAAGATAAAAGATTATCGTTTCTTCTTGCAGGACAAACCATTCAAAGTTGAATAAGACAATTCAAAAACAAAATATTTACGGATGAAAATAGGAAGAATAATTACGTTGCTACTTGTGATAGCCCTCGCGGCAGTAACGGCAGAAGCACAATCGACCAAACCAACTAAAAGAAGTACCATCGTCAATGGCGAAGATCTGACCGACACGCAAGGCAAAATCATTAATGCTCACGGCGGCGGATTTCTGAAAGTGGGCAACTATTTCTACTGGATTGGTGAAAACCGTCACGATGACGTTCTGGTGTCGTGCTATCGATCCACCAACCTGTTGAATTGGGAGTTCCGGGGTGACCTGCTAACCCGTCAGTCAAACCCCGAGTTGGTCGATGCCAATATAGAGCGCCCCAAAGTGATTTACAACACCAAAACAAAACAATTCGTCATGTGGATGCACTACGAAAAACGGAGCGATTACAGCCTTGCCAGAGCAGCCGTAGCGGTATCCTCGGATATCGAAAAACCGTTTACCTACCAGCGCAGTTTTCGTCCGTTCAACAATATGTCGCGCGACTGCACGCTCTTTCTCGAAGATGACGGCTCGGCCTACTTTTTCTCTTCAGCACGCGAAAATTACGACATGATGATGTATCGCCTGACCGACGATTTTCTTGACGTGAAGGAACAGGTGACCACACTCTGGCCGGGAGGGCACCGCGAAGCACCAGCAATAGTAAAACGCAAAGGCTACTACTTTATGATTACCTCAGGATGTACCGGTTGGGCTCCCAACCAGGCAAAATATGCCGTCGCAAAGTCTATCCGGGGCCCGTGGTCGGAACTGACCAACATTGGCGATGCCACCACCTATCATTCGCAGTCGACTTATATTTTACCGATTAACGGCAAGAAAGAGAGCTTCTACCTCTATGTAGGCGATCGTTGGGATGGCAAACACTATTTTAATTCAAAGTACATCTTCTTGCCGCTGACATTCAAAAACGACATCACCATGGAATTACCATGGAAGGATACCTGCAACATTAATGTAATAACGGGAACCGTAAAATAAAAACGGGAACGTTTTTACCTGAATTGATTTTTGTAAAAAATAGAATTCTATGAAGAAATCAGTTATTCTTTTATTGTTACTACTATCTCTCCCGTTTTATGCACGGGAGAAAAAAGGGCCGCCCATATCAACCCGGCAGGTGTGGCTGCTGTACATGGACAAAATTGCACGTCCGGTAATAGAACCATTGGCCGATAATCGGTTGAAAGAATCGATGCCGATGGTATTATCCAAAACGATTGACAACCCCGAGAACCGAACGAAAGTGGCCTATCTGGAAGCATTTGCCCGAACACTCTGCGGCATATCTCCCTGGCTGAATCTGGATGGAGGCGACAGCGCAGAAGTGAAGTTGCGGGAACAATACCGTGTTTGGGCTCTGAAAGCGGTTGCCAATGCGGTGAATCCTTCCGCAAAAGATTATATGCAATGGAAAGGAGGACAGCCGCTGGTCGATGCTGCATTCTTCTCGCTGGCACTGGTACGCTCTCCATGGCTATGGAATCATCTGGACGACAAAGTGCAAAAGCAGGTCGTCAATGCGCTCCTGCAAAGCCGCCAGACCATTCCGGTCTATTCCAACTGGATCCTTTTTTCGGGAATGATCGAAGCCTTTTTCTGCAAATACGGCATGGAGTATGATCCAGTACGACTGGAATATGGAATCCGTGAATTTTCGCAACACTGGTACACCGGCGACGGGATGTTTTCCGACGGCATGGATTTTCATTTCGACTACTACAACAGCTACGTCATTCAGCCTTATCTGTCGAATATCATGGATGCCGTTGCGTTCCGGACAAAATCATTCGACTGGTTTCGCGAAAAACTGGATAAAATTACCAAGCGTTTCGCCGTCATTCAGGAACGGATGATTAATACCGACGGAAGCTTTCCTGTTTACGGACGCTCTATCGTTTACCGGACGGGAGCGTTCCATCACCTGGCCGATATGGCATTGCGCAAACAATTACCACCTCAGTTATCGCCCGCGCAGGTTCGGGATGGATTGACAGCCGTCATCCATCGAGTACTGGATGCTCCGAACACCTTTACAGACAATGGCTATCTTACCATCGGCCTCTGTGGTAACCAGCCCGATTTGGCCGATTTTTACATCAACACCGGAAGCTGTTACCTGGCAGCCACCATCTTTTTGCCTCTCGGACTCCCGTCCACCGACGATTTCTGGTCGGCACCTACCGAAGCCTGGAGCGCAATAAAAATATGGAACGGACAGAATGTTCCAGCCGACCACGCGATGGACTTGAAATAAACAGAAAATTAAAATAAGATAAACGGACAGCAGATTACTGTCCGTTTTGTTTTTAAAGGAATTCTGTCGACACACAGCAATCGCAAACGTTTGCAGCAGCATGGCACCAAAGAAACAAATTACTATTTTGTTATCAACCAATTACGGAGTACTTTTACATTCGATTTATCAAAATACAATTATTATTACGATGCAAAATGTGATTTTTTACAGAAGCCGCTGATGTGTCATACAGAGATGGTTTCTTTTTTCTTTCCATTTTGCCTTTTTTCTTCGCTAACAGGTATTATTTAATTCAATCATCGGAATAACTATTTGACCATGAAACGAAAACTTCTTCACTTTTGGTTCTTTACATTGAGCTGTTGTCTGGCACTCCCGGTAACTGCTGCAACCGCTTTTTCCATCGGAAACCTGCAATCGTTCAAACAGGAAGGAAACAAAATCTCCATTCAGGCCGATAACGCCACAATGGAAATCACGGCCTACAGAAACGACATTATTCGGGTACGAGCATTCAAACATACTCCGTTACGCTCTTTCTCTTATGCTATCGATCAGGAGGCCACCGGCAGTTTTACAAATGTTTCTGACGAAGCATCCAAACTGTCTTTGCAGGCTTCCGGTATCAAAGTAGAAATCACCAAATCGCCACTTCGCATCAACTTCTATTCACCGGATGGCAAACTGTTGAACGCAGACGATCCCCGTTTCGGCATCTCCTGGTTAGGAACAGACGTAACCTGTTACAAAAAGCTCTTCAACGACGAAAAATTCATCGGTCTGGGCGAAAAAACGGGTCCGCTCAACAAACGGAGCATGTCGTACGAAAATTGGAACTCCGACGTACCAGCCTATGCTCTCGACAAAGATCCGCTCTATGCCACCATTCCTTTTTATATTGGACTACACGACGGACTTGCGTACGGTATTTTCTTCGACAACACACACCGCAGCACCTTTAGCTTCGGAGCGTCCACCGATGGAGAGATGACTCACTTCGGAGCCGTAGACGGCGAAATGGATTACTATTTCTTTGCCGGAAATTCGGTGCGCAATATTATTGAAGGCTATACCTGGCTCACAGGGCGACCGAAACTACCACCGCTCTGGAGCCTGGGATACCAGCAATGCCGTTACAGCTACTATCCCGACAAGGAAGTACTGAACGTAGCGCAAACCTTCCGCGACAAGAAATTCCCCTGCGACGTGATTTATCTCGACATCCACTACATGGACAACTACAAAGTTTTCACCTGGAATCCGGAACGTTTCCCGGAACCAAAAAAGATGATAGATGAGTTGAAAAACAACGGATTTCATTTAGCCGTTATTATCGATCCGGGTTTGAAGATTGAAAATGGCTATAAGTCGTATGAAGAAGGTTTGCAACACAACTATTTTCTCTCCTACCCCAACGGACAACCCTACATTGGGAGCGTTTGGCCCGGCCGTTCCTGCTTTCCCGATTTCACCCGCAGCGAAGTACGCCAATGGTGGGGCGAACAGTTCTCATCCCTGACAGGAAAAGGTGTGGAAGGATTCTGGAACGACATGAACGAACCGGCGATGTTCTATTCGGACGAGAGTCTTGCGGAAACGTTCAGACAGATAAAATCGTTTGAAGGAAAAAATCTGGACATAGATTCGTTCTTTGCATTTTCAGGTCTTGCGGGAAGCACGTTCAACAGGCAGGACGACTACGAGCGCTTTTACAACCGCGCGCAGCTCAAGGACGGAAGCACGGACGTGCAGCGGCACGACGCTGTGCACAATCTGTACGGCGCGCACATGACGCGCGCGGCGGGAGACGGACTCAGGAAGCTTTCCCCGGACAAGCGCGTGCTGCTCTACTCGCGGGCGTCGTGCATAGGCGCGCACCGCTACGGCGGCATCTGGACGGGTGATAATAATTCCTGGTGGTCGCACCTGAAACAGGAAATACAGATGATGAGCGGTTTGAACATGTGCGGCTTTCTGTACTCGGGCGCCGACATAGGCGGATTCGGCGAAGACACGTCCCGCGACCTTGTGCTGCGCTGGACCGAGTTCGGCATTTTTACCCCGCTCATGCGGAACCACTCGGCGTGGAACACCCGCAGGCAGGAATGTTACCAGTTTGAACACATCGAAGATTTCCGCAGCGTTCTCCGGCTGCGATACGCGCTTCTGCCTTTTATGTACAGTGAATTTATTAAAGCGGCGCTCTCCGGTTCCATGTATTTCCGCCCGCTCGCGTTTGATTACCCGGACGACGAACGCGCGGCACGCGTTGAAGACGAACTGCTGCTCGGTGAAAGCCTGCTCGTCGCGCCCGTATACGAACAGAACGCCGAGGGACGGTACGTGTATCTTCCGTGCGACATGACGCAGATAACGTGGCAGGACGGACGCGCCCGGCAGGAGCATGCGGCGAAAGGCGACCATTACGTACACGTTCCGCTGAACGCCGTCGTCTTTTTCATAAAGAAAGGACACACCGTTCCGCTGTGCAGGCCTGCCCTCTCCACGCAGGAGCTTGACACGTCGGAATTCACGTTTATCGGGGACGGATCTTCGTACAGCCTGTACGAAGACGACGGATACACGAGAAACGTAACGCTGGAAGGAAACATCAGGATATTAACAAGAGAATGACGGACGCGCATCCGGAACAGTCCGCTTCCGGATGCGCGGACTGTTATTTCAGGTTCCGTCCGTACATGCCGCTGAGGAACGCAAGGCGCGCGGCATTTTCACGGGTGAGCGCGCCCTGATCCATGCGCCACGTCCAGTTCGTTCCCGTCGTTGACGGGACGTTCATGCGGGCGCTGTTGTCAAGGCAGAGCACGTCCTGCATCGGGATAACGGCGTACCCGGCGGTCGACGCTACGGCGGTCTGCACCATACGCCGGCACAGCTCTCCGCTTTTTACCATGCCGAGCGCGTCGTTTTCAGTCACTTCCTCTCCCGTTACGTATCCGGCCACAAGCTGCACGGTTTTTACGGACGCGCGCAGAAGCCAGCCCTGCATCGTGTCGTTGTCGTGCGTGCCCGTATATACCACGCAGTCGGACGTACTGTACTCGTGCGGCAGGAACGCGTTCACCATTCCGTCCTTTCCCGCTTCTCCGGGATCAAAGGCAAACTGAAGAACTTTCATTCCGGGAAACGCACATCCGTCGCGGAGCGCGCGTACTTCGTCGGTAATAACGCCGAGGTCTTCGGCAATAACGGGAATATCGCCGAGCGCGGCTTTTATTGCCCTGAACAGATCAAGCCCCGGCCCTTTTACCCATTTTCCTTTTACCGCAGTCGGCTCCCCGTACGGAATGGACCAGTATGCCTCAAACCCTCTGAAATGGTCGATCCTGACACAGTCGACAAGCTGCAGAGTGCGCTGTATGCGGGCGATCCACCACGAATACTTATCGGACTTCATCGCATCCCAATCGTACAGCGGATTACCCCACAGCTGTCCCGTAGCGGAGAAATAATCAGGCGGAACACCCGCGACGTTTTTCGGAACGCCGTGACCGTTAAGCTGGAAGAATTTCTGGTTTGCCCACACGTCAGCGGAATCGGGCGCGACAAAGATCGGAATGTCTCCGATTATCTGAATACCAAGCGAATTAACGTAGCGTTTCAGCGCAGTCCACTGTTCCGAGAAGAAAAACTGAACTACTTTTATCCGTTCAATTTCACCTGCATGAGCGCCGTCCCATGCGGAAACGGCTGACGGATCACACGAGGCAAGTTCCGACGGCCAGAACGCGTTCCACATTCCTTTCGTACCGCTGATCCCGCTTTTCCGGGCCAGCGCATCGTAATACTGCTTGATGCTCGTAAAATCCGCATACCGGTCGAGCCAGGCCGCGTTATCGTTTTTAAACGCTTCGTACGCGGCGCGGTCATCCGGCTGGCGATGGGAAAGAAAATAGTCCGCGCACTCGAAGAGCAGCGGAAGTTTCCACCAGACGACGGAACCGAAATCAACAGCTCCCGTCCGGCTGATATATTCGGGGGGCACGACGGCTGCCGCATCCGCCCAGCCTTTTGCGGCCAGCATGTCAAGGTCGATCAGCAGGGGATTACCGGCGAACGTTGAGAAAGACGCATACGGGGAATCCCCGTACCCGGTGGGACCGAGCGGCAGCATCTGCCACAGCGTCTGGCGTGCTTCGTGCAGCCAGTCGGCAAACTGATACGCGCCCGTTCCGAGCGTTCCGATCCCCGGAGTTCCGGCAAAAGATGTCGGATGAAACAATATTCCACTTCTTCTCGCGAATTTCATACCCATATCGTACCATATTAAGACAAAAGTGTCACTAGCAAAGAAATGACATCGCTGACCGGTACGTTACAGGCCGGCTTCCGTTCTTATCATCCACGGTGCCTTTTCTTTGATAGATTCCATATCGATACCGGAAACAAGATTCTGTACGGACGCAAGCAGATCCTTGAGTTTGTCGAGCACATTCTGTATATAAATAAAGTAATACACCTGCGTACCTTTCTTGTGGCTCGTGATCATCCCGGTATCCTTAAGTATCTTGAGATGGTGGGAAATAGCAGGACGGGAAAGATGTGTCTTTGCGGTGATATCGGCAACGTCCATACCGTCCGTCCCCGCCTCTGCCAGAATGAGCAGAATACGCTGGCGCATCTCGTCACCGAGCGTAAGCATATACGGGCCGCATATAAGAAACTTTTCCCTTATCTTCTTTATTTCATCACGTATCATTTCTTCTATCATAACATTTTCCTGTGCTTTTTTCAAACTGACTGACTCTGTTCATATGTTTAATCATATAAGCAGGTTGAGGTATTGTCAAATAAATTATTACACACATTCTGCAAAATCCGTCAAAAAACGTTGACCTTTAGCGCTGTTTGCAGTATATTCCGTTTATAAGTTCTTGCGTTTAAGTTCTTAAACGTTTGAACTATCAAACAAATAAACCAAAGCCGTTGAAATAACACAACGGCAGGAGGGTTTTACTTTATGCATCGTTTTTTTAAACATCCGTGGATCATCATCAGCATATCTCTCGCGCTGACCGTTTTCTTCGGAATCCAGCTCAAAGACATTCATCTTGACAACTCTGTCAGACAGTTTTTCCCGCAGAAGCACCCGTCGTATTCACGGCTGCTTGAAACGGAAAACCAGTTCGGAAGCACCGTTGTCATCGGCGTTGCGCTTGAAACGGACCAGCCGTCCATTATCACCGCAGATAATCTCAAAATTATCGACGCGATCACAAAGAAAGTGACGGCGCTTGACAATATAGACAGTGTTGATTCTCTTTCCAACATCGACTACGTCTACGGTTCAAACGGTTCGCTCGCAGAGGGCACGCTGCTGGGCGACGATTATACCGGCAGCGACGCCGATATCGCACGCGTAAAAGAACGCCTGGCCGACTGGAACGATATGTACCGCCGCGTCATTCTTTCAGACGACGGACATTCTGCGCAGATGCAGATAACGATCGATTCAAAAGCGAGCGAAAAAGCCAGACAGACGGCTCTTAACCAGATACGGAACATAGCACTCAGCGAAACGAAAGGTACGAATCTTACAGTAACCTTCTACGGCGACCCGGTGCTCACCGAAAGCGCCCGTTCGTTCATGCTGAGCGACCTTATCCGCCTTATCCCGCTTGTAACGCTCGTCGTCCTTATAACGCTGTTCTTCTCGTTCAAAACGCTCGACGGCACACTTCTCCCCCTTATAGCAGTTCTTATGGGCACGATCTGGGCCTGCGGATTAATGGCGCTGTTCAACGTTACGTTTACGATCGTATCGAGCGTCATTCCCGTCGCGCTCATTGCGTGCGGTTCGGCGTACGGCATTCACATGCTTACCCACTACTACATCGCGCTTGAAGAAGTACCGCTCCCTATTACCCGTGAATCGCACAAAGAGGCGATTTTCAAGGGAATCAAGGAAGTGTTCGTTCCCGTTCTGCTCGCAGGACTTACAACGATCGCGGGATTTCTTTCGCTCATTACAAGCCCCATCGGACCCCTGCACAGCTTCGCCATCTTTACGGCGTTCGGCATAACGTTCTCCCTTATTCTCGCACTTACGTTCATCCCCGCCCTGCTCATTGTAAAGCCGCTGAAGAGAGTCGGCTACAAATCAAAGCACATGGAAAAGGTGACGAATAAAGTAAAAGCGAAGATCGCGTCCCGTACCGGCACAGCGGCTGATCCGGAACTGGGCGGACAGGCTGTTTCGTACAATATTTACCGCGTGCTCTGCGGTACAAAACCGCGTCTGTTCGTATTCAGCTTCCTTGTCGTACTGTTTTCGTTCATCGGGCTTAAACGGCTCGTGGTGGACACGGCTCTTATCAATTATTTCCCCGCTGATTCAAAACTGCGCACAGACGTAGACTACGTCGACAAGCGTTTTGCCGGAACTAACAGCATGTACCTCGTGATAAAGAGCGATAAAAAAGGCGGCATGACGAATCCGGAGATACTTGAATCTGTTGATAAAATGCAGGACTACATAACGGAAAAATACGAAGGCGTCGGAAAAATCATTTCCTTTACAACGTTCATAAAACGAATGAATCAGGTCATGCATATCCCTGAATCCGCCGAAACGTATGCTGCAAAAACAGCTCAGGCCGATACGACAGGCCCCGCGGTCGATTCGTTCGATACTGTCGACAGCTTTGATTCCGCACCCGTCGATTCGTTCGACACAGGCGCTGCATCCGCGGCACCGGCAGTACGCCCCGACTACGTTGATCCGAACATCGCGTACGCGGACAAACTCGCGCAGCCGATGACCGTTCAGGACGGTCTGACAATGATCTCGAACGCGTACGCGGAAGCCGGCGGCACACACGCCACCGTCGACGGTATTGTTAATATTCTTGAACAGAAACTGAATTACAACGGAACTGCGTATTATGAGATTCCGTACGACACGGCAAAATATCCCGCAGCTACGCGCGAACAGCTTTCCGACCTCGTCTCCCAGTATCTCCAGCTGCTTGCAGGTTCGGATTCACTAAAACGGTTCGCGGATAATCCTCTTTCTCCTTCCACCATCAAAGTGCAGGTGCAGCTCCGCTCTCACAGCACGGATGAAACGGGAAAAATGATAAAAGACATTGAAGGCTACGCGAAGCGCAATTTCCCGAAAGGCTATTCCCTGGAAATCACCGGACCGGGAGAAATGGAATACACGATGACGTCGATGGTTATTTCCAGCCAGATCTCAAGCCTCGTGTTCTCACTCGCCTGCGTGTTCGTGCTCATCGCGTTCTCGTTCAGATCGGTCTGGGCAGGTCTGCTCGGCAGTTTGCCTCTCGCTTTCGCCATTATCCTGAACTACATGACGATGGGTTTTGCGGGGATCAGGCTCGACCTGGTCACGAGCATCATCGCGTCCGTAGCTGTCGGCGTGGGCATAGACTACACGATCCACTTCCTTGAAACGTACCGCACAGAACGCGCCGCAAGCGACGACCTTGACGTTGTTGCAAAACGGACGTTCCGCAAGAGCGGACACGGCATTATCACGAACGCTCTCGCGGTCGGACTCGGATTCCTGGTTCTGTACTTCTCGAAATTCGTCGTTCTCCGCTACATCGGCGTTCTCGTCGCCATCGTTATGTTCACAAGTTCCGCGCTTGCCATGACGATCATTCCGGGCGTTCTGACGAATTACGATCCGAAATTCATGCGTCCGAAAGAAGCGAAAAAATAAGGTACCATTCCGGCGGACACAGTCCGCCGGTTAATAAGTAAAACTTTTGTAAGGAGTTACACTATGAAAAAGACAAACATTATCAAAGCAGGTGCTGCGATCCTCTTGCTCGCAGCCGGCACTGCGGCGTTCGCCGAAGACGGACGTTCAATTATCAAACAAGTTCTCGACGTGAAGAAGCCCGACTATACCCATTCTCTCGTTACGATGGAACTCATCGAAAAAGACGGAACCGTATCGGAAAACCGCACGGTGGAAGAGTACGGACGCAGCAGGGACGGACTCGCGTCCGCCGTCATGGTCTTTAAATCACCGGCATCCGTAAAAGACACCCGTTTCCTTCAGATTGAAAACAAAGGAAAAGCAGACGACAAGTGGATCTACCTTCCCGCACTCCGCACTACCCGCCGCGTCGCTTCAAGCCAGGGCAGCCAGTCGTTCATGGGCACGGACGCAACGTACGACGACATGTCTACCCGCAGCGTCGACGACGATACGCACGAACTTCTCGGGAACGAAACAAAAAACGGCTTCGACTGCTGGAAAATCAAGTCCACGCCGGTTGACGCAGGCGCTTCGCAGTATCAGTACCGCATCCAGTGGATCGACAAGAAAACGCTTATTCCGGTATACGCTGAAATGTACGACAAGAAAGGCAGTCTGCTTAAAACGCTCACCGTCGAAAAACTTGAGAACATCAGCGGCTACAATATTCCGAAAATCGACGTCCTTAAAAACGTCCAGAGCGGACACTCGACCCGTCTGACGATCACGCAGATCGTGCTCGACAAGCCGATCCCGGACCGCGTTTTCACAGAAAGCTTCCTTAACACCGGAAAATAATAATACCGCCCCGCCCCGCCCTATTGCACGGCGGGGTTTGAGCAACAGAAAACAAGGAGATCATTCCAATGAAAAAGATACAGCTGGTTGTATTGACCCTTTCCGCCGCCGCGCTCGCGGCAGGCACTGCTTTTGCAGACGACAGCTCCCTCGACTCGTTCGACAGCCTTAACAGCACAACAGCAGCGGCAGCACCGGCGGTTTCCGTCGGCGGAGAAGGATCGCTCGACGCACGATATTACGTAGACGCCGATCAGGATTCCGCAGGCGAAACACCCGCAGCAGTCACACCGTCTGCAAAAATCGACTTTAAATTCGACGCAGGAAAAGCTGACATTGACGCCAAATTCGCCGTGAGCGAAGCAATTGTTAAAAACTATCCCCGCAGCTTGATCGACGAACTGACGATGCGCGCCTACCTCGGAGATTTTACCGTTGAAGCAGGCGACATGAAAGTCGTCTGGGGAAAGGGAGACAAACTCCACGTCCTCGACAACTTTAACGCGAACGACTTTACGGATTTTCTCATTCCCGATTATATCGACCGCCGCATCGCGGAACCGATGTTCCACGTCTCGTGGAACTGCCCCGCTGATTTTGCCGTTCACAGCCTGAGGATCGAAGGCGTATACACGCCGCTCATGACTCCGGACAGACTTGCGGCAAGCGGCGTCTGGGAACCCGCTCAGATGACAAGCCTTACGTCGGGCGTAACGGCATATGCATCAAGCGCGGTAAAAACAGTCGTAACAAACCTCGAGAACGCACGCATCGCAGCTGCAACGTATGAAACATTAGCCGCAGAAGCCGGCGCAGCAGGCAACCTAACAGCATACACAACGTACAAAGCGGCCGCAACCGCACAGGAAGCGAACATTGCAGCGTACAACACACAGTACCTTCTTGCCCTCTCGCAGTCGGAGACGCTTGCGGACGATCTGTATCCCGACACGTATCAGTTAAAATACGGACAGGCGGGAGTACGCATGACGGGCACGATCGGAACTGTGGACACGGGCCTTTCATATTATTACGGACACTACAAACAGCCTTCGGTTAATTATGACAAAATCGGAACGTACGTGCAGAAGTATCTTGCAGGCACGGCGACAGAAGACGACAAATTCCTCACCTACGACAAACTTCAGGTGTTCGGCGCGGAAGCAGCGTCCGCAGTCGGCCCCGTGAACCTTCGCGGCGAATTCGGCTATTACCTTACCGACGACGTTGCGGGCACGGACAAAAACGTTCATAACAATTCACTCAACTGGGTTGCAGGATTCGACTATAACATTCCCGTCAATAATATGAACGTGAACGTACAGACGATAGGTCAGTACATTCTTAACAACGGCGCCGCGGACGACAACGGCGCGACCGACGTTGACTACAGCGAATACGGCTACTATTCCAACGATAAGATCGTGCTCAACCTTTCCGACACGTGGAACCATGAGAAAATCAAACCCGAATGTTCCGTCATCTGGGGAATTGAACGCAAAGATTTCATCGTTATGCCTAAACTCACGGTCAATCTGTTCGGCGGCTGCGACCTTATAGCATCCGGCATGTACATAACGAATTTTGACTCTGCTGAAAAGAGCGAATTCAGCGCGTATCAGAACAACAGTTTTGTTCAGATGAGCGTTAAGTACACGTTCTAACACATAGTGATATTTGTGCCGTGCTGCTGCACTTTTCCTCCTTACCGTGGAACAGCACGGCTTTCTTGACATGGCTTGTTGAATCTGGTATGATGTTAAACACATTCGGGCGGTTAACTCAGAGGTAGAGTGCTACCTTCACACGGTAGAAGTCACTGGTCCAATTCCAGTACCGCCTAAAGCTAAATCCTTATATTACAAGGAATTACAACACACAAAACGCCATATGTATCCAAAATGTATCCATTTAGGAGAAAATATGGCACGCTATAAAGCTCCCTACACACTGTATGTTCGCGGAAAAGTCTGGTATTACAGGACCTGTTCACCGGAAGGACTGCGTACTGCCGGCATCTCAACAGGCTGTACGGCAAAATGCCGTGCACGGGAATACTGTGTGTCCCAGTTCCTTTGCCGCTTCATCATATTCTTCTTCTGCTGTACGCAGTTCCTCAGATTTCTTATTCGGACGCCCGAACAGTTTCTGCATATTTTGAGCTGCCTGGCCAAAAAAATACGCAGACAGTGGAAGTACCGTGTGATGGTTTTGTATACAGGTACTATCTGTACATACAAAAGACGGAGAAACAGGCGATATGCACATTTCCGCCTTCCCTGTCCGAAACGTGCCCCGTTTTACACTGAAACGCGGCTGGTTCCATGATAAAACCAGTCACGTTTCATGATGAAACCAGTCCGGTTTCATCCATTTCCTCATTGTACTACGGGCAAAAGTGCATTGTACTACGGACAAAAGTGCAGTGCACTTTTGAGAAAATCACAGCGTACTTTTGAGAAAATCACAGCGTACTTCTGACAAAAGTACAGTGCACTTTTCCCGGTACTGCACGCCTGCACCGGAAAAATGAAAACGGCCGGATGGACCGGAGCAAGCAATACGGTGGTAATCCAGCCATTGAAGACGGAGGATACTG
>Ga0183099_1000236_pt1 | contig 46718 bp, 45 predicted proteins | sample Biomet1_FD_127788 | JGI IMG/M metagenome (GOLD analysis project Ga0183099, IMG submission 127788) | Microbial communities from bioreactor (seeded with anoxic lake sediment) at LBNL, California, USA - Biofuel metagenome 1 | ecosystem: Engineered > Bioreactor > Anaerobic > Unclassified ... | reverse complement strand
GATCGTATGAGCCGCTTTCTCGCCCGTTGTTCATCTACGTGAAGAACGAAGCGTTGGAAAACGAGAGCGTCTACGAATTCACAAAATCACATTGGAAGTGGCAGCCGAAATGGCAGCTGAAGTCGGTTATGTAGCACTACCGGCTGAATCTTATGAAGTACTTCCTGGAAAACAGTGACATCGTCAAGGCTGTTCCGATCGTGAACGGTGAGGGCGTTGCAGTCACGCCTAACGATGTGACCGTTCAAGATGGATCGTATGAGCCGCTTTCTCGCCCGTTGTTCATCTACGTGAAGAACGAAGCGTTGGAAAACGAGAGCGTCTACGAATTCACAAAATACACATTGGAAATGGCAGCCGAAATGGCAGCTGAAGTCGGTTATGTAGCACTACCGGCTGAATCTTATGAAGCAGCATTGACTACGCTTGAAGGTTTGAAATAAGCAAAATCAAATAAATGACTAAGGGATGTGAGGGAAGAGAGCGTTTTGCTTCCCTCGCATCTCATCTTTATTAGAGGAGAATCAATATGTCCAAATCTGTCAAAGACTTGATGAAAGAAAAAAGTTCACGACAAAAATCTTTGCAATTCACAGAAAAAGCCATGCCGCTTTTTTTTCTGGCTTGTGCGATCATTTCGATCCTGACCACGTTCGGAATCGTGTTCACACTGGCCAAAGAAACAGTCACATTTTTCGATGAGGTTCCGATTCGGGAATTCCTGACAGGAAAAGAGTGGTATCCTTTCTTCAAAAACGATCCCAGTTTTGGGATTTTGCCGCTATTGAGTGGAACCTTCCTGATAGCCGGCGTTGCGATGCTTGTTGCCGTACCGATCGGCTTGAGCTCAGCCATCTATTTGAGCGAATATGCGACCGAACGGACAAGAAAAATCGTCAAGCCGATTCTGGAGGTATTGGCCGGAGTTCCTACGGTGGTATACGGACTGTTCGCCTTGACGTTCGTCACTCCGTTGCTGCAGACGGTTATCCCGAACCTGCCGATATTCAATGCGCTTAGCCCTGGTATTGTTGTGGGAATCATGATCATCCCGCAGATCACGTCCTTATCGGAAGAGGCGATGGGTGCAGTGCCGAACGCGATGCGTGAGGGGGCTTTAGCTTTAGGGGCAACCCGTTTGGAAGTGGCGCTGAAAGTCATTTTGCCGGGATCCTTGTCTGGTATCATTTCATCCGTTGTTTTGGGTATTTCCCGTGCAGTGGGAGAAACGATGATCGTATCCACAGCCGCTGGATCCACCCCTAAATTTACGCTTGATGTAACAGAATCGATCCAGACGATGACATCCTATATCGTTCAGGTCAGCATGGGGGATGCCACCTATGGTTCTACGATTTATTACAGTATCTATGCGGTAGGGATGACGTTGTTCCTCTTCACCTTGTTGATGAACTTGTTGGCGAATTACATGTCCCGTCGTTTTAGGGAGGAATATTGATGAAATTAGTGGAAAAGAACAACAGCAGAATCAATAAGCGACTATTGCTGAACAGCGTGGTCAAAGGACTGTTTTTTCTGGCAACCTTCTTCGGAATCGTTGTTTTGGCCATTCTGGTCATGCGGATCGTGTCGCAGGGCGCGGCTTATCTTGATTGGGATTTCTTGAGCAACTATGCTTCGAGAAGACCGGAAGACGCCGGCATCAAGGCTGCCATCTATGGAACGGTCTGGATCATGGCCATCATCGCTCCCTTGTCACTCCTTTTGGGTGTCGGAACGGCGATTTACCTTGAAGAATACGCGCCCGACAATAAATTTACGCATTTCATCGAGTTGAACATTTCGAATCTTTCCGGTGTACCATCGATTGTTTTCGGGCTGTTGGGACTGACTGTGTTTGTCCGTTTGTTGGAAATGGGCCGGAGCGTCTTGGCTGGTGGTCTGACCATGAGCTTGATGATATTGCCTGTCATCGTGGTTTCCAGCCAAGAAGCCATCCGTGCCATCCCGAGAGAGCAATATGAAGCCTCTTATGCGATGGGTGCCACGAAATGGCAGACGATTCGGACGGTCGTTCTGCCGGCAGCTGTGCCAGGCATCCTGACCGGTTCGATATTGGCGCTATCAAGGGCTGTCGGAGAGACTGCACCGTTGTTGATGATCGGAGCGATGACCTTTATCGCTTATATCCCGGAGAGTATCTGGTCCGGGTTTACGGCAATGCCGATCCAAATCTTCAACTGGGCAGGTCGTCCCCAAGAAGAGTTCCAGGCTGTCGCTGCAGCCGGAAGTATTGTCCTAATGCTTATGTTGGTCATCATGAACTCATTGGCGATCTACATCCGCAACAAGTTTTCGAAGCGTTATTAAATTAGGAGGTTACTCATTTGAACCCAGAAGTGAGCTTAAAAGATAAAAAAATGATCTATAGTGTGAAAGATTTCAATCTATGGTACGGAAATACCCATGCCTTGAAGAACATCCAACTAGATATTCCCACTAAGGAAGTCACAGCGATCATCGGACCATCAGGCTGCGGAAAGTCCACTTTCATCAAGACCTTAAATCGGATGGTAGAATTGGTTCCAATCGTAAAAATGACGGGATCAATCATTTACAATGAACAGAATATTTTTGATCCGCGGTACAAAGTGGAGCAGTTGCGTACAGATGTGGGCATGGTTTTCCAAAAGCCGAACCCTTTCCCGAAATCAATCTATGAAAATATCGCCTACGGACCAAAAATCCATGGCGTAAAAGACAAAAGCGTACTGGATGAAGTCGTTGAGAAAAGCTTGAAAGGCGCAGCGCTGTGGGATGAAGTAAAAGATCGTCTGAAAGAAAATGCCTTCGGGTTATCCGGTGGACAACAACAGCGTTTGTGCATCGCCAGAAGTCTGGCGGTCGAACCGGAAGTCCTTTTAATGGATGAGCCGACTTCCGCTTTGGATCCGATTTCGACATCCAAAGTCGAAGATCTTATCCAGACTTTGAAAAAAGACTACAGCATCATCATCGTCACCCATAATATGCAACAGGCAGCCCGGATTTCGGACCAAACGGCCTTCTTTTTAAATGGAGAAGTGGTAGAATATGATAAGACGGAAATCATTTACTCCAATCCGAACGATAAACGCACAGATGATTATATCTCTGGCAAATTCGGTTAAGACTGGGCTATAATGGGATGAGAGATGCACTGTGATGCATAATGACATGTAACAGGGGGCGAAAAGATGAGAAAAATTTTTGAAGAAGAATTGCAGGATCTGCACGTACTTTTCTCTGAAATGGGAAAAATGGTGAACGAAGCAATCTACATATCTGTTAAAGGTTTTGTGAATCATGATAAAGAGCTTGCTGCAGAAGTGATTGCGCATGATGTCGCCATCAACCAAAGAGAAGCGGAAATCGAGAAAAGATGCTTTGAATTGATTGCGTTGCATCAACCGGTCACCGGCAATCTCCGCAGAATCGTCACCATCATGAAGGCGTGCGCGGACTTGGAGCGTATGGCAGATCATGCCGTCAGTATTGCGAAGTCGACTATCCGCGTTAAAGGCAACAAGCGCAATTCCGATATCGAAGCAGCGATAGCCGAGCAGTCGGAAAAAGTAAAAGTCATGGTGGAGGAAGTACTTGCCGCCTACATCAAAACGGACATCGAAAAAGCCAAAGAAGTTGCCCTGAGCGACAAAATGGTCGATCAAGCTGCCGAACATATCTACGGACGCGCCATCGAAGAGATGAAGTTGGATCCGGAACTTGTTCTGGGTGCGACCGATTACATCATGGTTGCCGGCTATCTCGAGCGAATCGGCGATTATGTAACAAATATTTGTGAATGGATCATTTATTTGGGTACAGGGAAAATAATCGAATTGAACACAAACAACAAGTTTGAAGACTAACACAATTATGAATGCAGGATGAGAAAAGATAAAGCCAGGAAGGCCACGCAATCGAACCCGATTACGTGGTAGCTTCCTGGCTTTTTTTATGCGTTTTTGGATCACGGCAGTCAACTGCAGGTCATTGAAAATACTCATGAAAATGTAATATATATTTCTGCACCAGATATAAGACAAGCGTTCCGCCAATTTGTTATAATGTGGATAATCAGAGCGTAAATTTACAGAAAAAAAACGTGAAATCAACGTTAAAATGTTCCATCGATAAAATATATGGTGGATTTACATAAAATTTACAAAAGAGATACGAAACATTTACAAACATTCGTTACGATGGATAAGTATGTGTTCAAGGTAAATAAATGGGAGGTACACAATGAAATTAAAATACGTTTCAGCCATAGTCAGTCTCGCTGCCGTTTTCGCTCTGTCAGCCTGCGGCCCCGTAGTCGATGAGGAATCCATCACGGCGGTCGGTTCTTCTGCGCTGCAACCGTTAGTCGAGGCCGCTGGGGAACAATTCAGTGCGGAAAATCTGGGGAAATTCGTCAATGTCCAAGGCGGCGGTACCGGAACAGGCTTGAGTCAGATTGCCGCAGGTGCGGTTGACATCGGCAATTCGGATATTTTTGCTGAAGAGAGGGAAGGCATCGATGCCAGCCAATTGGTCGATCATCGTGTCGCCATCGTCGGCATCACGCCTATCGTGACACCAGGCGTCGGTGTGACCGATCTTTCCATGGAGGAGTTGCGCGGCATTTTTACCGGCAAATACAGCAATTGGTCCGAGTTGGGAGGAAAAGATCTCCCGATCGTCGTCTTGAACCGAGCCAAGGGCAGTGGAACCAGGGCAACATTCGATAAATGGGTTCTGGCCGGAGAAGAAAGCATCATCACCCAAGAGCAGGAATCCAACGGAACCGTCCGTCAGATTGTTGCTTCAACACCGGGAACCATCAGTTATGTATCGTTCTCGTACGTCAATGAAGATGTCGAGGCGCTTTCCGTCGACGGGGTGAAGCCGACGCCTGAGAACGTTACGACAAACGCATGGGTCATCTGGGCATATGAACATATGTACACGAATGGCGAACCGACAGGCTTGACGAAAGAATTCCTGGATTACATGCTGTCGGAAGATGTCCAAGGAAGTCTGATTGAAGCGTTGGGATACATTCCTTCCACAGATATGAAGGTCGACAGGGACCTTGAAGGAAACGTAACACCGATCGAATAAAACAACTGAAATATCATTGTGATGAAAGGCGTCCGCCTTTTCGTAGGAAGGCGCCTTTCGTCGCGGCTCAAAGTTTAAGAGGAGGGTTTCTCTTGGAAATGACACCAGGAAACTTAATGAAAAAGTCAAGTAAACGCAGATTGGAATCGTTTGGACGCACCATCAGTCTGATCAGTACGACACTCATCGTCTTCATCGTGCTGTCCATTCTATATTTTGTCATCAGCAAAGGGATATCCACCTTTGTCACGGATGGTGTATCATTAGGGGATTTTTTGACGAAAAGCATCTGGAATCCCGGCACCGTCGCTGATGACGGCACACCCTTGGTCGGAGCCTTACCGATGATCGCAGGCTCGTTTTTGGTCACTTTGATTTCCGCAGCCTTGGCAACACCTTTTGCCGTTGCTGCAGCTTTGTTCATGACGGAAATTTCACCGAAATCCGGGAAAAAAATTCTGCAGCCGGTCATCGAACTGCTTGTCGGTATTCCGTCCGTTGTATATGGTTTCATCGGCTTGACTGTTGTTGTGCCGTTTGTCCGTTCCTTGTTCGGCGGTACCGGATTTGGTATTTTATCTTCTACTCTGGTTCTGTTCGTTATGATTTTGCCGACTGTGACCAGTATGTCAGTGGATGCTTTGAATGCTGTTCCGCGTCATTACCGTGAGGCTTCACTCGCTATGGGCGGGACACGGTGGCAGACCATCTATAAAGTGGTTCTGCGGGCAGCGACCCCCGGATTGTTGACGGCAGTCGTCTTCGGGATGGCGCGTGCGTTCGGAGAAGCCTTGGCGGTTCAAATGGTCATCGGAAATGCGACTTTGATGCCGAACAGCCTGGTGACCCCAGCTTCGACATTGACAAGTATTTTGACGATGAGCATGGGGAACACCGTAATGGGAACTTTGGAAAACAATGTCCTCTGGTCATTGGCGACCATCCTCCTTTTGATGGCTCTATTCTTCAATATTTTGACACGTTACATCGGTAAGAAAGGAGCCGTTAAAAAATGAATCTGAATCCCAAAAAAGTAGACAAATTTATGGTCGGCCTGATTTATTTGTTTTCCGGAACGATCATCCTTATTTTGGCCAGTCTGCTGCTCTTTATTCTATGGCGCGGCTTGCCCCAGTTTTCGTGGGAATTTTTGACGGCTCCAGCAAAATCCTTCCAGGTAGGCGGAGGAATCGGAATTCAGTTGTTCAATTCGTTCTATTTGTTGGTCCTGACCTTGTTGATCAGTACGCCACTTGCCTTGGGCGCGGCGATTTATCTTTCGGAATATGCACCTCAAAATTGGTTTACCGACATCATCCGTACTGCTATCGAAGTTTTGAGTTCTTTGCCATCCGTTGTCGTCGGTCTCTTCGGATTCCTGATTTTCGTCATCCAGTACGGTTTTGGCTTCTCGATCCTTTCGGGAGCTTTGTCCCTGACTATCTTTAATCTGCCGCTTTTGACGCGTACGATCGAAGATTCCTTGCGGGCGATCCCGTCTTCCCAGCGTGAAGCTGGCTTAGCGTTGGGCCTTTCCCGTTGGGAGACAGTGACGTTGATCATTCTTCCGGCTGCCTTGCCGGGTATTTTGACCGGAATGATTTTGGCGGCAGGACGTATTTTCGGTGAAGCTGCCGCTTTGATTTATACAGCCGGGCAGAGCGCGCCGGCTTTGGATTTCACAAACTGGAATCCACAATCCATCACAAGTCCTTTAAATATTTTCCGGCCTGCCGAAACATTGGCTGTGCACATCTGGAAGATCAACAGTGAAGGCGTAAAACCGGATGGAGCGGAAGTGTCAGCTGGTGCCTCAGCAGTACTGGTATTGGCTGTCCTCATCTTCAATCTGACTGCCAGAAGTTTGGGCAGAAGATTGCAGAAGAAGGCTACTTCAGCATAGAAACGGAAAATTGACTTGAAGGAGGGACCCTTGATGGGAAATGAAAAGATATTGGCAACGAACATCATCCAGATGCGTCCTGAGGCCGAAGTCGCCCTCAAAACAAATGATCTTCACGTTCATTATGGCGATTTTGAAGCGATCAAAGGCGTTTCCATGGAATTTGAAAAGAATAAAATCACCTCGTTGATCGGACCGAGTGGGTGTGGAAAATCGACTTATCTCCGTTCGTTGAACCGAATGAACGACACTGTTCCCGGTGCAAAAGTGACTGGGGAAATCATTTATCAAGGCATCGATGTGAACGTGCCTGAAGTTGATGTGTTCGAGATGCGGAAAAATATTGGGATGGTATTCCAAAGGCCGAATCCTTTCAGCAAATCGATTTATGAGAACATCGCTTTCGCACTGAGAAGGCATGGTCTGAAGGACAAGGCGACATTGGACGAAATCGTCGAAACCAGCCTGAAACAAGCTGCTCTTTGGGACCAAGTGAAGGATCAGTTGAACAAGAGCGCCTTAGCGCTCTCTGGTGGTCAACAGCAGCGGCTCTGCATCGCAAGGGCGATCGCTCTGAAGCCGGATATCCTGCTTCTGGATGAGCCAGCCAGTGCGTTGGACCCGATCTCGACTTCCCAAGTCGAAGAGACGTTGTTGGAGCTGAAGGAGAAGTATACAATCATCATTGTTACGCACAATATGCAGCAGGCATCCCGAATCAGTGATTATACAGCGTTCTTCTATTTGGGCAATGTCATTGAATATGATGAGACCAGAAAAATCTTTACTCGTCCGAAGATCCAACAGACGGAAGATTATGTTTCTGGGCATTTCGGCTAGGAGGAAAGCAACGTGAAAAGCACTAAACCCATTATTGAAACGCGTGATGTACATTTATATTACGGAAAGAACGAAGCGTTGAAGGGCATTTCGCTTGATTTTCATAAAAAAGAAATCACGGCTTTGATAGGGCCGAGCGGATGCGGAAAATCCACCTATTTAAGGACCTTGAATCGGATGAATGATCTGATTCCGGATGTGACGGTCACCGGGAAAATCAGTTTCAATGATCAGGATATCTATAGTCCGCAAATGGACACGGTAGAGCTGAGAAAAAAAGTCGGTATGGTTTTCCAACAGCCGAATCCATTCCCGTTTTCAGTTTTCGATAACGTGGCGTATGGTCTGCGCATCGCCGGGATGAAGGATAAGGAAAAAATCGCCCAAATCGTGGAAGAGAGCCTGAAGAAAGCAGCTGTATGGGATGATGTCAAAGATAAACTGGATCAGAGCGCCTTATCTTTATCTGGTGGCCAGCAACAACGTGTCTGCATCGCACGGGTCTTGGCGATCGAACCGGAAGTCATTTTGTTGGATGAACCGACGAGTGCCTTGGATCCGATTTCCAGTGCACAAATTGAACGGATGCTTATGGAATTGAAAGAAGATTACACGATGATCATTGTTACGCATAATATGCAACAAGCATCGCGGATCTCTGATAACACCGCCTTTTTCTTGAACGGTGAACTGATCGAGTACGGGGAAACAAGCCAAATTTTCACGAATCCAAAAGAAAAACAAACGGAAGATTATATTTCTGGACGTTTCGGCTGATCCATTGCATAATGAAATATATTTACAAAGGGGTTGGTTTTTGATGAGACGAGTGTTTGAAGAAGAATTAGAGAGTTTGCACGCTCACTTTTTGAAGATGGGTGTATTGGTCAATGCTGCAATCCATAAGTCAATCGATGCTTTTGTAACGCACGACAAGGAACTGGCGCAGCAAGTCATCGATGAAGATGCAGCCATCAATAAGCTTGAGAACGATCTGGAAATCGAATGCTTCGAGCTGATTGCTTTGCAGCAGCCTGTGACTACGGACTTGCGCAAAATCGTGACCGTGATGAAAGCCAGCGCAGACTTGGAGCGGATCGGCGATCATGCAGTCAGTATCGCAAAATCGACGATCAAGGTGAAGGGCAAGAAGCATGATGCCGATATCGAAACGGCCATTGCAGAAACAGCTTTGAAGGTCATGGATATGGTCAAGGAAGTCCTGGACGCTTATGTCGTCCTTGATGTCGAACGTGCGCGGGAAATTGCGGCGCGGGATACGGAGATCGACGCGGCCGCCAAAAATATCTATGAAAACTGCATCGAACAAATGAAGCAAGATCCTGAGATCGTTTTGGGCGGAACAAACTATATGCGTATCTCCACTTATTTAGAAAGAATCGGAGATTACGTAACAAATATTTCCGAGTGGATCATTTACTTGGACTCCGGAGAAGTAGTAGAATTGAATGTCCATCATAAAATTTAATGATAAAAGCGTTGTGATACCCAAAGCGGTGTTGCAACGCTTTTTTTCTGTGTCAGTCAGAGCTTGAGCCAAGCCGGATTGCATACAGTTGCTTGATTTTGGCAGCAAGGGCAATGGCTTTCATAGAACGGATGAATTTGCTAAAATAAGGATTGAAGTAAGGGATAGGGGTCTAAGTGAGATGATGTCAGACTTGAATACAGAAACGATACAGGCAGTTACAAAAATATTCAAATTGATCGGCGATCCAACGCGTTTTTTGATTCTCCATGTACTGGAAAATCGGGAACTGAACGTAAATGCTATTGCGGAGGAACTGGACTTGGAGCAATCCGCGGTGTCGCACCAACTGAAAAAGCTGAGGGAAGCAAAGTTGGTGAAGAGCAGAAGAAACGGGAAAAACATCCTGTACAGCCAAGAGGATCAGCATGTCTACGCAATTCTCCACATGGCTGTCGAACATGCCGAACACGGCCGGGAGGATGCAAAAATTAAAATAAGTACAACAGCATCAGATAAGAAACCGCATTGAACAGGGGAGCGAACTAGCGTTCTTTTCAGGGCTGGATATGGTATACTACAGTCAAACAGGAAATCGACGAAAACCAAAGAATAAGTCAAAAAAGGATCTGAAATTATGGCAAAAGACCAAATCATCGTACGGGGAGCCCGTTCGCATAACTTGAAAAATATAGATGTCACCATCCCCAGGGACAAACTTGTCGTCATGACCGGTCTTTCTGGGTCGGGTAAGAGCTCATTAGCTTTCGATACGCTTTACGCAGAAGGTCAAAGGCGGTATGTGGAAAGCCTCTCAGCCTATGCGCGCCAGTTTCTGGGTCAGATGGACAAGCCGGATGTGGACAGTATCGATGGCTTGAGTCCAGCCATTGCAATCGATCAAAAGACGACGAACCGCAATCCCCGTTCGACAGTCGGAACAGTCACGGAAGTCAATGATTTCCTGCGCCTGCTTTTTGCACGTGTGGGTCATCCGATTTGTCCGAATGATGGCACCCCGATCAGCAGTCAATCGCCCGAGCAGATGGTGAATCAGGTGCTTGAGTTTCCGGAACGCACGAAAATGCAGATATTGGCACCGATCGTCAAAGGAAAAAAGGGACAGCACAAAAAAGTATTCGAGGACATCAAAAAGCAAGGCTATGTCCGTGTCCGCGTTGATGGGGAACTGTTTGATATTTCCGAAGATATTGAATTGGAAAAGAATAAAAAACATGACATCGCGATTGTTGTGGATCGGGTAGTCATCAAGGAGGGCATCCGTTCGCGCATCTTCGATTCGATCGAAGCGGCGTTGCATTTGGCTGATGGCTACGCCATTGTTGATGTCATCGGCAGTGAAGAACTTTTATTCAGCGAACACCATGCTTGCCCGTATTGCGGATTTACGATTGGCGAGATCGAACCGCGGCTGTTTTCTTTCAACGCGCCCTATGGAGCCTGTTCCGAATGTGACGGGTTAGGAATGAAGTTGGAAGTCGATCTTGATTTGATCGTTCCGGATAAGCAACTTTCTTTGAATGAAGGGGCTTTGGTACCGTGGAACCCGATCAGTTCAAATTACTATCCGGAAATGCTGCGTCAATTTTGTGCACAGAACGGCATCGATATGGATCTTCCGTTTGCCGAGCTTGGCCCCGACACCCAGCAAAAACTGCTGTATGGCGCTGGAGGCGACTTGTTCCATTTCCATTACCAGAATGAATTCGGTGGTGTCCGCGATGTTGATATCCCCTTTGAAGGGGTCATCACTAATGTCAATCGACGCTACAAAGAAACATCGAGCGATTTTACGCGCGAAGCGATGCGCCAGTACATGACCGAGTTGCCTTGCCATACCTGCCACGGCTATCGTCTCAATGAGCAAGCCTTGGCCGTGAAGGTGGCCCAACACGACATCGGGCAAGTAACGGAGTTTTCCATCGAAAATGCCGTCGCTTTCTTCGAGGGAATTTCTCTTTCGGAACAAGAGCAGCAGATTGCGGCACCTATACTGAAGGAAATCTTGTCACGCTTGACTTTCCTCAAGAATGTCGGCCTCGATTATTTGACGTTGAGCCGGACGGCGGGCACACTTTCTGGAGGAGAGGCGCAGCGGATCCGCTTGGCTACACAAATAGGCTCCAATCTGTCCGGCGTGCTCTACATCTTGGATGAGCCGTCCATCGGGTTGCATCAACGCGACAATAATCGGTTGATTGAATCGATGAAAAATATGCGCGACCTTGGAAACACGCTCATCGTCGTGGAGCACGATGAGGACACGATGATGCAGGCGGATTATCTGATCGATATCGGACCGGGTGCTGGCGAACTCGGTGGTGAAATTGTGGCTGCCGGAACGCCCGAGCAAGTCATGAAAAATAAGAAATCCTTGACCGGAAAATATCTGTCAGGGAAATTGTTCATCCCGGTTCCGGAGACGCGAAGGACAGAGGACAAAGGTGCCGTGAAAATCACCGGGGCTACTGAAAATAACCTGAAGAATGTGGATGCTGCCTTTCCTTTAGGGAAAATCGTGGCAGTCACCGGCGTGTCCGGCTCAGGAAAAAGTTCCTTGGTCAACAATGTCCTGAAGACGGCTCTCGCCAAAGAATTGACCCGTACGAAAGAAAAACCGGGCAAGTTCAAAACAATCAGCGGGTTCGAAGGTCTGGAGAAAATCATCGATATCGACCAAAGCCCGATCGGACGGACGCCGCGAAGCAATCCGGCAACCTATACCAGCGTCTTCGATGACATGCGCGACCTATTTGCCAGCACCAATGAAGCCAAAATCCGCGGCTACAAAAAAGGCCGCTTCAGCTTCAATGTCAAGGGCGGACGTTGTGAAGCTTGCCGCGGCGATGGCATTCTGAAAATTGAAATGCATTTCCTGCCGGATGTTTACGTGCCTTGCGAAGTTTGCCACGGCACACGCTATAATTCCGAAACGTTGGAAGTGCAGTACAAAGGCAAGAATATCGCCCAAGTATTGGATATGACCATTGAGGAAGCTCTGACATATTTTGAAGCTATCCCTAAAATCAGGCGCAAACTACAGACCATCGTCGATGTCGGACTCGGCTATGTGACATTGGGACAACCCGCAACGACTTTATCCGGTGGTGAAGCCCAGCGGATGAAATTGGCCAGTGAACTGCAGCGCGTATCAAGCGGCAAGACATTCTACATACTGGATGAACCGACCACAGGGTTGCATACGCATGATATCGCTAGATTGTTGCAGGTTTTGGACCGTCTGGTGGAAGCCGGCAACACGATCGTCGTGATCGAACACAATCTGGACGTGATCAAAACAGCCGATTACATCATCGATATGGGACCTGAAGGCGGAGCCGGCGGGGGAACCGTGCTCGCTACCGGCACTCCGGAAGAAATCGCTGAGGTAGAGGGCAGCTATACCGGCCAATTCTTGAAACCTATTCTCGAACGGGATAAAGTAAGGGATAAAAAAATAAATAGCCAAAACAGGCTGCCTCATTTAATGATGAGACAGCCTGTTCGTCGTTGCTGTCAGATAATTTTTTTGAGGCAATTTTCTATAATTTGGAAATGTAGCATTGTTCTCCGGCGAACTGCCCCTCGCCGGAGCTTAGGACAGCTTATACGCACTTTCTTTTTTCAGCAGGCAACCCTACTGTGTCCGCTAGCTTCTAGTCATTTCTGCTGAAGAGAAAATCAAACTTAAGACCTATGACAAGAGGAACGAACTTGGGCATAATAAGGACATAAGCAATAGATATCCAGAAATAGGCAAATTGAGTCCCCTGTCAGCGAATAGATAAATGGATAATCATCAAGGAGGAACTACCATGAATGAAAGAGACCGAATTTTGGCGTTGGTAAGAGAAGGCATCATCACTACAGAAGAAGCCTTGGTACTTTTAGAGAACTTAGCGAAGCGCGAAGGAAAAGATGCAGTGAAGTTCAATCAGCAGCAAGATTTCACAGATGTACCCGATACTTCATCAGAATCCTCAGAGCAAACGGCTCCAGTTTCCGATAAGGAACGGGAAGACCGCAGAAATTTGGAAAAGATTTTGGATGAGCTGGCCAGCGAAATTTCCTATTTCTCCTCTCAGATCGATGCGAAAGGCGAAGCACTCCAGTCATTGCAAAAACAAATCAACGACAAATCCGAAAAAAGGCAGGAACTGGCCACAGCAGATGAATTGGGCGATTTGACTGGCGAACAAGAAATTACGTTGATGCGTTTGGATGAAGAACTGGAGGCTCTTCGCGGACAAGTTGCCGCGCTGGAAGCCGAAAAAAGCGAGATGGAACAAAAAATGCGCAGCCTCAAGAAGGAGCATGTGGAAAATAGCGTGAAATCTTTTGGTGAGAAACTGGGCAATAAAGAGGAATGGAAAGACACAGCCACCAATTTCGCGGAACGTCTCACTAAAGCAGGCACCCAACTAAGCAAATTTTTGGTCGATACGGTCCAGACGGTCGCAGAGAATGTCGATTGGAAAGACACTGATTTCAACATCAAGATCCCAGGCTTGATCACAAGTAAATTCCAGCATGAATTCATATTCGATCAGAATACCGCGACAATCCTTGATTTTCAATTGGCAAACGGGAATGTGACGTTGCAGAGTTGGGATAACGAAACCATTTCGGTCGCTGCAGATGTGAAGATTTACGGAAAAACGGAAGAAGCGACAGCGAAGGAAGCTTTCGACGCCCGAAGTACGATTGTGATGGATGAGGATAAACTCACTTTCCGCGTTCCGAACAAACGGGTGAAATGCGATATCGTCGTCTCCTTGCCGAAACGCGAATACGATTACGTCGCAATTAAGATGTTGAACGGGAATGCGACCTTGAAAAACATTGAAGGAAAAGATTTTTACATCAAATCCACGAACGGCAATATGGTTATTTCAGGTCTCAAGGCCATCATGCTGGAGACGGATGGAGTCAACGGGAATCTGGACGTTTCGGAAAGTACGATTGTTGATGTGTTGGCGAAAACAATCAACGGCAGTCTGACGATCAAAAGCGATGTCGTCAGTGCAACTGTTTCCGTGGTGAATGGGGATGTGAAACTGTCCTATCCAGGAACAAACGCCAAACAGATCCAAGCTAGTTCCGTCAACGGTTCTGTCAAGCTGTCTTTGCCTGCTGCCAAAAGCGCAGAAGTGAAAGCAAGCAGTTCGTTGGGGAAAATCATGAACCGGATGGAGAATATCGAAATCCTCCGCCAAAAAAATGAACACACAAACAAGTATCTGGAATTCAGACGAATGGACGAAGAATCTCCGGTTATGGTAGAATTAAAGACAACAACAGGAAACATATTTTTAAAAAATAACTAAAAATAGCGATAATAAATGGCACAAATAAGGAGAGAACGAACATGAAAAAATTAACCAAATCTGCTACAGACAGACAAGTCAGCGGTGTTCTGGGAGGTATTGCCGAATACTTCGGCATCGATTCGACGATTGTGCGTGTGATCTTTCTGATTGCCGTCTTTGCGGGAGTCGGATCGCCCGTATTGCTGTATATCCTGATGGCGATCCTGATGCCTGAACCGGGCCAAAGCGGCAGCGGACAATCATTCGGAGGAACGTATGGATCATCATCTTCCCGCCGCAGTTCCGACGCTTCAAGACCAGTAAAGGAAGCAAAACCAGTGGATAAACAAGAAGAGGACGACTGGAGTGATTTCTGATGGGATTCTGGAAAAAAGCAGCGGTCAACTCGCTAGTGTTCATCGCCTTAGCTTATTTCATGGCACCTTCCTTCTATGTGCATAGCCTTTGGACAGCGTTCTGGGCCAGCATTGTCTTGGGTATCGTCAATTTTCTGATCAAACCAGTGTTTTTGATCCTCTCGTTCCCGATTACGCTCCTTACTTTCGGTTTGTTCAGCTTCGTGATCAATGGATTCATGCTGTATCTGACGTCTTGGTTGGTGGGACCGGGATTCCACTTCACAAGCTACGGTACTGCGTTTCTGGTGGCTTTGATCATGTCGATCGTGCATATGTTCCTGAGCAGGGACGATGTGCATTAGTTAAGTGGGTTCAACAATAGCAGTCAGTATCAAATAACCTAAATGAAGGCAGCTGAAACGATTGTTTCAGCTGCCTTTTGTTCTTTCGTATGCATGGATAAAATGTTATGATGGATAGGAATACAATAAACCACAAGCGATTCAATTATTGTTTGAGGAGAGATGAAAAAGAGAAAATCCTGCCTGATCGAGGTCAGGAAATTAAATGATAGAGTGAGGGATAAGAATGGCGAATACAGTCACTGTAAAGGAATTAGTGGATTCTTCAGGTTATGTTGTGCTGAGCGGAGAAGAGTTCTTGGGAAATAAAATCACAACCAGCGAAATCTCCAGACCCGGCGTCGAGTTGACCGGTTTCTTTAATTTTTACCCGTCGGCCCGTATCCAATTGTTGGGGAAAACGGAACTGACATTTATCGAGCGGATGACTGCAGAAGAGCGCCTGATCGTTATGAGACGCCTCTGCAGCAAAGAAACACCTTGCTTCGTTATCGGACGCAGATTGCCTGCGCCCTCAGAATTGACGAAAGCCGCTCAAGAAGCTGGTATACCGATTCTTTCGGCGCAATCCAGAACGACAAGAGTATCCAGTAACATCACCAATTTCCTTGAGGGCAAATTGGCTGAACGCGTTTCGATGCACGGGGTTTTCGTGGATGTATTTGGAATGGGGGTCATGATTACAGGGGATAGCGGCGTCGGGAAGTCGGAGACGGCTTTGGAATTGATCCAAAAAGGACACCGGTTGGTCGCTGATGATCGTGTTGATCTGTATCAGCATGACGAAAATACGCTGATAGGTGAGGCACCAGGCATTCTTCGCCATCTGATCGAAATCCGCGGAATCGGAATTATTGATGTGATGACGCTGTTCGGGGCCGGCGCGGTCAAACAGGCTAATGAAGTCAATCTTATTGTTAACCTGGAACTTTGGAGCAAAGACAAGAAATTTGAACGTCTGGGCAGTACCGAGGAAATCGTGAACATTTTGGATGTCGGCATCCCTAAAATCACAATTCCGGTAAAGACAGGGCGAAATCTTGCTATCATCATCGAAGTGGCTGCCATGAATTTCCGTGCGAAAACGATGGGCTATAATGCCGCTGAGACTTTCGAAAGAAATCTGGAAGCTTTGATTAAAGAGAATACCCAAAAAGGCGAATAGCTTGAACAAAGGAGATTAACATGACTAATTTGATAGCCGCATTAAACCCCGTCGCCTTGTCGTTCGGCGGTTTGGAGATCCGTTGGTATGGTGTCATCATAGCGGCAGGGATACTTGTTGCCATGGCATTGGCTACGAAAGAGGCCGAGAAAAAAGGACTGGATCCGGACTTTATCGTCGACATGATGTTCTGGACGATACCGATAGGAATCATCGGCGCCCGCATTTACTATGTATTGTTTGAATTGGATTATTATTTGCAGAACCCAGGCGAAATCATTCAAGTCTGGAATGGTGGCATCGCCATTTACGGTGCGTTGATCGCCGGTATTTTGACGATCTATTGGTACACAAAACGAAAAGGAATTTCCTTTGCATTGACGATGGATATTTTGGCACCCGCAGTTCTGATTGCACAATCCATCGGCAGATGGGGGAATTTCATGAACCAGGAAGCGCATGGTGAGGAAGTCAGCCGCGTCTTTTTGGAGAATTTGTTCCTGCCCGAATTCATTATTGAACAAATGAACATCAATGGGATTTATTACCACCCGACCTTCTTGTACGAATCGCTCTGGTCGTTGGCCGGTTTTGTGCTGATTCTGTTCCTGCGCAGAAAAGAACAACTGTTGCGTGTCGGTGAAGTAATGTTCACTTATGTCATGTGGTACTCGTTCGGACGCTTCTTCATCGAAGGTATGCGTACAGACAGCCTGTACCTTTTCGGGCCTATCCGCGTTTCGCAGGCGCTGTCCATCCTTCTGTTCCTCGGAGCAATGGTGTACTGGGCTTACAGACGCCGAAATAATTATCCGCCTGATCCCTACTACACGGATATCAGTAGAAAGAGAGTATAATAGACGAATGGAATTTAAAACAATATTATTTGATTTTGATGGCACTATCGCCGATACGAACCGACTTATCAGTGAAAGCCACTTTGTTGTCATGGAGGAAAATTTCCCGGGCCGGTTCAAAATGAAGGAAATGGCTCAGTTCAACGGTCCCAGTCTAGAGGAAATATATGGGCGTCTTGATCAGGACAGAAAAGATGAGTTGGTCGCACGTTACCGGGAAGTGATGCTGGAGAAGCATGATGAAATGATCGGACTTTTTCCTGGTATCAAAGAAATGCTTGGAAATCTCAAACAAGAAGGCTTGCGCTTAGGCGTCGTTTCGACAAAACGTACCGATGTGCTGAAAAGAGGCATATCCATTTTAGGCATCACGGATTATTTTGATACGATCATTGGGTCAGGCGATTTTTCACAACCCAAACCTGATCCGGAGTCGCTCTTTCTGGCTATGGAACGTTTGGAAGCAAAAAGAGAGACCAGCGCGATGGTCGGGGACAATCACCACGATATAGTCGCAGGCAATAATGCGGGAATCACAAGTATTTTTGTGGGCTGGTCCGAAAAAACGACTGCCTTTATCCAACCCTATCAACCAACAAAAATAGTCAAAAACCCACATGAGTTGGAAGAGTACATTCTTTCCGGCGTGAGAGTTTAATGGAGGGGAAGAGATCAAAATGAGACAAAAAGTTGCTGTACTAGGGGCTGGTTCTTGGGGAACAGCCTTATCGATGGTATTGGATGAAAATGGACATGAAGTCCGTCTTTGGGGGAATGACCCACAACAAATCAAAGAAATCAATGAGCAGCATACGAATGAGCATTACTTACCCGGTGCAAAGCTGAGTGAATCGATTGTAGCGTACACCGATCTGAAAGCTGCTATAGGTGACGCGGATGCGCTTTTGTTCGTTCTGCCGACAAAAGCAATCCGTGTAGTTGCGAAAGAAGTCGCATCATTATTGGACGGCCAAACAAGGCCGCACCTGATACATGCCAGCAAAGGATTGGAACAGGATACCCATAAACGGATTTCCGTCATCATCCAAGAAGAGATTCCGACAGAGAAATACGATAGCTTGGTTGTCCTTTCCGGACCGAGCCATGCGGAAGAAGTCGCCAAAAAAGACATCACAACGATCACTGCCGCATCCCAGGACGAAGAGGATGCAGCTTATGTGCAAAAACTGTTCATGAATCCTTATTTCAGGGTCTACCGGAACACGGATGTCATCGGAGTTGAATTGGGTGCTGCTTTGAAGAACATCATTGCCGTAGGTGCTGGGGCGCTTCATGGATTGGGTTACGGCGATAATGCGAAGGCGGCTTTGATGACACGCGGATTAGCGGAAATCAGTCGTCTGGGGATCGCTTTCGGTGCAGATCCTATGACATTCTTCGGTTTGAGTGGCGTGGGCGACCTGATCGTGACCGGCACCAGCCGCCATTCGCGGAACTGGCGAGCAGGGGATCTGATCGGAAAAGGCCAGGATCTGGATGAGGTGCTGAACAATATGGGGATGGTCGTTGAAGGTGTAGCAACAACAAAGGCCGCTTATGAGTTGGCGCAGGAAAAAGGCATCGAAATGCCGATCACAGAAGCCATCTATAAAGTGTTGTACGAGAAAGTCGATGTCAAAAAAGCAATCGAGGAATTGATGCTGCGCGAAGGCAAAGCGGAGCAATCTTCTCAAAATGTGGAAAAGGGGAGCCAATCAATATGAAGAAAGTCAGAAAAGCAGTGATTCCTGCTGCGGGATTCGGAACGCGTTTTTTACCGGCAACGAAAGCGATGGCAAAAGAAATGTTGCCGATCGTCGATAAGCCGACCATTCAATTCATCGTCGAAGAAGCAATCGCATCAGGGATCGAAGATATCCTGATCGTAACCGGAAAAAGCAAACGTCCGATTGAAGACCATTTTGATTCAAATATTGAATTGGAAGCGAATCTGCGTGAAAAAGGCAAAAATGAATTGTTGGAATTGGTTCAGGAAACGACCGGGTTGCGCATCCATTTCGTCCGCCAGTCTTATCCATTGGGGCTGGGTCATGCGGTTCTGCAGGCGAAAGCTTTTGTCGGAGATGAACCATTTGTCGTCATGCTGGGTGATGATCTCATGGAGGATGAAGTGCCGTTGACCAAGCAGTTGATGGATGCTTACGAGCGCACGCATGCTTCCAATATCGCCGTGATGGAAGTGCCGCATGAAGAAACATCCAAATACGGCATCATCGATCCGGATCAGGAACTGGAACCAGGCCTGTTCAACGTCCGCAGATTCGTCGAAAAACCGAAGCCGGAAGACGCACCGAGCAATTTGGCGATCATCGGCCGGTACTTATTGACTCCGGAAATTTTCGAAATTCTGGAGAATCAAAATCCAGGTGCCGGCGGAGAAATCCAATTGACCGACGCAATCGATACTTTGAACCAAACGCAGCGCGTCTTCGCAAAACGCTTCGACGGCAAGCGTTTTGACGTTGGAGACAAATTCGGTTTCCTGACGACAAGCATTTCCTATGGCCTCACCCATCCGGAAATAAAAGATAAATTGAAAAATTATCTGGTGGAGCTTGGTGAAAAACTGACTGCCGAGGATGAAGGCAAATAGCCGTTTTGGTAATCCGAATCCAGCCGAATATTGAGTGATAAACAATAGAAGCCGAGCCATCAATCGTTCTGCGATCAATGGCTCGGCTTCTTCTCGCTGACTTTGGAGCCATGAGCAGAATTGTGGCACAAACAATCAAGTCAGAGTAAACTATATTAGAACCAGATTCCGGCACCTGACCGGAACAGACTTGACACAAGAAGGAGATACAAAAAATATGGAACAGACTGAAACAATTTATGACGTCATCGTCATCGGAGCCGGACCAGGCGGAATGACCGCAGCACTGTACGCATCCCGATCAAATTTGAAGACGTTATTGCTGGAGCGTGGCATTCCCGGTGGGGAGATGAACAATACAGCTGAAGTTGAGAATTACCCTGGTTTCAATTCGATTTTAGGCCCTGAGTTGGCTGAACGGATGTACGAAAGCACAATGCAATTCGGGGCGGAGCATGTTTATGGCGATGTAAAACGAATTGTTGTCGACGGCGATTACCGTATCGTTGAAGCAGGCAAAAAAACCTATAAGACACGTGCCGTCATCATTGCGACCGGGTCCTACCACCGAAAATTGGGTGTTCCCGGTGAGGAGCAGTACAACGGCCGCGGCGTTTCCTATTGTGCCGTCTGTGATGGAGCTTTCTTTAAAGGCAAAAAACTAGCCGTGGTCGGCGGCGGAGATTCTGCCGTGGAGGAAGGGACTTATTTGACGCAATTCGCGGATGTCAACATCGTGCACAGACGGGATGAGTTGCGGGCTCAAAAAGTCATCCAGGATCGTGCCTTCAAAAATGAGAAAGTTTCCTTCACTTGGAATGCCATTGTGGAAGAAATCAAGGGCGACGGACAAAAGGTCACTGGCGTGGTGATCCGCAACAAAAATACCAATGAAATCACGGAAGAAGCTGTTGACGGTGTCTTCATCTATGTTGGTATCCTGCCGCAATCGGATGCTTTCCTTGATTTAGGGATCACGGATGAAGAGGGCTGGATCATCACGAATGAGCACATGGAAACGGCGATACCGGGCATCTTTGCCATCGGGGATGTGCGTCAAAAACTTCTGCGTCAAATTACGACTGCTGTCGGTGATGGCGGAGAAGCCGGAAACCGCGCATTTGCTTACATAGAAGACTTGCATGACCGCTTGGCAGCCGCCGAAGCGGCTGCTGAGACGGTGGACTGAAAATATTGTCCACACAACAACAATTTTATTGTCCAGTTCATTAGTACCCCGAAAGTTCACGTTCTGAAATCAGAGCGTGAACTTTTTTTGTAGATTCAATCTTTTCGCTCAATTGGCATGCAAATAATGTTATAATATGATTAAACTAATATGGGAAGGATGATGAAAATGTCTTATCAAGAAACCATCGAGCAATGGAATGATTTTGCCTTATTAGAACCTACATTAAAAGAAGAATTAAAATCTTTGGAGGGAAATGAAGAAGCACTGAAAGATGCTTTTTTTGCTCCGCTGGAATTCGGAACTGCCGGAATGCGCGGCATCCTGGGAGTCGGGATCAATCGGATGAACATCTACACAGTCCGCCAAGCGACCGAAGGCTTGGCTCGTTTGATGGAGGCAAAAGGTGAAGAAGCGAAAAAACGCGGCGTCGCGATCGCTTACGATTCCAGACACCAATCTCCGGAGTTTGCGATGGAGGCAGCGAAAACATTGGGTGCACACGGCATTCCGGCTTTCGTTTTTGAAAGCTTACGCCCCACACCTGAATTATCCTTTGCGGTAAGACATTTGAATGCGCTAACGGGGATCATGATCACAGCGAGCCACAACCCGGCTGATTACAACGGTTATAAAGTCTATGGAGACGACGGCGGCCAGATGCCACCTGCCGATGCGGACGCTTTGACTGATTATGTGAGAGCAATTGAAAATCCACTGACCATCCAAGTGGGCGATGAAGCAGAGCTGAAAGCAGCGGGCTTGATCAAAATGCTTGGGGAAGAGGTCGATGCAACTTACCTTGACCTTGTCAAAACAGTGACCGTCGATCCTGCCCTTGTCCATGAAATGAGCAAAGAAATGAAATTGGTCTTCACGCCGCTGCATGGAACCGGGCAGATGCTGGGTGAACGTGCTTTGAAGAATGCCGGGTTTGAAGGCATCTATCTCGTGCCGGAACAGGCAGTGGCCGATCCAAATTTCTCAACCGTGAAATCACCGAATCCGGAAGAAGCTGGCGCATTTGAGTATGCCATCAAACTTGGAACGGAATTGGATGCGGATATTTTGGTTGCGACCGATCCGGATGCTGACCGCTTGGGCGCGGCCGTCCGCAAAGCAAAAGGCGAGTACGTTGTTCTGACAGGTAACCAGATTGCTTCATTGATGCTGGATTATTTGTTGCGCGCGAAAAAAGCGGCTGGTACATTGCCAGCCAACGGCACAGCCCTCAAATCGATCGTATCGAGCGAGTTGCCGACAGCAATCGCCAAATCTTATGGAGCGGACATGGTGGATGTACTGACCGGTTTCAAATTCATCGCAGAAAAAATCAAGCAATACGAAGAAGATCACAGTAAAGAATTCTTGTTCGGCTTCGAGGAAAGCTACGGTTATCTTGCAAAACCTTTCGTTCGCGATAAAGACGCCATCCAGGCCCTCGTGTTGATTGCCGAAGTAGCTGCGTACTACAAGAAAAAAGGTCAAACGCTGTACGATGGCTTGGTCGAAATTTTCGAAACACATGGCTATTATAAAGAACAGACGATTTCCGTTACGATGTCCGGCATCACCGGAGCAGAAAAAATCAAAGCGCTGATGGCCCAATTCCGTACGGAAGCACCAGCGGATTTCGCAGGCATCGCCGTATCGATCACGGAAGACTTCGGCAACTCTACAAAGACATTCTCTGACGGCTCCACTGAAAGCATCGATATGCCGAGCTCGAATGTGCTGAAATATTTCCTGGAGGACGGCAGCTGGATCGCCATCCGCCCAAGCGGAACAGAACCAAAAATCAAATTCTATATCGGTGCCAAAGCGGAAAGCCAAGCCGCAGTCGATGAAAAAGTCGCTGCTTTTGAAACAAGCATCCGTACTTTGACCGCTGAATAATCCGAAATAAACTAAAAAAAGGAAGTCCGAAGATTACGGACTTCCTTTTTGCTGTGGATTGTTCATCAGAATGTTTTGGCCAGTTGTTTGGCTTTTTCGATCGCATCCGCAACGATTTCATCGGCACGATCCGGATATGTGTCCATACCTTCAACGAATAGTTGTGAAATCTCCTCGACCCCCAGAAAATGGAAAATGCTCTTGATGTACTGGCTGGCAGGATCGCTTCCGTCGAAAATGCCGCCATTCGCTTGGATATGCAACAATTTCTTGTCCGGGACCATTCCGACTGCTCCGGATTCCGTGTAACGGAATGTCTGACCAGCAACTGTGATAGTGTCGATCCATGTCTTCAGGCGACTGGGAACATGCATGTTCCATAATGGATTGGCGATGATGATCTTATCCATGGAAACAAAATCATCGGTATAGTGATTGAACAGCGTCACTTTTTCTTGCTGACGGGAAGTCAACTGATCAAAAAGCACGCCTTTCGATAATTCCTTCCAGGCTGTCAAAAGATCCCGATCGATCTCAGGGATGGCGACTTCATAAAGATTCATGTCTTTGATGCGATCATAAGGATTCAAAGCTTTGTATTCCTCCAGAAAAGCATCCAAAACTTTCATGGAGCGGGATACACTGCTGTCGAACGGATGCGCGCGCACAACTAAAACTCTGGCCATAGAAAAACCTTCTTTCCAATTTTTATACCTTAATGATACCATTTGCACGCAAAGATAAGAAAGCATAACCCATCACCGACAGGATGATTCGCTGACCAAAAACGGAAGGGGATTTCCCGGATGAATTGAAGCAGCAATCAGTGGTCTGTTCTCCTCTGGCGAACGGAGGCTTCGCCGGAGTTCGGCCCACAGACAGTATGCGTACTCCGGTTAGGGGTGGTTCGCGGGAGTTCAGGCTGATTGTCGGTGGCGTTCTCCGGCTAAAGACCACTCACCGGAGCTAGGCAGCATTTCGGACGCGCTCCTCCGGTCAGCTGGCCGCGCAGAAACAGGCGCACAAAAACAGGAGCCTCCGCGCTAGGAGGCTCCTGTTTCTGATTTATGTAATCTTAAGCTACGAAAGCTTCCGAAGACAGAGGTGTTTCATCAATGAAGAAACGTTTGTACCAGACGAGGAAGATATAGGCTGTCCAGATTTGGCGGCCATAATCCAATTTTTTCGTATAGTTGTCGTCGAGAATCTGTACAAGCTTATCGGTGTCGAAAAATTCTGCTGCATAGTCGGAAGCGAAAGCTTTTCTGACTTCGTTGTAGAATTCTTCTTCGCGCAGCCAGTGACGGATCGGAGTCGGGAAGCCCAACTTCGGACGTTTCGCCCATTCTTCAGGCAGGACATCGGCAGCGGCTCTACGGAGCACGTATTTTGTATCGATTTCGTTGACACGATAATCGGATGGGATGCGTTTCGCCAATTCCATGACTTCTTTATCCAGGAAAGGTACGCGCAGCTCCAACGAGTGGGCCATGCTCATCTTGTCGGCTTTCAACAGGATATCCCCAGGCATCCAAAGGTTCAGATCGAGATACTGCATCTTCGTCACATCATCCTGACCTTTGACTTCGTCGTAGATCGGTTTGGTTATCGAACGGATATCCGGACCGTTTTTGTAGGCCGGCTTCAGGATATCCACAGCTTCTTCTTCGTCCCAGACGATGGCCTGGCCGATGAAGCGTTCTTCCACTTTTTGACCGCCTTTGACCAGGAAGGTCGTCAGCGTATTTTTCGGCAATTTATGTGCCAATTTGCCGATGCCTTTTCTTAGGCTGTAAGGTACTTTTTCATAGGTCTCCATTTTCTTGGATGGCTCATACCAAGAGTAGCCGCCGAAAATTTCATCAGCGCCTTCACCCGAAAGTACGACCGTCACATCTTTCTTCGCCAATTCAGCCAAGAAATACAACGGAACGGAAGACGGATTCGATTGCGGTTCATCCATATGGTATTGGATGGTAGGCAGGGCATGAAAAGCTTCCTCAGGCGAGATGTACTTGCGGACATTCTCGATGCCGAGGATGTCGGAAAGATCGGCAGCCTGGTTGGTTTCGTTGAACATTTTTTCATATTCGGAGAAGCCGACCGAGAAGGATTTTTCCGGTTTCATCAAGGCTGTGACCAAGCTGGAATCGACACCGCCGGAAAGGAAAGCGCCTGTCTTCACGTCACTGATTTTGTGGGCGCGGACGGAATCGGCCATCGTTGCTTTGACTTCTTCCACATAGCTTTCCAAAGTGCCGTTTTCGGCATGGAATTTCTTGTCCCAATATTCGACCGTATGGATATCGTTGCCTTTCAGCACCATATAATGCGCCGGCTTCAATTTGTGGACGCCTTTGAAGAAGGTTTCGCCCATCGAAGAATATTGCAGCGTCAAGTAAGGACGCAAAGCATCCTTGTTCACTTCTTTAATGAAAGCAGGGTGAGCCAAAAATGACTTGATTTCAGAACCGAAAAGCAAGCTGCCGTCGGTTGTGTTTGTCGTATAGTACAATGGTTTGATGCCGAAGCCGTCACGGGCGATGAACATCGTATCGTTCACTTTATCCCAGATCGCGAACGCGAACATGCCGCGCAGTTGTTTCACGAAGTCATAACCGTATTCTTTATAGCCGTAAATCAAAACTTCACTGTCCGTCTTGGAATGGAAGATGTGTCCTTTTTGCTTCAGATCTTCGCGCAACTCCTGGAAGTTGAAGATTTCACCGTTGAACACCAATACCAAATTTCCGTCGGCACTGTACATCGGTTGTTTTCCGTTATCGGAAAGATCGATGATGCTCAAGCGGCGGAAGCCTAACGTTACTTTGTCATCAGAATACATGCCGCCACTGTCTGGTCCGCGGTGGACGATTCTGTTCATCATACCTTCAATCACAGTCTGATGGTTCCATGCAGTCGATCCATGGATATATCCAACAAAACCACACATTTATACCACTCCTTAAGTATCTCTTGCTAGATCAGAATGTCTGTCCGTCTAGAGTCCAATCTATTCTATCACAAATGGAAAATCATTAAAAGAAATTATCCAATCGGGAATCTATACGGAATATCCAAAAATCAAAGGACAAGCTGTTCCACTTTTCATGGAACAGTCTTGTCCTTCGAATTCAGTGCTTATATTTTGCGTTCAGCGCTTACGTTTTACTTTGCTGGAGGGATCCAGACGTTTTTCCATCAGACCCAACAACCAGTCGGCCAGAACGGCCATCAAAGCGGTCGGAATAGCACCGGCGAGGATGATGGCTGTCCCGTTCGTCGCATTGACGCCGCGGGAAATGATATCCCCTAATCCGCCGGCACCGATGAAGGTACCGATGGCAGTGATACCGATCGCAACGACCAAAGCATTACGCAATCCGGCCATGATGACGGAAAGGGATAACGGTAATTCGACCAGATAGGTCAATTGCATCCGCGTCATGCCCATGCCTTTGCCCGTATCCAACAAGGCGGCATCGACATTCCGGACACCCGTGTAGGTGTTTTTGATGATCGGCAGCAACGAATACAGGAAGACGGTCGCAATGACGGTGTCCGATCCGAGTCCTAGTCCGAGCATCAAAATGGACAACAGCGCCAATGAAGGGATTGTCTGGATGACATTGGCGGCGCCGATGATCCAATCCGCCAACTTCTTGTGGCGCGCAATCCAAAAACCGAGGGGGATCGCCACAATCGCCGCGAACAGCACACCGTAAATGGAAATCAGAAAATGACGGGTGAATTGTTCGAATACATAGCCGGCGTTCTCTCTATAATAGTAGAGCAATTGCTGAAGTGTGTTCATTTCACTTAAGTTCATCATTTTCGCTCCTTTAGGGGTGTGACTTCTTTATCTTCGAAATAGTTGTTCTCTTCCAAGAAAGTTTGCGCGACGGTTTGGGCTTCCACCAAATCGTTGTCGACTTCATAGTTCATTGCCTGCATCAGCTCATCCGTCAGCGTATCCTCAAGTTTCAGAAGGATGGCCTCCAGTTCGGGGTAAGCCTCAAGAATCTCTTTAGTGGCAACCGGACTGGCGTCGTATGGCGGGAACAGTTGCAGATCGTCTTCGAGAACGACCAGGTCGTAGCTTGCGATCCGGCCGTCAGTGGAGTAGCCTAAAACTATATCCATTTCGTCCGCCTGCAGGGCATCATAGACAAGACCGACTTGCATGGGATAGACACGCTGGAAGTCAAAACCATATGTTTCTTTGAAGGCTTCATATCCGTCGCCTTCCCGCTCCATCCAGGAGTTGTCCACTCCAGCCCGCAGATTGGGTGCCAATGCCGCGAGGTCACTGACAGTCTTCAGATTGTTTTCTTCGGCAAATTCACGTGTTACCAAGAAGGCATATGTGTTGGCAAACCCGTAGGAAGGGAACCAAACCTGATTAAATTTATCATCGAAGCCCTTCACAACAGATTCGAAAGCCAATGTGGGATCGGTGATAGGATCCATGGCCAACTCACCGGTCAGAGAAGTCCCTGTATAGCGAGCGGCCGAAACATTTGCATCGCCGCCGATCATAGCTTGGTGATTCAAAGTCGATGAACCGAGGTTGTTGACCATATCCACGGAAGCATCCGGCAGATAGTGTTCGACCATCCCTCTGACCATATAACTCAATATTTGCATTTCTGTCGTTGTCCCACCGGTGATGACGATGCCGTCATTGTTTACGGAGGCACCCAGACCAGGCAGAGAGCAAGCCGCCAATAACAGTGCTGTCAGCGGGAAAAGCAACCATTTTTTCATATATTTCTTCATCATCAGTTTCCTCCTTTTGCAGATGTTGTCTGTGGAGAAACGAATCGTTCAAGCTTACCGAGGAGGAAGTCAACCAATAAAGCCAACAAGGTTACCGGCAGGGTTCCCCAAATGATCATTTCCTGATCGTATACATTCAATCCGTTGAAAATGTAATCCCCTAAACCACCGGCTCCGATATACGAAGCAAGAGTCGCCCAAGCGATGACGTACACTCCCGCCAACCGGATCCCGGACATGATGACCGGGGCAGCAAGCGGCAATTTCACCTGCAGAATAATCTGATTATCGGTCATACCCATCCCTTTTGCGGAGTCAACGATTGTGCTGTTCACATTTGAGATGCCGATGAACGTATTTCTCAGAATCGGCAAGAGTGAATAGATGAACAAGGCTACAATCGCGGGAAGCTTTCCGATTCCGAACAAGGGAATCATCAAGGCAAGCAAAGCCAGAGAAGGGACAGTTTGTAGAATCGAAACAAAACTGATGATAAAACCGGAATAGCGTTTGAAACGTGTCAAGGCGATGCCTAAAGGAACAGCAATCAGAACGCCAAGCACCAGCGCCATCGCTGAGATGTAGAAATGTTCTCCTGTTTTAAAGAGCAACTCGGAACCATTCGCTTTCAAAAAGTCCATATCATCACCCCTCAACCGTTTCGATGTCCGCGGTTGTCTCGATTACTTCTTCCGCCGGCATTTCGGGCTCTATGTCTCCCCAAATTGTGTCATAGACCATATCCACAATGGATGTGCGGGTAATCAAGCCGATAAGCTGATTATTTTCATTGACCACAGGAATATTTTTGTAACCCAATTTCAAGATCCGTTGTAAAGCATCCCGGACGAGTGTGCCTTCACGAACAAAGGAAACCTCACTCATGACCTCGCCGACAGTGACTGGACGGCGTCGGTTGGTGTCGATCGCTTCGACACTCAACATGCCCAACAAGATATCATCCGCATCGGTCACGAACAAACTATCGACACGACGGGTGCGCATCAATTTGATGGCTTCAGAAAGATTTTGGTCTGACGAAACCGAAACTGGGCCGCGGATCATGATCTGCTCAACAGTGCGGAAGTTCGTACGTGCTTGGCTCAGACGTTCTTCGCCTATAAAGTTTTCGACGAATGCGTTCGCAGGATCCATCAGGATATTGTCGGGTGTGTCGAATTGAACGACTTTTCCGTCCTGCATGATGACGATCCGGTCTGCCAGTTTCAAAGCTTCATCCATATCATGTGTGACGAAGATAACCGTTTTTCCCAATTCGCGTTGCAGTTCTTTGAGGGTTTCTTGCAGGGAATCGCGAGTGATCGGATCCAAAGCTCCAAAAGGTTCATCCATCAAAATGATGTCCTGGTCAGCTGCCAAAGCCCGGATAACACCGATACGTTGTTGTTGCCCGCCAGACAGTTCGGATGGATAGCGTTCGAGAAAATCCAAAGGTAGGTCGACTTTTTGAATCAGCTCTTCTGCAATCTTTCTTTGTTTTTCGACAGGCCATTTCAATAGTTTTGGAACCATAACGATGTTATCGAAGATAGTCATGTGGGGCATCAGGCCGATCTGCTGGATGACGTAGCCGATTTGGCGTCTCAGTTCCACCGCGTTCATGTCCTTGCTGTTTTTTCCGTTGATCAAAATTTCACCGGAGGTTGGTTCGATCATGCGGTTGATCATCCGCATAGAGGTTGTTTTGCCGCTGCCGCTCGTCCCGATGAATACAATGAACTCTCCGTCATTGAATGTCAGGTTCAGAGAATCCACAGCAATTTTCCCGCCTGGGAATCGTTTAGTAAGATTTTTAAATTCTATCATGGTTTCACCTCTTAGTATTTTTAGGTTCACAAATGTCTTACTCTACCTTAACGCGCAACAAAGCCTTTTTGCAAATGATAAGGTTGAAATCTTGTGAAAAAAACGCACTTCCGGAAGCGTTACCATTGTTGCGATGACGGTATATTTGCGACAAATTTTTATATTTTTAAATTTACGCATTCTGAATATCTCCAAATTGACAAACGTGACAGTAAATATAGGGTTAGAGATAACCCGGAATCATGCTGGGAAAGAATAAAAAATAATTGGGAATCATAAAAAAGAATGCTAGGATAATAGCAAGAGCAAATGCGCAGAGATGTGAATAAATGAGAACGTTTTCTCGTTTGCGTACAACAACAAATTTTAAGGCAGGAAAGAGGATTTCAAGTGGAAAAAAAATACATCATGTCTATAGATCAGGGAACAACCAGCACACGTGCAATCATCTGGGATAAGAAAGGCACAAACATCTCTTCTTCGCAAAGAGAATTGATGCAATATTATCCTGAACCGGGTTGGGTGGAACACGACGCGAATGAAATTTGGATCAGTGTCCAGTCGGTCATAGCGGATGCCTTGATCAGAGGAGCTATTCGTCCGGAGGAGATTGCGGCAATAGGTGTAACGAATCAGCGCGAGACGACGGTTGTGTGGGACCGCGTTACCGGAATGCCGATCCACCATGCAATCGTTTGGCAATCCCGCCAAACTTCGGAGATCGCCGATAAACTGAAGCAGGAAGGCCATAACGATTTCATCCATTCGAAAACGGGTCTGATCATTGACTCTTATTTTTCAGCCACAAAAATAAAATGGTTGCTGGACCATATTCCGAATGCTCGAGAGCGGGCCGAAAAAGGAGAATTGCTCTTCGGCACCATCGATACCTGGATTGTCTGGAAACTGACCGGGAAAAAAGTGCACGTGACGGATGTTTCCAATGCCAGCCGGACGATGCTGTTCAATATTTATGATCTGAAATGGGACGAGGAAATCCTGGATTTACTGGCTATTCCGAGAACGCTATTGCCTGAAGTCCGCTCTTCATCAGAAGTATACGGCTATACGGAGGAAAACGATTTTTACGGATCGCGTATCCCGATTGGCGGAATAGCCGGCGATCAGCAGGCTGCTCTCTTTGGACAGACCGGTTTTGAACAGGGAATGGTGAAAAATACTTACGGTACGGGGGCGTTTATCGTCATGAACACCGGCCTTACACCGGTGAAATCGGAAAATGGCTTGCTTACGACGATCGCTTATGGGTTGAACGGCGAAATAAACTATGCTCTTGAAGGCAGCATTTTTGTGGCCGGTTCTGCTTTGCAATGGTTACGCGATGAAGCTGAGCTGATCCGATCAGCGGCGGAATCGGAAGAGTACGCCGAACTGCTTGAATCGAACGATAATGTCTACATGGTTCCTGCTTTTGTTGGATTAGGTGCCCCCTACTGGGACCAAGATGTGCGCGGCGCTTTCTTCGGATTGACCAGAGGGACTTCAAAGGCGCATCTGATCCGTGCGACACTCGAATCGCTGGCTTATCAGACGAAGGATGTTGTGGACACGATGCAGAAGGATTCCGGACTTGTCATCACGAATATGCGTGTTGATGGAGGGGCAGCGCACAACAACTTTCTGATGCAATTCCAAAGCGATCTGCTGAATACAACCTTGACCAGATCCAAAGTATTGGAGACAACGGCACTGGGAGCCGCATACTTGGCAGGTTTGGCAGTAGGATTCTGGAAGGACACCGATGACATTATCCAAAATTGGCAGCCTGACTGCGAGTTCCACCCACAAATGGCGACTGAAAAACGCGAAGACCTCTATGCTGGCTGGCAAAACGCAGTAGCCGCCGCCCGCCACTTCAAACACAAACCCAAGAGAGCGTGATGATTCGCGGTTAGGGGGTGAGCACTAAGCGGGCTAGCCGTAATGGGTTTGTTTTCGCCCATGAAGGTTAGCCAGATTAGGCGGAATCCCCTGCGAATCAGAACGCGTTTAAGAAAGAGCGTGATGATTTGCGTTCAGATAACCGAACAAAACTTAAGAATCACTAAAATATTCAGAAACAGACAAATGATACACCCGGTATGTTATAATGGATATATCTATTTTTTTGACTGGAGGAATTATCATGGCAGACACTCTCGAATTGGTAGTCATAACGGGGATGAGCGGCGCCGGAAAAACGGTCGCCCTTCAGACATTTGAAGATTTAGGCTATTTCTGTATAGACAATATGCCCCCAAGTTTGTTACCGAAATTTTGGGAACTTGTAAAAGAATCGGGTAAAATAAGCAGAATCTGCTTAGTGATCGATCTGCGCTCCCGGGCATTCTTTGATGAAATCATGTCTGCTGTGGACAGCTTGGACAACACTACTTTCATAACGACTAAGGTCATCTTCCTCGATTCGAAAGATGACGTGCTTGTTTCCCGATACAAAGAAACAAGAAGAAGTCATCCCCTGACCCAATCAGGCGGAACCGTACTGGAAGGAATCCGTAAAGAGAGAGAATTGCTTGAGGACATCCGCAATCGCTCACAGTTGGTCATCGATACAAGCGAGACAACACCCCGTCAATTAAGGGAACGCCTTCTCGACACTTTCAAAGTGGACGATAATGACGTTTTCCATATAGAAGTCGTATCTTTTGGTTTCAAGTATGGTTTGCCGATTGATGCCGATATCGTAATGGATGTGCGCTTTTTGCCCAACCCGCATTACGTAGATGAATTACGTCCACTGACGGGGCTTGATAAGCCAGTCTATGATTATGTCATGAAGCAACCCGAGACGGAAATATTTTACAAGAAATTTCTTGATTTATTGGAATACATCATTCCTGGTTATAAGAAAGAAGGCAAGACCAGTGTGAATATCGCCATTGGTTGTACAGGCGGGCAACACCGCTCGGTTGCTTTAGCAGAAAGAACCAGCCTTCAATTAGAAAGCGCGGGGTATCAAGTGAATACAACCCACCGCGATCGTAATAAACGCAAAGAGACGGTGAATCGGTCATGAGTCAAAATCCGAGCAGAACGAAGAAAATCGTCGTAATCGGCGGCGGAACGGGCCTGCCGGTCATTCTGGAAGAACTGAAGAATCACAATACAGACATCACGGCTATTGTCACAGTCGCGGATGACGGCGGCAGCAGCGGCATCATCCGCGACCATGTCAACATTGTGCCTCCCGGGGATATCCGCAACTGTATGATCGCGCTTTCCGATATGCCAAAACTGGAAAAGGATATTTTTCAGTACCGTTTCCATTCGAAGGATTCCTTCTTTTCCGGGCACGCCATCGGCAACCTCATCATCGTGGCCCTGACTGAAATGAAAGGGAGCATTTTCGATGCCATTCGGTTGCTGTCCGTTATGATGGGCGTTAAAGGCAAAATCTATGCCGCAGCTGACGAGCCGCTCTCACTCTATGCAGAGTTCAAGGACGGCACTGTCGTCAAGGGTGAATCGAAAATCGCAAAAGGCCGTAAAAAGATCGAGCGCGTGTATGTCAAACCTTTGGATGAAACAAGGGAGGCTGTCGCTTCCCGTCACGTCATCAACAGTATCCTGGAGGCGGATATGGTCGTTATCGGACCGGGAAGTCTGTACACGAGCATTTTGCCTAACCTGATGATCCATGACCTCGGCCAAGCGGTCATCGATACCAAAGCCGAGAAAGTCTATATCTGTAACATCATGACGCAATTGGGCGAAACAGAGGGCTTCACTGATGCTGAGCATATCAAGGTATTGCATGATCATCTGAAAGCGAAATTCATTGACACCGTCCTGGTGAACACTGAAAAAGTTCCGGATGAATACCTGAATCAGCAAGCTGACGAAGAATATTTGCTGCAGGTCCGCCATGATTTCAAAGGATTGCGCGAAGAAAACTGCCGGGTCATTTCTGCCGATTTCCTGGATATGAAGAACGGCGGCGTATACCACGACGGCAAAAAAGTCGTTTCGGAACTGATCAATCTCATTTCCAATATCAAAACTATCTGTTGACCTTTTTTCTGATCGAAAGAAGCTGTCGGAAAGGAGGCGTATATGTCTTTTGCATCTGAAGTAAAAAAAGAATTGACGACATTGGAAGTGCACCGCGAGCATGCGAAAGCCGAGTTGACCGCATTGATCCGGATGAGCGGTTCGGTCAGCATCTATAATCAGGCTTTCGTCCTGAATGTCCAGACGGAAAATGCGGCAATCGCAAGACGGATGTATGTACTCTTGAAGGACCACTATTCATTCGAAAGCGAATTGCTGGTCCGCCGGAAAATGAAACTGAAGAAAAACAACGTCTATATTGTGCGCCTGAAACAAGGCGTCCGGGAACTGCTGAGTGATCTGAATATTTTCGATGGACTGTCGTTCAAGACGCAAGTTTCCGAAGATATCATGAACAATAACCAGAAGGAGCGCTCCTACCTACGCGGAGCTTTTATGGCCGGGGGATCGGTGAACAGCCCGGAAACGAGCCGTTACCATCTGGAAATCTATTCCAATTATGAGGACCATAATCAGGACATCTGCGACATGATGAATCACTTCGACCTGAATGCGCGGACGATCGAGCGGCGCAACGGTTTCATCACGTATCTGAAGGAAGCCGAGAAGATTGCTGATTTTCTGGCATTGATCGGTGCCCATAACGCGATGATGAAATTCGAGGACGTCCGGATTATCCGCGATATGCGTAATTCTGTCAATCGTTTGGTGAATTGCGAGAACGCCAATATGAACAAAACAATCGATGCGGCAGCAAAGCAAGTAGCCAACATCGAATTCATCGAAGCAACAGTAGGTCTGGAGAAATTACCGGATAAGCTGAAGGAAATCGCAGTCATCCGTTTGGAGAATCCCGACATCAGCCTTAAAGAGCTGGGCGAAATGATCCCAAGTGGAGCCATATCAAAGTCCGGCATCAATCACCGTTTACGAAAAATCAATGATTTTGCAGATTCGTTGCGGATGAGAAAAACCATCCGCTGATAAAAAAATAAACTCGGAGACAAAAAAGTCTTTGGGTTTATTTTTTTTATTAAAATGCACACCTCATTTTTGGCGGATATTACAAACAGTAAGTCAAGCTGAAGGAGGAATGGAAGGATGAATCAAGTATCATTGATCGGGCGTTTGGTGCGGCCCATCCAAGTGCAACAGGTGAATGGGGAAAGGCAAGTTTGCAACAACACACTGGCGGTGCAGCGTCTCAGGAAAGCGGATGAGGGTCAACCGCAAGCGGACTTTATACCTGTCGTGTTTTGGGGAGCAACCGCCAATCTGGTCGAACAGTATTGTGCTAAGGGCAATCAGATCGGTGTCAACGGCCATTTGGTTTCGCGTTCCTATGTCAACAAGCAGGAGCAGCACGTCTATGTCATCGAATTGGTCGTAGAAGAATTGTATTTTGTTGAAGCGAAAAGAGAACAGGAAGCAGTCTGATGCTCCCGCCCAAAAGCCCCGGATTCTGGGGCTTTTTTTGATTGGAACCGGCGATTTCCCAATTATTTCACAGAAACTTCAAACGTATGTAGTATCGTAGACTGGAAATGATGCCGCTTATGGGAAAAAAAGATATAATGGAGGAAATGAAAAGGGGAATCGCTATGGAAATTTTGATGATAGAAGACAATGAAGCCGTCTGCGAAATGATGGCGATGTTTTTTGAGAATGAGGGCTGGCAAGCTGTATTCAAGCATGATGGAAAAGAAGGTCTGGAGACGTTCGCGGCAGCAGACAGAAAATGGGACATGATTATCCTCGATCTGAACCTGCCGAGCATGGATGGGATGCAGGTCTGTCGCGAAGTAAGGAAAATTTCCCAGTTCGTACCGATCATCATGCTGACAGCGCGCGATTCTGAAAGTGATCAGGTTATCGGCCTGGAAATCGGGGCGGATGAATATGTTACGAAGCCGTTCAGTCCGTTGACGTTGATAGCCCGCATCAAAGCGATGCACCGTCGCGCTAAGGTCGATCACGCGCAAGCGCAGGCCACTGATGATTTCGACGTGCTCACCGATCATGTCAAAATCAGCACGATCACGCGCGAAGCCTACCTTGACGGGAAACAAATCGAAAGCTTGACGCCGAAAGAATTTGAACTGTTCGCGCTTTTGGCCGAACACCCGAAACAAGTATTTTCGAGAGAGCACCTTTTGACCCGGATCTGGGAAGACCCTTACTACGGGGATGAGCGCACAATCGATGCCCACATCAAGAAATTACGGCAAAAAATAGAAGCGGTCGGACCGCAAGTGATCCAGACGGTTTGGGGAGTCGGCTACAAATTCGATGATAGTGGAGTAGAGGATAAATGAAGTATGTCTATCAACAAATCCTGGCCTTTTTTGCTCTGATTCTGATAACCGTGAGTACGACAGGCATCCTGATCATCCAATACGTCACCAGTAATATCTACGACGAAAAAGAGGCACAGCTTTACGGCTATGCCGAATCGATCATCGATCAGAACATGACGATCCAACAATTGGAAAATGGATCTACCTTGGTTTCCAACCAGGATGTCTCGTTCGCCATCTTCGATGCCGAAGACCGCATGGTTTATCCGCAAGCAACGGATCTGTATACGAGCGGAATCAGCGCGGAGGATTTTGAGAGGCTATCGGAAGGCGACCGGATTTCTTTGACTGAACGGGATCGTGGCTTCCTGAACGAAAAGAAGCGCTTCTTGACGGTCTATCTTCCTCTGTTCAATGCAACTACGAATGAATTCACAGGCTTCATAGCAGTCGGTTCGCCGGTAAAAGGCATCGAGGACGAAATCAATGAGATTGAACACAACCTGCTTGTGGCTGTGCTGACTTCCGGGGGCATCGCGATTGTATTGAGTCTCGGCATCGCCAACTATCTGACAAGGCGCATTAAACGCATGCGCAGGGCCACCCATGAGATCGCTTCAGGCAATTTCGATATCTCACTGGAGAATCATCACAAAGATGAGTTTGATGAGCTGTCGGAGGATTTCAACCAAATGGCAAGGTCTTTGAAAGCCTCCAATGAGGAAGTCGAACGCCAAGAGAATTTGCGGCGCCAGTTTATGATGGATGTTGCCCATGAAATGCGTACGCCGCTCACGACAATCAACGGCATTCTCGAGGGAATTCAGCATCATATGATCCCCGAAGGCAGTCGGGACCGGAGTATGCAACTGATGCAGAAAGAAACCAAACGGCTGATTCGTTTGGTTAATGAGAATCTTGATTATGAAAAGATCCGCTCCAACCAGATTATTTTAGTGAAACAGGAATTTTCGGCTAAAGAAGCATTGGAGAATGTTGCGGAGCAGATGCGGACAAAAGCGCAGGCGAAGGACGATCTGATCATCGTTCAGGTGGATGCAGCGGACCGGATTTACGCGGACTATGATCGCTTTATCCAGATCATGGTGAACCTCACCCAGAACGCTATCCAGTTCACGAAAAACGGAACCATCACCCTGTCGTCTTTCCCGGATGGCGATCAGCAAATCATTCAGGTCAAAGACACGGGCATCGGCATCGAGAAGAAGGATATCACGAGCATCTGGGAAAGGTTCTACAAAGTGGATGTTTCCAGAAAGAACACGAAATTTGGCGAATCAGGAATCGGTTTGGCGGTGGTCCAATCATTAGTGATGAACCATAAGGGAACCATTGATGTGGAGAGCAATCCGGGCGAGGGAACAATTTTCACGATTACATTACCGACGAAAGCAGCAATCGAAAAAAATAGTTAAAAAAATAGCTGTCGGAATTTTAAATTCCGACAGCTATTTTGGTTATTCAACTGGTTCTGTCTGTCCTTCTGCTGGGACTTCCTCAGCAGCGGGTTGTTCTTGCATTGCATTTTCTTCAGCAATGGCTTGGTTGGCCGGGAACTCAGGAGCGTCCGTCTGATAAAGCGGCACGGTTGAAACGCCGTTGTTCGTATAGTACAAGGAAGTGTTCAGGTCACCCAATTCTGCGATGTCCTCTTCCAATCTTGAAGGGGAATCCACATAGCCGTGCAGGCTTTTATCAACCGGAACGAATCCATCCGGTGTGTAGAAGCGCAACAAATCACCGTTGATGATCTGATCGGAGATGGCCAGCTGCAGTTCAGCTTGCGCCCGGATCTGAGCAACTTTTTCGACTACTTCTTCTGTCTGATAAGCCAGCGTGCCTGTTTGGGTATGATAAACGGTATTTCCTAAGATGGTATATTCGCTCGTCACGATGCTGCCATTACGGAAAACAACGATCCCCTCATTTTGCGCTGACATCAGATCCTGTCCAAGTTGGACATAGGCTGAAGTGTCGACACCCAGAAGATGCATCACGGTAGGCAAGATATCGATCTGGCCACCATAAACATCACTGATCTGGCCGGTACCGGAACCAGGATTATGGATGATGAAAGGAACACGCTGCATCATGGCATCGTCATAGGCACCCCACAAATCCGGATTGGCTCCGATGAGCGGCGCCAACGTTTCGTTGCGGGAACTGGAAATACCGAAGTGGTCGCCGTACAATACGAAAAGCGTATTATCATAAAGGCCTGCGTCCTTCATATATTGGAAAAATTCAGCCAAGGCTTCATCGGCATAATGAGCAGTATTGAAATAACCGTCAATCGTTTCGTCACCGGTATCCAGAGTGAAGGTGTTATTCATCTCGTCTTCAGGGAACGGGAAGTGATTCGAAACGGTTATGAACTTTGCATAGAAAGGCTGCGGTAATTGCTCGAGGTATTGCGCCGATTCTTGGAAGAACAATTTATCTTTCAAACCGTACTCGACTGAGTTCTCATCCGTCAGTGTGTAACTGCTGTCGGCATCAAAGAAATAATCATAGTCGAAAGATTTATAAACATTATCGCGATCCCAGAAAGAACCGACATTCCCGTGGAAAACAGCTGATGTGTAGCCAAAGGTTTCGCCCAAGATGGCCGGTGCTGATTGGAAGGTGTTGTCCGCACCGATTTGTGTAAAGGCCGAACCTTGCGGCAATCCGAACAGTGAATTGTCCAGCATCAGTTCGGCATCACTTGTTTTTCCTTGGCCCGTCTGATGGAAAATGTTGCTGTAACTGTAAGAATCACTGCTGTGATACAAGCTGTTCAGGAATGGCGTCACTTCAGCCGTCATGCCTGTTTCATCAGTCAATGACAGATCGATCAGGAACTGCTGCATACTTTCCAGATGGATGTAGACGACGTTTTTGCCTTCCGCTTGCCCAAAGTTTACTTCGTTGGGTTCGGCATAATGCGTACCTAAGTAATCAAGAACGGCAGCCATATCTGAGCTGTCCGCACTTGCGCGTACTTGGTTGGCTTGGGCTGTCTTGATGCCATCATAGAGGGTGAAGACATTGATACCCAAGTATTTGACGATGTAGTTGCGATCAAAAGTTCTTGTCAGCAATTGCGGTCGGCTTATTTCAGCAAGGCCTAAGTTAGCGGCGAAGAGAGCGATCGAGGCGGCAACTGTCGCAAACGCCCATCTTTTCTTGAAGATACGTTCGTCGCGATTTTTGCTAACGAATTTCTTATAGACATAGATGAGGACAAAAGCATCGATCCAATAGAACAGATCCAGCGGCTGCATCATGGCGATGACTCCGGAACCTAAGTTTTTGGTTGCGTTGGCTGAACCGAAGATGGTTTTGATTGTCAGGAAGTCCGTAAATTCGCGGTAGTAGATGATGTTGGCGAACAACAGGATCGAATTCAGTACATACAGAGCAATCAAGCTTCTGTAGCCTTTTTTAGGGCTCTTAACAAAAAGCGAAATCCCGAGAATCAATAAAGTCGTGGCAATTGGGTTGATAAAAAGAATCAGCTGCTGAAACCAACCGTCTACGCCTAAAGAGAACGCTGTGTGATAAGCGAAATAGGTCTTCAGCCAGAAAAGGACGACGGCGAAAAGGAAAAATCCGAATCGCGTTTGCAACTGTTCAGTTAATTTTTGTTTCAAAAAAGAGACCTCCTATGATATCTTTGGAACACATGTAAATTTCATGTGAATTTTTAAAGGTAATGTGTGCTGTTTGTGAATTTTATGTAAAATGAGCTAGTGTCATTATATTCTGAATGCTTTTGATAGTCAATCGAAGCCCCGTAAAGTTTTTCCTAAGTTTTTCTCAAGAATAGTTGCTTTTTTAAGGATTTTTCGAGAAAATGGGACTTTCAAAGTATCTGTTTAAAGGAACAAAACTGACAAAGGTGAGCGTAGATTATGATATTTTTACAAGGGCTGTATGAGTGGGTGGCTGCTTCGCTGGAGTCATCCGTTAATCATTTTCCGCTCATACAATTAGTTTTCAACAGCGTGGACAAGACCATACTGTACTATTTGATTTTTCTGGTTCTAAGAGCCGCCTACCTGCTGCGCAGACACCGCAAGACGGGCAAGAAAATCCCCTTATATAAGGAAGGGTTGCTGCATGCTTTGTTTATCTACATCGTATTGTTGCTTCAACTGACGGTTTTCCGCAATGAGGTGACCTTCTGGACCGTCGAGTATCACAAAATCGATTGGTCAGCGATCCATTGGCTGCCGTTGGTGGATACGGTCAAACTCTTTTATGGGGATTCCGGATTTTCGGCATGGTACAATTCATGGGGGAACGTTGTCTGGTTTATGCCGCTGGGCTACATGGGGCCTTATCTGTTCAGAAAAAAATGCAGTTTCTCCAAAGTGACAGCGATGGGTTTTCTTTTTTCCAGCATGATTGAGTTCCTCCAGCTCATCTTTCAGACGGGCGTCACGCATATCGATGATGTCTTCTTTAATACGTTGGGTGCCGCAATCGGCTACAGCATATGGGTATCATCAAAAAAAGCAGTGCAGAACGGATAATCGACTATAAAGGAAGTAAATTATGAAAAAAATTACGATTACACAAATAAGCGAGAAAAAAATTAAGGCAGGCAATCCCTTGCTCCAAATGGAAGATTTCCCAAACGAGCTCAGCTTCGATGAAGGGGAACTGGTCGAGCTGGTCGATTCCCGCCAAAAATTCGTCGCAAAAGCCTATTTGGCTAAACAGAACAAAGGCGTCGGTTGGGTATTTTCCTTGGATAACGCGGATAGTTTCAATGAAGCATTCTTCAAAAAACAGTTTGAAAAAGCGAAACGTAAGCGCACGGACTTGCAATCGGACCCGGAAACGACTACCTATCGGCTTTTCAATGCGGAGGGGGACGGTATCCCTGGTGTTACCATCGATCATTACGACGGGTTTGCGGTGGTATCTTGGTACAGCGAAGGCATCTTCCGCTACCAGACCGCCATTATCGCTGCCTTCCAAGCGGTCTTCCCGGAAACGAAGGGCATCTATGAAAAATTCCGTTACCAACGGAAGGATGGCCTGATCAGCCGCTACGTCAGGGGTGATGCAGTCCCGACGCCCCTGATCGTGAAGGAGAACGGCATCAACTATGCGACGTATCTGGACGATGGACTGATGACGGGCATTTTTCTGGATCAGCGCGAGGTACGCGGCGCTCTGACGGAGCGTTATGCGGCAGGCAAACGGGTCTTGAACACGTTCAGCTACACCGGCGCGTTCTCCGTGGCAGCAGCCATGGGCGGGGCGATCGAAACGACGAGTGTCGATGTTGCGAACCGTTCGTTGGAACGGACAAAGGAACAATTCGCCGTCAATAACCTGGATGGCGAGCAACAGAAAATCTATGTCATGGATGTCTTCGATTTCATCCGCTACGCGATCCGAAAGGAATTGCAGTATGACGTGACCATCATCGATCCGCCAAGCTTTGCCCGCACAAAAAAGCGCACATTTTCGGTAACGAAAGATTATACGCAATTGTTGGAGGAATTGATCCAGATCACCGCAGCGGATGGCACGCTGATTGTGTCGTCCAACGCTGCCAACTACAAGGAAAAGAACTTCAAACAGGATATCGCCCAAGCCTTCAAGAACAGCCGATGCGATTACCGCATCATGGAGACATTCCATCTGCCGAACGATTTTGCTGTTCCGCCAGGCAGCAAAACAAGCGATTACCTGAAAGTCTTCATCATTAAGAAACTGGCGAGATAAGAAAAGCTGAACGGGTTCGCTCAGCCCCGAAAGAAATTTAGGAAATCTGACCCTGAATGAGCATCGAAGAGCGCAATGGGTCAGATTTATCTAATTTCCGAGGGGCTAACCCGTGAAGCTAGCCAACGCTTTGGATTGCATGGAAAATTTTGCAGTTCTTTGAAGCACCAACGGTGACGCACTTTTGAGTACAGAGAAATTTATATTTTTCCTACAATATAGAAAAAAGAGAACGGAGCTGCCTCATTGGGAGGTTGCTCCGTTCTCTTTTTGTATGGGATATTTTTATGTATGCAGACCCGCAGCGGCATGTTGTCCGGCAGTGTGCCCTGTAACAAAGGCGCCGGTGATGTTATATCCGCCTGTGTAGCCGTTGTAGTCGATCAGTTCACCGCAGAAATAAAGTCCTTTTGTCAGTTTGCTTTCCATCGACTTCGGATTGATTTCCTTCGTTGAGACGCCCCCGCCAGTGACGAAAGCTTTATCCAACGGATGCGTGCCGTTCACTTCGAATGAGAAATTTTTGCAGAAGTCCGCGAAAGCTTTGATTTCTTTCGGAGTCAATTCCTTTAATGACTTCTGCGGATCGATGGCCGCCTGCGTGCAACCGAACAACAGGTAGCGTTCCGGCATGAGGTCTTTCCAGCCGTTTTTGACGCTCTTTTCCGGTTGGGCCTTGATGAGCTTTTGCAATTGTTGTTCGACAGCGCCCAATGAAAGTTCCGGCAGGACATCCAAGGACATCGTGACCGTCTCGGTTTTATCGCGCTTCATTGTCTGGTGGACAAACATCGAACAACGCAAAGCTGCGGGACCGGACACACCGAAGTGGGTGAAGATCATGTCCATCTGGTGGGAAACGACTGTTTTGCCTTTTTTATTTCTGATGCTGAGTGCAACGTTGCGCAAGGAAAGCCCCTTCAGTTCGCTTGCACGGATGAAGTCCGCATCGGAAGTTATCGGCGCTTCGGTCGGGTATAGTTCCGTGATGGTATGTCCAGCAGCTTTGGCAAACTTATAGCCGTCGCCTTTGGATCCAGTTCGCGGCAGGGCTTTTCCTCCAGTTGCCAGGATAATCCGATCGGCCGGAGAATCTCGCCATCTTCCAAAAGGACACCGGTCACCTGTTCATTTTCGATCAGGATACGCTCGACTTTTATGTTGGTCCGAATCTGGACCTGCAGCCGCTTCAGTTCCTCGATGAAAGCTTCGAGAATTGTTCTGGCTTTATCTGTGACAGGGAACATCCGACCGTGATCCTCTTCCTTCAGGGCGACGCCGCGTTCGATGAAAAAGGTCATGATGTCATATTGACTGAATTGGGTAAAGCTGCTGTGCAGGAATTTTCCGTTTCCGGGAATATGCCGGATGATTTCCTCTTCGGGACGATTGTTGGTGACATTGCAGCGTCCGCCGCCTGTCAAAAGCAATTTTTTCCCGAGACTTGGATTTTGTTCGAGGAGCGTCACTTCAGCCCCCGCTTCGGCAGCGGTGCAAGCCGCCATCAGACCGCTCGAACCGCCACCGACAATAATGATGCGTGTTTTCATGTTATGTATTTTCTCCGTTCTTTTGCTGCACTTACTTTATCACAGATATGTCCAACTGAAAATGGCTTTTTTTCCGGAAGGGTCACGAAAAAAGATGCTTTCCTTCATTAAATAATCAGAGATTGCGCCTATACTGTATCCATACCCAAAGATAATCGTTTTTTTCTGCTGTCCAGGATTTCCGTTCTATTTTTATGCCCGAAAGAGTATAATGAGTATAGAGTTATTTTTGAAGAAGTGAGGGAATTGAAATGGATTTTATGAAAGTAATGCATACGAGACAAACAACACGCAGCTTCCAGAAGTTTGCACTTTCCCAAGGGCAAGTGGAACTGATGCTGCAAGCCGGGCAAAATGCACCGATCAGCCGCGGTCGCTTTGAGGATTACCATATCACAGTCATTAAGAATCCAGAAATATTGGCAGCGATTACATCGGCGGCAAAGGAAGTGACGGGCAGTACGGACAAGGATCCTTTGTATGGAGCGCCGGCCTTTTTCGTTGTTTCCGCTAAGGAACCGGCCAAACCTGGAAGTATCGCAAGCGCAGCAACCATCGTCGAAAATATGCATCTGCAAGCAACAGCAGAACTTTTAGGTAGCTGCTTCCTGATGGGAATCATGGCGAACGGCACGTTGGACGCTGAAGGGATCCGTGAAAAAATGCAGATTCCCGACGGTTTTACGCCTGTCGCCGGAATGGTGGCGGGCTATCCGCACGGCTATCTGCATGATCGGCCCCGCACATTGGAAAAGATCGCCGTCAACATCGTCGAATAGGACAGTTTGGACAATGAAAAACGACTGCAGGAGAAACGTTCAAGTTTCCCGGGTCGTTTTTTGCATACTCGTCCGGGGCAGTCTTATCCAGAGGTGGAGGTGCCGATTGCATATCCGCGCTCTTTTGTATACCATAGTACTATTACGATAGGTAAGTGTATTACGGATAAGTTTTCCGGGATGCTTCAAAATAAAAATCACTCAAGAAATGAAGGGATACATAATGGCGTACATTTCCTTAAAGAATGTCAGCAAATTCTATCAGATGGGCGAAACTCGGATCACAGCCAACGACAAGATCAGCTTCGACATCAACGAAGGGGAGTTTGTCGTGATACTGGGCCCCAGTGGAGCCGGAAAATCCACTGTTCTGAATATCCTTGGAGGAATGGATGATGCCGATGAAGGGCACATCAGCATCGACGGGGTTGATATCTCACAGTTCACTTCAAAAGCGTTGACGACCTACAGGCGGAGGGATGTCGGTTTTGTCTTCCAATTCTATAATCTGGTGCCTAACCTGACCGCTAAGGAGAATGTGGAGCTTGCTTCGCAAATATCCCCACATGCCCGCGATGCTGCCGAGGTCATGCGGGAAGTAGGCTTGGGCGAGCGCATGGATAACTTTCCGGCCCAACTATCCGGAGGCGAACAGCAACGCGTCGCCATCGCCCGTGCGTTGGCTAAACAGCCCAAGTTGCTGCTTTGTGATGAGCCGACTGGGGCACTGGATTACGAAACGGGCAAACAAGTGCTGAAGCTGCTGCAGGATACATGCCTTGATACGGGAACAACCGTCATCGTCATCACCCACAACCAAGCTATCGCAGCCATGGCGAACCGCATCATCGAAATCAACAATGCTAAAGTAAGGGCAATCCATGAAAATCCAAACCCTAAACCAGTATCAGAAATCGAATGGTAGGAGGGGGAGAAGACGATGAAGAAGAAGGCGCTATGGAAAGACATCTGGATAGAGATTGGCAAAAGTAAGGCACGTTTCCTCGCTTTATTGGCCATCATCACTTTGGGCGTGGCTTTCTTTGCCGGCATCAAAGCGGCGGGTCCGGATATGCTGGACACCGCCAACCAATATTATGAAGACAATAACCTGTATGACCTGAAAGTTTTGTCTACCTACGGATTGGAAGAAGCGGACATCGCCATTTTGGATGAAACGGCCGATCTGTCTGTCCATCCGATGCGGACAGTGGACATCGAAATGGAAGGCAGTGACTTTCTCGTAAAAGTATTCCCGCTGCAAAGCGGTGCGGATCCGGTCAACGCATATGCGCTAGTAGACGGCAGACTGCCGGAAACAAGCGGCGAAGTCGCCTTGGATGCGAAACAGAATCTGAGCAGTACTTATCAGATCGGCGATACCATCACTTTCCGCCATGAGTCCGACGAAGACCTTAGTGATGAAGAAAAAGAAAACCGCATCTCCTTGAAGGAACAAGAATACACGGTCGTCGGCTTCGTTGATTCGCCGATGTACATCGAAACGATAATGCGTGGTTCCACCAATGTCGGGAAGGGCAGCCTGGATGCTTTCGTTGTCGTACCCGAATCGGATATTCTCGGCAGCATCTATACGGAAGCTTATCTGACGATGGCTCCGACTGTGGCGGAAACAGGCTACACGGACGCCTATGATGAACAAGTGGACAGATTGGCCGATGAAGTGGAGCTTGCTTTGAACGGGAGACCGTTGGAGCGCATCAATGAAATCCGTGCGGAGGGTCAACGGAAGATCAGAGATGCGGAAGATGAACTGCAGGAGGGCAAAGACAAACTTGCGGAAGCCGAGCAGGAACTGCAGGATGCCCGCCAACAATTGGATGACGGCACAGCACTCTATGAGGAGAATCGCCAGTTGTTTCTGGACGAAATCGCCCAAGCCGAGAGCACTTTGACTGCAAGCCAAGCTGAAATCGATGCGGGCATGGCGGAGTACCGAGCAGGCCTGGCGACCTATCTGGAAAATAAAAGCGCTCTACGATGAAGCAAAAGTTGCCTGGGAGGCGCTGAAAAAAGGCCCTGCAAGGACAGAACGATTCCGACGCTTCATTGGATGCGCTGCTGGCAAGCCTGCCCGATACACCGGAAGGACGCGAAATCGCTGAACTGGCGCAAATGCTGCTTGACGGGCAGGCTGAAGTTGAAGCGACCCAAAGTTCGCTGGAAATGAAAGCTCTAGAGCTGCAGGAACGGGCAGCGGCCTTAGCATCAAAAGGCGAGCTGCTTTTGGCGGAACAGATGAGTTTGGAGGCGGATGCAGCAGCCTACCAGAAAGAGCTGGCTATTTTCACTGCTGACATGACGGCTTTCCAAACGGAAAATGCAATCAAACAAGCGGAATTCTCCACACGACAAGCCGCTATCGACTCAGAAAGGGCAGCCTTGGAAGAGCTGGATCCGGAGACGGACCCGAGCGTGGGCAGAACGCTTAACTGCTCTGGATGAAGAGCAGGCAGCTTTGGATGCGGAACGGGCCGCGCTGGCGCAAGCCGAAACGGATTGACTGTCCGCAAAGTGAGCTGGAGCAGAGGTGCTCCTGCCACCGCCAGAAGCCTTGACCGCCGCAGCCGCT
>Ga0183099_1000235_pt1 | contig 46719 bp, 35 predicted proteins | sample Biomet1_FD_127788 | JGI IMG/M metagenome (GOLD analysis project Ga0183099, IMG submission 127788) | Microbial communities from bioreactor (seeded with anoxic lake sediment) at LBNL, California, USA - Biofuel metagenome 1 | ecosystem: Engineered > Bioreactor > Anaerobic > Unclassified ... | reverse complement strand
GCCTTTTTTCGTGCGCAAAAATAGGGTGCGGCAAGCAGGAAGACGAAAAGACGGAGAACGGATTCGAGGCGAAGCGGAAGGCGAGGGCCAACGAAAGGCCAGGCAAGTCGCAGAAGGCAAATGAGGGTTTTGGCAGTTCCAAGACCGGAAAACCCTTAAAACTCGCTGCGCTCAAACAGTTAAGGGTTTTCCTCCGAGAAGCATTTGCCTTGACTGCTTGGTTGCAATGGCTTTCTTTTGGTCCTCGCCTTCCGCTTGGATACATGGTGGCGAAAAAGGGAAGGTGTGCGGCTTTAGGAGTGAAGGAAGGATTTGCCCGCTGCTCTACGCAGCGGGTATTTTTTTGTGGCGTGAGTAGAGCGTTGTGGGGTAGATTTCTTTAGATAAATGTTATATTTTGAAACGTGAAATGATAAATATCATACAGCTTTATTAGCATATGGAGATGCGTGTGATTTTTTTAATATTTGCGGTAAATTTATGTGCAGTTTTTAAGAAAATAAATGTTTTTTTAGGCGATTTCGTAAAGAGTATGTTATAATAAAACTTATATTCTTGTCTCAATTAAGGAGAACTTTAAACGAATGAAAAATGTATATGAAGAAGTACGTTTTTTTTATAAAGAAAAGCAAAGCTTTAATTCAGTTGTAAGACAAGCTTGGACGGAAAAATTCTTGCAGAAAAAAGCTTGGGTTGGCAATTCTGATGAAGACTTGAGGTCAATGTGGCATCAGTTGAAGTACTTTTATTGCTATCTTGAAAACGCAGGTTTTCATGGAATAAATGAGCTGTCTAGTGCAGATTACATAAAAGCAATGTTTTATTTGAAAGAGGATTTGTCTTTAACTGAAGACGAGGTTCAGCATATTTTTTCGGTACTTAAAAGCTTTTATGAGTATTTAGATACAGCGAATAATACGCTTTATATGGATGAATTGTTTTTAGGACTGAAGAATTTCTACATGGAAGAATTTTGCCCGACGCCTCAGTTTATAGGGAAGCATGACAAACTTTATGATGAATTGGAGCGCACCGATGGGATAACTCGGGAGGATGCAGAGCAGCTTAACATTTTATTGGAAACACTTTTGAATAAAATTGGGTTATATTATAAAGGTGATGAGTTTTCTTTAGATTTTAATCGAGCTTTAGCACTGTATGCAGGTCCATTGAATGTCATTCCTGAAGATGAAAGTGAAGAATTTTGGCTGGGCTTTTGGGATTATTTTTTGTTTGATTATCACTTGATAAAAAGTGATTTGTCTCCACTGAAATATTTTTATAATAAGAATAAAAAGTTTCTCCAATCCACAGAACTGCGAATCTTGAAAGATTTAATGAAAGCTGAGTTTACTGTTTTTTATATTAATTATGTTCGTGATGATGATCTTGTAGAATGTACGAATTTGTTTACGAATAAGAAAATCCAGTTGCCACAGCCTGATTTTGGTTTATGTGATTATAGAAAAGTATTGTTATATGGGCATATTTATTTAAAAGGCGTAGTTATGCTTAACTATATAACAAGTGTATCTGTTAGTATCAATTTACGAAAACGTATAAAAGAAGAGGTGCTTCGTCAGCATCAAATTTATAAATATCAGGAAAAATCAGCTAGTTTAAATGATTTTTTCAAGCGTCATGCGATTGTTGTTCGCCATACAATTGATATTTTAGTCCGCTTGGCGAAAGTGAATGTTGTTTCACCAAATTTGCTGCTTCCATTGGAGGATATTGATGTATCGGCGGATGTGAAGGATGAAAAAGCCGAATCGGTTTTGAAGTTCCTCGCCGATCGATATCATTTCAGTTTATATGCAAGCACGAACCTTTTTAAACTTTGGAAGCATGTTTGTGCGGTATTACCTCAGGCACAGTCTCCAGAGAGTCGGGCTTTGAGTGTGTTTTTATCGTTTACAACGATCAATGGTGTGAATTTTATCAATAAAAAACTTCTCTTGGCGAGACTTGGTGTAAAAAAAGAAGATTTTCAAAATGAATGTGAAAAAATTGCAGAGGTTTTGAAATTACGGGTGTTTGACCCGCGATATTTAACGGAAGAAGGTTTTGTCCTTTCGTTATATGCATTTTGATAGGTGGGAAAGTGTATGCGATGTTCTGTATGTGGATATGAATTAGATGAAAATGGAAAATGTCAAAATTGTGGAACTGAAACAGCAAAAGTGCATGTGATGTCTCAAGAGGAAAAAGAGGCTTATAATGGGGTCACAATTGAAGAGCCATCGAGCAGACGCGAACATTTCGAAGGTTCAACGAACAATAGTAACCGAAAGATATATGTGAATTCTTTTGGTTTAGGCAATTCGAATTGGCTGGTAAAAATCAGTATATTCGTTTTGGTTATTGCCATCTTGGCTTTTGTTGTATTTGTGGCATTGCCGGTAATTCTTGTAGGAGCGGCTATTGGAATCGTTGTTTGGCTGATTTTGTCATTTATTCGTCATTGAAGCTGATTTTTGGATTATTGACATTTTACTAGGCAAATAGTAATGTTAGGCTGCTATAATATGTTAATCGATGAGTAGGGATAGTACTTATAGAAAAATGCAGACAGAGAGTCGGCGGTGGTGAGAGCCCGATGTGCGTTATTATGAGGAATGGGCCTAGGAGATATAGTCTTGAGCTGGAAACAGGGTAGAGGCTATCGGGAATATTCCGCCGTTATCAGGAATCGGGCATTGAAGCTGAACGGCTTTTGTGCTTTGACTGAGTTGGACTCTTTTGAGTTAACAAGGGTGGTACCGCGAGTGAACCTCTCGTCCCTTTTTTTGGGGATGAGAGGTTTTTTTATACGAAAAAATAATATATTGGAGTGAAGAAGGATGGAAAAGAAAAATAAACGATTTCAAGATGTCCCAGGCGAAGATCTGCGATGGATTACGATTACGGTTTTATTGTTGTCAATCGGGGTTATTTTGCGGATGGTATCGCCTAATATAGGTGGTATATCACTGAATTGGAATATAGTTATGTATACGGTATCGATTATGCTCTGTCGTCCTTCTGTAAAACAAGGTATTGGCATCGGTTTTGTATCTGGTGTAGTGGCAACGATGTCTTCGAAAGCCGCCTTACCTTATGCAAACCTGGTTAGTGATCCCTTGGCAGCCGCGGTATGTGCTTTTTTGGCAAGTCGTTATTTTCTAGCAATAAAAGTACGCAAGGTTAGTTTGGAACCAGCTCTTTTGGTTTTTTTGACGACATTTATTAGCGGCGGCAGTTTTGTTTTATTGACAAAACTCGTTTTAAATCTACCGATGGCAGTTTTTTTATATGCGATGCTGCCGGCAGTCTTTTTTGTGGCTTTATTTGGCAGTGCAGCTGGACAATTGCTTTATAAACCAGCGCATAAAATATTCAATAAGGGCGAAGGGCTTTTTGAGAGAGAGAAATATTGCCTAAAAAACATTCATATGGATATTTCTTCAGGGGCGTTTTGTATTGTTACGGGAGTGAATGGTTCTGGAAAAACTTCTTTATTGCTTACGATTGCAGGTGCTCGGATTCAATATCTTAAAGATGTACAGCAAAGCTCTATTGTTGTAAATGGAATGGATGTTTTGCAGCAAACGAGAAAAGACCTTCAAAGCAGGGCCGCTATGGTTATGGCTGACTATGAAGCGCAATTGGTGACGGAGACTGTAGCGGATGAAATTGACTTTTCTTTAGAAAATGCGGGACTTATGCCGGAAATTATTTTACAACGGAGACAAGCCGTTTTGGAAATGGTAGGACTTAGTGGCTTCGAAGAAAAAAGTATAGCGAGCCTTTCTGGTGGACAGAAACAGCGTTTGGCGATTGCCGTCATGCTGGCGATGCAACCAGAAATCTTAATCTTGGATGAGCCGGTAGCTGCAATTGATCCAGAAGGAGCTCGCGACATTTATCGATTATTGGGTCAAATCAACAAAAAGTACAATACAACGATCCTTGTGGCAGAACATGACTTGAAATATGCTGTACCTTATGCGACAAAGCTTTTGCTTATGGATAAGGATGAGCTTAGATATTCAGGAACAATGTCACAATGTATGCAATATATGTATGATGAGAAAATTTATGCCGAAGCAATTCCTTTACAATGGAAAATACGGATGAAACTAGGTGAAAACATATGCTAGAGGTAAAGAACATAGGCTATGCGTATAATTCTTCCGGTAAAATATTAGATGGAATTGATTTAAGTTTGAAAAATGGGGAGATTTTGGCAATCGTAGGGAGAAATGGCTGTGGAAAAACGACTTTGACCAAGATCTTGATGGGACTTCTTTTACCGACATCGGGGGAGATACAGTTAGACGGGGAGGATGTGACCAAATTCAAAGCAAGTGAAATGGCAAAGAAAATTGGGTATGTCTTTCAAAACCCCGACCGGCAGCTGTTTGCTAATACAGTTTTGGAAGAAGTTATGTATGGGCCATTGCAGCTTGGTTTTGTTTGGAAAGAGGCAAAAACGCAGGCTTTGCAATCTTTGCTGGCTGTTGGTTTGGCTGGAATGGATGATCATTCGCCGCAGATGTTATCGCGTGGGCAAAAACAGAGACTTTCGATTGCCTCGGCATTAGCTTCTAAGCCACAGATTCTCATCATGGATGAGCCAACATCAGGGCAGGATTGTAGAGAGCGGACATCTTTGTTGCGATTGATGCAAAGACTTAATCAAGAAGGCATGAGTGTGATTTTAGTTACGCATGATATGGATATTGTTGCGGAACATGCAGATAAAGTTTTAGCACTCTTATATCACAAAGTTTGCTTTAGTGGCACGCCGAAGGAGCTGTTTTCCGATGAAGAGCTGACATTGTCTCTTGGCTTGGAGTTACCAGAAGCTGTAAAAATCAGTACACAGATGAATTTGCCAATCTGTTTGACGCCTATGGAAATTTATCGTTGCCTTGAGGAGGCGAATTGTAGATATGTTTAAATTAGCGGCTTTTACCAAAATACTGTTAGCTGTTCTCATTTCTATAGGATCGATGCTTACTTTGAATTTAATCATATTGCTGTGTTTTTTGTCGCTGGAGATTATAGTGGTGCTTTTTTGTCCTAAATGGAAAAAGGCTGGTATGGCGATGTTTGTTTTAGGGCTGTTTTCTTTGGTGCTTTTTGTGATACAAGTTTTTTGTGGCACAACGTTTGTGCTAGCGGCAGCATCGGCTTTACGGATGGCAATCATGGCGATTTCCATTGTTTTAATGATCTTTTTCACGAGGACGCAGGAGATTACGGCGGCACTGGTCCAACAATTCCATTTGCCGTATAGTTATGCCTTCATGGTTACGGCAGTGCTGCGGTTTGTTCCAGATCTACTGGCGGAAAGCCGCAGTGTTCGTGAAGCGCAGTCTTGTAGAGGGTATAGTGGAACCGGGAGCCCCGTGCAACGTTTAACAGGATATATGACCATCATAAAGCCGATGCTTTTTCGGGCAATCGAGCGCAGTGAGCATATGGCGGTGAGTCTTGAGATGAGAGGATTTTCTGGAACGCAGCCAAGGACCTTTATGTCCGCAACCAGTCTTTTTGTGATAGATTATCTGATTTTGCTTAGTTGTATTTTCTTACTTGTTTTCGTCATGGTAAATTTCTAAAAAAAGCTGCTGACATCGCCATTAGGTAATGTCAGCAGCTTTTTTATGGATGGAGCAGTTCGTTTTTCAATTTTTTATAACGCATGGTATAATAAGGTCCATTTTGTGCTTCGCGGTGGTCAAAGCCATAGGCTCTGCGACTTATCGCTAAAATAGGTGGAGCTTGGATGCGTTTGGCAATTGCCATTCCGGTGAAAAGGTTCCACCAACGTTCAAGATCGGCAATGAAATCTTCAGGTGATTTAAAATACTCAGCGATTAAGTCATGATTACAGCCAATTTTTTCTGCAAGTGATCCATCTTTATACCACTCCAAAAGATCTTCTGGAGTAGCTTTGTTCCAGTGTTCAATAAAAGAGCGGAAGAGATAATCGTGATAAAGGTATTTGATAGGATCCCCTTTACCTTCGTCAACGGCTTGGTTAGCTGAAAGTTCAGCGCTTGGAACAATATCGATTGTTGCCTGCGGAATGACTTCGCGTTGATAGATTGTTTTGTTTAGGTAGCGGGCTAAGTCATAAATCTGGTATTTCCAAAGGTCAGCTAGAGCGGCTAAGAATCCGGATTGATCACCATATAGGGTAGAGTAACCAACCGTTGTTTCTGCTTTGTTGGCGTTACAGGTAAAGCCCCCGCCAAAGCTGGCTGCAGCTCCTGCGAGGATACGGGCGCTGCGGTCTCTAGCTTGGATGTTTTCGGCGACAAAAGAGGAAACATGTAAATGTGAGGTTTCCTTCGTAGCAAGATTCGTGATGGTCGTTGTTTCTAGCTGTTTGATGGTATAGTCAACGACTTTCTGGATTGGCAGAATCGTATAATTGCAGCCGAGATTTTCAGCTAGGCGAGCGGATAGATCCTTGGTGGTGTTTGAGTTGTATATGCTTGGCATATTGACCAATAAGATATTTTCAGGACCGATGATGCTGGCGTAAAGAGCAGCAGCTACAGCCGAATCAATACCGCCGGAAACACCAATAACGATTTTTTTCATATGGATATCGCCCAGAAATTTTCGGATTCCATAGGAAAGAGCAGCGTAGATAGCGGGAATGTCGTCGGGATCGTTGGTAGGTACCGCAGGATTTTCTGCTCCAAAAAGATCGATTGTATGAAGGGTTTGTGTGTAAGGTTCAGCACTGGCTATAATTTTGCCGTCAGCGTTGTAAACAGTGGAAGAGCCATCAAATGTATAAATCGTTTTGCCGTTATTTTGCAAGCCAATATTATTTACGTAAATCAATGGCGTTTTATAATCTTGTGCTTGTTTAGCAAAAGTTCGGTTGCGTTTATTATTTTTTCCAAGGGTGTAAGGAGATGCCGAAATGTTGATGAAAAGCTCACTGCCTTTTTCGTGAAGAACCTTCATCGGGGCTAAGGCATAGTCGTCACTCCATCCATCTTCACAGAGAAGACAGCCGATTTTGATTTTTTGTTGACCGATTTCTAGCTCTAATGGTTCAATTAATCTTTCGATGGGTAAATTCATTTCATTTGCAAGTTTTTGCAAACTGAAGAAGTAGCGAGTATCATCGAATTCGCGATAATTTGGCATCAATGTTTTTATGACATACGGAAGAGGCTGCTGCGCATTTTTTAATAATTTTCCATTATAGGCGCTAAAAAAGGCATTGTACTTGCGGACACGGCCATCATTGTTGCGTTTTGTCCAATCTACGGCAACATTGCCGTAGAGGATATGGATACCGTAGGATGCGGCGATGATTTGTTGGCCGAAATAGTCACAATCGTTTAAGAAACTCGATTGCTCCCATGTGTCACCGAGTAAATATCCAGGGATGGCCATTTCAGGAAATACAATGATATCAGCATGTTCTTTTTTTGCTTGTTCAATCATAGCGAGCATTTTTTTTGCATTTTGATCGGGATGTCCTGGTTGTACTTCCATTTGAGCCAGCGAAACTCTAATCATGGTAAACACCTCTTAAAATTATGTATTACATTTATTAAGAATAAATGCATTTTTTGAAAATAAAATGTTAATTAAAATAACAAAAGTACTTTCTCTAATGACAAAAATAATAATAACTATAGGATTGGTCTAAAAACTATGGTATAATTAAAAAAGTTTGCGGTATTTCCGCAGATAAATTTATTTGTAAAAGCAAAGTACGGTGAATTGGTATCATGAAAAAAACAAATGCAGCAAGAATTTTGGATCGTTTAAAAATCAAATATCAAGTTAAAGAATATCCGGTGGATCCTGATGATTTGAGTGCGGTCAACGTCGCAAATAAAGTGGGAATGCCGGTTGAAATGGTTTTTAAAACGTTGGTTGCCCGAGGCGATAAAACAGGAGTGTTGATGGCCTGTATTCCAGGAGATGGCGAGCTTGATTTAAAGCAGCTCGCAGCAGTCAGTGGCAATAAAAAAGTAGAAATGGTTCACTTAAATGAAGTATTGGCACTGACTGGGTATATTCGGGGCGGGTGCTCTCCTTTAGGAAGCAAGAAAGAATATCCGGTTTATATCGATAAAAGTGCAGAGGCACTCGATATTATTGCTATCAGTGCAGGTATGCGAGGGCAACAGCTCATGTTGGCACCTTTAGATTTAAAAAAGGCTGTTAAGGCAGTGGCTGTGCCATTGCTGCGCTGACTATCCCATTTTAACATAAAATGGATGATTATCAAATTGAATTTGTAAGCGGAAGAGGGCGACAAAATGAAATATGTGAGTACAAGAGGAAATGAACAGAATTTGCAGTCGGCAGAGGCAATTATCGCAGGAATAGCTACAGATGGTGGTTTGTTTGTGCCAACTGAGTTTCCGCAAATAGATATGGATTTTATCGAAAGCTTGGTTGATTTGACCTATCAGCAGCGAGCCGTTAAAGTTTTGCGCACTTTTTTGGTTGATTATACGCAAGCGGAAATAGAAGCTTGTGTCAATGGGGCTTATGGATGCGATAAATTCGATACGCAAAAAATTGCTCCTTTGGCAGAGGTTGGAGCAGCAGACGTTTTGGAACTTTGGCATGGTCCTACTTCAGCATTTAAAGACATGGCTCTTCAATTGCTGCCACAGCTCATGTCGACGGCATTGAAAAAAACCGGGGAAAAGGATCAAATCGTAATCTTAGTTGCTACATCAGGCGATACGGGCAAGGCTGCACTGGAAGGATTCAAAGATGTCGACCAAATTCGGATTATGGTGTTCTATCCAAATGGCGGCGTCAGCAAGATGCAATATTTACAGATGGCGACGCAACCGGGCAGCAATGTTGCCGTAGTTGCTGTCAAAGGGAATTTTGATGATACGCAGACTGGTGTCAAAAAGATCTTTGGTGATCAAGATTTTAAAGTAAAGTTAAAGGCAAAAGGCGTGCAGCTTTCTTCGGCAAATTCAATTAATTGGGGCAGGCTCGTGCCGCAGATTGTATATTATTTCAGCACGTATGCAGACCTTTTGCAGCAAAAGAAAATTACTTTGGGCGAAAAGATAAACTTTTCGGTACCAACCGGCAATTTTGGCAATATTTTAGCTGGCTATTACGCAAAGAATATGGGTCTGCCAATCCATAAGTTGATTTGTGCATCGAATACCAATAATGTTTTGACGGATTTCTTACAAAGCGGGATTTACGATAGAAACAGAGAATTCTTTAAAACGATAACACCATCGATGGATATCTTGATTTCCAGCAATCTGGAACGATTACTGTATCATGTCACTGGTGGAGATACCAATCAGATCGACATATGGATGAAGCAATTAAGCAGCGAAGGAAAATATGCAGTGGGAGATTCTTATATAAAAGAAATCCAGGAAATTTTTTGGTCGGGCTGGGCCGATGATGAAAAAACAAAAGAAACAATAAGAAAAGTGTACGATGTGGATCAATATGTGATGGATACGCATACAGCGGTTGCTTGGCAGGTTGCTGAAGAATACAAAAAGGCGACGGGTGATCTAACTCGTACGGTTGTTGTCTCAACAGCGAGCCCGTATAAATTCAATGACAGTGTTTTGAATGCTTTGGGTAGAGAAATTAAGGGAAAAGATGAATTTGCCTTGTTGGCAGATTTGGAGAGTTTTAATAAGACAAAAGCACCGGCAGGGTTAGCACAACTGCGCGTAATGCCAGTGCTGCATTCCTCGGTATGTGATAAAGAAACTATGGCCGCAATGGTGGAAGCAAAAATAAAATAAAAATACAACCCTATAGATGGCGGCAATAAAGTCACATCTATAGGGTTATTTTGTTTATAGACAAAATGATGCAGAAAATGAATTCTTTTGTAATATTTTACAAATTAAATCTAAAAATTAAGAATATACAAATATTTTTATCGATTGTGAAGGACTTTCCTTTTTTTTGGAGAAACCAGTAATTGTAATACATAAGTAGTAAAAATTTGTATTATGAATCTAGCATAAAGAGAGGTTGAGTACTATGGAAAATAATTTATCAACTCCACAATCGAGTGCAGATATCCTATCTGTAGCCAGAAAGGTATCCTATGATTTAAGTGTTGTAGAATTAATTGAGGAGGCCATCGCGAATCGGGAAGGCATTCTTTCCAATACGGGTGCGTTTTGCGTAACGACAGGAAAACACACAGGCCGCTCACCAAAAGATAAGTTCATTGTCGATACTCCGGCAGTTCATGATTTGATCAGTTGGACGAACAATACGCCTTGCAGCGAAGATACGTTCAATCGACTTTATGCTAAAATGAAAAAATATGCCAAGGATCATCAACTTTATGTGACCGATGTTTATGCCGGTGCGGATCCGGAAAATCAATTACAGGTCAAATTCATTAATCAGCTTGCTTGGCAGCACCTGTTCATCAAACAACTATTTATAAAGCCTTGCACAAAGCCGACGGAGACAGAAGGGTTTACGGTCATGTGCATGCCTGAGGTAAAGGCAGATCCGGTTGAAGATAAAACGCATTCAGAAACGTTCATCGTATTGAACTTCGATAAAAAAATAGTCTTGATTGGCGGCGGAGAATATGGTGGAGAGATGAAAAAATCCATTTTCTCGGTCATGAATTATATTTTACCGCAAAAAGGGATTTTGTCGATGCATTGCTCAGCCAACGTTGGCAAAGATGGAAATACGGCATTGTTCTTTGGGCTTAGCGGCACGGGGAAGACAACGTTATCGGCAGACCCCGAACGCAGTCTTATCGGTGATGATGAGCATGGCTGGAGCGAGAAAGGAATCTTCAATATCGAAGGTGGCTGCTATGCTAAGTGCATTAAGTTGACGGAAGAGACTGAGCCTGAAATCTATCGGGCAATCCGTTATGGAACTGTGCTGGAAAATGTCGTTATACACGACCAAACACGGCAAGCAGATTATTTCGATGCTCGCTATACAGAAAATACACGTACAGCCTATCCGCTCGAATTCATACCCAATGCCATTCATCCGAGCGTAGCGGGACATCCAAACGCCATTATATTCCTCACGGCGGATGCCTTTGGGGTTTTGCCTCCTATATCCAAATTGACGAAGGAAGAAGCGATGTATCATTTCTTATCGGGTTACACGAGTAAAGTTGCTGGAACGGAACGGGGAATAACCGAACCGCAGGCAACGTTCTCGATTGGATTTGGCGAACCGTTTTTGCCGCTTTCGCCGCTTAAATATGCTCGTTTACTCGGTGAAAAAATCGATAGATACAATACCAAAGTATATTTGCTTAATACTGGTTGGACGGGCGGCCCTTATGGAGTAGGCCATCGTATGGACTTAAAGTACACAAGGGCAATGGTGACGGCTATTTTGGATGGGCATCTTAATAATGAAGAATGGAAACAAGATCCGATTTTTAAGGTCTATATTCCAAAATCCTGCCCGGGAGTACCAACAGAATTGCTTACGCCATCGAATACCTGGCTCGATAAAAAGGAATATGCGATCACGGCGAATAAACTTGTAAAACGTTTTGCTGAAAACGTAAAGAAATTCAAAGGCGAAATGCCAGATGAGATATTAAATGCCGGTCCTCAGTTTGAAGAAGAAAAAGTTTTATGTAAAACGGGGATGCGCTAAATCGAATTTGCTGTATAAAGAGCTCCCAACCGGAATGGTTGGGAGCTCTTTTGTACAGCTTGAATTTGTGAGGCAACGCATCGTCAGTATTTTTTACGAAGCGTAGTAGTCTGTTTTTTCAGCAATTACTTCAAAAGCGACGCTTTGCGGATCTTTTGTCGTTGGGATAATCGTATAATTTGGTGCGCACGAACCGAAGAACTGCTCATAACCTTTTTGCATAGCTTGCCAGCAAGTCATATCTGGGACATAGACATTGATTTTTAATATATTGTGTTTGCTGCTGCGGCTGCTATTGAGTTCATTTTCTATTTTATGGAGCGAATGATACGTTTCTTTTGCGACATCGGGGCAAGAAGCATTCATTTTTTGGGAGATGAAAATCACGTTGTTATGCGAATGCATTGTATCTGTAGATTTGTTCATGGTAAATCCCTCATTTCGAAAATTAAAATAAGAACATATGTATATCTTAAATGCTTTTCAAGATATCTTCAATAGGAAAACGTCGGATTTCGTCGGAAAAAGAAAAGTATACATGAATACAAAGAGCTGTATACGAATGCTTGTGAGAAAGGCTGGGATTTGATAAAATACGAATATAAGTTCTTTTTTTGCAGATGGGATATGATTCGTATGAAATTAGAAGAGAAAATACAGTATATAAAAGGCGTAGGTCCGAAAAAAAGTGTTGCACTCGGAAGGCTCGGCATACATGTTGTCTATGATCTTTTGACACATTTCCCGCGGCGCTATGAAGACCGCAGCGAAATGCATCGCATCAGTGACGTTGTTGCTGGGGAGACAGAAAATATCCGTGGGACGATTATAAATGTTACAGAGAACAGTCCTAGGCGCGGACTCAAACTACTCAAAGCTTTAGTCAGTGATGGCTCTGGATATATGCAACTAACGTGGTTCAACCAACCATTTTTAAAGACAAAGCTAAAGACTGGAAAACAAATATTTGCAACGGGGAAGGTTTCCTATGCTTATGGGGGGCAAGGTCAGTTTGCGATGAATCCCGTGGTCGATTATGAATTGATGGATGCCGAAGAGCAAGAGGATATCCTACATAAAATGCTGCCAATTTATGCAGCAACGGATCTTTTAAACCAAAAATTTTTGCGTAAAATCATAGAAGAGGCTTTAACAGCAGTGCAGGAGATTCCAGAAATTTTACCAGAATATGTTCGTGCACAATATCAGTTGATGCCAAGAGATAAGGCTATTGAAAAAATACATTTTCCCGAAAATGAACAAGATGTCGGAATGGCGCGTGATCGCTTGGCCTTTGAAGAATTATATCTGATTCAATGCGGTTTGTTGATTTTAAAAAAACAGCAGCGTGAAGCTGAACATGGAATTCAGCATTTATTGAACAGCACGCTAGTGAAAAAAGTGGAAGATAAAATACCGTTTACCTTGACAGACGATCAAAAGAAGACCTGGCGGGAAATTTGCGTTGATATGGAAAAAATTGTACCGATGCGGCGTCTGGTCCAAGGTGATGTTGGCTCAGGCAAGACAGTTATTGCAGCGCTAGCCTTGGTCAAAACCATAGAAAATGGCTATCAGGGGGCGTTGATGACGCCGACAGAAATTTTGGCGAGTCAGCATTTTGTCAGTTTACAAGAATTATTAACGCCCTGTGGGATACGGGTTGGTTTACTCAGTGGCAAGCTTGGAAAAAAACAACGCGATGAAGTACGACGAGCAATCGCTGAGGGCGAGATCGATCTTATTATAGGCACACATGCACTTATCCAAGATGAAGTTTCTTTTTCGAATTTAGGATTGGTCGTCACCGACGAGCAGCATCGGTTTGGCATCGCACAACGAGCCAAGCTAGAGGAAAAAGGGCAAAAAAACCCGGATGTTTTGGTCATGACAGCGACACCGATTCCGCGGACGATGACATTGACGGTCTATGGCGATTTGGATATTTCTTTAATTCGTCAGCTGCCGCCAGGAAGAAAACCAATCCGGACCTTTGTACGTACGCCTTCAAAACGCGAACGAATCTATCAATTCGTTCGCGATGAGCTTCAAAAAGGACGCCAGGCTTATGTTGTTTGTCCTCTGATTGAAGCTTCCGAGACGGTGAATTTGCGTTCGGCGGAAGAGGTGTATGAGGAACTTCAAAGCGGAATATTTTACGGCATACCATGTGCACTTGTTCACGGGAAACTGCGTCCAAAAGAAAAAGAACAGATCATGAAAGATTTTCATGAAAATAAGATCAAGCTTTTGGTTGCGACTACGGTTATCGAAGTTGGCGTAAATGTGCCAAATGCTAGTATCATGGTGGTCGAAGGTGCGGATCAATTTGGGCTGGCACAGTTGCATCAGCTCCGCGGCCGAATCGGTAGGGGTCAGTATCAATCCTATTGCATATTGGTATCTCAAGGAAAATCCGACACGGCAAAAGAGCGGTTAGGGATTATGGAAGCATCCAATGACGGTTTTGTTTTGGCTGAAGAAGATTTGAAACTAAGAGGACCGGGACAGTTCTTTGGATCGATGCAGCATGGGCTGCCAGACCTTAAAATAGCAGATGTCTTAAACGATGTCGATATTTTGCTCAAGGCACGCCGGGCGGCGCTTGAAACAATGGAGCGGTCGGAAGATCTTCATTATGTTAAGGATATTTTGGCGCTTCAATATAGGGATCATTTCGATAAAATCACAGATGCTTAAAGAGAAGATTTTCATGGTTTTTACAAGGTAATAGGTATAAAATGAAAATAATAACAGCTGGTCGCTGAAATTTGCCATTGGGCTCAAAAGGGGGATTTTAGGTGAGGCATTTACAAAGGGAAACCGTAGTAAAGCTTATTGCTTTTTTGCTATGCTTGGTGCTTTTGTCCTTTATTTATTTTTTGAATCCTGCTTTTTTTTCAGAACTTTGGCATATTCTTGCAAATGGTGATATGGAAGAGACGATTGCTTATATAAGTTCTTTTGGCATTTGGGCTATGCTGTTTAGTTTTTTGCTCGATATTTTAGTCAATGCTCTGGGCTTTTTGCCGTCTATATTCATTTCAACGGCAAACGGCGTTCTCTTTGGTGTGGTTATTGGCGTGTTGGTTTCGTGGCTGGCAGAGACCGTTGGTGTGATCTTAAGCTTTATTTTGATGCGTAGTGTTTTGCGTTCGACGGCAGAACTTCTCATTGCCAAAAGCAAATATTTAAAAAAGCTCGATGAGTTCAGTGGCAAGAACGGGTTTATGGTAATGCTTGTTGTTCGTACTTTACCGTATTTTCCTTCGGGAGTCATTACGGCGTTGGGGGCGATGAGTAAAATCAGCTTAAAAGATTACATGTTGTCCAATTTGATTGGAAAATTTCCTTCGACGGCTTTGGAAGTCGTTATTGGCTACGAAATTGTGACTAGACAAAAAAATCCGATGAACTTTGCGGCGATTGCAGTTCTGGCGATTTTAATTTATGGCGGTATCTGGTGGTATAGAAAACGTGAGAAAGGAGTGGAAACAACAAAATAATTTTGCGTTTTGACCGGAAACATATTGATTTTTAAGGTGGACTTGATATACAATATACATAAATCAAATATGGATTCTGTATGGGATGAAATAGAGGTGCGGACAAGAAGAGTAGTTTTGACGAACTGGGCAGTGATGAGTTGAAACAAAAGGATTGTTTGCCGAAGTTTTGGCAGGGCCTGACTGCTAAAGCTGGTTTGATATTGAATAAGTATCGGACTGTCATCATTTTGATGGAGAGCTATCTTATCTGGGAAATTTATGTTCCTAAGGGCTGACTTTGTGTATAACGGCTGATGAGATAATATTATCTCATTGGCTTTTTTATTATTCAAATTATTTTGGAGGCGTATATTTTTGATTAAAGTAATTGTATGTGGAGCTTGCGGTCGTATGGGCCAAGCTGTTTTAAATGCTGTTCATGAAGACAGAGAACTCGAACTCGTCGGCGCTGTCGACATGAAAGCAGGGCAAGATGTTGGTGAAATCATTGGCGTTGAAAAGCTTGGCGTTGTGGTCAGTGATGATTTGGCTGGTGTCATTGCTTCGGCAAAACCGGATGTCATGGTTGATTTCACGCGTCCGGCAGTTGTATTCAACAATGCGTGCTTGGCACTGAGCCATGGTGTGCGCACAGTTATTGGGACGACCGGATTGTCTGATGAAGATAAAAAAGCTATCTCTGATGTCGCTGAGAAAAATCATACGGCAGCCTTTATTGCATCAAATTTTGCTATTGGTGCCGTATTGATGATGAAGATGGCTGCAGAAGCGGCTAAATACATGCCGCATGTAGAAATCATCGAGCTGCATCATGACCAAAAACTGGATGCCCCTTCGGGGACAGCACTGGAAACGGCGAGAATGATAAAAGAAACAAGAGCGGCAATGCAGCAAGGGCATCCTGATGAGGTGGAAAAAATAGCTGGCGCACGTGGCGCTGATGTTGATGGGATGCATATACATAGTGTTCGTCTGCCTGGATATGTGGCACATCAAGAAGTTATTTTTGGCGGTTTAGGACAAACGCTTACGATTCGTCATGATTCAATCGATCGTACTTCATTTATGCCAGGGGTCGTGATTGCTTGTAAGAAAGTAATCGATTTACACGGCTTAGTTTGCGGTTTGGAAAAAATATTGGATTAATTCAAAGGGAGCGATTTACTATGAAAAAATATAACGTAGCAATTTTAGGTGCAACCGGTGCAGTTGGCCAGGAATTTTTGGATTTGATTGAAGAACGGAAATTTCCCTTTGCTGAATTGAAACTTTTGGCATCCAAGCGTTCTGCTGGGAAAACAATTCATTTCATGGGAAAAGATTATATTGTGGAAGAAGCGACGGAAGCTTCTTTTGCCGGCATAGATATCGCTTTGTTTGCCGGTGGTGCGGCTAGTACTGCGTTTGCACCGGCAGCTGTAAAGGCAGGTGCGGTTGTCATCGATAATTCGAGTGCTTTTCGCATGGATCCGGAAGTGCCTTTGGTGGTTCCTGAGGTGAATCCGGAAGCGATTTCGCGGCATAAAGGCATTATTGCGAACCCGAATTGTTCAACCATCATCATGGTTATGGCTTTAAAACCAATTTATGACAAAGTGAAAATCAAACGTGTCGTTGTATCGACTTACCAGGCGGTTTCGGGCGGTGGAAAAGAAGCTATGGCGGAACTTGAAGACCAGGTAAAGGCAATTGCAGAAAACAGAGAAGTTACAGCAAATATTTTACCGGGGGCAAGTTTGCCGAAACATTATCAGATTGCTTTCAATTTGATTCCGCAAATCGACGTATTCAAGGATAATCTTTATACCAAAGAAGAAATGAAAATGATCAATGAAACTCATAAGATTCTAGAAGATGAATCCATTGGCATAACGGCGACTACCGTTCGTGTTCCTGTGTACCGCAGCCATGCAGAATCGGTCAATGTCGAATTGGTTGACGAATTGAGTGTTGAAGCTGTGAAACAAGCGATTGAAGAATTCCCGGGGATTATTGTAGAGGATAACCCGGCAGAAATGGAATATCCGATGCCGTTATTTACGTCGGGGAAAAACGACGTATCGGTAGGCCGTATCCGCAAGGATTATTCTGTGGAACATGGCTTGAATTTCTGGGTTGTCGGCGATCAGATCCGTAAAGGTGCTGCACTGAATGCCTTGCAGATCGCTGAATATATGATTGAAAACGATATGTTTAAATAAAGCTTTTTGACCTGGGCCCAAACTTAGCTTTTGCAGCTGAGTTTGGGCTTTTGTCGTAGGTGGTGGCTGTATATTTTTCAGGACGGAGACATATGGCAGGCAGACGTGGAATCTGCTTTACAATAGGTTGTTTCGTGTTATATAATGAAGTTAACGAGTAGAACGGGCGATTTGTGGTGGCTTTTTTATTAATTGTGCGGTTCGGACTTAATCTATAGGATGTTAGCAAGTGTTATATAAATAATATGTATTTACGGAGGTGTAATTTTTGGCAAAAGGATCACAAAAACTTCAAATTATTCCACTTGGTGGGCTAGGGGAAATCGGCAAAAACATGACGGTAATTCGGTATAATGATGATATCGTGGTGGTCGATGCAGGGCTGATGTTTCCTGATGATGATATGCTGGGGATTGATTTAGTCATCCCGGATATATCTTACTTAATAGAAAATCGCGACATGATTAAAGCGATTGTTCTGACTCATGGGCATGAAGACCATATTGGGGCATTGCCATATGTTTTAAAGAGATTGAACGTTCCGGTATATGGGACGAAATTGACGCTGGGGATTTTGCAGGGGCGGCTTAAAGAAAATAATGTTGATTCAAGCAGTTTGGTGCCTGTAGAACCAGGAGATATAATCAATGCAGGTTGTTTCAGCGTTGGCTTTATTCGCATAAACCATAGCATTCCTGATGCGGTATCGTTGTCGATCAAGACGCCTGTGGGAATGGTCATCCATACCGGTGACTTTAAACTTGATTATACGCCAGTTGATGGCAAAATGACGGATTTTCGCCGTTTTGCAGAACTAGGCAACAAGGGTGTATTGGTCATGCTCGCCGATAGCACGAATGCAGAACGCGAAGGGCATACGCCTAGTGAGCGCACAGTAGGAGCGGCTTTCGACAAAGCTTTTCAAAATTCGCGAGAAAGAATCATCATTGCTACTTTTTCGTCAAATGTCCAGCGCATCCAGCAGGTTATAGATACTGCTTGCCGTTTTAAACGTAAGGTTGCGGTTTTAGGCCGAAGTATGGTCAATGTGGTTAATATTTCGCTTGAGCTGGGTTATTTATCAGCGCCGGAGGGCGTGCTGATCGATATCGATCAGATTAATCAATATCCTGCATCGCAGGTCGTCATTGTTACGACGGGAAGTCAAGGCGAGCCATTATCAGCATTGACAAGAATGTCAATGTCAGATCATCGGAAGGTTACGATTGTTCCAGGGGATACGATCATCATTTCTGCAACGCCGATTCCGGGCAATGAAAAGCTCGTCTCGCGTACCATCGACAAGCTCTTAAAATTGGGAGCTAATGTGGTGTATGGACGTACACAGGGAATTCACGTCTCAGGTCATGCGAGCCAGGAAGAACTAAAGCTCATGCACAATCTTGTTCGGCCGAAATTTTTCATTCCGGTCCATGGCGAATATCGTCATTTGGTCAAGCATGCTAAATTGGCACAAGAACTCGGCATGGCAAAAGAAAATATTTTTCTCAGTGAGAACGGGCAGATCCTCGAATTTACTCGTGAAAAAGGGACTGTGGCTGGAAAAGTCACATCGGGTCCTGTCTTAGTTGATGGGCTTGGCGTTGGCGATGTAGGCAATATCGTTTTACGTGACCGTCGCCAGCTGTCGCAAGATGGTATTCTCATCATCGTTGTATCGATGAACAAAGAAAGCGGAATGGTTGTCTCAGGGCCTGATATCGTGTCTCGTGGTTTTGTGTATGTAAGAGAATCTGAGGCATTGATGGACGGGGCAAAAGATAAAGTCAAACAAGCACTTGAAAAGTGCGAAGATGGCAATATCACAGAATGGGCGACGATAAAGTCGAATGTACGAGATGCCTTAGGGCGTTACTTGTATGAAAAGACTAGACGACGTCCAATGATTTTACCGATCATAATGGAAGTGCAATAAAAAATATGATGAAGCCCGCTGGATTTTTGTATCAAGAATCCAGCGGGCTTTTTTTCCAAAAAAAGAGAGTTTTCCATTGTTTTAATGGAAAGGGAAGATTTGGCATGGTATAATAAGACTATAAAATATTGCAGGCTGAAGGGATGGATCCTTTATGAAATTGCAGTTTTTAGGCGCAGCACATACGGTTACAGGCTCATGCTATTTGTTAGAAAGCAATGGGAAAAAATTGTTGGTGGATTGTGGATTGTTTCAAGGCGCAAAGCGCATCCGCGATTTGAATTACCAGATATTTCAGTTTAATCCGGCGGAGATTGATAGTGTTTTGCTCACACATGCACATGTCGATCACTGCGGACTAATCCCAAAGCTCTGTTTGGAAGGCTTTAAAGGCACGATATACGCCACAAAGGTTACGTGTGAATTGGCTGAGATCATGCTGCCTGATAGTGCGAACATACAAGAGTCGGATGCTGAACTGGCAAATCGCAAAGGGCAGAGAACTGGACAAATGGAGATAAAACCACTCTATACGGTGGAGGATGCACAAGCTTCGCTTCGCCAATTCCAGGCGGTGCTATATGATCAGGATCTTCAGATTACAGACAGTATACGCGTCGTCTATCGTGATGCCGGGCATATCATTGGTTCGGCGATGCTTGAGGTATATGTTACAGAAGAAGGACAAACGAAGAAGATCCTGTTTTCGGGGGATCTTGGGCATCCGAATCAACCAATCATAAAAAATCCGACGATCATACATGGAGCAGATTATCTGGTTGTTGAATCTACTTATGGTGATCGTTTGCATCAGCCTTATGAAAAGGATACTTTGGCAGAAATTGTAAACGACACGATAGATCGCGGCGGGAATTTGATTATTCCGGCGTTTGCTGTAGGACGTACACAAACGATGCTGTATCATTTGTATAAGCTTTGGAAAGAACATAAAATAGGCGATGTTCCAATCATTATCGATAGTCCGCTGGCTATTGCGGCTACCAGGATTTTTGTCCGCAACAGTCAAGAGTTTGACGAAGATGCCTTGGAGATGTTGAAAAAAGATGGACATTTGGCACAGTTGCCGCAGTTGGTGCTTTGTGAATCGGCAGAAGAATCCAAAGCGCTAAATACACAAGAGGGGCCGGCTATTATCATATCGGCTAGCGGCATGGCAGATGCAGGCCGTATTTTGCATCACCTCAAACACAATTTATGGCGTCCGGAATCGAGTGTCTTGTTTGTTGGCTATCAAGCGGAAGGAAGCATGGGGCGGCGTTTGCTCGATGGCGTGAAAAGAGTGAAGATCATGGGAGAAGATATCTCCATCAAGGCGAAGATATACAGACTGGACGGATTTTCAGCGCATGCGGATCACAATCAGATTCTTGAATGGATGGAGCATATAAATCAGCCAAGGCCGGAAAAAGTATTTGTTGTTCATGGAGAAGCCCCGTCCGCAGGCGCTATGTTAGAAGCAATCGAAGAGCGTTTTGGCATAGAAGGCTATATTCCATTTTTTGGCGATACGGCGGTTATACAGGCAGGCCGCTGCTCGATTGAAGCGGCACCGATTGCGGCGGTTTCAGTGGAAAAAGAAATGGAAGAGTTTTTGGAGACGCTTGATGCGGATTATCGTCAATTTCGTCGGCAGTTGCTGCGAATTGTCATACAAGAACCTGCAATCATGGAATCTGTTATTCGGACCGTGGAAAAGGGCTGGCGGTATTTAAAGAAGCTCTTTGCACGGTTTGAACATTAAAGGGACAGAAAGATAGCTTTTAATAGAAGAAAATAATTGACAATTGATTCTTTATATAATATGATTGAGTGTATGCAAATTGTAAAAGAATGCATCAAAAGCATTCTTTTTTCTTTTTGGTATGGATGCTCAATTCGGCAGAAAAAATCTGCTTGAAAGTTTTACTTTTTTAGGAGGAAAATAATATAATATGGATACAAGAGAAGCTTTAAGAAATATTGCGATCATCGCCCATGTCGATCATGGTAAGACGACTTTGGTAGATGCAATGCTGAGACAAAGTCATGTGTTCCGTGCGAACGAACAGGTTGCTGAACGAGTAATGGACTCTAATGATTTGGAACGGGAACGCGGCATTACGATATTATCCAAAAATACAGCAGTCATGTACAAAGACACGAAAATCAACATCGTTGATACCCCGGGCCATGCTGACTTTGGTGGCGAAGTTGAACGCGTACTTAACATGGTTGACGGCGTATTGTTGTTGGTAGATGCTTTTGAAGGTCCAATGCCACAGACGAAGTATGTACTTCGTAAAGCATTGGAACAGAAATTGAAACCAATTGTTGTCATCAATAAAATCGACCGTCCAGATCAACGTGTTGATGATGTTTATGACGAAGTTCTCGAACTTTTCATGGAACTCGGCGCAGATGATGATCAGCTCGATTTCCCTGTTGTCTACGCAGCAGCTCGTGCTGGTATCGCGAAGATGAACATGGAAGATGAAAGTGATAATCTTGAACCTTTGTTTGATTTGCTCGTGAAAGAAATTCCAGCACCAAAAGGTGATCTTAACGGACCACTGCAGGTTATGGTTACGACGCTTGATGCTGATGAATATGTTGGCCGTGTAGCTATTGGCCGTATCATCCGCGGTAAGGCTTTCGTCAATCAAAACGTTGTTTTAGTTGACGGCGACAGCCAGACCAAAGCAAAAATCGGTAAGATCTTTATTTATCAGGGTCTTAAAAGAGTTGAAGTACAAGAAGCTGCTATGGGCGATATCGTCGCTATGACAGGTCTTGGTGATGTAAGCATTGGTCATACGATTGCTGATGCTGAAAATCCGGAAGCTTTGCCTACAATCAATATCGATGAACCGACTTTGTCGATGACTTTTGCCGTAAATACAAGCCCGTTTGCTGGTAAAGAAGGTCAATTCGTAACATCGCGTCATCTTCGCGATCGTTTATACAAAGAAGTTGAAACAAACGTCAGCATGTCTGTTGAAGATACAGATTCAGCAGATACGTTCAAAGTTTCTGGCCGTGGTGAATTGCATTTATCAATCTTGATTGAAACAATGCGCCGTGAAGGTTTTGAAATGCAAGTTGGTAAACCAGAAGTTGTTTACAAGCACATCAATGGTCAGCTCTGCGAACCAATGGAAAATCTTACGGTTGAAGTTCCGCAAGAATACATGGGTACAGTAATGGAATCCATGGGAACTCGTAAAGCAGAACTTTTGAATATGACAGAAGTATCCGGTTACCTTCGTATGGAATTTGTCATTCCGGCTCGCGGACTTATCGGTTTCCGCTCCCAGTTCCTGACGAATACCAAAGGTAATGGTATCATGAACCATGTATTCCATGGTTATGTTCCTTACAAAGGCGATATCCCGGGTCGTGCTCGTGGTTCGCTGGTCGCTTTTGAACAGGGTGAAACAACAGGCTATGGTCTGTTCACTTTGCAAGATCGCGGTGTAATGTTCATTTCGCCAAATCAAGCTGTTTATGAAGGCATGATCATTGGAGAAAATACTCGTGAATTGGATATGGATGTAAATCCTTGTAAGAAAAAGAATGTTTCTAACATGCGTACAAGTTCGTCAGATGAAGCAATCCGTTTGACGCCTCCACGCCTTTTGAGCTTGGAACAGGCTTTGGAATACATCAACGATGATGAATTAGTTGAAGTTACGCCGGAAAATGTCCGTATGCGTAAATCTGTCTTGGATAAAGCACGCCGTGGTCGTGAACGCAAATCCAAATAAGTAAATAAAAAAGTCCTGCAAAAGTCCTGTTTTTTGGATTTTTGCAGGACTTTTTATTTGCTTGTAGAATAAAAAATAAATGACATTAATTTAAGATGATATTGAACGAATAGATAATTTTGAGGTGGAGGCGGAAAGCATGTCAGGGATTCTTGAAAAAATAACGAATTTACTAATGCCGATGGAAGAGGTGGAAGAAATCGTAGAACAGGCAGCAGAAACGGCGGTTGTCCAAGAGACAAAGCAGGTCGTCAATGGTGCACCACTTTCTTACGAACCGGCGGTTCAGCGTCCAGTCCTTACCGTGCATACAACAAAAGTGCCAGAGCTTAAAATGCTGGTCTATGTGCCAACATCGTTTGATCAGGCCAAGATTATTGCTGACACATTGAAGTCCAAAAAAGCGGCTGTTGTCAACTATGAGAAAATCGATGGGGAAGAGCAGCGCCGGTTATGCGATTTCATCAATGGGGTTTGCTATGTATTGAGCGGCGAGGCAAAGCGCATCTCAGATACTATGGTTTTATATGTGCCGGATAATGTTGAGATTGACAGGACGGTTTGCCCGCGTGCGACTAGCGCGTAAAACACCATAAGGGACTTTGGCCAAAGTGCTGTAAAACTTTATTTTTGCAGCACTTTTTGTGCTGGCATTTTGCCAGTTGATTTAATAAAAAAGAGTTTGTACATTTTAGGAGGATAAATATGCAGCAAGATCAGAGTATCATGGAAAGTGTTTTAGAAGAATTCGGTAAAATAACGCAGATTCCGCGCCAATCAGGACATGAAGAAAAAATCAGCAGCTATTTGCTTGAAACCATTAAGGCAATGGGACTTAAGGTAAAGCAAGATGAACATTTGAATATCATTGCGGATAAACCCGCGACAGCAGGCTATGAAGCGGTAGAACTTACGGTGCTTCAAGCGCATATGGATATGGTTTGCGTCGCTGCCGATGGCGTTAAATTTGATCCATTGACGGATGCGATACAAGTAGTGCGTGAAGGGGATTATCTCAGTGCAAACGGAACAAGCCTTGGGGCTGATGATGGAATAGGGGTTGCTGAAATACTCTATATCCTTCAATCTGATTTTTCGCATGGGCCTTTGCGGGCTATTATAACGGTTGATGAAGAACAGGGGATGACAGGAGCTATTGGGCTGGCTAAAGAACACTTAGCGGACGCTGCTTATGTGATTAACTGTGATTCAGAAGATTATGATGTGTTGACCGTTGGCAGCGCTGGAAACATCGTTGTGAATTTTGAAAAAGAAATCTCGTGGGAAAAACCAATCGGAGGGTTTGCGCATAAGATTGTTTTGACGGGGCTTATCGGCGGACATTCGGGTGAAGAGATCAACTGCGGCCATGCCAATGCGATTCGTTTATTGGCGTTGACTTTGCGTAAACTACAGGCCGCGGGCATTGATATTGAGCTTGGCAGCTTTGATGGCGGTATGGCACGCAATGCGATTGCGGCAAAAGCGGAAGCTGTTGTTGTAAGTTCAAAAGATTGTTTGGACCAAATCAAAACAGTATTAGAAGAAGCATTGCAGACTTTTCAAAGAGGCTATGGGGAAGTTGAAAAAAATATGACACTTACGGCGCAGTCTACTGTAATGCCAACGTGCACGATGGCAGCAAAAGACCGAGATGGCCTTTTAGGTCTGTTATGTCTTCTTCATACGGGTGTATATGCGATGTCACAGGCTATGCCGGGCCTGCCAGAGACTTCGGCCAATATAGGAAGAGCTGAAACTTTGGCAGATAAGCTGAAAATCCAGGTCTTGCCTCGCAGTGCCAACGATGCAAAGCTCGATGAATTCAAGCAAATAGCGGATGCTGCTGCCTTGCTTAGCGGATTTTCTGCTTGCTATGGGGCACAGTCACCAGGTTGGGCACAAAAAGTTGGCGGCACGAGATTGCAGCACCTCATGACCGATGTGTTTTTTGAGCAAAATCAAAAAGAAATGAAAGTGGCGAGCATCCATGCCGGTCTTGAATGTGGCTGGTTCTTCCAAAAGAATCCGAATCTTGATGTTGTCTCAATTGGTGTGACGACGAGTGGAATCCATAGTCCAGAGGAAAAAATAAAGCTTTCGACGATTGCTCCACAGGTAAATTTAATCATGACGGTATTGAGCCGCTTGATCAATGCATAAAAAATGGTGCCCTGAAAAGGGCACCGTTTTTTTTATGCATTTGTTTTTGCTAAGACATCCGATAACGTATTGAGTACGAGATCGATGTCCTCTTTGGTGATGACCAGCGGTGGCTGGAAGGCCATGACATTGCGGTTGATACCGTTTTTGCCGATGATGAAGCCGCGGTCTTTCATTTCCTCTAAGACGGCATCAAGCTCATCTGGAGCGGGGCTCTTGTCTGCGTGAACGAATTCAGCGCCGAGCATCAACCCAAGTCCGCGGACATCGCCGATGATCGGATGCTTTTTCTGGAGTTCCGAGAGACCAGCACGAAGCTGTGAGCCTCTTTCTTGCGCATTTTTTAAGAGATCGTGTTCTTCTATATAGGCAAGGGTAGCCAGCCCGGCAGTTGCGGAAACTGGATTGCCGCCAAGTGTAGAAGCACCTGGTTTTGTATAGGTGTCGGCTACTTTTGCTGAGGCGATGAAGGCGCTTATTGGCGTGCCATTTCCAAGTGCTTTTGCTACGGTCATGATATCAGGTACGACATCATAATTTTCTATAGCGAACATTTTTCCGGTTCGGCCAAAACCAGTCTGAACTTCGTCGACAATCATCAAGACGTTGTATTGATCCAGAATTTCTTTGACGCGTTTAAAATAGCCTGGCGGCGGTGTGACGATGCCGGCATTTCCTTGGATCGGCTCAGCTATATAAGCTGCGACATTACCGGAAGTGGCGTATTTGATCGTGTCTTCGATGGCGTTTGCACAGGCAAGATCGCACTCTGGATATTTTTTGCCTAGAGGGCAACGGTAGCAATAGGCATTTGGCGCGAAGTGAATGCCGCCGACTGGATTGGGATCGGTGCGCCACATACTGATGCCAGTCAGGCTCATCGTGAGTTTCGTGCGTCCGTGAAGGCCATTGCGAAGGGCGATGAATTCGCTGTTGCCGCTATAAATGGAAGCTAAAAGCAAGGCTCCTTCATTAGCTTCTGTTCCTGTAGAGCAAAAAAAGGATTTTTGCAGGTCTCCAGGCGTTAGCGCAGCTAATCGTTCAGCTAGATTGACAAAGTTTTCGGTAAGATAAGTATTGCATACGTGCTGCAAGGTGGTGACTTGCTCGCAGATCTTTGCAGTGATTTCCGGATTGCAGTGGCCGCAGTTGATAACGGAAACCCCGGCAAAGCAGTCCAGGTATTTTTTGCCGGTACTGTCAAAAAGGTATTGCATTTCGCCGCGGACGAATTGCTTGGGTTCTTTATAGAAATGACCGAGACATGGCATGATATATTTTTTCTTCTTTGCCAGAATTTCCTCTGGTCCGATATAATTTTTCATAAAGTAAAACAGACTCCTTTTAGCAGGCTGTGTGTAAAAATACAAGCCTGCAATTTTTGTGGATGAAAGGAAAGCAATCAGCGAGAAATGCGATAGCGATAAGCACCGATGCCAAGTTCTCTAGGGCTGATGGCCTTGATGGCATCGATTGCAGCTGAATCATAGGTTTTTCCCTGGCTGAGATTATCGAGTTCCTTACGATAAAAGGCAGTGAGTTTTCCCGTTAAAACACTGTCATAATGCTGCGCTTCAATGCGGTAAGAGGCGACCCCATTGAATTTAGATAAATACGGAAGCAGACAAAGGTCTTTAGCAAAGAGGATGTGGCAGCGGCCGTATTGGTCAAAGCGCATCGGATGTGCTTCGTTTGCCGTATCGAGCAGCGCATAATGACGGTCAGCGGCTTCTGGATTGGTAAGCGGATCGAAATCCAGTAAAAGAGCAGGGAAGTTATGGTCGCAGATCATCGATTCGGTTGGTCCATGAACAATAGCTTCAATTGGAAGGGTGGAGGATTCGACTAAATCTCTTAACTGAGAGTAAGATGCTTCTAGGGAAGCAGTGGCCATTTCGATGCCGTTGCTTTTAAGGAACTTCGCACTTAGATGGTTAAAGAGATTAAAGGAGAAATCAGCCTGTAATGGCAGTGTTGTCAATTTGCGCGCCATGTTCAAAGAGCCGAGATTGCTGACCATGATGCCATCTGGTTTGATTTTTTCAAGGGCGGTAAAGAATTGTTCTAATTCACCGCATTCGCGGCGCATGGTCGTGCGTGGCGTATTGATGACAACGCGCACATTGCGGGCTTTAGCAAATTCCATAGCAGACTCAATGTCGACTAAAGTCCAAGGGCGATTTGGCTTGAAGGCTTCACCAGCAATATAAATCGTATTGGCGCCATTTTCACAAGCTGCTTTAGCCGAAGCCAAATCAGCTACGCGAACAGATAGATGACGTTCTTTTTGGTTGTCTGCTTTGATATCACGTTCTTTTTCTAATAGGTTTGCTTGTAATCCAGCTTCTTTGACGGCTTGGCTGAAAAAGCGTGGTTCACGTTCCCCTTTGAAGCCGATGGCGGCTTTTTGCGGTTGTCCAAGAGCAAATGACGTCGTAAAATCACGGGAACGATTTTCGTAAAGGTCTTTCCAGGAATCTTCGTCAACCGTGTAACCTGCAGGATCTGCTATATAGCTGTCAATTGCTTTGCGATAGGTCTTGACGATGCGGCTGACAAAATCCGGTGTGCGCATGCGACCTTCGATTTTGAAGGAATGTACACCCGCCTGAATGAGTTCCGGGATATTGCGATACATGCACATGTCTTTAAGTGCCAGCTTATAATCGCCAGGATCGTCGGCGACAAGATTTTCTCCCGTGTTCTCGTCGATGAGTTTGTAGGCCCAGCGACAAGGTTTGAGGCAGCGACCGCGATTGCCGCTTTGTCCGAAAATAACGCCAGAGTGCAGGCATTGGCCACTTTCAGAGATGCACATGTCACCATGCATGAAATATTCGACTTCGATGCCGGTGCGCTCTTTAAAGAGGCTTAGTTCGGAAAGTGTCATTTCACGGCCGACAACAATGCGGGTGATGCCATATTCTTTCAATTTATTGATGGCGTGTTCGTTATGCGTGTTCATCATGACGGAGGTATGAAGTGCAATCGATAGATTTAGTTCTTTCACCAGTTCTAAGACAGCAAGGTCTTGGACGAGAATTGCATCTGGTTTGATGGAATCAAGATATGTTAAATACTGGCGAAGTGGTGCAATTTCTTGATCGCTCAGCAAATTATTCAAGGTGATATAGAGTTTCACGCCATGGGAATGGGTGTATTCTACGGCTTTTTTAAGCATTTCGTCATCAAAATTCGTATCGGTGCGATGAAGGCGCATATTAAAATGCTTGCCTCCTAGGTAAACGGCGTCAGCGCCGGCTTCTACAGCGGCGACAAGTGAATCCCAGGTGCCGGCTGGAGCTAATAATTCTACAGATTTGCGTGATAATAACATGAAAATGATACTCCCTTTTACTTATAAATTTCTTTCGCTTTTTTTACAATGGAACCAGGCAATTCAATGCCGAGGTTTTCTGCAACAAACGAATTGAGAAGGATATCCGGATTTTTAGGTAAGCCTACAGGAATGTCTTTCGGGGCTTTTTTGTCTACGAGAATTTGTTTCGCCTGCTCAGCGCAGCTCGCTCCAAGGTCTTCGTGGCTGGCACAAAGTGCGGCTAAAGCACCCATGACGACATTAGGCGCATGCGAGGCGATGATTGGGATATCTCTGGCATCCGCATAATAGGCAATGCTGGAAAAATTTTCTTCTAGTATGCGTCCAATCGGCAAGAACAGAGCATCACAGTTCGTGGGGATTTTTTCTTCGAGTAAAGAAATTTCTGACTGGTTTGCCAGAGTTAAATCCGTAACCTCGATTTTACCTTTGGCTGCAGCATGGAAATTTGCTGCTTCGATTTGTGCGTTCTTGTCGTCGGCAGGCAAAAGCAGGCAAATGTTCTTTGTCTGTGGCAGCAGTGCATTGATGAAGGCAACCTTGTCGGCAGCGAGCACCATTCCGCTCATGCCGGTGACTTTTCCATCCGGTGCAGCCAGCGAGGTGGTTAAGCCTGCACTGATTGGATCAAATACCGGTGTGAAAAGTACAGGGATATTTGCTGTCAACGCTTTAGCTGCGAGTGCTGCAGGTGTTGAGCAGGCAAATATCAAATCGACATGTTGGTTTGCGAGATCTTCGGCCATTTCTGCCAAACGGGCAGTGTTGCCATCCACATTGCGATATGTATAGGTTACTGGGACATCTAATTGTTCAAGTTTTTGCTTGAAGCCGCGGACGGCATCGTCTAGGTTTTGCGTCAGTTGTAAAATTCCTATATGAAACATAGGGCATAACACCTCTTTATCGTATTTTGCATCAATATAAATTATAACAATTTTTCACGAAATAATAAAGCTTCAATGCGTCTGATGGAAAAATAAAGCTTTTCATATTATGGAATTTGTCTTATAATTACTTCTAATGGATAATTATGATTGATTGTTTTAGATTTCACAAAGAACAGTTGCATAAAATAAAGTAAAAATACATTATATGATATACAGGATATATTATAAGAACGAGGTGGCTGAGGATGAAGGGAACGATTGTAGCAACTTGGGTTGAGACGTCGAAGAAACTATGGGGAGAAGCGGTTGTAAATGGTGCTACGGCAAAGCTGGGCTGGGCTGCAGATAAAATTTTTCGACCGCTGGAAGATGTTGATGACACCAAGGTAAAGCAGATGGTTGAATCGATTGCGCAGGCGACAGGTCAGACGAACAATAAGGTTTGGCAGGCTATAGGTAAGGATAATTTGACGACATTTGCCAATACATATCCGTCTTTTTTCACGAATAAGAACTTATATACTTTTTTAGCTTCGCTTTATGATGTGCATGTTGAAGTTGTGAAACGGATTTCAGGAGCGAAACCGCCAGAACTCATTATGACACCGCAGTCATCACATGAAGCAATTTTTACATATCGTTCTAAACGTGGTATGTTTGATTATTTTCAAGGTATGTTACAAGGATCAGCCGAGCGTTTCAAAGAAAAACTCGACGTTGAGACATTAGAACGTACGAATGATTTTTTGCGATTGAAGCTGCGTTTTGCCGAACCGATTACAAGGGAGAAAACATTCCGTTTAAATCGCGTTTTGGGATTTGCCCAAAATGTTTCTGCGAAGATTGGGATTGCCACTACGATTGTGAGTTTGGTGTTCATTGCAGTTAGCCATTTGGTCCAGGAAGGAATTCCTTTTTGGTTTGCCTTTGTAAACGGATTGGCAAGCTGGCTGGTAAGTGCAGTGTTCTTAAGGCCAATCGAAGCTATTTCCAAAGAACTCGATGGTTTGGCGCAGTATCGTTATTTCGATGCGTTGAAAATCCATTCAGCGGATGAATTCGAGGCAATCGGCAACAAGATAGCAAATTATAAGAAACGAATCAAGGCTGAGTTCACTGGCTTTAAGGGAACCGGTGATGAACTGAGCCGCTATGGTGATAATTTCAATGATCTTGCGGAAAATATGGGCAAGACATCTGATGAAATAGCCAATGTCGTCAATGAGGTCGCAAAGGCGGCGACGTATGGCGCCGAAAATACGACAGAAGTCGTTGCAATCTTAAATGGCAGTATGACGGCTTTGCGTTCAGTTGTCGACGACCAGGTGGGCAATAACAAGAACCTCGTCAGTGCCGTAGAAAAAATCGATCTTGGTTTTGGCAATGTAAACCATTCAAGTGAGCAACTCAATTTGAGCATGCAAAAGTTTACCGTGGTAAAAGAGTCCGTAGAGAATCTGAAGAACCAGGCAGAAAAAATCATCGAATTGACGAAATTGGTGACAAATATTGCTGGGCAAACGAATTTGCTCGCACTAAATGCAGCAATCGAAGCGGCGAGAGCCGGCGAACAAGGGCGCGGTTTTGCTGTTGTCGCTGAAGAAGTGAGAATGCTCGCCGAACAGTCGCATGAACACGCAGAAGTCATTACGACCGATATTTTGGAGATAACGCAGACCATCAATCAAGTCGTAGCTTCGGTTGGTGAGGAATACGATGTGTTGGCGACAGAAAGCCATCAGCTCCAGCAAGTTGTCAAAGACAACAGCCAATATGTAGATAACGTGCGCGGAGTATCACAGAACATAGCCGAGATGATTGAACAGCTCAAAAAAGAAATGCAAGGCATGAACAGCGTTTATGGAAAAGTCGAAGGGATAGCGGCTATTTCAGAAGAGAATTCAGCAGCGACCCAAGAGGTCAATGCAGCGGTTCATACATATAATGAAAAATTGCAGGATATGATGGATAAGATCCATGAATTCAAGAAGATCAGTTTGAGCTTCTGTAAAGATATCGATCAATATAAAATTTAAGCAAGCAAAGAGACTGGCGATTTGCCAGTCTCTTTGCTTTTGTGGTTGCCGCTTTGCATCGGCTTCGCTATAATTAGAGAAGGACATAAAGATTTAGATAGTCAAGTAGAGAGGCTTTGGTATGGAAATTATGAACGAAATAAAGAAAAATGATTTTGTACATTTGCATGTGCATACAGAATATAGCTTATTAGATGGCGCCAGCCGTGTAAAAGATCTGGTGAAGGCAGTCAAGGAACTTGGCATGAAGGCGATTGCCATTACCGATCATGGTTCTATGTATGGCGTGATTGATTTTTATAAAGCGGCGCAAAAAGAAGGCATCAAGCCGATTATTGGCTGTGAAGTATATTTAGCGCCAGCTTCTAGGCATGATGCTTTTGAAGTCGATGGAACGAGATATTATCATTTGATTTTATTGGCTGAAAACCAAAAGGGCTATAGCAACCTTGTAAAGTTGGTTTCTTTGGCTAATACAGAAGGAATGTATTATAAACCACGTGTCGATAAAGAGCTTCTGCGTCAATATCATGAAGGTATCATTTGTCTGAGTGCATGTATCGCGGGCGAGATTCCACAGGCAATTTTGCGGGATAATCTAAATAAGGCGGAGGAACTGGTCAAAGAGTATGTAGATATTTTCGGCAAGGATAACTTTTTTATTGAATTGCAGGACCATGGCATGCCAGAGGAAAAAAAATCCAATGCATCGCTCGTTGAACTGGCAAGAAAATATGACATCGGAATGGTCGCGACCAATGACCTCCATTATATAAAAAAAGAAGACAGCGAGTTTCATGATGTGCTGCTTTGTATCCAGACGGGTAAAACAGTCGATGATGAAAATCGCATGCGCTTTCCGAGCAATACATTTTATTTGAGATCTCCAGCGGAAATGGCAGAACTTTTTTCTGCATATGAAGGAGCTCTGTCTAATACCGTGAAAATCGCAGAACGTTGTCAAGTCGATTTTGAATTTGGTAATTTGCATTTGCCGAACTTTCCTTTGCCGGAAGGTATGACGGATGAACGTTATTTGCGTAAACTTTGTGGAGAGAGGCTTGCTAATCGTTATGCAGAAGTGACAACAGAGGTCAATGAGAGGCTCGAATATGAGCTGGGCGTGATCCATAGCATGGGATTTGATAGTTATTTTCTCATTGTTTGGGACTTCATTAATTATGCGCGCAGCAAAAACATTGCGGTCGGACCGGGCCGAGGATCGGCTGCAGGCAGCATCGTCGCGTATTTGCTGGGAATCACTGATATTGATCCACTTGCATATAAATTGCTTTTTGAACGCTTTTTGAATCCAGAGCGCGTGACGATGCCAGATATCGATATTGATTTTTGTTATATACGGCGCGAAGAAGTCATTGAATATGTAAAACGCCAATATGGAGAAGATCATGTCGCTCAGATCATAACGTTTGGTACGATGGCGGCAAAGGGCGCGATTCGTGATGTTGGGCGGGTCCTGAACATGCCTTATGGAGAAGTTGACATTGTAGCGAAATTGATTCCTACTGAACTGGGGATTACGCTTGACAAAGCCTTGAAACAGTCAACAGAGCTAAAGGACATGTACCGAGACAGTCCTGCCGTGAAGCGATTGATTGATTTTGCTCGTGATGTTGAAGGCTTGCCACGTCATTCTTCGACACATGCTGCCGGTGTCGTGATTGCTCGCGATCCGCTCACTGAATATGTTCCTGTGCAAGTTTCTGAGGGGACACTGGTCACCCAGTATGACAAAGATCATGTTGAAGAACTCGGGCTCTTAAAAATGGACTTTTTGGGCCTTCGCACCTTGACGGTTATAAGTGATGCACTGGTACACATTAAAGAAAGTCGCGGTGAAGTCGTCGATTTGGAAAAAATTCCACTTGAAGATGCCGAGACTTCTGCTATGCTTTGTGCAGGTCATACGGGTGCGGTTTTTCAAATGGAATCTTCTGGAATGACGACCTTGGTCAAAGATTTGAAGCCGACGGGTTTTGCCGATCTCATTCCGTTGGTGGCACTTTATCGCCCGGGTCCACTTGGCAGTGGCATGGTGGCGGATTTTATCAACGGGCGTCATGGAAAAAAAGAAGTAACCTATATGCATCCTTTGCTTGAACCTATTTTGCGGGAGACTTTTGGCGTTGTCTTATACCAAGAACAGGTCATGCAAATTGTACAGGTTTTGGCTGGATTTACGTTAGGACAGGCGGATTTACTGCGCCGGGCAATGGGTAAAAAAAAGCATGCAATATTGATGGCACAAAAAGAAAATTTTATCAATGGTGCAGCTGCTAATGGTATTGATTCAGAATTAGCAAATACTATTTTTGATTTGCTGACACATTTTGCCGATTATGGGTTCAATAAATCCCATAGTGCGGCGTATGCTCTTGTGGCGTATCAAACGGCATACTTGAAGGCGCATTATCCGCAAGAGTTTATGGCGGCAATGCTCTCGAGCGTCATGGGAACCAATGATAAAGTTGGAATCTATATAGAACAATGTCGTCATATGGGGATAAGCATCTTGCCACCGGACATAAATGCCAGTAAAGCATCTTTTAGTGTTGATAAAGAAGCGATTCGTTTTGGTTTGGCAGCGGTTAAAAATGTAGGGGATGCGGCGCTGAATAATCTTGTACAGGTTCGAGAACGCGATGGTGCTTTTAAATCGATGGTTGATTTTTGTGCGCGAGTTGATACTAGGGCGGTAAATAAAAGGGTCATGGAAAGCTTGATCAAATGCGGAGCATTTGATTCTCTGGGGGGCAGACGATCACAGCTTTTAGCGGTTTTGGATCAAGCCCTTGATGCAGCGGCCAGTAAGCAACGCGATGCCGCAAGCGGACAGATTGGTTTATTTGAAAGTGCGGCGATGGAAGAGGTTGAAGAAATAAAGCTGCCGGATATACCAGAGCTGCCAAAAAAGGAAATCTTGAATCTTGAAAAAGAAATTACCGGATTTTATATAACCGGACATCCATTAGATGCATATCGCGATAAAATAAAAAATTTCATGACAATCCCGCAGATTTTGGATGGATCAGTCAAAGATGGGCAGATCGTTAAATTGGCTGGGATCATTGCTTCGGCAAAACGAATTACGACCAAGAAAGGCGATACGATGTGTTTTCTTCAGCTGGAAGATTTTACACAAAACATCGAAGTGGTAGTATTTCCAAGAATATTTTATCAAAATGTGAATGCTTTAGTTCCGGATATGCCGATTGTCGTTCAAGGCAGGACAAACATGACGGATACCGGCAATAAGATTATTGCGGATACCGTTTGCTTGCTCGATGAATATAAACCAGAGCTGCGGCTCCATATTTCAGCGGCAAATGATAATGAAGAAACCTTCGCAGCGCTGAAGGATGTATTTGCTGCTTACCATGGTGAACATATCGTTTACTTGCATTTGGTCGATAAAAGAAAATTGATCAAAACAGAACCACGTTTTTGGCTAAATGGATCCACGCAAGCTATTGATGCGTTGGAAAAGATTTTAGGTAAAAATTCTGTGCAGCTTCGTTAAAAATCTTTTTTTTTGCAGGATATGAAAGACTTTGTAGAGAAAAGACATACGATGTGTTTTAGTTTGACTGTGAGTAAGGAGGAAATTGCAAATAATGTGGACGTCTATATATATTGCCAATAGTAAAAATCAGGCAGATCGATTCAAGCGAATGCTTGATGAAAATGGGATATTGGCAAACATTCGCCCTGTAGGATCAGCGGCAACGACTAATGTGGGACTTTTTGAAATTCAGGTTTTGGAATCGGAAGCTGAGGATGCACAGACGCTTGTTTGTCAAGGCTCGGTAAAATATAAAAATGAATAAAAATAAGTGCCCGGCAGAATTTCACTGCCGGGCACTTATTTTTATGAGGTCCGTTTTGGTGCAATGCCGATGGTCAGTCGATTGAGCCAAGGAAGTTTATTGCCAATCTTACGAACGATCGCTGCAACAAAGAGGCTCAAGGTGACGACGAGCAAATAAAAAAGCAATGCAGTCTTTCCGGTCATAAGGAGGTTATTCCAGGCTAAAAGCAAGGATAGATACGTGATGATGACTGGATGGAAAAGATAGGCAAAATAGGAATGTCGGCCAAGAAAGGCTAATAGATCATGAAATTTTGATGAGGCATTATTATTGGAAAAAACAGTGAAGAGGAACAACGAAGCACCAATCGTATAAAATATTCCGGCTGGGCAAAGTTGATGGGCTGTATTGATGGCCCCTTCGACGTCATAACCTTTTGCGTAGATGAGATAGTAATAATAGCTAAGCAAGGATGCCATGCTGGCTGCGGCAAAGACGTAGATTTCAGTGCGCCTTTTTTTCATGAAGTGTTGAAAATCAATATAATGTACGGCGAGATAACCGCCGAGAACGAAAATAAATACGTAATGGAGAACCCAATAATTAAGACGGTTGACGAGCAGTGCTTTAAGCAGTTGATTTTCAATTCCATAAGGATTCATAATGAAGCTCGAATAATAATCAAAAGCGATTTGTGCAATCAATAGCAGTACTAAATAAACTGAAGTCATGCGTTTGACCATGAAAATCCAAATCGGCATTAAAAGATAGAACCATAGCATGATGACAAGAAAATAAAGTTGATAACAAGCAAAGCCAAAAAATAGATATTTGAAGATGATTGGAAGCGAAAGCAGCGATGGATCATGATATAAGAACGTGTAGTGCAGCATATAAAAGGCAGACCAAGCGAGATAGGGGACCAAAACCGTTTTGAAGCGGCGCTGCAAAAAATCTTTATAATGGAATTTTTCTTGCAGGTCCATATTGTAAAATAAGCCGAAGGCAGAAATGAAGAAGAAGATAGGTACGCTAAAACGCGTAAAAATCTCGAATAGGGCGATGAGATGGACGTTCGTGCCGGGATTTCCTAGATATTGAGATCCGGTATGTATGCCGATGACTCCAAGCATCGATATTCCGCGGATGTATTCGATGGCGGGAATACGTTGTTTTTTCATAAAAATAGCACAGCTCCTTAATATAGTATAATTCCTATTATAAAAGCCAATGATGCAGATGTAAATTATAATGACATAATTTAGGACAATAAGCGGCTTTTACAGATAAAAAAACCGTTGCAAAATGAAAATGCAACGGTTTTTTAATAATCAGTTCATGACGAATTCGATTTGGACACTCGCTTGCATGTTTATGTCGCCGGCTTCAATCGGTGTTCTTGGCGTATCTAGCTTTGCGACGGCAAAGTTTTCAAAACTACGACTTTGGATATGGGCTTGTGTCTCGCTTATACTAAGGACATTTATGACCTGTTTGCCGGCAGCTGCTGCTAAGAGGTCCGCTTTTTCACGGGCATTGTTGACTGCGGCGCTAAGGGCTTTTTGTTCAAGGTCTTGCGGATTTTTTAAACTGAAATCAACGGAGTTGACCTTATTTGCACCGGCTTCAAGGGCGGCATCGATCAAAATGCCAATTTTACTGGTATCATCGACGGTGATGCAAACCGTATTATCGGCGGTGTACCCTTTGATTTCATTAGAATGTTTGCTGTCGTTATTATAGACGGGATAGAACGTATAGTTGCGTGTTTGGATGTTATTTGCCGTGATGCCCAGTTCTTTTAATTTATTTTGCACTGCGGTTGCGATTGCGGCGTTTTGAGCCTGCGCTTCTTTCGCAGTTACCGCATAATTTGTAATGCCGATGGCGATGCTGGCTCGGTCAGGTGCGACGGAGTAAGAAGCGTTTCCTTGTACGGAGATCGTGTGAAGGCTGTCGGCAGTTGCAGCATCTGCGTGGGCGAGATTGAGCGGGAATAAACCTCCTAAGATCATCAGACAAAAACATAGGAATAGTCGTTTCATAAAATCATTCTCCTTTATATAATTTTAAATAGTAAAGCACCGTTTTCCTTTAACCAGCTTTTATGCGAACGGTATGCTGGTGCATGTTTTTCGACCAGCTGCCAAAAGTCGCTGGAATGGTCGAGGAATATGCGATGCGCTACTTCATGGATGACAAGGTAGTCGATAGTTTCTTCCGGGGCCATTATAATCCGCCAATTGTAATTGATATTACCTAGAGAAGAACAGCTGCCCCAGCGGGTTTTTTGGTCTTTTAATGTGATTTTGTGGATTGTTACAGACAGCTTACTGCTCCAAAAAGAAGTGCGCTGTTTAAGATCAATCGTTGCTTGCTGCCGATACCAGGCTAAAAGCAAGGCTTTTAAATCATCGCTATGATAGGTATGATAAAGGTTTACGTGAATATGATCGTCCGTTAAATGGATGGCGGGCTTTTTTAAGGACACTTCGATTTTTAGCGAAAGTGCTTTTCCTTTGAAATAAAGTGTACTACCATCTTTGAGAACATTTGTTGATGGTTTTTGTTCTGCCAATTGTCTTTGCTTGGCAATCCAAGCGGCTTTTTTTGTGAGCAGTTCTCGGATAAAAGTTTCCTTGACTTGCGCTGGTGCTTTGACCAATAGTTGGTCTGGTGCAATAAATGCTAGTTGGATAGTTTTGCGGGGTTGGCGCAAAAGAGTATAGGTATATGTGTTTGAAGCAATGTTTATCGTGGTCATAATTACCTCGCCGAATCTATTCACCTTGTATGATAACGATATTTAATGAAAAAAGCAAATGTGTAGGGAGTGGTCTTGTTTTTTTCATGCGGACATGATGCTGTAAATCGCTGAAAATAAAATATACACAGGAGTTTAGGGGATCTTGCGTGGAGACTTGGCAAAAAATAAATAATAAAACTCAAAAAATATTACAGAAAATAAGAGGATAATAGAAGTGTATGGCGAAATAATACAGTGGAAGAATACTTTTATACTAAAAAAACAATACTTAAAATATAATGTATTCTCTATATAAACAAATGAAAAATAAGGCACTGTGCTTATTTTTCGAAAGGATTGAATGTAAAAGTGGAAAAAGAGAGTGAATTTGAAGAACGTTTAGAGCGAGGGCTGAAGGAACGACATATTCAATTGATTGCACTTGGTGGCGCGATTGGTGTTGGTTTGTTCTTAGGGTCGGCAACCGCCATCAAAACGGCAGGCCCAGCTTTGCTATTATCTTACATTGTCGGTGGTATATTTATTCTTTTCATTATGAGGTCTTTGGGTGAATTGGCTGTTGCGTATCCGGTCAGCGGTTCTTTCAGTGCATATGCCGGTAAATTTCTCGGGCCTTTGGCAGGATATCTTACCGGTTGGACATATTGGTTCATGTGGGTTGTAACTTGCATGGCGGAAATTACAGCGGTGGGGGTTTATGTGCGCTTCTGGCTGCCGGATATCCAGCAATGGATTCCAGCGCTTTTGGCATTGGTCTTGATGACGTTGGTCAATGTTGTCGCGGTATCGGCTTTTGGTGAATTTGAGTTTTGGTTTGCATTGATTAAGGTCGTAACGATTATTTCGATGATCGTGCTTGGCGGTGCATTGGTTTTCTTTGGTTGGGGCAATGATGGGGTAGCCATCGGCGTCAGCAATTTATTTTCGCATAACGGCTTTATGCCAATGGGGTGGAGCGGTGTAGGCTTATCGCTTGTTATGGTAATGTTTGCTTTTTTGGGCATAGAGTTGATTGGCGTTACTGCCGGTGAGGCAAAAAATCCGGAAAAGACGATACCGTCAGCAATAAATAAAGTTCTTTGGCGTATCTTGATTTTTTATGTAGGTGCACTGACAATCGTTATGTCCTTGTATCCGTGGGATGAATTGGGCACGATTGGCAGTCCATTTGTTCTTACGTTTGAAAAACTTGGCATTCCGGCAGCTGCAGGGATTATCAATTTTGTCGTGTTGACGGCAGCGTTGTCGTCTTGTAACAGTGGTATTTTCAGCACGGGAAGAATGCTTTATAATTTGTCGCTGCAAGGTAAGGCGCCGGCCTTTTTGGGTAAACTTAGCAAAAACCATGTACCACTCAATGCGATAATGGTTTCTTTTGTCTTTTTATTTATTGGCGTAATCTTGAATTATTTTGTTCCGGCAGAAGTCTTTATTTATGTTACGAGCGTTGGGACTATTGCTGCTATTTGGGTTTGGGGCGTTATCGTCCTGGCGCAGCTCAGATTCCGTCAAAGTCTTACCCCAGTACAGGTCGCAGCTCTCAAGTACCCGGCACTGCTTTATCCTTTCAGTAATTGGGCTACTTTAGCGTTTTTGGCTTTTGTTACGATTGTCATGTGGTTTGATCCCGGAACACGTGTAGCCCTTTATGTGGGCCCTGTTTGGTTCGGACTCCTTTTGGTTTGCTACTATAGCTTTGGTCTCAATAAGACGGGGGAGCTTGAATGTACAGCTGCTCCGTCGGATGATAGCTGTCAGTCATAAAGTTTTCAAAAAAGCCGTGTCTAAAGCATTGTGCTAAGACGCGGCTTTTTTAATGAGACTGATTTGTACAAAGAAAATGCTTCTAGGGGGATTTCTGCCTTTATTCTCCGGGGGAAATATGCTAAAATGAATATTGAATACAAAGATAAAGCTTTTGCTTATTAATGGATATAAAAGGGGAGATTCATTATGATGTCGTTAAATTTTCAAGCACCGAAACATGAGAAATTGTTGATTGATCGTCAAAAAAATTGTACAGTTCGCCTGGGGGATGTCAGCCATCAGTATCCAGAAAGCTCTATTGTGTGGGTTACGACAGGTGCAAAGTTTGAAAACAAACGACGTTTGTTTACGGCGTTTATCGATAAGACACAGGTCAAGACAATGGCAGATCTGACATCGGCAGATCTTGGACATCAAAATCCGGAGATCAACTCGAGAGAAGCTTTGATTGAAGACTTTGAACACATTTATAAAAAGCGTATCACGATGGATGACACGGTCACGGTAATCTATTTTTCTGAAGTCGATGAATAAATAAAACAACTGTTTTTACCGGCAGTAAGAGTTTGCAGAATTTTGCTGGAAACAAAAAAATGAAAAAATGTTATAAAATTCCTTGACAATGTATTTATAAGATGTTAACATATTAAATGTTGGTAGCGCAGACAGCTGTGTTGCGAACAACAGAATGGAACATGCCGAAGTGGCGGAATTGGCAGACGCACTTGACTCAAAATCAAGCGTTTTCCCAAACGTGCCGGTTCGAGTCCGGCCTTCGGCACCATGCAATTTATAAGCCTTCGCAGAATGCGGAGGTTTTTTTATGCACTTTTATTTTGCGGGATTGAATTTTTTTTTGCAAATATGCTATAGTGATAGTATTCGGAAAAATTACAAGCAGATCGCGAAGTTATCGCAAGAAAAGAGATTGATGGAAATGGTAAGATTTGTAGCAATTATTTTATCCTGTATGGCCATTGGCCTGTTGAGTTTTCCCGGGCAGTTACAGGCGGCAGAAGCTGTTTTAGCAAAAAAAATAGTGATCAATATACCGAACCGCTCCCTGTCGCTTTATGTTGACGGGAAAAAAATCTATATGTTTCCCGTGGGAATCGGTAAGCCGAGCAGTAAAACTCCTTTGGGTGAGTATGAGATCCTTTCCAAGGAAGTAAATCCGATATGGATTAAACCTGAGGATGAAGCGGTCCGTGTTGAGTCGGGGGTGGATAATCCTTTAGGCTATCGTTGGATGGAATTCAAAAGCTTATATGGAATTCACGGTACCAATAATCCAAGTTCTATCGGCGGCTATGTGTCCAATGGCTGTGTGCGCATGAAAGAAGCGGATGTAGAGGTATTGTATGATCTTGTGCCAGTGGGCACGCCGGTGGAAATAATTTACAGCCGACTGATTATCGAAAAGAATCCACAAAAAATCATTACCTATTACATCTATCCTGATGTTTATGGCTACCAGCCATTGGATGTGGAAAAGGTCAACAAGGCTTTGGCTGGCTTTGGCCTGGAATGTTTTGTCAGCGATCAGAGTATTGTCGACAAACTTGCGGCGGAAGACGGACAGCCGACGTATATTGCCCGGGTCGTTAAACTTGTCGTGGCCGGAAAAAAAATAGAGCAGGTAGGGGCGGCGATGGACAACATGGTTTATCTGCCAGCGGTGGCGATTGCCGAACAGCTCAAAACCGAGTTGCAATGGGATAAAGCGAAAGGTCTGTTGACGAGCCCTTACGGCAGCGTGCCAGGATACGTGAAAAAAGACCGCGTGTATTTCAACGCTGCGGATGCGGAGAAATTGTTTGCTTTGGAACGCGATTGGCAGAACCCGGAACTGCTGGAGCTGAATCGCAAAGCGGCAGTGAAAACTGCAGCGCTATTGGAAAGTCCAGAGGAGTCCCCGGCTGCTGCTTTGCCGGCACCAGTGCAAGGCCGAGTGAAAGCAGACGCTGCCGTAAACCCGGCAACAAGAAGAAAATAGGCGAAAAAGCAAAGAACCCGCCGCGGGGCTTTGCTTTTTCTTTGTCCATTTTTATGTTAAAATAAGTCCTTAGAGGTAAGTTCGTTAAAATGGAAACTGGGAGTGGATTTCGTGCAAAAACGATTTGTTATAATTGACGGCAGCAGTCTGATGCATCGGGCGTTTTATGCTTTGCCGCTGCTGACAGCGGCAAATGGTGAATATACAAATGCGATTTATGGTTTTACAACGATGCTGACCAAGCTGATCGGCGATTTGCAGCCGGATTTATTGGTCATTGCTTTTGATAAGGGCAAGAAGACATTTCGCAATGAAATGTTCAGGGAGTACAAAGGAACGCGCAAAAAGACGCCGCTGGAGCTTTCAGCGCAGCTGCCTTTGCTGCACGATTTGGCAGATGCTTTTGGCATTGCCTTTGTTGAAACGGCGGGCTATGAAGCGGATGACATTATCGGCACACTGGCAACGAAGGCGGCAGCAAAAGGGCATGAGGCAATTGTTGTTACGGGGGATAAAGATGCCCTGCAGCTTATCGGTGAAAATCTCAAGGTGATGCTCACGAAAAAAGGGATTTCTGATATGCAGATCTTCGATGAGGTTGCTTTTAAAGAAGCATATGGTTTTATGCCGATAAAACTCATTGATTTAAAAGGATTGATGGGAGATGTCTCTGACAATATCCCCGGCGTTCCGGGGGTTGGTGCGAAAACGGCGACGAAGCTGCTGCTGGAATATGGTTCGGTGGAAAATGTTTTAGAGCATATTGAAGAGCTGCCGGGCAAGAAACTCAAAGAGAACCTGACCGAAAACAAAGAAAAAGCTTTGCTGTCAAAGCAGCTGGCGACGATTGTTCGCGATATGCCGATTCCTTTTGAAGAGGAATTATATGGCATCACGCCGGAGAAAGCAAAACTCAAGGAGTTTTGTCAGCGCTATGAATTTAAAAATGTTTTGCGAAAGCTTGATGAATTGTTTCCAGAGACGGATGACCTGGGCTTTGGTGCGGTAGTCGAAACGCTGCTGCCGGAATATGAGCAGATTCAGGATCCGGAACGGATTGCTGCTGTTATCGCTTCGGTACAAGCAGAGAAAAAACTCTTTTTTTATCCTGTTTTTCAGGGAAAAATGCCAAAACTGCAATTTCTTGGTATGGCAATCAGCCTGAAGGAAAAACTGGTTTATGTTGATGCCAGACTGCGGAATTGGGATAAAATAGAGGCTTTGCTGCAAGATGAAGCGATTGCCAAGATAACGCATGATTTGAAGCCGCTGTATCATGTTCAGCCGGAAGTTTGTGGTGCCTTGTTTGATACCATGCTGGCAGCTTATCTGCTGGATCCTGCGGCTAATGCCTATGCTTTGCCAAGCCTTATGAGCACCTATTTAGGGCAATACGATGAACCTTCCCATATGGAGGAAGGCATTGAAACTGCAGTTTGGTCAGCCTTCTGCATTCGCCAGCTTGAAGCGCCACTCGGGGCAGAGCTGGTGGCGCAGGATTTGCAAAAACTCTACGAAGACATCGAGCTGCCGCTACTCGCGGTGTTGGCTGCATTGGAGCGAAATGGGATTTATGTGAATAAAGCGCAGCTGGAAAAGATGGCTGCGGAAGTTGCCGTTTACATAGAAGCTTTACTGAAAGAAATTTATGTTTTGGCCGGAACGGAGTTTAACGTGAATTCGCCGAAGCAGTTAGGCGAAATTTTGTTTGAGCGGTTGGGCCTGCCGTCTGTAAAAAAAACCAAGACCGGCTATTCGACGAATGCAGAAGTGCTTGAAGAACTGCGCGATCAGCATTTGGTTATAGCGAAGGTCTTGGAATATAGATTTTGGACAAAATTGAAATCGACCTATCTGGATGGGCTCGACGGATTGATCGACGAAAAGACCTCGCGCATTCATTCGACATTTAACCAGATGGTTACCGCAACCGGGCGCTTGAGCAGTTCGGATCCGAATCTGCAAAACATTCCGGTGCGGACAGCTGCCGGCAAGAAGATCCGCGAATTGTTTGAACCAGGGGAAGGCTATGATTATTTGCTTTCCGCGGATTATTCGCAGATTGAGCTGCGGGTGCTGGCGCACATGTCGCAGGATAAAAGTTTTTTGGAGGCCTTTAACCAGGAACAGGACATCCACGCCCGTACGGCATCCGAAGTGTTTAATGTGCCGATGGCAGAGATGACACCGGAGCTTCGCGGCAAGGCGAAGGCGGTTAATTTTGGCATTGTCTACGGCATCAGCGACTATGGATTGTCCAAGGATCTGCACATATCGCGTAAAGAAGCAGGGCAGTATATCGAAAGTTATTTTGATAAATGTCCGGGGGTCAAAAATTTCATTGATGGGACCGTTAAAACGGCACATGAAAAAGGCTATGTGACGACGCTGTTTGGCCGAAAACGCTATCTGCCTGCCATCAACAGCACAAATTACAATCAGCGAACCTTGGCGGAACGCATGGCGATGAATACACCGATCCAGGGTACGGCAGCGGATATCATCAAATTGGCCATGCTGGAAGCATACCGCCAGCTGCGGGAAAAGCAGATGAAAAGCCGCATCTTGCTGCAGGTGCACGATGAACTGGTCCTGGAGGTGGTCGAGGAGGAACTTGATGCAGTTTCTGCGATCTTGCGCCAGGCGATGCAGAACGTCGTGAAAATGTCGGTACCGTTGACCATTGATATTAATATTGGGAAAAACTGGGCGCAAGCAAAGTAAATGGGGGAAAATACATGCCGGAAATGCCAGAAGTGGAAATCATCAGACGCGGTTTAGCCGAAAAATTGCAGGGGAAACAGATTGTCAATGTTGAGGTTTTTTTGCCGCGTTTGATCAAATGGCCAGGCGCCGATGACTTTAAGGCAATGGTGATTGGCCGGCAAATAACCGGTGTTGAGCGCCGCGGCAAATACCTTTTGCTGCCGCTGGACAATGGCAATACGCTGGTATTTCATTTGCGTATGACGGGCCGGTTGCTGTATGTCACCCCGGAGATGGCGCAGGATGTCTATAAGAAAATTATTTTCCATTTGGCTGACGGTGATTTTTTGCTTTATGCTGACACCCGGACGCTGGGAACGGTGTATGCCTTGCAGCCGGGTGAGGCTTGGCGGATCGCTGGCCTCAATAATCTGGGGCCGGAGCCTTTGGCCCCGGATTTTACGGCAGCGTATCTGCAATCGGTTCTGGGAAAAAGCCGTTCGAAAATCAAATCTTTTTTGCTGAATCAAAAGCATATCAGCGGTTTGGGGAATATTTATGCGGACGAAGCGCTGGCAGAGGCGGCAATCCATCCGCAGCGCGTGGCAGCAGAGCTTGATGCAGTGGAAATCCAGCGGCTTTATGTGGCAATCAACAAAGTCATTAAAGAAGGTATCAGCGATGGCGGAACGACCTTTCGCGATTATCGCAATAGCACGGGCGGCCGCGGTCACCATCAGGAGCATCTGCGGGTTTACGGGCGCCGCGGTGAGCCTTGCCTGACGTGCAAAACGCCGATAGAGAAGATTGAAGTAGGTGGCCGGGGAACACATTTTTGTCCCAAGTGTCAGTTGTTGGAGGGGAAGGGAAAATGTATGTAATTGGTTTGACCGGCGGCATTGCGAGCGGCAAGAGCACCGTCAGCAATTTTTTGCGGGAACTTGGCGCGGTCGTTATCGATGCGGATGCTATTGCGCGACAGCTGGCAAACCCGCAGCAACCGCTATGGCAGAAATTTGTGGAACATTTTGGTGAGGCGGTTTTGCTGGCGGATAAGTCTTTGGATCGCAAGAAAATCGGGGCGATTGTCTTTGCCGACAAGGCGCAGCGGCGCTGGCTTGATGAAGTTGCGCATCCACTGATCGAAAAAGAACTCCGACGATCGTTGGCTGCATGTAAGGCGCAGCAGGCGGAAATTGTCGTTTTGGATGTGCCGCTTTTATATGAGGTGCAATGGGATAAACTAACGGATGAGGTATGGGTTGTTTATGTCGATGAACAAACGCAGCTTGAACGGCTGCAACGGCGCGACGCCATGCCCGAATCTTTGGCCAGACAGCGCATCGCAGCGCAGCTGCCGCTGGAAGAGAAGGCCCGAAAAGCCGATGTTGTCATCGATAATATGGGACTGCAGGAGCAGACGAAAGAGCAGGTTCAAGTCCGCTGGTCCTTTCTGGAAAGCCGGGTGCGCGATGTCTGATGTATTTCATGAACGGCTGCAGACGCGCCGAAGCGAGCAAAAACGAACCCACCGCTTCATTTTCTTGGGGCTTTTGCTGGGCATTCTCATGCTTGCGGGCTATGTGGTGCAAAGTGATGTGTTCCAAAAAAAATATGTGTATCCGTATCCGCATCAAACGATCATTGCCCGCTATGCGGAGAAATATCGGATTGAAAATTCTCTGGTGGCCGGGGTTATCATGAGCGAGAGCAAATTTCAAAACGAGGTACATTCTGATCGAGGTGCCATTGGTTTAATGCAGCTTATGCCGTCTACGGCAAAGTGGATTGCCGAACAGCTGGAAGATTCCTATGATATGGAAAAATTGCATGAACCAGAGATGAATATCCGCTTCGGCACCTGGTATTTGTCATCGTTAAAAAAGAGTTTGCCGGCAATGAAGTCCTGATGCTGGCTGCTTATAATGCCGGGCGGGGCAATGTGCGTTCCTGGATGGAGGAATACGGCTGGGATGGATCCTTTAACGACATCCGGCAAATCCCCTTTGCAGAAACCCGCGAGTACGTGGCGCGGGTTTTGAAAAACAAAGAACGCTATCAAAAACTCTACGGCGAGAATTGACAGGCTCAGCCTACTGTGCTATTATAAACAGAACAGAATATTGCCTTTAAATTGGTCCTGTGAGGCTGAGAAGGGGAGCTTGTAAGACGAT
>Ga0183099_1000225_pt1 | contig 46920 bp, 77 predicted proteins | sample Biomet1_FD_127788 | JGI IMG/M metagenome (GOLD analysis project Ga0183099, IMG submission 127788) | Microbial communities from bioreactor (seeded with anoxic lake sediment) at LBNL, California, USA - Biofuel metagenome 1 | ecosystem: Engineered > Bioreactor > Anaerobic > Unclassified ... | reverse complement strand
TGTGGGTTAACAATATAGTTTAGAACTGAAATGGGGCGTTTTTCACAAAACAGTTTGAAACTGGTTGTTTGATTTTTGGCGTAAATCATTGATTAAAATGAGTTCTAAACTATTTTGTTTAAGTTTCAAACTTTAATGTCAACCCACAATTATCACGGTAGTGAAACCGTAAAGAAAGTTCGTAAAGCAACTGAATCTGAACTTATTGCTTACGAAGTTATCAACAAAATCAGAGATAATATCAAATAACAAGAGTCGCCCCGGCCGGGGCGATTTATTTTCATATATTATATTGCTTTAAATTAATTTACCTATATATTATGTGTAAAATTAATTTACTCCATTTTTTCATTATAGGCAGAACATGATTGACCTCTCATTTTTTAAAGCGATAAACGAGAAAAGCCCGAAAACTCTTTTTGAGATAAGAAAAACACTGCTTATTCGTGGTTTTTCTTTACCTATTGCAGCACTGGCTTTTTTTGTTTTTCTATCAACTTATTTAAACATGAATTCAAAATTTTTTGTTATTTCCGCTTGCTTTGTAATGGTATCATCCTTTTTATTTTTTATAGAAGAATCTGTGATTGCGATAGTTAATTCGTACAGGAGACCCTTGTTAATTGATGTAAAAACATTAAATAGGATCGTTGATAACAATACCAATTGTTTTTCTGCAAAATATATACAAGCATTAAAACCACAACAACGAGATTTATCTTCGTTTGAAATAAAGGCATTAATTATTAAAGAAAATTTTATTGGCAATATAAAAATACGAGAAAAAGAAAGAGAAGAGAAAGAGTCAGAATTAAAAAAAGAATTATCTAAATTAAGAAAGTAAATCAACATTACACAAGGAAATTTTAATGCAACGTTTTTACACAGTTATCCCAAAATCACTATCAAAAATAAGAATTTTTCTATTTTTAAAATTTTTGTTTAGTATTTCATTATTTGTTTTTATCATGCATATGACGAATATTGCTGTTGATACACATATCTTTGCCAGAGATGGTTTTTTGGTGGAGCGGTATTCTTTTAACTACGGTTTACTTGCTTCGTTTGTCATCTGTGCATTTATCTTTATTTATGTTTTATCTCTTGTTTATATCTTTAACTGTTCCTTTGAACTGGCTTATTCATTTATGTCAGCAAAAGCAAAGGCACTCAAAGAGGTTAATGATCTTATTGAAAAAAATGAAAATAGTTATTCAAAAAAATATCTTTTAGGTGTCAAAATGCAACAACGACAGCCTTGCCAATTTGAATTATTTTCCTTGATAAATAAAGAGAAAAAATTAAAAGAAAAACAATTGGCCAATGAAGAACTAGCGCGTTCCAGCGCTTTGCTGAATGGTGAATTAAACAAATTAAATTTATTGCTATCGGAAGACAAAACTAACGATTAAACCCTGCATTCTTGATTTTCTCCTTGTGCTTCCATTTGAATTAATATATAATAAATTATTAAAATGTCAAAGCAAGCCCAAGGGGATTTCATGTCTATTTTTACATTTTTATCAATTACTCCAGATGGTAAACCAAGAACAATCAATAAGTTACGCACCACTTTGTTTTTACGGAGTGCATTAATATTAGGTTGTTTTTCGTTTATTATGCAATTAATAAGCTTGTTTTTAGGTAATAGTCTCTCTATTTTAATTAATGGCATTAGCACAAGTAACTTATTTCATTCACTGATTTTTGTTTTTTATATTGTCGCTGTTCTCATGGCTATTATGCTCGCCTTTTTGTTTGCAGACTCTGTTAATGGGCTCTTTTCTTCACTATATAGTGCTAACCCAAGAAACGTTAAAAAATTAAATGCACTTATTCTTAAGAACAAAGATGGCTTTGCTGCTTATTATCTTGTTAATTTAGTTCCTCAAAATAGATTATTAACAAAATATGAAACTCTTTTTCTGATCGAAAAAGAAAACGAAAATCAGAAAAATCAGCTTAAAATCAACTCAAGAACTGAAGCAGATGTAGAGCGAAATGGCATTATTTTAGAACTCCTAGACAGAAGCAAAAATCAAAAATAAAGAGGTTATTATGTTTTTTTACTATGTGTTTAAGACAATCGATCCACAAGCGCCGCATTCTTTGTCAAAAATCAAAACACAGCTTTTGTGTCAGATTTTGTTTTTATTTTTCGCCTCTGCTGGAATATTCCTGCTGGTTCCGTTCATGAGTCGAATATTTGCTAATGCACGCATACCGCTGCTTTCATGGTCTGTGAATGATGCTTTTCTCATGCTATTGCTTGGTTTGTTTTTATTTATCGGCTACATGATGATGGCTTGTGGTATATGGCGATGTAGTTGGTTTGCTGAACTATTTAAAAAACCATCGCTTTCGTCATTAACGGAACTCGCGGAATACATTAAAAATGATAAAAATGGTTATGCGGCGACCTATGTTAAAAACATACATCATCGTGAACTCACGTCTTTTGAGTGTATCCTGTTAAACCACAAAGAAGTGAAATTAGCTGGAATTGCTGGCTGCATTAAAAAGAAAGCGAAAGATGACGCTAATTTCCAAAAGCTAACTGCTCAGATCGCAAGAGATACAAACTAGATTTTAAAGCCGATCGAGCGGCTTTGCTCTATACCTGTATTCCTGTTACTTCTTCATTACAAAAACAGGGCAGTCTGGAAAGCTGCCCTGCATTGGTAATTTTTTGCAATCAAGGAGATGATGGGTGATTAATCAGTGGCAATGCCCATAAAACTCCTAAAGGATTTCATCTTCCAATTTTCTATATTTAAAAGTTCCTGCGCAACAAACATAGCTTCTTCCATGAGAAATGCAACACAGCCTCTATCGCCATAGCCATTAAGTTTGATTATATTTGTCTTCACATCAGCCGAAATATCATACTCAGCCCTTTCTTGCGTCATTTCCTTCAGCGATTTTTTCATTTCTTTTTTTAAATACCTAGATTCTTCTTTATCAAATTCATCCAACATAGATCTGTTTAAGTCATAGTCAGCCATTGCTTGATATGTTGTTGAAATCATTATAACTATATTAACCAATTGGGTTATATCTATCTCTAGAGAGCTGCCATCCTCGTGACACAACAAGATATCTGAACAAATATCATTCATGACACGAATGCTCAGTAAAGTATCATCAATCTTTATTTCATCAGCCTCTTCTAAATCCATTTCCATTTTTTGTTCCTTCTTGGTGTTTTGCATGATTATAGCCGATCATGAAAAATAAACTAATGCCAAGCCCATTTTTCCTCACAAAACCACGGTAACTGTGATTTTTTTCAATCAACACTCCATTCGGTCCAAAATTCACGGTTAGTGTTATATATACCAGCAGTCATTTGTTTTGGACGTGAACTATTTGTTTAAAATCTCGGTAGCTGCCTCATACATACTGGTCGCCAGATCCTTGATTAATGTACTCTCTTGAGGATCTTTATTTTCTGGCTTCTCCATGTCCGCAATGGTTTTCATGCCCCGCGTTAACATCGTTAATGCGCCTTTTAGCTCACTAATTCGTTGTTTGGCAAGATGTGCAGGAACCCAGTATCCGTCATCCATTAGCACGGCCATTGGCTGTTCATAACCGTTATCGCGCAACCCAAAACGCGGCAACCCACTCCCCTCCGGAGGTCGAGGAGGAAACGCTGGTTTTAAACCACGCAACATCTCGTTTTCGGCCCGCAGCTCTGCAATCAGTTGCTCCTTGCCCTCAAATTTTCGTTGAATAGCATCCCAGGTGTTTTCGTATACTTCACCCCAATTATGTTCTACAACTACACACTTCAGTTCTTCCTTTCCATTGCGGGCACGATATTCATTAATTAATTGACCTAATTGCGATAGTTCTGCTTTTTCTTTTACATTTAATGCACCCTGAATATCAGTGCACTTTAAAACAAAATATCGGTTTTCTTTCTTAAACTCAGCTTTATTTTCCACGTATTGGTTCCTTGTTTTTAATATTTAGTTAATCAAATATTTTTTGCTCAAATAATTTTATCTGCATTTTTAATCCGACTTTATAAGGATTAATTGCAGTAAAATAACTTAAATTAAGCAGTAAAAATGACAATACAGATCCAGAATAATCAGCAATTAAGTTTTCTGGCTTCATGGGTATTGATTTCAATAAAATGAAGATATACATGATTGAGGTCGTTATTATTAGCAGCGACAATAGTGAATTTAAAACAAAAACCCATTTTTTCGCTGCATTAATTGCGGGTTGATAATTATTTTTTGTCACGTTTGCCTCTCACGAAAATTTAATTTAAACACATCGTTTTTTCTCTCTCCGGCAATCAACTCAATATTTTTTCCGAAGAAATTTCATTCAAAAAAACAATTAAGCCATTTTTTTTGATTTTGCCACAGGTGCTTTTAATAAGGTCAAAAATAGCGTGTTCCACAACAAAAAAATCTTCATTAATTTTATGGCTAAACTCGCTCAAATCAAATGCTTCTTTGCTGGCAAAAAGTGTATTGGTCTGACCTTGAATATTAATTTCCTTGCCGTCTGTCTGTTTAACACTGATCTTAAACTGCCTTTTGGTTGTCGATTTCCCAGCAACATTTAATCCAAATGATTTTTTTTGTAACAGCTCATTGAGAGCATTAACAACCAACTCTAATTCAGTTTGTTCAATTACGTTCACCGGAAAATTAGTGCGAGAAAAGTTAGGAAATCCCACTGACTGTGCTTTCCACACATCTTCCTCACGATAGATATCCACCCCGTCTTCTTCATCAGCAAAGCAGCTAAAAACAGAAGCCAAGAGTTTGATTGACTGGATCTTGTTTACATCAATAAAAGAAGTTGTCATTGTATTTCCTTATTTAATATTTTGGAAAGGCTTTAATTTTATCAAATGTATTTATAATTAAGTTAAACAAAGAGAGTTCTGGATTTAAAAAATCACCTTCTATTTTTGATTTTAATTCTTCTTTGTTAGCAAATAAGGTATTTGAATTACCTAAAATAGTAATATCTTCACCTGCTATTCCTTTTGTTATGATGAGATATCCTTTGTTTATTTTAGATTTTCCTGCTAATTTCAAACCAGTTGGTGTTTGCGATGTGTATTCATTAATTTTATTTACAATTTCTTGTATTTCTTCGAATCTTATACTCTTTAAATGAATTGTTTTTTTAGTTCCTTTCTCTAATTGTTTTCTCGTACTACAACTTAGGTTAACCAGCCATTGCCCACCTTCCTTGCCAATTTCTATACCTATGCTTTTTGCTGCTAAATTACTTTTTGCACTTGTATAAAGACAAATATATTGAATATCATTTACATCGATAAATTTTTCAGCCATCAATATTTTCTCTATAAATTTAATTTTTTGGTATTTGATTATGATTATTAAGAATATCAAACAATCAAGTTCTTTTTTGTCAATTAATTCTGGAATCAATCAAGAGACATAATCAATCACAGACGCTTTACTCTGTTGTACTGATTTTAAACTCTTTGGACTCCAGGATATTTATCACCCCTCCCAGAGGCATATGCAAGGCATACGCCTTACCCACATACTCTCCGGCCATGGTTCGCATTTCTCGCACACTAATTGCAGTGCCGGAGCAAATGAACCCCTTTTGTTTTCCACCTAACTTCTCAAGCACCGTAATGAGCCGCCCATTGATGTCCAACGTAGACCCGGTGAAATGTTCATTCAATGGATGCAGGTTTAGTGGCAACCCTGCACCAATCCACCAGTCGGAATGCGCCGCACTATCACCCTCACATTTCAACCCTTTTTCTGAAATCAGGTGCCACCCTTTTTCTTTCGCAATAGTGTATTCATTAACAAAAGAACTAAATCGTTCAAACCAGACTTCGGCTGGCTTTCTCGGAATTGTAATTACCTGATTATTAATAATCAGATCAATAAATCCATTGTCTTTTTTCGCTTGCTCACACACCCGCTGTTTAATGCCTTGTAATTTTGCATTATAGCTAAGACCTAATTTAATAGGTGATTTTTTGTTTTTCAGCATTGAAATCAAACTGCCGTTGTCTTCTTTTGAAGACAATTCCGGCTCGTCTTGGGGTTCAACAGGTGATTCTGGTTTAGTAATTAATTCGAACAGTCCTTTTTTAATTCGCATCGTTTTATACTGGTCTTTAATTTTCCACAAAAATGAATGTTCATGAGTTTTTTGTTCAAAAACATCATCAAAATTATCTTTTGTAATTTCAAAGTAAAAATCAGATTTAGAAGAATATTTAAAGTCATTCTGTTCATCAAGCATAATAAATTGGACCAATGTTTTAGGATTAAACATGCGCTTGATCGTTCTGTCTTTTTTAGCCAAATACGTTCTTAAATAAGAATAGACATCTTTCTCTACAGTTTCGAAAACAGATACCGCGTGTCTCACTTGCTTAAATGCCAAAACATATTCGAATTGTCGCATTGAATAAGAATGATTCTTAAAAAAGATATAAATAAAATCTTCTGGATCTTCATTGTAATACAGTGCCATTTTTGCTTTTACTATATTATCATTTGTCGCTGTATCCCACGAACGAACAAAACAATAAGTGAAATCATGGATCTCTTTTTCTGTTGCTGAGGACAAGCAGAAATGAGATAAACTATTTGGTCTACCAAGCAATGTCGCTTTTTTTAACTTATCCACCGCACTAATACTGTTGTACAAGATAACACTATCAATCTTGTCGTGAAACAAAGGGAAGAAGCCAGTCACTTCATATAACTTTCCATTTCTTAAAAACATACTTCTTCCCCCTTCGTTCAGTTTAATTCGTCATATTTAGTGGTTAATTCAACCAATGAAGTGTATTCCCGACACATTTCTTTGTAAAAAGTGCCACGGAAAACCTCAAAAATATAGACTTTTTCATTTCCCACCACATACCAGCCATTATACCCGTTGTCTTTTAACATGAGCACAATGACGCTCTCGCCACTCGCATTATACTTCGCATCCAGATCGGCATCCTGCATTAATACTGATGACTCTGTTACCGGCGCTAAGATCTCAACAAACAATTCTGCGTCTGGGCTTGCCTTAGTCTCTGCTACTTTTTTATAGTGTTTTGCATCAAAAGACAAAGTATTGACTAGTTGCAGATACTGGCCATTATGCTGAATAATAAAATTGTAATTCAAGTCCAACACTTCGTTTAACAATGCGCGATATTCTTCATCTGGCTCATTGATCAACTCATCATTTTCATCCAAGTAAGATGTACCCATTAACAATGACATGATTTTTGCTTCTTCGGTGTTTTCGAAAGCATCCTTTAGCAAAGCAATCGCTTTATTAAAGTCTTCTGACACAAACATTCGTTTTGCTGATTCAACAATTGAGCGAGCCGTAGTACGAAAATGCATGATGTTAATTCCTTGGTTGGACTTAATTTATGCAATAATTATAACAAAATTAATAGAAATATCAAGTTAATTGTTTATCTACGAACAGCAAGAATGAGTTCAAATAAGCATGTTTCTGTGCTATAATTCTCATTATGAAATGGCTAGTTAAGCCAACTCACTAAAGAGTTAAAAATTCATTTCGTAAAAACTTACCTTTGTTTATTAAGGATTTCCCATGGAACAAGCACTTGCAAATGGCATTCGTTTTTTTGTTTTAAAATCAGTAATTAACTGTTTTAAACAAACAAAAAAGAAAAATCAGAAGCACAATGCTAGAGCCATGTTTGCTCTTTGTCGAAATCTAGCCTCTGTAACCATCACAGAGCCATCATCAAAGGATATTCATCAAGCGTATCTACAACTATCAGAAGATGAACAGGAGCGTGTAGGCGATGTTTTGTCTCATGTTTACAGTTCATTTGCCTCATCACAAAAAATCAAAAGAAAGTTAAATACTGATACTGACTATATTTCACTAATTGACTTATTTAATGCGCCATTAGATAACAAATATCTTCCTTATTTTTTGTATGATGTGTTTGATGTTGCCTCTTGTATTATTATAAACACAAGCTATGTGGCTAAGGATGAGCAACACCATAAAAATACCTGTTTTTATCTTGAACTTTTTCAGCCTGATCACCCTATCTGGTCTTTTTATAACCCTACAGCCATACCAAAACACAAGGTAAGGGTGCTTGCTAACTACATTAAAGAAAACGCATCTCAAGAAGGTGTCTTAACAAAGCAATTTTTTGCTTTTTCTATCGGTGATAGCTTTGAAGACGCAAGCATGTGGATCTTACTTAATCAATCTGATTATTCTATTGACCTTGACTTCTTTGTTAATAACTTAGATGCCGATATTGAAGTCGGTGATTTTTTCGGTGAACAAGAAAAAACACCCAATAAAATTGTTTTAGACATTAACAAAGAAGAAAATGCATTAAAATGGGAATATAATTCTCAGATTTTCAAATAAGCATGTTGAAAAATTTGGTTTTTATGGTTCGGTTCAAAAATCATAAAAACCATTTTTTCATACTTCCGAAGTTCTTGTTTTTGCATAAAAAAACAACAAGTCAATCTCCTGTAATTCACTATTTTTATACTTCTTTTTTTCAAAAAAGACAGTTTTTCCCTTTCTTTATTTTTTATTTTTTATATAATTATAGCATCTAAAAACAAACAAAAAGGTCTTCATCATGGGTGCTAAAATGATTAGTTTTACTTTAGACGCTTGCTCTAAAGTCGAATTAAAAAGCTTTTTTAATGAAAAATCTCGTTCTAATTTTGAGAGCGAAGATGAAGATAATTTCAATGGTGTTGGCCGTTTAACCATCTCCGACAGAGTATTTAAGTCGAACGAAACAACGCTGGCTGATGACTATTTAATGGAAAACACATTTAAATACGGCCCTGCTCTTGCAGTGCAGATCGGTGATTTTTCCAAAGCCTTTCCAGCTACATTGGCACAGAAAAAAGCCGTGGAGAAAGAGCAGGAGTTAAAAAATCTGCTGGATGGATGGGACGCCTCTCTCATCCAAAGAACAAAACAATCCAAATCAGAATTTCGTGGTTGCAAAAAATGTGGCAGCAAAATAGCTGTCAAATACGTGAAAGACACCGTCTGCCCTGTTTGTACCGATCTTCACTTCATTTCAACCGAAACAGATTTAAAACGGTTGAAGAAAATTCAACAAGATCGCGCTAAACAATATGAGATTGTTAGAGTATTGAGAATGGAACACAACAAAAATATAAATGAAAAACCACATTGGCTTGTTATGGCTTGTGTTGACGATTAAAAATCACCAACAGTCTGCATTTCCGCAATGCAGACTGTTTTTAACTTACGAAAAGGAGTTTTTAGTGACCGAGCATCATAAACAACGAAGAGAAATGAGAAAAAACATAGAACAGCGTTGCAATAATTCTGCTTATTGGATCCAAATTTTAGCCCCAGTTATCGTTTCTGGTGTTGTATTTAAGTTTTTGTTTACAGCAGGATTAAATAGCGGAAATATTCCATGGATGTTCAAGTTTTTGTTTTCCTATTCTGGAACGAATGATGATTTAAACTCGTGGATCAACTTGTTAATTTTTTGCATTATGCTATTCATAATATTGGTTAAATTAATAATGTTAAATCCTTTCGGAAAAATAAACAGACTAATTACTATTTTTGATAGCAAAGAAGATGAGCTCGAAGCCAGAGCGGAACTTGGTGATGAATATATTGATGCATTACTTAACAGGCATCGACAGAAATCAAATCGATAAAAATCTTCTTTTTCTTTTTAATTAAATTTGATATAATAACTCCATTATTTAAGTGAATTTATCTCTTGAAATTCACTTTTTTCTTCTAAAGGAATTAAAAATGAAAGCTCAATTTTTAAGCGCCTCTTATCGTGATCCATTCTCTGTTATTGCTCTCTTTTTAGCTGAAAACAATATTCAGTTTTCAGTCATCTGGTCTCGCAGAGATGATCATTTAGCGCTTTCTCATTACTGTCTTTTAGAAGAAGCTCACTCCAGCGACCCTGCCTTTGCAGAGCGTGTTTTGGATGCTATTTTAGTGGGTGAAAGCGATGATAATCCTGATTTAGAACTTTACCTCACTATACGCGACAGTTTTGATGCAGAAGACTGCAAAGCCTTGCCACACAACATTACCATTGTGCGTGTTTCTCATGCCAAGAATGAACGTTTTTATAATCCACAACGCCGAACATACGACTATCATGAAGTCATGGTTAATATCGATGGCGAAGATATGATCCTGGCTATGAAGTTACCCGAAACAGATCCGCTTTTACATTTAGTTATTAATGGGCCAGTAGATCTGCCTGTCGACATTATGTCTCTGGTTGCAGAAGAAGCAGAACGCGCTTATTCACCAAAACAATTATTTGCCCAATTATTTGGCATGACCGGCGCTTTTTTTCATGATCTTGATGCAGAAAACGGTCAAAAATACATTGTTGCTGTTGATAATAATGATGACAGTTATTTGTTCTTTGCACTTCGTGGTTTTGACAACAAAAACAAACCCATTTACGAAGTATTAAACGAAAAAGAAAAAAACGATAAGTCGTTAATTAAGCAATTGGAAAACGAATTAAATTCCATGTCTTAAACAAAAAAGGCACGCTTGCGTAGCGTGCCTTTTAGATATTTTAGTGCATTAATCATCGTCTTTTTCAGCAAAATCTCTTGGTGGTAATCCATTTTTCTTTAACATAGCATCAATATGCTTGATGGCTTTTTTCCAAGACACATCTGTTTCAGAATCACCGCACATAGCGCTACAATCATCGGCAAGCAGCTTAATGGCCTCTAATTGCGATTTTGTTATCTCTATTTTCATTTTTCTTCCTTAAAAATTCAGATTAAAAAATCACCACCGACCTTTCTTGTACTTTTAATTTAGAACCAAATTTTATTCATTTTCAAAATTCTTTTTAAAATAATTAGGTAGATTAATAGCAAGACCACCTAGTTCATCTTCCAGATCATATCGATCTACTTCTTGCTCTTTTTCTTTGTCGATCAACCCCAGTGTGTCATTAGAATAGCAATCAATTAATGCTGATGATAACTTTTCTAACATTGGAACATAATCTGAAACATCAAATAAATACTCGCGCTTGTCGAAGATTTTCTTGTATACCGGCTCATCTGGAATTAACCATTGCACACATTTGCTGCTATGATTAATTAATACTGGTTCTCCAATTCCTGCACAACCTGGAATGCCACAAGAACAGGTTAATAAGTATTGATCATAAGAAAACACATCTTGTTCTTTATTATTTTCAACAGAAGGCTCTTCCATTTCTTTAAGCTTGTATTCATCAAAAAAGCTAATTAGTGCCGTTAAATCAATGGTTCCATTAATTTTCTTTTCATTAATAACTAAAAATTGCTCTAAAACCATGCATGGTCCAAAGTGAGAATTTTTTTCAATAATATTGATGCCAAAATTAATTTTATCCATTGTGCTTTTTCCTTAATTTTACTTTATAAATAATTATACTGTATTAATAAAAAAAATCAAATTCAATTCAGTTTTCACAAAATTTTTTCTTGCTATATCGAAGAGACAAGAGGAAAATAGCATCAGAAAATGATGTGTTGTTTATTTAAAAAACATATCACTCCATAACCACTTTTAATTTAAACAAAATTAATTATTTTATTGGGACAATTTATGACTCTTGATTTACGAACTGAAATGGCTTTAGACCATGCGTTCCCTTTATTAGGGGATTTTTCTCTTAGTTGCAAAAAAGATAAAAAAACAGGAGTGTATGATTTAGTTTATTCTTATGTTGAAAATAAATTAACAAAAAAAATTATTAGCCCTATTTTCTTTGATTCTGTTGCTGATTTCAAAGAACTTGCTCCAGAAATTGAAGCTTATCTCAAATCAAGAAATAATAATACTTCTATCCAATTAACAGATTTATTACGCAAAAATTCATTAATCAATGTCTACGAAGAAGTTAATGAGTTTTTTGATTCCATGCAAAAAGTTTTAGCCGATGAGCTGTGTCAAAAGCTTAATACCGCAACAAAGATTGAAATTTTCAACATGTGTTATGATGAAATTGAGTATAGACTTGTTTCCACTGGTGCTATTTATGGCGATGATTCTTTATCTTTCAATGAATGCCATTCATTAAAATATGGCGATGTTTCCCTCTCTCGCGACTTTGATAGTGAAGATTTAATTATTCAGACTAATGATGAGGACCCCGTCTATTTATCACTTAAACAACTTTTTAAATTCAAAGAAGAAGATGGCTGCTATACGCTAACGATACAGCCTGAATTTACATTTATTAAATATGTTTTTCATTTTGATTAAAAACAAAACCTGTTTTGTTTAATTTCGAGCCATTCCCTTGATTTGCATATAAAAAAAGACACTCTACAAGTGTAGTGTGTCTTTAATCTAAGCAATTTCTGGTAACATTTCGGTCAGACGGCTTGCTTAAATTCAAAACTCCAGCCAAGCCAGAGTTTTGTTTTTTTGCCCTACGCGATGTAACTAGTGCTCATTAATACAATAATGAGAGATGAACGCATCGCCAGCACCGCTTATACAATAAACCAAAGCTAATTATTTTTCAATAATTAATTGCCGCATGTGTGGGTTAACAATATAGTTTAGAACTGAAATGGGGCGTTTTTCACAAAACAGTTTGAAACTGGTTGTTTGATTTTTGGCGTAAATCATTGATTAAAATGAGTTCTAAACTATTTTGTTTAAGTTTCAAACTTTAATGTCAACCCACAGCATGACCACGCAAAAAAGGCACGCTATTGACTAACGTACCATTATTTTTTAATTTGGTTTTCCGGTATCAATCGCTGAAAGTCTACCAGTTTTTAACGGGCCACATTGTGGCAATATCCATGTGTCTCTTTCTCTTTACTGCTTATTAATAATCAACTCATTTGAGTTCATCATCCGACCCCATGAAAAAGGACCATTAGGCTTTTTAACTTCCGTTTCCAGCATCAATTCAGCCTGCTCAATATCGCCTTTTGCGGTACTTAAGTGAGCAACGGTCGTGCTCATATTACCGTTATCAATGATCATCGTCTTAATATCATTAAATCGCGCTGGCTTATAACCAATAACCTGATACATGCCAATCACTTTTTTGGTTGCTGTTTCTACGATTGCGAAAAATGAGTGTTTCATGATTTATTCCTTTTTAAATTCAGATCATGTTCAAATGTTTTTGCTTCACCAACAGCTATTTTTTCAGCTCTTGATAGACTTCCAGTGCCATCTCCAACACCAGCTCCATATCAGTTTCTTTCAGCGTTGGCAGAGCAAACCAAGCGGTTAACGCCATGAGCGGTGTGTTGCCGTACAGTTCTAATGAACTTTCCAAAGAAAACACACTACTGTTCGCTTTTGCTTTTGCGGCGGCTTTGGTTGCTGCTTTTTTTGCTAACAAAAGGCACTGTTGTTTAGTCAACAGATCACACAATGTCATGATCCCGTATTTTAAAACGGTGTACGGGTACACTGTTTTTATCACATTAGGGTAAATATCGCCCCCCGTCAGCCCTGCTGTAACCGGAACTTGCTTTATCGCCTTTATAATGGCTTTAATTTTTTTAAATTTTTCTGCGGAATTTAACTCAGCAGAAGCGATGATTTGTTTTACTTGGTCTTGCGGGGATTGAGTTTGCATATCACACCTCTGCTATCGTTATTTAGGGTTAATCCGCTTTGCCTTCACCGATAAAACCTTTCTCTTGCAATTGGTCAAGACCATTGCGAATATCTAATAACTCAGGGCCAAACACTTCTTTACCATTCATAAAGGCATGAACAGCAATTTCTTTCATTGCGATCGGCAGATTGTTTCCGAAAACAGTTAAAACAGGATCTTCGAGACTTGCCAGCTTTCTATTCATTTTTACTAAACAGATGTTTGCGGCTGTTTTGACTTCTAACCAAGTACGTGCTTTCATTTCGTTTTCTCCTTCGATCCAATGTAATTATTATACCGTAAATTAATTGTTTGTAAACAAAAGAAAGACAAAAACCATGAATTAAATCATGGCTCTTGGTTTTTAAACAATGAGAACATTACTTATGGTGTTATCTCATCCACACTTGAACCTTCGTTTTGCTTGGCTTCCATCTCATAAATAAGACTTCGTTCCAAATTAAAGAGATCTCGCCAATGAAAAACGGAGTTGCCTTCTTTATCTGCACTCACCAACTGCAACACATTTTCCAACGCACCGTATTCGCCACGGTGAAAATGATAATATTCCAAAAACTCAACCATCTCTTGTCGCGGCGGCAGTTTTTTACTTTCTGCTGCCATCCCAGGTCGCCAACCAAGCCCTTCAATCATAAAATAAAGCATTTCCATGGTTAGATCGACCATTGAATCTTTCATAAAGGCACCGATGATTGCTTGCTCTTCATCGGTCAATGATGTCGGGCCATCATACGGGATCAGGCTGGCATTGAGGTTTTCCGCCCAGATGCCATCCAAACAACCAGGATCGATGACTTCGTTGTACTTTTCTTGCCATAATCCCGGACCCAGTTTGTAGATCCACTCATCTACACAATCCGTTTTTGCGATAATATCTTTTAAAGCATGGCTTTTTGTTGCTATTTTAAGATATCGGTAAGGGCCTTTTTTGCCCATTAATTCCAGGCTGTTAAAGATAAACATGATCTCTTCATGTTGATGATCACACTGATTAGGTAGTTTTTTCATGTTCAATCCCGTTCATTTCGTTGGCTAAACTGTTCATGATCAATTTCATAAATCGGAACGAGAACTAAATTTCTCGGTGCGTAATCATACAGGTAGTTTTCATTTAAGAATCGGATCAGCTCTTTTTCAGCTGCTTCTTCTGTATCAAAAGCCTCATCCAATTCATTATCGTAGCCATATGGCGTCCTTACACACGGAACACGAAGATGTTCACTAACTTCACGCCATACAAATTGCTTTTTTAATACGACTGTTGGTTTAGCCGCTTGTTCGTTGCTAGTCATGATTTATATCTCCCTTGTTCAATGTAGCTATTATATACAGAAAAAATAATAAAAGCACGCTAAATTCATTAATTAATTTAGCACATAATAAATGATTTAACTTGCATTATTTTTCGTATTATTATATGATATATAAATCAAAGGCCCGATAAACAGCGAGAAAAATATGAATATCATTAATTTACTTAAACCGATTAATCATAGCTCACCAAGAACTCTTTTTGAGATCCGTTGCTGTCTTGTTACATTCTTTTCTTTTTACTTTTATTTTCTTAGTCGAATGATTGAGTTATTTAATTCTTTCACGCCTAAAACAGCAATGTCTTTGTTTAACACAACAGAATTAACACTGCCCATGAATGTTTTTTGCCTCTTGGCAACCCTATTTATGTTTTCTTTCATGGCTTACCTTTTGTATTTCGGCTTAATTCAGATCCGTGATTTTTATCGGACATTTGATTTATTAAACAGCCCTCAAATTCAAAATTTAATTAGCTACATGGAACAAGAATCAAACGGCAGCATCGCCCGCTATGTTAATGGACTGAAAAAACAGAGCCGAGAGATTTCTTTTTATGAATACGAAAGAATCACAGTTGAAATCAAAGAATTTAAAAACAAAAAAGGACTAAACGCAAATCAGATCATGCGAAAAAACATGCTGGAACGGCTTTATCAGTCGGCAGACAAAAGAGCACTTTATTAAAAATCTACCGAGTTTTGGCCGGATATGGCCAAAACTCAAATAATCCCCATGTGCTCCCTCTCCTACTTATTCTGATATTTATCAAATATTTGTGTCTTCTTGTTCAATCAAAATAATTGATTTCTTAGTTATTATCTGCTATAGTATTTCATATTGATGTAATAAGTAATCATAACCATTAAAAGGATTGTAATGATGCGTACTCCTGAGTCTTTTGCTGCCATTCGAAAGCAAGTTATTTTTTTTACTGGTCTTCATAACAAAAGCGTTTGGATCGTACCAACCGAAAAAGAATACGTGTTGAGCGTTATCAAACCTCGTCCTGATGAATTGCCTGCCCATACTACGGCAAATTTATATGACATTAATGGTGAAATTATTGATGCCGTCCACTCGTCCAATAAATAGTTGTCATGGCATTATTCAATGATATTAATGACAACCTAAAAGACAGTTGAAATGTATTTTGCCAACAAAACTAAAATCCGTTAATTTACCTGTCGATACATTGGCAATAACATATGAACGCGATGGCAAAATATTGAAAACGATTAATTAAAACAAAAACGACCAAGTAAAAATATTTAATTTACCATATAAAAAAGATTGACTTTTAATTAATATTCGTTATAATGTTCACATACTGAAATCACGAACAAAACGTGAAAAGTTAATAACCAAAATGAGGATCTACCATGAAAAAAGTGATGATTGTTTCTGCTGCTGTATGTATGTCTCTGGCTGCTTCAATGTCTGCATTTGCAGGGGAATTGTCAACTCAGTCAGGCAATGAATTTGGTGTTACTGTGTCTAAATTCAAAAGCGAACGAAGTTATCAATTTGACGAGTCATCTTCATTCAGTCAAGATGCTGGTCAAAGTTTTACTGATGAACAAAAACAGACTAAATTCGGTTTGGATTACACCGGCACTATTGCCTTCGATGCGGGTTATTTCGTTAAACTGAATACCCGATTGGCGTATGGTAAAGAAGATACTGTGACGGATGCTTTTGGTAGCGTTCAGCCAACCATTGGCTATGACATTCCTGTAGCTGGCACAATGGTCTCACCTTATATCGGCGTTGGTTATCGCTATCGCGTTACTGATGACAGTGATGATGGCTATGGCTTGACTCAATATGGCTCAACCACTTACATTCCTGTTGGTGTGACTAATCGCCTGTCATTAGGTGCAAATTCCGGTCTGGAAACCACGCTGGAATATGATATTGTCTTGAAAGACAAGCAAAAAGCAGAGTTTGGTGTTGATGATAACAATACCGGTGAAGATACTGGCGATGCAACTCTGAATTATTCTCGCAGTGGCGGTTCTGGTATTAAGTTTAGCACCATGTATCATTATAGCCACTTTGCTATCGGTCCATATGTTGAATATTGGAAACATGGTAGCGGTAGCATGGGTGCGGATGTAGGAGCCGAAGAAAAATCAGGCAACTCTACCGAAGTTGGTGTTAAAGCAGCCCTGCGCTTCTAATTCACCACTCCAAAGAAAAAAGACAAGGCCCCAAGGATTGGAGCTTTGTTTTTTGCGTTTTTTTAATTTTTCAATTAATAATTACTGACTCAATCGCTTCTATTTTCACTAATAAAACATTGCCAAAACCACAAAAATACTGTATTATTTAACCATATAATATATGAGGTGAAATATGCAAACTACTTATTTTCAGTTGTTGACCAAGGTGTTTGCTGACTATCGTATTAAAAATATTAAAGAGACAACAGATCACGAATTCAGTGGTTCTTTATATCGGGGTAACATAATGGTTGCCACGTTTAAAGGAGATGTCTATGGGGCATCTGGTGACTATAGCTTTGTTTCCAACGATGAGCTGCAATTATTTATCAATCAAGTTTTTCCTCATGCTTCTGGTTGTCTTACTGGGTTCAATGAACACGATAAAGTATTGGCCTATCTCGTCACTCTTGCTCAAACCATTGAGTTAATTAAGACGATAAAGAACAAAATAAAGAGTGGGAAAATCATTCTGATCAATCGAGGCATTCAACTAAGTTCATTTGGTTTTATTAAGCTTTTTAATTACCAAGAGAACAATGTAGAAGACGCTACCGATATGGACGCATTGATTGATAGCACTATTGCCAAATATCCTGAATTCGAAGTATTAAACCGCGATATTTTTAAGTTTTAAGCAATATTTGGTTTGGAAACACGGTAAAACCTAGCCCGTTCATGTAACAGCAAGGTACGAGGTTCGTAAAATTATTAATTTATATGCGAGGATCAGAAACATGGATTTTTCAAAATACACATTGCCAGAATCAAAACCATCAAAAGAATTGTTTACAAAAATCAGTTTTGTTAGCTTAGATCCTAATGCCCCTGCTTCGCTTACCTCATTACAGCAAATTTCTTTTGCTTCACTGGTAAGTGATTTTGATAAAAATTGGTGTGCGGATATTTCATTGCAAAAACAAGAAAAAGACCAGATTATTCGTTTTTTAAGTAAAGACCCGTCTGTTGCACTTACTAAAATTTGCAATGTTTTTACTGCGCAAGAATTGAGCTACAAACACTTTCTTGATGAAAAAGCCTTTAAAACTGCCACCGATGATTTTTATGCCACTCGCAAAAACATTCGAGATCAGTTCTTTCTTGATCTACTGGTTGAGTTTGACATCCTAACGCATCCTATGGCACCCAGTATTTGCAAAATGGCGCAAGATGATGGACGCAATACTTTTCCTGAAATTTATGAGCGGGCCAGTGAGCTTGTTGACTTATTAAAAGGCACTAAAGAACACACAATGAATTTGCGCTCAATTGCAATTCAGTATCTGGAAGGTCAAAAGGAAGAGAAAAACTTAAAAATCAGCAAAAGCGGCATTAACGCCATGATCAAGTCCATTAAAGAGTGCGAAATTGGAAAAGACGGCGAGTCTAATATCTATTATTTATTCGCCAATGCTATTCAGGAATTTGAAGGCGTCGATCGAGAAACTTCTTTTCTAAAAGTTAGAAAATACTCATCCTGGGAATGCTGGGGTTCTGCTTTCTCGGATGGATTCTCGGATGAATAAACTGTATTCTTAACAAAATGACTAAATGGTGGTCCTTATGAATTTCACTGAACAACTCGAATGGCTAAAAACCAAACCTGTTATTGAATTTACCGATGACATTGATAATGCAGAAACTTATCTCGAAAGCTCAATGAGAGCAAATGTTATCTCAATTGCTCCTGATTCAGCGGGCGTTTACATGCTTTCATGCAATGTCAGTGGCTTTGAGGAACACAACAAAAATTTCGAATCGCATAATTATTTTGATTCGAATCAAAACCCTGTTTTATCAGCGCGAGAAGCCGGATATTACACAGACATTGTTGTAATTTACGTTTGCAAGGAATTTATGCCTTTTAAAGCTGTTTCCGAAAACTCTGTTTCTCTTTTTGACGCATACAGTAAAGACAAATCTGACTTATCATATATCGCTTGGTTAGAATCAAAAATCAAACTTTAAAAAAAGACGCGACTAGCGCCACTGGTCGCGTTTTTACACCTCATCAAGGACAATGCTTTAATTATTATTTCATTAAATAATTGACTTCCAGCTTAAAAAATAGCATAATTACCCTACTGAAACAGACAAAAAACTCTCTTTGGAAGGGCTGCATTATGTCAAATATCAATAACTTCGATCAAAGTTCCACAGGCATTAACATCCTATTATCCTGCTTTTTTGATCTTGATATGTCGAATAGTAATTTTAAAGAAAATATCTTTAAACATCCATTGTTTGGTTTCGTTTATACGAACAATGAACAAGTGGATTTAAAACAATTTGACAAACCCTGGTTGCATTTTGACATCAAAGATCACAAAGAATTACTGGCTGATTTCTGCAACGAATTTGGCTACAGTGATGATGATTTGACTGTTTTATCTGAACGCTTTGAGCTTAATGATCTTGAGCAAGTGTTTTCCATGATGTCGCAAGAACGATGCGAAGAAACCGCATTTGACTTCATGAAAGAACAATATGAGCCACTATTCACCACTCAAACAGTCGCCGGTTACTCACAAGGCGATCAGGCAAACGTCATCATTCCGCAAAGTTACTGGACAGATGTCGGCGTTGACAAAACATCTGCGCGGATCAAAGCGATTGCCAAAGATATTCATCATTTCTTCTATGATGCGCCACTGTATTGCATGTTGACCGTTAACAATGAAGAATTCGATTTAATGGAATACATGGATGATCCTTACGACTTTGACAAAGATGATTTTATCAATGTACTGGAGGGTAAGTTCGAACACGAACACAAAAAACAAATCATTCAGTTCTTACGCGACAAAATGCCAAAGACACCTGAACACCCATAGCATCAAGTAGCTGGTGGAGGCCCACCAGCTTTTTTGCATTAAAAACACCGGAGTTCACTATGCAATTTAAAGAAATTACCGCTGAAAACACCTCTTTTCGTGTATCGCTAAACTGGATCGGGGAAGGCATTTCTGGTGACTTTGATAAACAAAATAAAGATGACAAACCGCTGATCCGCTTTAATTTTGACGTCAAAGAAGATGAGCAATGGACACCTCTTGACGATGCTAGTTATTGCACTCCATTTACCATCCATACACCACCAGCAATATTGCAGATACTTGCCGAACGACTGCTTTTTGACTTTTCTTTTTGTGTCGCCAAGGGTTCTTCCGTTAAAAAAATCTGTGAACACTTATCAATTATTGATGAGCAAATGCTGTTGAAAAACGAAGTCTTTTAATTATTATTTAATTAAATAAATGACATTTTACAAAAATACTGTATAATTGCTTCATGAAAAACAAAACAATTTTTCAAAAAGTTCCGTTTTTACCAATCTAAATTTGGAGTCAATATGTTAAAAAAATCCTTTATTGCCCTGTCTTTTTTCGCATCCATGTCTGCTTTCGCTAATACCCAATGCCCTGAATTTTTTGTTAATGGAGCAGAACCACTTGTTTCTCAGGCAAATCCAATTCCACTTTGTTTTCATGAATTCGCAGTTGCTGAATCTGTTAAGTACAAAACCCCCATCTACTCTGCGGAACACTTAACTTATGAACAAATTGAAGCTGGCGGACATATTTCGCGCAAAGATGCATTTCATGCGGAAAATCGACTCCCAGATGTAGCCAAAGCCTTGCCAACCGACTATAAACGCTCAGGCTACGATCGTGGACACATGACGCCTTCTCGCGATGCTTCCTCAGCACAAACCCAGTGGGAAACGTTCTCCATGGCAAACATGATCCCGCAAGCACCCGATAACAATCGCAAGATTTGGGCTGGTATTGAAGCTGCCGTGCGAAACATCGCTACCTCCGAAGGTGAAGTTTATGTTGTTACCGGCCCGATCTACAACCAAAATCCAAAATTCCTGAACAATCGAATTGCTGTTCCAGGCAAAATTTTTAAAGCTGTTTATATTCCAAAAACTCAGCAAGCGGCTGCTTACTTAACCAACAACAACTCGTCTCAGGATTTTGCGGTGATCAGCATTGCGCAGTTGCAAACAATGACCGGCTTTGACCCTTTCCCGGCCCTGCCAACTCAAATCAAACAACAGGTGTCTCCATTGCCCGATCCGCAATCTATGATCCCACATTTCAATGATTAATTAAGCCTCAATTAACACCAAAGCCACTGTCTTGCATAGTGGCTTTTTTCTTTCTATTTATTTTGATTTAATTATTGCCTTTCTTTTATTATTTGATATAATAAAGATAATTAAGCTATCTTTAGTTCTCAAGGAAAAACAAATGGAAAACATTATTACTCATCAGCACGACCACTTTATCGTTGCTGAATTCAGCGACTCGCCTCTTACTCATGCTGTTTATCATGATAAAATCAAAGAAGGTGATACTTTTGCTGTTTTTACCTCTTTTCAGGAAAAACCAATTGCAATGAAATTGCGTTGCGCTATCACTGATTATTTCGACAAAGAAATCCTTTTGATCAACGTCATGGAAAGCATTTATGCATCAAAAGAATTTAAATCGCTTCAGCTCAATTCTCAGCAATTCTATGACGAGTATTCAAAAGAGCATAGCCATTGTGCTTGCGATCAGCCCTCGTTCGCCATGGACAACCATATTCTCGTTGCCGCCGATCTAGAGAAGCCAAATCTGCCGCGCTCCAATTCTCGCTATATGATTTTCAAAGGCATGTGCAGTGTTTGTGAAAAAAGTCTGACCCTGGGTATTCCTTTTGCCTCTTATAACAAAATTGGCAAAGAACAACTTTTGCAGGCTCTCCAAATCAAACTGGATGATCTTCGTTATGGCAAAAAAGTAAAACTCAAAAAAATCATTACTTCCCGGGCGCAGATGTCCTCGCTGGCCAAATTCCATCGTTAAAATTAACGATAAGAAAAAGAAACTAAAATGCTCATCACGCAGATGGGCATTTTTTGTTGATTGTTATTTTTAATTTTGTTAAAATTATTTATATTACAAAAATTAAAAAGAGAACTTATGTCACACATTAAACTCGCAGAACAAATCGGTGATTTTGCCACAGAAAACAAAGAAGCAAGTGTGCGCGATTTCTTAAATGAAATTGCTCAAAAAACAACAGAACAGGATTTTTTGTTAGCAGTAGGATATGCCGTTCATTACAAAGATGATAAAAAAACCAGCATTGTCTGTAGCAGAATATTACACGCACTGAAAACAGACATTGATGTTGAGGACCGCGTAAAAAAACTAGCGGCTTCAACAGAAAACTGCCATGCAGCAAAAGTACGTGTGGAAATGCAGTCATTGTTCAAATCAAATCTGACAACAATGGAAAAAGCAAAGGTAATTGCAGACGGCGTCTACTATTCTAATGGACCAAAAGAACAATCGTTGTTGTTGCGGTTCTTGGATTCGACATACGAAAGAAACAAAGACACTGGCCTAGAAATGTAAGCAACGCTAATTAAAAAGGTTTTTAATTCAGTTTAAAAACCTTTTTGTATTTTTGCTATTCCTGGTGCAACGATTTTTAAATCAAAAACACCAGAACTAATTAACCTTTCGGAACTTCATCCAAAATCTGGAATAGTGTACTGTCAATCAGCATCTTTCGTTTCGAAAGAAGACTGATTAAATCACCTCTTAACCCATCAGGTATCGGTCTCTCATCTGCCAGCCATTGTCTGATCCGTCTTGCGTCAGACAGCCCTAGATCCCGGGCTAAACTTGTCTGCCAGCGTTCGCCATACAACGCATGACCCGCACTAATTAAAAATTCCTTTTCCATGTTTTTCCCTTAATCTTTTTTAAGTTCGATTTCTAATTTCTTGACATTTTCTTTCTGGCGGAACAACAATCCGATCATTGATTCCACTGATAATTCCAATTCCCGGAGCTTATCTGAAAAAGCATCCTCTATGATCTCACGTTTCGCTGCTGCACTTTCACCACAAATAGATAGGCAGTCAGACACTGTTTCTTCCATTAGCGCCAATTCTTTTTTAACACTCTCTAACTGCAATTCAGTTTCCTGGACTTTATAGCGAGCTTTTAATAGACGAATCTCACCCAATACAGAAAGTTCTTTAGATTTCATGTGGCGCTGAATATAGTCAAAATTAGCACCAAGGGTCGAATTGAACTCAAAGACCATAAAAGCATCTTTTCCATGCACTGCATTTAATTCATCACGCACCTTTAGGTAAAGACGTGTCTTTCCGCTAGGATTAGTAATAGTATCCGAAATTGCACCAGTACGCGTATCGATAATGCCCGCGACGATTGCTTTTGGCTTGGATTGCGTTGCTGAAATATTTTCTGAGTTCATCGTCAACCTCGTTAGGTAGATCATGGGCGGCCCCACTGGCCATCCCGTTAATACACCCATTGTACCTAAATATAGGTACAAGTCAAGTTATGTTTTCAGAAAATCAGTCTATTCACTGGAAGACAATTAATTTAAATGCAGAAAAACAGATGAATATAATTTTAAAATTATTCGTTTACGAAATTTAATAATAACTTAATTAAAGTTATTTGGTTAAATATGCAAAGAATAGCGCAATTCCAATACTTGTTTTAATTAAATATTGTGTTAGTATTATCATTAATTAGCTGCAAATATGGAAAATATTTTCATTACTGCAAAATGCTATGCAAATTTAAAAAGGATATATAAGTGATTGTTCGCAAATATCTATCAACAGTATTTCTCATGGTTCTATTTTTAACTGGTTGTGATGCAGCAGGTTACTCTGATAAGTATGGCTATGTTGATACAGAATACACTTCTCATTTAACAATCGAGGAAATAGTAAATCTCGATAAGGAGATTAACATATATTTATCGGGCCGTGCTCGCGATCTTGATTGGCCGGAACTTGACTTATCTAAAAATGCACGAAACAGATTGGCACATGAAATAGCACAACGATTTCAATCAAAACACATATCAAACGTAGAGGCATTATCGTTTATAACTAAAAACTTGTGCCTCGGCGGAATTGAAGATGTTGAGTGCTTTTATAACTACAAAGACTCAATCTGGAATGCATTTTCGAGTACCGATGCAGAGGTATTTATAAAATCGGTAGTTCAGCTTTACGATGATGAGAAAGACACTGCTAACAAAGAAATGTTTGGGGTTTTTCTTGGTAACGCGTATGAGAGTGCTGAAGGCGTTAGCATCAACTACGAAAAAGCAGTGCAATACTATGAGTCAGCGTGGAGCTTAGGATACAAACCGGCGGCAAAAGGTCTCTATGAGATATACACTCATTTTGGAACAAATAACAAATGTAATGCTTACTTGTGGGCAATACGTTCAGGAGCCTATTTGAATGATATTGAGCAGAAAATGTCGTCAAAGGAAATTGCAGATACTCAAAAAGCCGCACCGGATATCACAGTATTAAAAATGTAATTTACCGGTCTAACAAATAGGAGGGTCAGCATGTCCCAAACAGAAGAGAACAAATACAATAAAACATCCGAATTACAGATCGGAATTGTATTCTGGACGCCTATTGCACTATCCAGTTTCTTATATCTTTGTTTTCACGATTATGGTTTTAGCGGAGCAGATATTATTAAATCAGCACTATGGATGTGGTGTTTTAGTTGGTTTGCGGCTTTGCGCTGGCATTTCAAAAACAATATTTCTCAAATCCAATTAATTATTTTCGATACAATAAGTTCTTCGTTTGCACCACTTATGCTACAACATGGCACCAACTGGAATTTTTGGTATTGGGTTTTATGTATCTGTCTTCTTGTAAATGTGCTGCGTTTTATCTGTCGCGCACAACCGGAATATATTCATCGATAGGAAGCTATTCTTCATGACTCCAAATATAGTCATTTTTCTTGCATTCGTTTGCATAAGTTTATGTACTATTTGTTTTATTTTCAATGACTCAAAAGCCAGGCCGCTTTTATTACTGGTCATAATTGGCTGTGGGTTTTTGATTGTTAGTCAGCAATCTCCATCATCAAAAAATCAAATTAAAATGAATTCTGCGACTTATGGTTTATCAATTGAACACAAAAACAAATAAGAAGGTATATAATGAAATACGTCAGCACTATTAAACACAAATAAAAACGCAGGAGAAACCATGTCGACCAAAATCCATAACGGTTATTACCTTTCTCATGGAATTAATGAATTGTCTTTTGAGCAGATCATTAATCGCAAATATCCTGCGTTGATTGAATACGCCCGGGGCGAAGTTATAAAAAGCCTGACGAGCAAATACCTGAGAAAAACCTTTTCGCAGTTATCTAGATCAGCGGACGTACCTGTGAATGAAATTATTCGGAATGCGTTTAATGAAACCGTAAAAAGCATGGAAAAAGACATCAAGAGTATTGCGTCAGGTGTTCGGGTTGGTGATCTGGATGTTACGTGCTCGATCTCCATTAAGCGGCGGCATGGACGAGTATATGCAGGTCTGTTCTCAGATAACAGCAAAATAACACAGTGGATAACAGATAACTTACCGCTACAAAATTTCGCTTATTTTAACAATACAGATCGACCATCACACATTAGTGACTATCGTTGGAAGAAGCGCGGGCGCACATGGGACAAGTTGTTTTCTTCTAGTTATTCGTGGAATAAAGCGGGTTTCGTCAATATACCCCTCATATCAACTGATGATGTTAAATTAATGATTACAACTATCACTCTTCAAGATTGGCTCAGTGCCATACCGGAAGAACGGTACTACAATATTGCAGACAAGGCATATCAAATTGCATTTCTTGATAAGCAATCTTTGCTTTTGGCTGAAATAAAAAATATTTCTCCTCGTGCTGCATATTTTGATGTACTGGATGCGCTGGAGTTGATGAAAACAACATCAGAGTACAAAGAAGTGACGGACACCTTTAAGGCTAAAATCAATCAATCTCTACCATACCCAGAGTGGCTGAATGAATTTCCTGGTTTTTCTGATTGCTTCATTACTTAAAGCGAAGAAATTTATTTAGATGATCCCAAAAAGGAAATAAGAGAAATTTTAAAGACGATGGAAACAGTACTCTAACTATCCACCGCCCTAACGAGCGGTAATTTACGATTGCTTTCTTACACGCAATGTTATTGCAGACAGCTCATCGGCTTACCAATCATGCTGGTTAATTTTAAAATTTCAGCAGGAGTAACCGCTTGTAGCATTTCTGAACGACCATGCTTAATATACTCATCAACAGACATGTTTTTGCTGTTCGGATGAGGTCGGTTATTAGTTAAATGCCAATTATGTTCCGAACTTTCTCGGCGAAGCACATACACATCAATTGATGAATTAAAGAGACCGTCCATCTCTGTCACTACAATCTTGACTTCAGAACCGTCTTTTCTTTGGATGATTTGTGAGATCTTGCCAATTCGCTGTTCTTGTTCCATGCTTGTCTCCAAATACTACGAGTAGTGGCACAAATGATTTTTCATTCAATACCTATATTGTACCTAATTTTAGGTACGAAACAAGTTATATTTGATGTAAATAATTATTTTCGTCCAATTTTCTTGGCTAGAACCTTTACGCATTTCTTTGCGCGTGGCTCATACAGTGTTGTAAATGAAGCCGTTCTTGATCGACGTTTTCGCTCTTTTGAATGAGAATGTTCTTCATCTGACTTATGTGCACCATGACTGATCAAGGATGCCAGCAGTGTAACTTTTAATAATTTGCTCATATGTAATTTCCTTTATTGTTTAATTATGTTAAGTATATCACATTTAATTAACAATTAAATAACAATATTGATTATTTTTAAACAAATTATTATTTCTTATGCGGGCGTTACAGATAAGGCAACAAAAAACGAATAGTCTAATTGTTGCCCTTAATGAATGATTGCTCTGAAAAGCAATTCTTACCTTTTTTACATCATGGCCTTTATTGCTGCCAAAACAATTGCTCGACGGGTTGCCGCATAGCCATCCTCTCCTTTTGGCACATCCACCCTGATATAATTATCATGGCCATCACCCCATTCCACTTTTACATACCCCTCAGTTTTAATTTCAACAATTACCCTTAGCTCCAGATTTACAGCCAATCTAAAGGCATTGCTATCATCACGGAGCGGATTCCATTGAATGGCGACAATTCCACTGGGGAGTTTTGCCACCATTGCCTGACATGACTCAGAATACACAAAGTGCTTTTCCAATCCAGCCGCCTTCGCCACCTGCTCTAACAATTCGCGTTCGTTCATAATTTTAAACCCATTGTCTCTTGGCGGCAAAAATCAGCTCAAATACTTGCTTTGTGTTGTATGCAAAGTTTTTAATGCATTACTCATATAACCATGATCCATCAACCATTTAACGTGGTCTTCTTGCGTATCTGCGATCTTATCCGGCTCAATTCGTTTAGCTGAAACGAAAAATTCAACCAGCACCTTTAAATCCGCCAGCTCTTTCTTAAGCAGTTCTTCTGCCGCTTCTGCTCTTGCATCCATAATGCAGGATTGCTCAGACCATTCCATTACAAAAAACTCAGTACGCTTCTTATCCAGAAATGATTCTAATTCATTATTAGAAATGGCTGCCTCAATTTCAGGCAAAGAGATCTTGTTATACTGAGACGCATCTTGCGCATCAAGCAGCTTCGTTTCACCGTTTGCCAAAACACGAAAAGAATTAAAGCCAGCATGGTAATCCATGGTAGACGCCCAATCTAAATCAAACGGCAAATGAGCGGCCAAAAATTCACCCTCAAATTCCAGATCGCCCAGCGCCGCATTATAAAATGTAGCAATCACCAGCTCTACGCTGCCTTCAAAACAGGAATCAACTTCTGCATCTGCAAACAATTCTTTAAGTGCATCGAAGTGTTCTTTTAACAATGTAGCAGTTACTGTTGTGCGTTCCATTTTAAGTCCTTGTGTAGTACCAATTAATTGCATTTATTATAACAAATAATAATGCCAAAAGCCAGTATTCTTCGTTTTAGAAACAAAAAACATCACGCCAAATTTAACTTGATTATCTTTTATTATTTGCTATAATAAATAAAATCAAATCAACAAGGAATTTCACAATGTCATTTATAACCTATATTCGTGAACGCTTTTGTAATACAGATTTTCATGTTGAGCCTCACTCAGTAAAAAACCATATTCTTGTTGAAAAAGTGGTTCATATTGACTTGTCTAGCAGAAAACCAGGTGGCTGCAAGTCCACATTAAAAGACCATAATTTTACCAAACTGATTGCTGATTTTTATCAGCAAGACCAACAGCCTATGATGGACTTACGGATCGCTTATTGGGATTGTGAAAAAAGCCAATTTAATCATTCATTTAAAATTGATATTAGTGATGTACAGAAAGCCAATGAATATCTGTGTGGGGTATTTGATCATTTACCTAGTGGTGTGCAGGTGTTTATTTTGCAAAAAGTCAAAGACATGCAAATGGCGCTGGGCGAATATTTATCTGGCAAGTGCCTTTTGTTTTCCTATCAAATGGAAGAATGGGTCTTTAATGATGAAGACGAGTTTCAGCTTTATGCCGATACGCTAGAAAAGCGCATCAAGATCCTTGATCGTAATGCCGAAGTAACAAGTGAGTTTCTTCGTCAGGCTTATAATGACCATTTATCTCATGATCAAGCATTTAAAGAATGGTTTGACGTGTAGCATAAGGGAAAACATGGTTATATTCAATGGCGACTCAACAGGGTTGAGTTCGCCATTGAAATTTAAAACAAATCAGTTGTTAGATGAGTATGTAGCATTAACAACTGAACTAACATAATTCGTACTTACACCTGATAACACATCATCAATACTAACGCCACTTGGTAGAAGATATAATGTAGAAGCAAGACCTATATTACTTATATCCCCCATAAGAGGACCAACTTCCATATTTAAAATATCACTCTCATACTGTTTAACATAAATATTGTTTTTAATTAATTTCAAGTCGAAATTTCCGGATATAGTACAAGTTTTATTGCAAATACCACTGCTAGGCAAATCGCCTGATTGAACTCCCATATTTTCTATTTTAATTACTTTTTGATAAGCATGATTCCAAGCGCCACCCACATAAAAAGCTTTGTTTCTTAATACTAAATAGAGACTACTATCGTTATCCGAAGTTGTTATAGTCCAGTTATAATGATCTGTATATGTATACATTGTAATTCCTGAATAGGCTCCGTCACCAATGGGATACCAATAATGATAATATTCATAATATCCAGATGGATACACAGATGGTAAATCAAAACTATAATTAAAATTATTTGTATCCGTGTTGTAACTATAATTTTTACTAACGAAAGAAGCCTCTGTTGGCAATGCAATGGACAAGACCGAAAAATAAAAACTTCTAAGCACGTAACTTGAAGAACGACCGGCGAGAATATCTTCAAAAGTTGCATTATTATATGTAACCAATAACATTATTCTTGCAGTACCTCCTGCATTGGCTGATATAACATTACCAAATGTATCACTATTCGCCAGTATATTCATTAAACCAGGGCCTGTTATCTTATTACAGGTACTAGTGCACACATAATAAATCAGATCCTTTGCTCCATTCTTTTGAATTGTAAAATCCATGTAAACTGGACTATTATAATACACATTTGGTACATTAAACGATGTTATATTAGGAATACCCGATCCATCCCCGTTATCTTCTATTGGCTTTGTTACTCCAAAATCAACATAGTGTTGTATTTGATATAATTGAGCATGAGCAGGTATAGCTGACATGCTAATAAGCAACAAAATTAAATTAAATATCTTCTTCATTTTAAACTCTTTTAATTATTATAATTCAGCATATAATAACAAAACAAAACCTAAAATAACACATAAAATAAAAATCATAATTTAATCAAGGAAAACCATGGATCTCCTCTCTGTCTTTAAGCCTGTCTTCGATATGCTGTATTACATCATTCCGTTATTTCTTTTTGTCACTTTACTTCGTTCCAGTTGGTTTAAAGGTAAATTTGGCGAATTCACTGTTAATTTGTTCGCAAAAATATTTTTAGATAAAAATATTTATCATTTAATAAAAAATGTTACCTTGCCTACTGATGATGGTACAACCCAAATCGACCATATTATTGTTTCCATTTACGGTATTTTTGTTGTCGAGACAAAAAACTACAGAGGGTGGATCTACGGAAACAAAAATCAAAAATTTTGGACTCAAAAATTATTCAAAAAATCATATCAGTTTCAAAATCCACTTTTCCAAAACTACAAACATACAAAAACGCTGGAGTCGTTGCTTGGGCTATCCAGCACGCAAATCTTCTCCGTTATCGCCTTTGTTGGCAACGCCACATTTAAAACTGAAATGCCCGATAATGTAACTGCTGGTGGCGCATATGTTAAATACATTCGTTCTAAGAAAACACCGATATTAACCCAGAAAGAAGTTCATGACACCATTGCTAGTATCAAAGAAGGACGACTTACGCCGTCCATTAAAACCGAACTTAATCACATTGCCCACGTAAAGAAAATTGTTTCCGAAAAGGGGCATCATGCGATCAAACAACCAAAACAACAGCTACCCGAAAGAAAATTTTTACGTGACCGGGATGTCTTTTTTGAGGGCGTAACCGTCGATCCATTCGAACCAAACAAAGTTACCGAAGCGATCCCGGGACTCTCCATATATGATGAGCCAGTACCACTCCAGGCATCACCACGCAGTGCCCCGGTGCTTTCATCACGTAGTGCCCGGATCTCTTTATCACGCAGTGCCGGAGTGCCTCTGGTTTTTAATGGCTCTGCTCATTCTTTGTGTCCAAAATGTAACTCCCCCATGGAATTGCATTCCGGCAAAAAAGACTTCCATAATGGCCTGTCATTCTTACGATGCACTCGTTATCCAGATTGCCAGGTTGTTGTTGATATTGATGATTAATCGTTAAGAATTGACAACAAACCGGTTGTTTTTACATGAAATAATATTGACTTAATTATATATTAAAGTATAATAAAATCAACAAAACAAATCATTGGAGCACACCATGGAACCCCTTGTTAAATGCATCTCTTCAGTCGTTTATCAACATTGCCTGATGGCTCCCAAAGGAAAGCTTTTTGATGTCAAAAAGCTAAAAGAATCGAATGTATTTAATGCAGAAGCCATTGCTTCAATGTCATTTGAACTGACACACACGCCAAATACCTGTCGCGTCATTAAATGGAGCGAACTATACATCAACACCGTTAATGACATCCCGAATGAACAGTGGACCGAATGGCTTGAGCCAGTTCTTGTTGACGAGTTAGCTCCCGTTTTTGTTCCATTGCTCCAAGAAGAACCAAAAACATGGGCAGAAGCAGATCTGCTAACTCAACATCAGAAGGGGTGAGCATGAAATATCGCGCTTATACCGATGATGATAAAAACAGCATTATTCTGGTTGATGAAGAAGGTCAAAAAGAATATTTCGAGCTTTTCCATAGCAATGATCGTGTTTCTTTTGATGCGATTGGTTATGCGAAAAGCGATCCTCGGTGGCCAGTCCTTGATGCGGAAATCACGCGGTTAAATCAAGAGCTGTATGGTTCGATAATTTCTGAGCGAGAACTGCTTTTAGAGGCCGTTCAGCAACTAAGCAAAGGTAAAAAATCGGACCAGCTCAAGTTGGCGAGTCGCATCCAAGATTTCTTACTAAAATAGTTGTTCGTACTTAAATACCATTAAAAAAGGAAAAACCAATGAATAGTCGTGAACGCAGAAAAAAAGCCGCCCTGGAATTCAATGAGCACCGAGATTTAATGCAGGAATACAATCAATTGCGTGCCAAAATTCATGTTTTAAATCGCCGGTTATTACCCATCCTGATTGTAAATGGAGACGCATCAGATCTGAGAGAAGAAGTCGCCAAACTGAAAAATATCCTTTCCGCTATACAGTCTGAGGCAGCATAAGCAATTTACCGCGTCATACATTAAATTGCTTTCCTTTTCTGTGGTTTTGCTTTTGGAGATGGTAAAATGAGTCGATACCTAGCCATGCAGATCGCAGATTGGAAACAATTTAAAATATCAAAAGATGGAAAAAGAAAAGTTCCGTCTCGTCCAGATAATCATAAATTCGACAGTCTTTTTACCCGATTAAAACTGGCATTCGGTGTTTTGATTGGAAAATATGACGCACTTAACTGGGACAATGAATCCATTTTCGCTGAGCTTAAAACCAAAAACGATAAGTGAGTTATTAAGCATGATAATCAACCTATCGTTTTCATCTAAAACACCTCATTAAACCGCTTGGTGATATTATTAGAGACAAAAGCAAAACGCACAGTTTTCGCTGTGCGCTTAATATTGCTTTTGTTTCTAAAAAGAAACTTCGCCTTTCGCCAGTTTTTCTTTAAATTTGTTAATAATTTCTTCTTCTTTGGTTTTCTCATCAACCATTTTTGATATGATCTCAACAGCATTACCCGCACACAATTCTTTGTAAAAAGCACGAAAACCAATGAACATGGGCGTAAATTCATGAATGACACGAAAGCCTTTTGCCAACGGATCATATAGCAAAACCAGTTGCCATTTCTCTCCAACAACACTGGAGAAGAAATTTGATTCGTAAGTAACATAAGAAAAACCATTGCGCGGAATTTTCTTTCCAGCAAAACGATAGTGAAATCTTCTGTTTTTATTCATGTTCAGACCATAGGCAAAGCCTTCACCATATCCTTGTATGCCGGGCTTATTCGGTGATGCCATTATCAATTCCGCCTCTGGAATCAAAGGAAAATTAATAAGTAAATCAGTTAGGTTTTGCATGAGTTAACTATCCTTTTATGCTATCGGTTTATCGCGTTTTTTAACTACCCGCCCCTTCGGGAAGGTTTCCATGCTATTCCTTCTTACCGTACCAAAAATTACTGTAACTTCTGGTACGGTATTTCGTTTTAGCGCAAATCAATTATGTAATCGTACATCCCCAATGCGACATTAAATTGCCCCAGGCCCTTCATGCTAAAAAGATTATTTCGGTGTAATTTTAAGAGCATAAGTTCTTCGCCCTCGACACCAAATGATGAGCTGTCACCATCACTGTATTTAATTCGAACGATCTGTTTGCCTCTGCTATTCGTTGAGATAACAATTGGCTTTAATACAATGTTTGGACCATGGAGTTCAAACGAAAAGAATGAGGACTCATCAGTGCATTTGCGCTCAATTATTTCATCAAATATTTGACGAGCATCATCTGCGTAAAATAGTTTTTCCATATTTAACTTTACAAAATTAGCGTAATCTTCATGATTTTTTTGCTTTTCATTTTCGATTTTCGCATATTTAGTGGAAACATCAGACACAGTATGCAGAAAAGACTTAAAAACACTGGATAAAAATTCAGTCGTGGTATAGCTAACTTCTGTTTTTTCGACATCAAGAGAGATAGAACCTGAAATTTTACAAATCAGATCGTAGATGATTTCTTTTATTCGTGAGCATCGTGAAAAATCACTCTTAATAATATTATTAGCATCAAAAATTCTACTAGAACTAAGTTCTAATGGCGTTTCTAACTCTTTCAATGAAAACACAATTGAGTAGGTTATTGGGTGATCAAGAAATAATTTGGTCGCATCATAAAATGACAGATCCACCGTAACCACATCTTTTTTATCAGCTAAATAAAAGCAGCCCAGCACATCTTCCACATGACAATGAATGGCAATCGGTGTTTTTCCTGCTGAACTTTTTATGCCGTTAAATTTCTTATCCTCCACAGGAGTAATAAATTTATCACCATAAACACCATTAAAAAAATCAGCCAATGTTTCCGCCAGCTTAAATCCGAGCACTTCGAATTGTTCAGTCAATGCTTCGGAATCTGCTTGCAAAAGCTTATGAGCTTTAATCTTTTGATCGAAAGCCTGTTTGATTAACTGTCCTTTTTCATTTTCCAGAAAATCAGGTATCTTCAAAAAGTTGCTGTAGGTAATATCTTTGTTAACGGAAGACGTATAAGAGGCCATAATTTTATTCCCGTTTAGTTATTGCGCATTAAGTTTTTTCATTATAACAAATAAAAAGATAAATTGCAATTAGTTATCCACAGGGTATAAAAAACTTTTTATCCGCTTTATTTCCTTTGTTTCATTGACAACTAACTTATTTTAGCGGATAATAAATCCATTCCTAGATAAAGCTGAAAACAAGGGTTTCGGTTTTTGGAATGAGCGTTGGGTGCTTTCCTCTTCCTACGGCGCAAGCCCGGTAAAACCCAAAAATATTTAATTTAAAACAATTTCGTATCCTATTTGACTAAATAAATAATCAAATTTAGATACCAGTTTTAAACAACAGGAAGAATAAACCGGTATCTGAAATCACTGAGGAATTATTTATGTCAGTCGAAAAAATCACCACTCATTCTGTTTCTATTTCTGCATCAGATTTACGCAACAATGTGCCTGCAATCAAAAACATGATCCAGGAAAAATTAAGCAAAGGTTGCTCTACAACTGCTGCTCTGGATATTGGCGCAGCGGCAATTGGCTTAAATGACTATCGCAGCTTTAAATGCCAAACAGAAAAATCGCACATCCAGGTTCAAGGCAATATTGGTTCTGAAGAACAACCTTTGCTGATCACGCTTGATGTTGGTTTTTATGCGCAATTCGATAATCAAGTGCTGGACGATGCCCATTCTGTTGTCGAAAATTGTAAACTGTCTCTGCTGTGGACTATCTTAAAAGATGGGGATAAAACAGGCGCTGTCATTCAAACAGGAAGCGAAATTAAAAATGATGATAATGGTTTAACCGCCATTATTAAGCTGACTGGCAATACCTTTTCTGATATCACAATGGCATTAGAACAAGTTCAATCCAAACTGTCAGACGAATACTTGTGCGGCATGGATGGCAATGACACATCCAGTTATGATTTTGATGTCAATGGTCGAGAATTAATTCCTTCCATTGATGAAGCAGCACCAGAATTCATCATTATGGATGACGAAGAAATCATTGTTGCTTTTTCAGATGAAGAAGATAAAAAAGAAGCATTAAAATACCTTAAAAATGCAGGTAAAAAGAACGCTTATATTTCTGATTGGAGCGGAGAGCTGGTCATGCTTCAAAAAGTAGATATTAACGCAGAAGGCCCCATTTTTGCCATCAATACCCTGACCGACAAGATCCAGTTTATCTTGGAGTCAGAGGAACTTGAGTCTGTCTTATCGCATGAAGAGGATACTTTCCAGCTGTACCAAAAAATCAAAACCCGCAAACACAAATAACCTTCCTGACGCCACTCCGGTGGCGTCTTTACACCAACTTAATTTACCACTTTTAAATAATTAATATATGAAATAATATTGACTTAATTATAGTTTTTCGTATAATAAACTCATCAAAACAAATCATCTGGAGCAACACATGACTATCAACACCGGTTTCATTCCTCATCTTGGTTTTTGTTCTACTCCGTTCAAAGCATCTTTTGAAGACAAAAACACAGCGGTTGTTTGCTTAACCATGTTGCTGTCATATCAAGGTTATCTGGCCAAAGAAAATCACTCACAATATCCAAAATCACGCATCGAAGCATATTCAGCCGATGGTGAACTGGATAATCGCGCAACAGCTTCACTGGCCGATAGCGTATCAAATCATAAATACGCATCTTTCGATCCCGTATCTGATTTCAAAAATTGTGCTGATGCAGATAAATCCGGTCTGCAACTGATTTGGTTCCCACAGGTGCCTTGTAAGCCATTTTACTTCCCTGTTGCCTCTGTTGAGATGGCTGAAATCATGATGGATCTGATGGCTAAATACGATCTGTATTTGCTGGAAGACTGTTCTGAAATGCGCGTTGATTTTTGCAATACCGGTGATCTGCTGATGCGTGATGAAGAAATGGACCCAGAAGATCCATGGTGCTCTTGGTTCTTTGAAAAAGATGATGTTTATTTTGATTCATTCTCAGAATATCTCGAATCAAAAGAACAAGACGAAGAATAAGGAATACTAAAATGCGCAAATTCGAAGGTTCTATTTCCACTAACAAAGTGGGTTCAGGATGTAGTTTTGTTTTCGAAGTGGAAGACGATGCGTCTCAGGAAACCATTGAATCAGAAGCCCGACAGGCGGCTTTTGATAATATTGATTGGTCCTTTAAAGAAGTTAGTTCTGATGAAGCTGAATTGCGCATGTTTACTGGCATTATTGCCAGTAACAAAATGGGTTCAGAATGCGAATTTGAATTTTCCGTTGAAGCAGATGCCTCGCAAGAAGAAATCGAATCCGAAGCAAAAGAAGCCGCATTCGAAGAGATCGAGTGGTCTTTTGTTGAAGTTAAAATTTAAGTTTAGTTAGCTTAAATACTAATGTGAATTAAGAGACCAAGAATACCTAATTTCTTGGTCTTTTTGTTTATTAAGTGATTGAAACATTTGACAAAATAATTATTTTATGTATAATTAAATACATATTAACAGGAGAACACTATGTCTGAACAACTCTCTTTCGAACAAATTGCCGCCAATGCTTTTGCTGCCAAATCATTAGGTGCTACCAAAATCAATCCTTATGCAAAAGATTCAGAACAACACGTTGCTTTTGAACGGGGATGGGCCGGTCTGTCAGGGACTCCACATGAACTGCCTAAAGATCTGCCTTTTACGTCCATGAGTGAAAAAGGCAATTTCGCTTTTCATAATAGCAATGGTGCAACGGTGCTTTTCTCAAAAATTAAGGATTATTTGTGGTTTCAATCCGCTTATACGCCTAATAACTCCCCCGCATGGGAAGTTGGTTTCCTATCCATGTCGGATGATGAAATGAAAACACATATTCGTGAGAATCTAACTGGATGGGTTGCTGATCGTTGCCAGTTTACCGACATCATTCTTGACGAAGATAATTGTGTTGAGTAACAATTAACTTTTCTTTTTCTCTAAAATCAACCAACAAGAGTTCAATATGGATATCAATACAGCGGAAGAAGCACTGGCTCTGTTTGCCAAATGGCGAACTGCGTTCGAGTCTCAAAAACAAGAACCAATGGAAGCGGACATTGGAGATCTCTTGCTTTCCTGTTTGATTGGAGAGAAAGAAAGCATTCCAATGCCGGATGAAATCAAAGAAGAATATCTTTTTCGTTTGGCGGCAAAACGAGCTGATGCGATAGGGCTTAAGATCTCGGAACCACTGTGTTTATTCCTGTGCTTTTTATGCTCAACGCCAGCTGATGCCGTAATGTATCTTTATGCACTTCGGGCAAGAACAGAAGAGGCCAGCATCCATTCGCTTTGCGAGATGTTTCCTGACGGATTTCCCTCAGAAGAAAGCATGCAGGCCGTTTGGGACTTGCAAAAAATCAGCAAAGGCAATTTGCTGGACTATATCGGAATGTCCATTATCACATCTTAGTTTTTTGGCCGCATGTGTTAGCACAATGCGGCCTAACTCATTTTAAAGGAAAAAACATGCCTGTATCCAAAGAAAACATCGAACGCTTTAAAAAAGCGGTTAAAGAGCTTAATACGGTGATTGCTGATTGCGAACAAGATTGCCTTGACGATCCGTTCATGTGTTTCGCATTTCTTGATGCTGGAAACAAAATCACATTACTATCCGGCGAATTGGATATTGGTGAAAGCGGCATTAGTGACACTATTCTGGCTTCCGGAAATTTAACCGCATCCGGTGGTGATTGGTGATCTGTCGTTAACTTCCACAGAGGAAACCCAATGGACGCAAAAGAAATCTTATCCAAGCTCACCTATGCAGCCGAAGACATTAACAACACGGTCGCTTTGTTTAACTCGTTGACAGTGGAAGAACGTTTTTCCCTGGCTGTTAAAATGCGCGAGGTCGGCGCGATGTTATGTCAAACACGGGCCTGGTTTGTTCCGCGACTAATAGAGCCAGTTAAGATCTTTTTTCCTTCACAAAATGAGGGTCTAAGCATACTTAAACGACTATTTGAACTTGATCTTGGGTTTTACACCGGTCGATATCATCTTGGCAAAGAAGTACCGAAAGGCAGAATGGACGGCGTGATCATTTCTAAAGAAGGTTTTTTAGCCACCATTCCATGCTCGAAAAAAGAAGTCGATTTCAAGCAACACCCAAACAAGCTTATTAAGATCTACGATCTGGAGCAATTTCTTATTTTGAATAATTAATATTTGCCATAATATTTATTTCTGGTATAGTAGATATTGTGGCTTTTATGAAAAATAAAATACTTAATTCACGCAATATAATCGAATACGGGAAACATTGTATGGGCACGCCAAAAACATGCAAAGAGTGGAAAAACAAAATTGTCGTAATTAACGAGCTTTTGTCCAATGCTGGTGGAGACCTATTTCATCCTGGTGAACTCTTGATTGTGCGGCGTAAATACAAAGACGGATCATTTGATCTTGCCAGACCAAGTGCCAGTATTCGGATTCGTGGTGGTAATGAAGCGCTTTTATCACGTGTGTCGGTAATTGGCGATTTTAATGACATATTAAAGTGCAAATACGACGACACCACCGAGTAATAGCACATTCTGTTTACCATCCAGCAACAAACAAAGTTTCTCACCTCTGTTTCTTCGAAATCATAGGTGAAAACCTTTTTCTTTTTTCTTCACCCCTCTATTCTTCTTCTCCCTATTAATATTGCATATATTAATAATTATGATATAATTATCTCATTATCAGAAAACACCAAAGGCATTTAGAAATGAATCATTCTCCGGTCATTGTCTCTTTTCCAAAAGAAAATACTGTCTGCATGAACACCTACACCGCCGTTGCTTTTCGTCAGACCAAAGAACCCTTTTTTATCATACCAGGGATCGAAGAACCGGTTTCCAATTTGGAAGTTTCTTTCGATATAATGATTGAACACTTTAAATCAAAAATCGAAAAAAGTGGTTTTATTGAATCGAGCGACACGGATTCATTTCGTCTTATTGCGTTAACCAGCCTTGGTTTAATTCCTTTTTATTACAAAATTTATGAAGGCAATCTGGTTGTGTTTTTCTTTGATGAAAAAATGCGTTTCTCAATTACTCGATATTTTTTTATTGGCGACAAACTACAGCACTCTTACGAGGAACACGGTTTGACAAAAGAATTAATGCTACCTTGTCTTTTGGAAATGATTTAAATCTGTTATTGCTCTTGCTGACAACAAGAGCAATAATTTAAAGAAAAGATAATTATTATTTGCTATATTAATTATAATGCAGTATAATTAACTCATTAATTAAGCAGAGAGAAATCAAACATGGAACAGCCAATCATTATTAATTACACCGAAGATTTTAATCGTTGCTATGATGATGTTGCGATGCTTGTGCAAGGACGAAAAGATGCTGTGTTGATTTTGCGAAAATTGGCAATTCCCGTTAAACGCAATGACGGTAAAAAAGCGCATTTTGAACTCGAATGTCGCTTTTTATCCATCGAATGCGCCACTGATACAGATCAAGCTTATGCCTGTGTTACCAGTAATGATTACACTTACTGGCAAAACAAAGAGATCTCAAAGTTATTAAAAGAAATCAAAGTTAACGATGAAAGTCTTAATATCTTTGATCACTTTAATTTGTTTTGATTTTATCAAGGCGGCTGGTGGTTCAGTCCGCCTTTTGTTATTTTTTTGGAGTCAAAAAAATGAAAACACTGAATTCTGCGGCCACTGTTGCAAAAACGTTTCTGCAAGTTGCAGAGCAAGGTGATTATTTTTTAACAAACACAAAATTACAAAACCTGGTTTATCTTGCTCACCACATACACTTAGCGGCTTACAAAACACCTCTTTTTAATGAAAAAATCGAAGCATTTGATTTTGGACCGGTTATTTGCAACCTTTACAATGAGTTAAAAATCATTGGTAACAAAATCGTGCCCTTTGATTTTTTTCAGCAAAAAAAAGACTTGGTTGGCGGTAATGGATCTCCTGGAATGGCTATCGCTGCCATCTGGAAAAGTTATGGGCATTACTCCGAAAAACAGCTACACACTGTTGTTACGAAAGAGGAAACACCCTGGCATACTGTTTGGCATCAAGAAAATTTCGCCCAAATCCCTGATGAATTAGCTATTACTTACTACAAAAATAGCATTACAAAAAAATAAGTCTTTTTACCTGGCCACTTCGTGGAAGTTATCCATGGTTTCTCTTTCTCCGCTTCCATTATCACGCATTATGATTTATTTATTGCTTAACTAAATAATATTTCATATAATAACTACATTGAAACTCAACGGATCAAATATCATGACTCAGACAAAAGCCACTCGCGCTAACGAATTAAAAGACCTATTTAATCAACTGGTCGAAGCAACTGAATCAACAGTTAATTCCACTTGTTTTACCACTGGATTGATATTTAACGGCGTGTTCACTACGCCTGATGGCATTTCCTTTCGCTTGTCTGATATCCAAGAAGATAGTTACTTTCCGCAGGTAGAGCTAAGCGTTGAAGATGTTTATGACCATGCTGATACAGAACACTTGCTCTCTTATTCTAAAGTAAAAACATCGTTAACCGGTGATAAACGTTTTATCATTTTACTTGATGCCGTTAACATGCTGCGCAAAAATGCATTACGAGCAAAAGGAATTAATAATGATATTCCAACGGGCACGGTCATGCAGCAATCAATATCAACCATTCTGACAGATGACAGAAACCACTCAAAAATCGATGCAACCATTTCTGTCAATGAGGCATCCAGTTGTTTTCTTTTGCAAGCAAAAGGATATAGCGATTGCAACAGTCAAGATGACACTGGTATTCCGCTTGTTATCGAAAATATTAATGGGGTTTTAACTTTGCGCGTGTTTGCCGACATCAATCAAGAAGACCCAACTCATGTTATTCCACTTAACCTAGCGAAAACAAAAATAGACTACATTCTGTTGACTAAGTGATTAATATTGCATATAATAACTACATCGGAACACAACGGATCGAATATCATGACTCAGACAAAAGCCTCTTTTAATAACGCCGAAATAAAAGATTTTTTTAAAAAATCATCACTTACTCGTGCTAATGAAGTAAAAGACTTATTTGATCGATTGGTTAGCGAAACTGGTTCTACGGTTCATTCCAGCTGTTTTGCAACAGGCACGACATTTAATGGTGTATTCATTACACCAGAAGGAGTTCCTTTTCGTCTTTACGACAATCCGAGACCTTTCGCCGATCCGCGAGTAGGATTAATGGTAGAAGGTTTTTTAAATCATATTGATTTGACAAATATGTTTGATTGTAATGAAATATTTACTTCAGCGACAGGTGATAAACAATTTGAAATCTTATTGGATGCAACCAAGGTTTTAAATGAAAAAGCTGTCATTATAAAAGAAAAAATGACAAAATAGCGGAAGTTCGGGCAAAAAACAGCCAAAAAGAATTATTATCAACAGATATTTTAATGTCTCTTGGTTTTACTAAAACTAAACTTGGTTTTAAAACGCCTTTGTTAAAAAACATTATTGCCACCAGCACTAAGAATGGTTCCTTTAATATTGATTTTAATACCGGTGACTTATCTCTGCCTGAAAACAAAGAAAAGTTAATTAAGCTAATGGCATTTCTTAGTGATGAGCAATAACAGCTCTCGCTAAAACAATTAGCTAAATGATTGTAAACTAGCCCCGCATTCAGATGGGGCTTTTTCTTTAAGGACACAAACATGTTAAGCAAGAGAGAACTTTCCAACTTATTTGATCACATTAACCAATGTTTTATGGTCAAAGTGAATGATGAATTATTCCATGTGAGTGTTCAAACTCATTCCATAGAGGACAAAGCATTCAAAAGCCTAAAACTTTGGAATTCATCAAAAAGTTTTGAAATCTTGGACTCTGATTTGCTCGCCGCCACGCTGAATGATGGTTTAATGCTCTTTAACGGTGATAATTATGAGTTTTTGCAGCTCTCTTCTTTTGATGTGCAAAAAGGTGTGTTGTGCAAGGAAAAAGAGATCGCTGAGACCCTAAATAAAACGAATGAAGCATTGGATTGTGCCATATCTCATTTAGAGAAAAACGCTTATTATAATACTCATATTTTGGATTTAATTAAAGACACTTTAAATCCAGATAACCCAGATAATGTCGATTAACGACAATTAATTATTGATAAATCAATTATTAATTATTATAATATTTGCATTAATATGAGCAGAGAAACTATCCCCCTGCATTAATCATCTTTGGAGATCATTGTGAACGGAAAATACCTTGTTTTTTGTGGCGAAGTTTATTATTCCATTGGTGGTGCTTTTGATTTTCACAGTCGTCATCACGAACAAGAAAAGGCAATTGAAGTAGCAAGTAAGCTGATCGATCAGAGTTTAAAAATAAATAACCCATCACTGGATGAAGATGAACAAAACAGCATTACCATCGAATGGTCTCACGTTTTCGATATCGAAAAACAACAGATCGTTAATTCGTATGGCAAAGCACCGATGGGTTCTGCAAACAAACAGATTTCCGTGGCAATAGAAGCAATCAAAACCACCATCGATAGGGCCGGTAAAGTTTATATCGCAGGAGAACTTGTTCATAAACTTGTTTTCACAGAAGGTAATTTAGGCTGGAGACTGGAAAATCGAGAAGAACTTATCGATAACACCATTGATTTCTTGATTGACTCACAAAAACGTGAATACATTCAGCCAATGAAAGAGGAAATTAAATTACTTGCCTCTTGGAGCGATGAGTATGTTTGGGTAAATTTATCCGTGGGTTGCTTCTGTTCCCCTTCTCTTCATACCCAGCAATTTAATAATCTTTGCACTGACGCACTAGAGAAAAACAAGGCGCTTTGTGACGAATATCGTTACTCAGACGAGGAACGCTAAACAATAATTAAAGCAGCCTCTGGCTGCTTTTTTAGCATAATTAAATATTGATTAATTATTTATATTTGTTATAGTTAATTACATTTAATTTTGTGGCCAAAAAAAATGAACGAACAAATCAAACCGCCTCGCTTAAAACAGCCTGTTAAGATTTTTATCAAAACGCCGTCTGATGCACTACCGATCTACAAAGAACTTTTTAAACTTGGCTTTTGTTATTGTGGCGTAAACAACAATACGCACCAAGAACACGATCCTAAGCTAGATATTGACGGCGTTATGATCAACACCGCTGGTCACTTAACTCCGCTATTCAGATCGCCGTCTCATGATCAGTTTAATGACCTCAAAATTAAATTAGTTAGTTTAAGTGACATTCCATTATTGATTTCAGAAGGTAAAAATATTGAAAAATAGATTCTATCTGGCCTGTCTTCGTGACAATGTGGGTCGGAACATGGCTTTTCATGGTGTAGCTGGTGCAGGTTATTCAACAAACATTTCAAAAGCACAAACATTCACACGAGAAGAAGCGCAACGAGCATGGGAGACAGGACGAGAGTTCGATCAGCCTATTTCTGCCGATCATGTTGATGCTGCCTCGATCTATAAAGTGGATTCTCAATATATCCCCCAAGAATCAATCACCCCCGCTGGTGTTGAATTTTTCGCAGCTTTTCGTCGTCAAGCCTGGGATGGGAATGATGTTTTTTGGTTAGCTAAAGAAGGTTTGGCCCTAGACTTTTCTCAGGCTCGCCGCATTACGCGTAGCGAACTATCAAGCATTCCAAATACCTTTATCATCGTTCCTCATGATGTTGTTGACGTACAGAAACGCCTTACCTTCGATCATGGGCTGTTTAACCCCCGAACAATGGTACAGGGCGCAGGACTCGTAACACCAGCTCACATTCAACGAGAGAAGCGTAGAAAATCAAACGGCAAAACCCGTTGGAATTGTCCAACATGTGGCAAAATCAGTTGGCAATACGATCCATATACGTTCTCCGGCTGCCTCGATAGATGCTGCAATGATTATCGTGATTAATTAATCTTTAAATTACCAAGGAAAAAAAATGAAAAAAACATTAATTCTTTTTGCTGTTATTCAGACTTTCACCATTTCGCTAATGAATATGGCTTATGCCTCTGCAAAATCACTTATAACACCTGAACATCATTATTTTGTGCAGTATAAGGCTTTTGTGAAAGACCAATTTTTTGACTCTTCTTTTGATGTAGTTAGCGAAGGCGGTGAGTTATTGCGAAAAAACATCAAAAAGACGCCTTATGTACAAGAATACAGTGTCACAACAGATCATAATGGATACAAAACAGGAGAGACAACCTACTCAACTTACGAAGAAGGTTATGCTTTGAGCATTAAACCTCATTTCCATAATGGCGATTTAATGGTTGCGCTGACTTTTTCAGATAAGTTATTAACCAGCATCGAACACGCATATAATGTCGACCTGCCAAAGTCCACAGAATCCAGATATGACGCAAAGATTCATATTCAAGATGGTCAAGAGCTTGAGATCAAAGAAAAGAATGCTTCTTTTGTAATCAAAGTAACCATGATCGACTAAGACTTCTTAAAAATGGCCGCACTGTGTTGCGGCCATTCATTGATTTGCTTAATAATATTTGATATAATAAGTAGATGAGTTAATCAATAAAGGATCACATTATGACCGTCGAATTATTGGCTATTTTTTCCTGCAAATCCTTCCAGCAAGAACTATCGAACAAAGTCCTTTATCACTTTGTTATCAGACATCATGATCCAAGATAATATTATTTCCATGGAATAAATAGATTCATTTGTGGCTTATTTTATTTGACTTATAAATAATTTCAGCTATAATAACTATATTGTTTCAGAGAGGAATTTTTCATGGATAATCAATTACCTCGTGTTGTTTTTCTTGCTGACGAAAACCGTCTGGATTGCGATTGTGAACGAGATGTTTCTTTTACTTGTGAGCAATTGCCAGAAGGCGGCTATCGTTATGAATGCCAGGAATGTGGTCAACAATATCACAGTGATCATCACTACACTCAAGCAGAAAATCTAGAATAATACTAAAGGAATAATCCATGTCTCGTCTTTCTGAGTATATCAGTCAAAACAAAGAAGCATTTGATGTTTTAAGCTATTACAAAAAGCATTATTCCGCTGATGATTGTTTTGTCTGTGAGCTGTCAATCGATTCTTGTGTCGATCCAGAGTTTAAATATAAGATTGTCTTACGCTATTCGATCGATAACAGAGAACATCGGCTGGTTCAGTTATTAACACTCGAATGTTACCAAAACAAATCACCTTATGGCGATCCGATTAAACTACAGTTGAAAAATTATTCTGAAGCCATCCGTAGAATGACAGATATTCTAAATCAATATTCTCTTGATACAGATCAAACAAGAAAAGCGATCCGCTTTATCGAACAAGTATATCGGTTTGCGACCATCAAAGAATAATTTTTTCTGGCCACCAGTTGCCGCTGGTGGACAATCCATGTGCTTTCTTACTCTTCTTTCATTAATTCCATTATTTTTCTGGCAATATCTTCACTATCGCGGTGCAGATCCACTATGAATTTTCTGTTTTTAAAACACTTCCATCTCAATGAAAAATCATCCATACCATAATCATCAGTTGATTCTTCGATATTTCTTGGTAAAACAACATATTCACCAATGACAAGCGTATTGGCTTTCTCTATTGCTCGCAAGATCCCATTGAAATCATTCGGCATAACAGAAACCCGCCTTCTGTACTCATATGATTCTGAAAATCGGTATTTAAACGTATTATCAACCATTTCCCACAACAAGCTGCGAGTCACATCCAGCTCGTGCTTTTTGCACAAATTCCCAAGATATTCAGATATTTCCAGCCCTCGGTCCCATATCTCCCAGTATTTTTTACTTGTTTTTGGTTCCAATAGCTTTTTAGTGAAATAGTTTCTGGGTGGTAAAGGCTGTTTTTTTTGGTAAAGTTTTGCGGCTGACGTAATACAAACTAAATCCAGCAGGCAATAAAAAAACGAATCAGATACAGATCTTGATGAATTAATGGATTGTATCGACTTAGCTACGCTCATATCTCTCATAACGAACATCATAGTTATTATTATTCTTAATATAATTTATACTTGTAAATATTTTGCATTATTCTACTAACTGTTGGTCCCCAAATTCCTTTGGAGCACCTTTGCTTTTTCGTAAGTAATGCCCATTAGTTTTGCAGACTTTGATAATGAATAACCTGCATCCAAATAATTTCTTAATTGCTTACAAGCAATATCCAACAGCAATCCTGCTCTTGCGCCCATTTAAGACCTCGTGATTAGCTAAAACGTTTAAAATACGCAGAAGAAGTTGCCTTCCTCTGCATTTCTAACATCAACGAGTGAAGTCGTAGTAACGTTCGCGAACACCAATACACAAACCACCACTCCCTTTTTTGAATCGATTGGTTTCAGAGTCTTTATACACTGAAACAAATCCTTTATCAGTCACGCGGAATGTGTAGCGGGACCCTTCAGGATCTCTGCTGTATTCGTATTCCTGAACATCACTAAAACCATAATTATCAGTACGAACATACTTATCCAGTTGGATAACTACATAGTTAAACTTCCCCTTTTCAAAAGTTTCAACAACAGTAGCGGGATAACGATCTGAATATGATAAATAAGTAGCCGGAGTTTCACCAATAACAATATCTTTAATTGTCTTGTTAGACATGAGGTGATTAATCAACGAGCCTGTTTCAGTTCCTATTTACATAATATTCCCCTTATTTCCCTTGGTTAATATGAAATATTATACACTATTTTATTTAAAAAATAAATAACTATTCCTC